>Ga0316621_10000088_pt1 | contig 13172 bp, 11 predicted proteins | sample OWC_Aug_OW2_C1_D_2_FD_207664 | JGI IMG/M metagenome (GOLD analysis project Ga0316621, IMG submission 207664) | Wetland soil microbial communities from Old Woman Creek delta, Ohio, United States - OWC_Aug_OW2_C1_D1_C | ecosystem: Environmental > Terrestrial > Soil > Wetlands | place: USA: Ohio... | reverse complement strand
TGCAGCAGGTGCAGCAGTAAGCCGATTGCCGCAGCTACGGCGAGCACCGCCGGCAGGGGCCAGCGCAGGCGCTCGAGCGCAAGCCAGGCGGCGAGTGCGATCGCGACGGCAGCCCAGGCCGGCGCGCCGTGCCAGCCCTGCGGCAGCAGCACGACTCGTGCCAGCAACAGCGCCAGCGTCGCAATCACGCCCACGACCGCTGCCGTGATCGCGGCGAGCGCCGCGGCGATTCCAGGGTTGCGCGTGAGGCTCTCGACGTACGGCGCCCCGACGAAGATGAACACGAACGAGGGCAGGAAGGTCGCCCACGCAGCGAGCGCGCCTGCCAGCAAGGCCGCTGCGCCCGGAGCAAGCGGCCCGGCCTGGTTCCAGCCCGCCATGAATCCCATGAACTGCAGCACGATCACCAGCGGGCCCGGTGTCGTTTCAGCGAGCGCAAGGCCGGCGACTGACTGCTCCGCCGTCACCCAGCCCAATTGATCCACCAGTTGCGACGTCACGTAGCCGAGGACGGCGTAGGCGCCGCCAAACGTGATCAGCGCTGCCTTCGTAAAGAACAGGTAGAGCTTCGACCAGAGCGAATCGACGCCGAACGTGGGGCTGAGGGCGAGCAGCGGGACGAGCCAGAGCGCGAGCCCGACCAGCAGGACGCGCAGCGCCCCGCCTGCACTGCCGGCTGGCCGCAACGGCACGGCGGCGGCCCCTCGCATTCGAGCCTGGACCAGCCCGGCCATTGCTGCGGCGAGCAACACCAGCGGAAACGGCACGCCGAGGAATTGCAGGGCCACGAACGACAGCGCTGCGAGCGCAATGTGCAAGGGCGAGTCCAGCGCACGGCGCGAAATCCGCACGAGCGCCTGCAGCACCAGCGCCACGACCGCGGCCTTGAGCCCGAGCAGCGGCCCCGCGACCCACGGCATCGATCCGTACCCGACATAGGCGAACGAAAGCGCGAAGAGCAGCACGACCGCCGGCAGGATGAAGCCGAGGCCGGCGACCAGTCCGCCGCGGACGCCGTGCAACTTCCAGCCGAGAAAAATAGCGAGCTGCAGCGCTTCGGGTCCCGGCAGCAGCATGCAGAAATTCAGTGCACCGGTGAATGACCGATCGTCGAGCCAGCGGCGTCGCTCGACGATTTCACGGTGGAGAATGGCGATCTGCCCCGCCGGACCGCCGAACGAGACGAATCCCAGCGTCACCCAGAATCGAGCCGCCTCGGCGAAAGCCGGGACCTGAGCAACGGGCGGAGCTGGCGAAGGCATCTCGTCTCGTCCCTGGCCCGTGGGAAATCGCCGGCGCCGCGGCGGCATCGGGCTCGCCCGGAGTCCGGCGCCCGCCGGGGCCTGCCGCCCCGCTTCAGAACATCTCTGAGGATTCGGCCTCGCCGGCCGGCTTGTGCGCAGCCCGCGAAGGGATGAAGTCGCCCGTGATCATCTCGTCGTAAGCCTGGCCCGGGCCCACCATGGGGTACACGCCCGCTTCCGTGTCGATGATGACCTCGAGGAAGGCCGGGCCTTCGAACTTGACGAACTCCTCGACAATGCGCGGCACGTCGGCCTTGCGGTCCAGCCGCACCGCAAACTGGAAACCGTCGGCCTGCGCGGCCTTGACGAAATCCTTCTTGTGCAGCGACTTGTCGCTCGCGGCGTGGCGGCCCTTGAAGAAGAGCTTCTGCCACTGCCTGACCATGCCGTCGCCGAAGTTGTTCAGCACGACGACCTTGACCGGCAGGTTGTAGGTCGTGACGGTCTCGAGCTCGCCCAGGTTCATGCGGATGCTCGCATCGCCGTCGATGTCGATCACGAGCCGGTCGCGCCGCGCAAACTGCGCGCCAATCGCCGCGGGAAGCCCGAATCCCATCGTGCCCATGCTGCCCGAGGTGAGCCACTGCCGCGGCTCCCTGAAATCGAAATACTGCGCCGCCCACATCTGGTGCTGGCCGACGCCGGTCGCGATGACTGCCTCGCCCCGCGTGATCCGGTTGATCTCCTCGATCACGTAGTAAGGCTGGATCAGCTCGCTGTCGCGGTCGTAGTTCATCGCGTGCTTCTGCCGCAGCTCGGCGAGGTGCGCGTGCCACTTCGACCAGTCGCGGGCGAACCCGGCCTGCTTGCCGTACTTGTGCAGCCTTTCGAGCGCAGGGCGCAGCAACCCGACGTGGCTCCACTGCACGCGCTTGACCTTGTTGATCTCGGACGCGTCGACGTCGATGTGCGCGATGCGCTTCGCATTCTTCGCGAACTTCTTCGGCACGCCGGCAACGCGGTCGTCAAAGCGCGCGCCCAGGCAGATCAGGAAATCGCAGTCGTCGACCGCGTAGTTCGCATACGCCGTGCCGTGCATGCCGAGCATGTGCAGCGCAAGCGGATGCGTGGTGTCGACCGCGCCGATTCCCATCAGCGTGGTGACGACGGGGATACGGAATTCTTCCGCGAATGCGCGCAGTTGCCGCGCGGCTTCCGCGTGGATCACGCCGCCGCCCGCGTAGATCAGCGGACGCTCCGATTCGGCGAGCATGCCGTAGAGCTTCCCGGCGTGCTCGTCGTCGAGCGCGTGCCCGAGCAGCGCCTTCATTCGCTGCTGATAGCCGCGGATCGGCAGCAGGCCGCTGCCCTGGAAGGCGCCCTGCCAATTCTGCACGTCCTTCGGGATGTCGATGACGACCGGCCCCGGGCGACCCGAGCGCGCGATTTCGAACGCCATGCGGATGGTCGGCTCGAGCTTCACTGGGTCGGTCACCAGGAAACAGTGTTTCGCGACCGCGCCCATGATGTTGGCGACCGGCGCTTCCTGGAACGCGTCCGTGCCGATGGCGGCGGTGCCGACCTGGCCGCAGATGACCACGATCGGGATGGAGTCCGCGGCGCAGTCGCGGACCGGGGTGACGGTATTCGTGGCGCCGGGGCCCGAAGTCACCACGCAGACACCGACCTTGCCGCTCGCCCGGGCGTAGCCGGCGGCCATGAAACCGGCGCCCTGCTCGTTCGCCGGGACGATCAGCGGCATCTGCTTGCCGCCGCCCGGCAGCTCTGCCTGCCCGTTGTTGTAGCGGAAGATCGCGTCGTAGGTCGGCAGGATCGCGCCGCCGCTGTAGCCGAAGATCGTATCGACGCCTTCGTCGACGAGGACCTGCACGATCATCTCCGCGCCGGTCATGATCTGGCCGGCCCGCGGATGGACGGACGGGGCATGCGACGGTTTCTGGGCGGGAATCGTGTTCACGGGCGACTCGTGCGGACTTGGCCGGCGGCGGAAAATGTTGCGCTGCAAACGAGACTAGCAGCCGTCCCGCCACGCGTCCATCTAGGCGGCACCGGCACGATCCCCTATTCTTGAACGCGTGACCCGGGCCTGCCGGGACTGCAAAACGCAATTAGAATCAACCAGATACGACCATCGTCGACGCGACGTCGGGAGCCTGCCATGGCCAGCCAGCGCCACATCATCGCCATCACGCTGCAGAACGAGTCCGGCGCGCTGACTCGCGTCGCGGGCCTGTTTTCGACCCGGGGCTACAACATCGAGTCGCTCAACGTGGCCCCGACCGACGACCCGACGGTCTCCCGCCTCACGCTGGTCACGACCGGCAACGAGGCCGTCATCCACCAGATCACGCAGCAGTCGCTCAAGCTCGTCGACGTGGTGGACGTCGAGGACGTCACGCGCGAGGAGCACTTCGAGCGCGAGCTGCTGCTGATCAAGATCAAGGCCAAGGCGACGCAGGTCGGGTCGCTGTGGGCTGCCGCGCAGCGCGCGGGCGGCCGCGTGCTCTGGGATGCGGCGGACAGCTTCACGATCGAGCTGACGAGCAGCGAGGCCGACATCAACCGGTTCGTCGCCGAGGTGTCCAACTTCGGCGAGGTGCTCGAGGTCGTGCGCAGCGGCGCGCTCGCGATCCAGAAGGGACGGCAGGTGCTGGAGAGCTGAGGAAAGTGGGCAGTGGGCAGTGAGCAGTAAGACCGCGCGACGCGCGCCTCTTCACTAGCCACTAACCACTAGCCACTAGCCACTTCCTCACGGCAGCGCCCCGAACCCTATATAGCCTTCCTGCAGCGCCTCGAGCGCAGCACGCACCTGCCGCGGGATCGGCACAGGCCGCCGGTTCTTGTTGTCGACGTACACGTGCACGAAGCGCCCGATCGCCGACGGCTCGGACTCCTGGTTGCGGAACAGGCCGATGCGATACACGACGCTCGTGTTGCCCAGTCTCTCGAGCGCGAGCCCGGCGTGGACGACGTCCGGGAAGCTGAGCTCGCTCAGGAACCGGCAACTGGTCTCGGCGACGATGCCGATCTCGGGCAGCTCACGCACGTCGCACCCGCTCGCCTCGATCAGGTAGCCGTTCACCGCAGTGTCGAAGTACGAGTAGTAGACGACGTTGTTCACGTGCCCGTACTGGTCGTTGTCCATCCAGCGCGTCGTGATCGTGCGCAGCACGCGGAATTCCTCGCGCCGCGTTGGCAGCGAGGCCTGGTTGTCTTCGCTCGAGCCCATGCCGTCCTGCTCCGTTGCCGCAATGCCGCTGTCGGAGCCGGCATTATCGCAGTAGTAGGGTGCAGCCGGCTTCGGCTACTCTCCCGGGCATGAAAATCAAGGCGGCCGTGCTGCGCGAACCAGGCACCCCTGGCCCCTACGCGGAATCGAAACCGCTCAGGATCGAGGAGTTCGAGCTCGCGCCGCCAGGCCCGGGCGAGGTGCTCGTCCGTGTTCGTGCCGCCGGACTCTGCCATTCGGACCTGTCCGTCATCGACGGCAACCGTCCGCGTCCCATGCCGATGGTGCTGGGGCACGAGATGGCCGGGATCGTCCAGGCCGTCGGCCACGGCGTGACCGACATGCAGCGCGGCGACCACGTCGTGGCGTCGTTCGTGCCGAGCTGCGGCGTCTGCTCGCCTTGCATCGCCGGGCGCCCGGCGCTGTGTGAGCCGGGGCTGGCGTCCAATACCGCGGGCACGCTGCTCTCGGGCGAGCGGCGCCTCGCGCAGCATGGCGCGCCCGTCAATCATCACCTCGGCGTGTCGGGGTTCGCCGAGTACGCCACGGTCTCGCGCCGTTCGCTCGTGCGCGTCGATCCGGAGCTGCCTTTCGCCGAGGCTGCGCTCTTTGGTTGCGCGGTCATCACCGGGGTCGGTGCGGTCGTCAACACGGCGGCAATGCCGCGCCACTCGTCGCTTGCGGTGATCGGTCTCGGCGGCGTCGGCCTGGCCGCCCTGCTGGCTGGCCACATGCTCGATGCGAACCCGATCGTGGCGATCGACCTGAACGAGTCGAAGCTCGCGAAGGCGCGGGAGCTCGGCGCTACCGCCACCGTCAACGCGGCTGATCCGGACTGCGCCGAGAAAGTGCGGGAACTGAGCGGCGGCGGCGTCGCCTGCGCTTTCGAAATGGCCGGCTCGGTACGAGCGCTCGAACTCGCGTACAGGATCACGCGGCGCGGCGGCACGACGGTATCGGCAGGATTGCCGCACCCCCAGCACCAGTTCTCCCTGTCGCACGTGAGCCTCGTCGCAGAGGAACGCACGATCAAGGGAAGCTACCTGGGCAGTTGCGTGCCGGAGCGCGACATTCCGCAGTACATCGAGTGGTACCGGACCGGGCGCCTGCCGGTCGACCGGCTGCTGAGCGAGCGCATCCGGCTCGACGACATCAACGCGGCGTTCGATCGTCTCGCGGCGGGCCAGTCGATCCGGCAGGTCATTGAAATCGACTGAGATGCGGGTCCTGGTGAACTTCGATGACGCGGCGGACTTCGCCTCCTGGCGCGCTGTCGATGACGTCGTCATGGGCGGTGTGTCCCGCAGCGGATTGACCGGCGCCGGGCCCGGCATCGCGCGCTTTGCCGGCGAGGTCTCGCTTGATTACGGCGGCGGCTTCGCTTCGGTGCGAACGGACCCCCAGGCGTGGCCAACGCACGGCGCAAGCACGTTCGTGCTGCGTTGCCGGGGCGATGGACACACCTACAAGTTCACGGTCCGTGTCGACGATGGTTTCGACGGCGTGCAGTACCAGGCGCGTTTCGCGCCGCCGGCAGGGGAATGGACCGAAGTGCGCCTGCCGATCCAGGACTTCGTGGCGAGTTTTCGCGGCCGCAAGGTCGAGGGCGCGGCGCCGCTGGTACCGGCTGAGGTGCGCCGCATCGGCCTGATGATCAGCGAAAAGCAGGCGGGGCGGTTCGAACTGCTGGTCGACTGGATCGCCGTCGACTAGAACCTGGCCTTCGTCTCCACGACGAACTGCACGTCGTCGATTTCGCCATCGCCGTCGAGCGGAAACGCCAGGTCGATGTGGATGACGTTGCCGAAGGCCGAGCGGCTCGACCCCAGCCGCAGGCCGAAACCCACGTCCCGCAGCAGTCCATCGCTCGTGGCGCCGGTCACGTCGGTCCCCCAGGTGCGGCCCATGTCGTAGAACACTGCGCCCGCCACGTGGAACAGCCGGAACGGATACCACTTCGTGTAATAACGCTCCTCGAGCGTCAGCAGCGCAAGCGACGTGCCGGCCTGGTAACGCAGCGGATAGCCGCGCAAGCCCGTATCGCCACCCAGCAGCAACTGCTGGTCGGCATCGAGCTCCTCGCTGACCGTGCCGTTCACCGTCGCGAAGAATTTCGTCTTCGCGGAGGTGCGCGCGTAGTAGCGCGCCTCAGCAGAGAGCACCGCATTGCGCAGCCCTTCGTCTTCGACGCGGCCTGAAGTGGTTGCAGTCAGGAACAACGACTGCCCGGGACGCAGGTCCATGCCCTCCTGCACATAGCCGCTGAACATCCAGGCGTTGCGGTCCGAACCGAACGCCTCGGACGCGTAACCGAGGCGCACGCCGGCCTGGAAGCCCAGCAGCACGTCTTCGGTGCGCTCGATCTGGTCCTGGTTCTTGCGCTCGTCGAACACGTCCTCCAGCACGTCGAACCCGATCCAGGGATAGACGAGCTTGCGGTCCTCCGGCAGCGGGCCGGCCAGTTCCTCGCCTGGCACCGGGGCAAAGTGGTTGCTGTCGAAGGTAACCCCGGCCGTCCAGCGCCGGACCCAGCCCTCGTTCCAGCCCGGCGACTTGCCACCGTACATTTCGTAGTACTGCTGGTCGCGCTCGAACTCGCCGACCTTGTCCCCGTAGGCGTACCGCGGGTTGTTGCGCATCGTGTCGTACAGGTACAGGCCGCCCGCGTGATGCGTGTCGAACGAGTAGAACGGCCTGTCCAGCCGGAACGCCTTGGTGTCGCCGTCGTCGGCGTCGCTGTAAGTCACGCCGAGGCGCGTCCAGGACGAGGTGAAGTGCGGATCGAAGTAGCTGAACGTTAGCGACTCGCGGTCGACGTCGTTGGCCCATCCGAACGACAGCACCTGGCCCGTGCCCAACAGGTTCTTTTCCTCCAGTTCGATGGAGCCCGAGTTCGAACCGCCCTGGCGGCTGTAATTGACACCGGGGTTCAACGTCCACGTGTCACGCGTGCGCACCTCGAGGTCGACCGTATGGCCATCCCACGCAACGGGCCGGATGACGGCGTCGTACATGTAATCGTTGGCCCGCAGGATGCGCTCCGTCTCCAGCATGATGCGATGCACGTACAGCTCGCCGCTCCTGAACAGCAACTGGTCGCGGATCACGTCGCGGCGCGTGTTGATGTGGAGCTTGTTGGCGGTGCGGTAGAGCCAGGCGCGCTCACCTTTCTGCGACGTGTCGAAGACGTCGCCGTTCAGGACCTTGATCTTGCCGATGACGGCGCCCGCGGCCTCGAGTTCCGGCCCGGTCGGTATTGCCGCCGGCCAGTCGTGCGCGACGTCCTGGGTGGCATGCGCCGCGACGCTGGCGAGCAGCAACAGCAGCGCGGACGCGAACCAGTGCCTTCGCCGTCGCAGCATCAGGGAAGCAGCACCGTCGCGCCGACCGTGCGTCTCTCCTGCAGGTCGCGGTGAGCCTGCTGCACGTCGCTGAGTGGATAGGTCTGGCCGATCTCGATGCGGACGACGCCGCGCCCGATCACGTCGAACAGCGCCTTCGCGGAGCGCAGCAGGTCTGCGCGCCGGGCGACGTAGGAGAACAGTATCGGGCGCGTGAGGAACAACGATCCGCGTCGCGCGAGTTCCAGCGGCGCGATCGGCGGCACCGGGCCGGACGCATTGCCATACGTGACCATCAGCCCGAGCGGACGCAGGCAATCGAGGGACGCGAAGAACGTGTCCTTGCCGACGGAGTCGTAAACCACGTGCGCGCCAGGCCCGCCGGAGATCTCGCGAACGCGCGCAGGCAGGTCGTCACGCCCGAGCAGCAGCACATGCCTGCAACCGAGCGCACGCACTTTCTCGGCCTTCGCCTCGCTGCCGACGACACCGATGACCGTGGCGCCGAGGTCACGCGCCCACTGGACCATGATGGTGCCAACGCCGCCGGCCGCCGCATGGACCACCGCAACCGTGCCTTTGCGGACTCGATACGTGCGACGCAGCAGTACTTCGGCCGTCATGCCCTTGAGCAACGCGGCCGCAGCCAGCCGATCGCTGACGCCTTCCGGGACCGGCACGAGCCGGTCCGCCGGCACGATGCACTCGTCTGCGTACGCGCCCGGCGCCGTGACTGCGTATGCGACCCGATCGCCCGTTTGCACGCCGCGGACGCCAGGACCGGTCGCTGCGACGACACCGGCCGCCTCATGTCCGAGGCCGGTCGGGAGCTGGCCCTGGTAGAGCCCCGTGCGCTCGTAGACATCGATGAAGTTCAGTCCCACCGCCGTCTGGCGCACGAGCACCTCCCGCGGGCCGGGCGCGCGGGCCGATAGCGTCTCCCAACGCATCACCTCGGGACCGCCGTACTCGTGGACACGGATTGCATGAGGCATGGCTTCGCCCTGCAGGTCGCTGTTTGAGTTACAGATGATGACGACGGGGCGGTCATTGCGATAGTGGACCGCCGCTGGCGGGAGCCGTTCCCCGGGTTAGACGCCCGCGGCGGCGTCCATCAATCGCACCTACGGCGCAGCGAGCGGCGCCTCCGCAATGACCAGTTCGGACACCGGGTGCCCGTCGATCAAGTGGCCCTGGATGATGCGCTCGAGATTCTCCGGGGTGCACTTGCGGTACCAGGTGCCGTCCGGATAGACGACGGCGATCGGGCCGCCGACGCAGATGCGCAGGCAGTGCGCCTTGGTGCGCAGGACCCCGCCGTCGACATCGTGCAGGCCAAGTTCCTTCAGGCGCCGCTTCAGGTAGTCCCAGCTTTCCTCGGACCTGGCGACGGTCGCGCACTTGCCGCCCGCCACGCACAGCAGGATGTGCCGGCGCTGGCGGCCGAGGTGCAGCTTGGCAGCGGCGCTCGCAAGCGCCTCCAGGGTGTCGGGATCGGGCATGGCGACCTCGGTTCCGGAGGACCGGAACCGATGCTATCGCTTTGCTTGCGCGGGCGTCAGAGCGCCTGGTCGTCGGCTTCGCCCGTGCGGATGCGGATCGCGCGCTCGAGGTCCGAGACGAAGATCTTGCCGTCGCCGACCTTGCCGGTGCGGGCCGCCGAGACGATCGCCTCGATGACCTGGTCCACCAGCGACTCCTTCACGGCGACCTCGATACGGGTCTTCGGCACGAAGTCGACGACGTATTCCGCGCCCCGGTAGAGCTCGGTGTGGCCGCGCTGGCGCCCGAAGCCCTTCACCTCCGTGACCGTCATGCCGGACACGCCGAGTTCCGACAGGGCGGCGCGGACGTCGTCCAGCTTGAAGGGTTTGATGATTGCGCTGATCAGCTTCATGGGCTTAAGGCTCCTTCGTTCTCTTCGAAATCATTGTCAGGCGGCCGGCCGCGATCCCACGCTAGTGGAAACCGAAACGACTTTCACCGGACGACCTGCCCCTGTTCGGGGAACCGGCTTGGTTATGCAGAATCCGTGCCGACTCCCGCGCGCGCCGGATTCAGGGATATTCTGACGCCGCAACGCACCGCCGTGGGGCGCTGCCAGCGCGCGCCGCCCATGCCTGGTGCGGCGGCAGTGCGCCGGGCCTCGCGGTCGGGCAAGTATCACCGCGCCGCCCGCCCGTTTCCATGCCTTTGTTGCTTTACGGCATCATAGTCCGACGAAGACTCCCCGCGGGGGCCATGAATGACAGCAGACACGGTCGTGATCGTCGGCGCGAGCCATGCGGCAGTGCAGGCCATCGACACCCTGCGCCGCGAAGGCCACGCCGGGCGGATCGTGCTGGTCGGCGACGAGCCCTGCCTCCCTTACAACCGCCCGCCTCTCTCGAAGAAATACCTCTCGGCCGAGATGGAGCGCGAGCGCCTGTTCCTGCGCAGCGACCAGTTTTACGAGCAGGCGCACGTCGAAGTGAAGCTCGGGGTGCGCGTCACGGCCATCGACCGCACGGACCAGCGGCTGCGCCTGAACGACGGCGAGGAACTGCGCTACGACAAGTTGATCCTGTGCATCGGCAGCCGCAACCGCCGGCTGGAAGTGCCCGGCCACGACCTCGCGGGCATCCACTACCTGCGCACGATCGCGGATGTCGATGGCATTCGCGCGGACCTCCCGTCCTCACGCAAGCTCGTCGTGGTCGGGGCGGGATACATCGGGCTCGAGGCGGCTGCCTCGGCGAGGCACCTCGGCCTCGATGTCACCGTGCTCGAGATGGCCGACCGGCCGATGAATCGCGTGGTGGCGCCGGAAATTTCGGCGTTCTACGTGCGGCGACATGAGCAGGAAGGCGTGCGCCTCCACTGCAACACGTCGGTGACGTCCTTCCTCGGCGACGGCAATGGCCGCGTTCGAGCGGTTGCGTGCGGCGACCGGGAATTCGAGGCCGACTTCGTCATCGTCGGCGTCGGCATCCTGCCCGAAGTCACGCTCGCCGCTTCGGCCGGGCTGCGCTGCGACAACGGCGTCTGGGTCGACGAGCACTGCCAGGCGTCGGACCCGAACATCTACGCCGCAGGCGACTGCACCTGCCATCCCAGCGTTCGCTACGGCCGCCGCATCCGGCTCGAATCCGTGGACAACGCTGTCGAACAGGCGAAGACCGCGGCCATGAACATCTGCGGCAAACCCGCACGGCACGAGCACGTGCCGTGGTTCTGGTCGGACCAGTACGACCTCAAGCTCCAGATCGCGGGGCTGTCCACCGGGTACGACCAGACCGTCGTGCGCGGCGACCCGGACAGTCGCAAGTTCGCGCTGTACTACCTGGCACAGGGCGAACTGCTCGCCGTGGACGCGATCAACAGCCCGAAGGATTTCATGACCGGCAAGCGGTGGATCGGCGAACGCAAGCGGCCCGACGCCGCCAGGCTCGCCGACCCGGCGGTCGACCTCAAGACGATCTGAAGACCAGCCAGAGGGAACAGCCATGACGGACGACATCGCCGCGCGCAAGCAAGGGGTCACGATCAAGACCGACGACAGGTCGAGGGCATTGCTCGCGGCGATCGGCCAGTGGACCGGCGGGATGTCGCCCGAAGCGCTCGGTGGCGCCTGGTGGAACGTCCTGTCGCGCCTCGCGTTGTCACCCGGGCGCCAGTTGCAGCTCGCGCAGTCGCTGCTGCAGAAGTCCGTCGCACTCGCGCAGTTTGCCGGCGAATCGCGCCAGGGCACGGCGCCCCAGGCTGCTGGCACGCCTTACGCACAGCGCTTCTCCGACCCCGCGTGGTCGAAGTTTCCCTTCAACGTCCTCGCGCAGTCGTTCATAACGACCGCCGAATTCGCCCGCGAAGCGCTCAAGGACGTACCGGGCGCCTCGCCTGCGGCAGAGAACCTGGCCGGCTTCACGGCGCGCGAGGGCCTCGAACTCCTCGCGCCCGACAATTACCTGCCGACCAACCCGCAATTGATCGAACAGACGAAAAAAGAGCATGGCGAGAACCTGCTGCGCGGCGTGAAGTACCTCGCGGAAGACGTCGAGCGCACGCTCAAGGGCCTAGGGCCTGTCGGTGTCGAGCACTACGTGGTCGGCGAGCAGACTGCGACGTGCAAGGGCAAGGTGATACTGCGCAATTCGCTCATGGAGCTGATCCAGTACTCGCCGACTACGGCCAAGGTCTACGCCGAACCGGTCCTGGTCGTGCCGGCGTGGATCATGAAGTACTACATCCTCGACCTGTCGCCGAAGAACTCGCTGGTCAAGTACCTCACGGACATGGGACACACGGTGTTCATGATCTCGTGGAAGAACCCGACGGCCGAGGACCGTGACGTCACGATGGATGACTACCTTTCGCTCGGCGTGCTCGGGGCGCTCGATGCGATCAACAAGGTCGTGCCGAAGCGCAAGATCCACGCGGTCGGCTACTGCATCGGCGGCACGCTGCTTTCGATCGCCGCGGCCGCGCTCGCACAGCGCGGAGACGACCGCCTGGCGACCATGACCATGTTCGCGGCACAGACGGACTTCAGCGAGCCCGGCGAGCTGTCGGTGTTCATCAACCCGGCACAACTCGCCATGCTCGAGGCGATCATGTGGAAGAACGGCGTGCTGGAGAGCCGCCAGATGGGCGGCGCCTTCCAGATGCTGCGCACTTACGACCTGCTCTGGAGCCCCTCGATACACACGTACCTGAAGGGCGAGCGTCTCGGCATGAACGACCTGATGTCCTGGAATGCCGACGGCACGCGCATGGCGTACCGCATGCACACGGATTACCTCTTCCAGCTCTACCTGAACAACGACCTCGCCGAGGGGCGCTACGTCGCGCTCGGCGAGGAACTCGACCTCGCCGCGATCGAGGTGCCGATGTTCGTCGTCGGGACGGAGACCGACCACGTCGCGCCGTGGAAGTCGGTGTACAAGGTCGGCAAGCTCGTGCGGTCGAAGGACTACACGTTCTGCCTGACGAGCGGCGGTCACAACGCTGGCATCATCAGCGGCCCGGTGCATCCGAAGCGGCGGCATCGGGTGCTCAGGCTGCATGCCGGCGGGCGCGTGCCGTCGCCGGAGAACTACCTGAAGAAGGTGGAGCCGGTGGCGGGCTCGTGGTGGCCTACGTTCGCCGCGTGGCTGGCGGAGCATTCGAGCAAGACGAAGGTTGCGCCGCCGAAGATGGGCGCCGCGCAGAAGGGCCTGAAGCCGGTGTGCGATGCGCCGGGTGAGTACGTGCTGGCTCGTTGAGCTTCGCTTTGCTTTGCTTCGCTGAAGAAGGACTGGTGCATGGGTCCGCGACTCGGTTTGTCCCCCTGCGCGCGAAGAAACATGCGCGCGGGAGACA
>Ga0316621_10000087_pt1 | contig 13192 bp, 9 predicted proteins | sample OWC_Aug_OW2_C1_D_2_FD_207664 | JGI IMG/M metagenome (GOLD analysis project Ga0316621, IMG submission 207664) | Wetland soil microbial communities from Old Woman Creek delta, Ohio, United States - OWC_Aug_OW2_C1_D1_C | ecosystem: Environmental > Terrestrial > Soil > Wetlands | place: USA: Ohio... | reverse complement strand
ATCTCTTCCCGAACGACTACCCGTGGAAGGAGGCGCTGCATTTCACCTGGGCCGATCCCTACCGCGCGTCGCGCATTGCCGAGGTGCTGGGATCGGGACGGCTCTTCAGCGTGGCCGAGACGGCGCGCCTGCAGAACGACGAGGTGTCGCTTCCCGCGCGCGCCCTCGTGGCGCTCACGCGCGACCTTCCGCTGGCCGGCGCCGCCGCAAGAGCGCGGGACGCGCTGACGGCGTGGGACTTCGTGCTCGACAAGGACTCGGCGGCGGCCGGCATCTACGCCATGTTCCAGCGGCGTCTGCTCGCCAACGTCCGCGACAGGCTCGTGCCCGCCGCCGCGCGAAAAGCGGTCGGAGCCGGCGCCATCTCCTTGAAGCGCGTGATCGACTGGCTGTACGCGCCCGACGGCCGGTTCGGCGACGCCCCGACCGAGGCGCGTGATGCGCTGGTTGGCGAGAGCCTCGAGCAGGCGGTGGCCGAGCTCGCCAAACGCTTCGGCTCCGACACGGCGGCCTGGAAATACGGGCAGGAGCGCTACCATCACGCGCTCATCCGCCACCCGCTGAGCGCGGCGGTGAACGGCGAGGTGCGGGCGCGCCTCGACGCCGGGCCCGTACCGCGGGGCGGCGACGGCTCGACGGTGACCGCGACGGGGAACGGCGACAACCAGACCTCCGGCGGCTCGTTCAAGCTCATCGCCGACACCGAGGACTGGGACAACTCGATCGGCATCAACACGCCGGGACAGTCTGGCGATCCCGCCAGCCCGCACTACCGCGATCTCTTCGGCCTGTGGGCGAAGGGCGGCTACTTCCCGGTCGCGTACTCACGGGGCAAGGTCGAGTCGGTTACCGAGAGCGTCACGCGGCTGAAACCCGGGCGCTGACCGCCTCCGCCAGGGCTGCGGCGGGCCCGCCGACGCTGCACGCGCGTCACCGCTCCGGCGCCTTGATCACCGTCGTCCCCGCGAACGCCTTCTTCACGGCTTCCGCGTCGGCCTTCGATCCGACGATGTCGCCCCAGTGCATGGGGATCAGGACCTGCGGCTTGAAGCCGTTGGCGGCGGCTGCCATTTCGGCGGCGGTCATCGTGTAGGTGCCGCCGCACGGCATCAGCGCCACATCGACCTTCAGCGCCTGCATCTCCGGGATCGCGTCGGAATCGCCGGAGTGATAGACGCGCACGCCGGTCGAGAGGGTGACGACGAACCCGAGCCAGTTGTTGGAGCGCGGGTGGAAGGCCTTGTTGCGGTTGTAGGCGGGCACGGCTTCCACCGTCACCCCGCCGGCCTGGTAGCTGTGGCCCGGCGATGCCGTCACCACGGCCTTGCCCTTCAGCTTCCCGGCCACGTCGGATGGCGCCACGAACACGGTGCCGGGCTGCTCGATGCGGGCGATGTCCTCGGGTGAATAGTGGTCCGAGTGGCCGTGGGTGATGAGCACGACCGACGCCTTCGGGGAGCCGGCCGGCAGTTTCCACGGGTCGATGTAGATCTGGGCCGTTCCGTCCTCGATGCGGAACGAGGCGTGCCCGATCCAGTGGATGTTGTCGACGTTCACGGTCACCTCCGGCGCGAGCAGCAATGCACAGAGAAACAGGATGGAACGCATGCGGGCGTCCTGACTGACTGGCTAGAAGGTGAACGCACCCCGGATCCCGACGGCCCTGGGGCTGAGAAGGGGCTGCAGGGTCAGGCCGGACGAGGCAGCCGGCGCGGGGCGCGACGCGTCGTACGCCAGGGCGTCGCGCCGCTGTTTTGCCACGACCGTCGTGCCCCAGATGGCAATCGCACCCGCGGTGATGCCCCACACCTGGCCCCAGCACGAGGCTTCCTCCTCATCCGGCCGGGACGTGCACGCGGCAGCCGCGATAAGCAGGCTCGGACCCATCGACAGGTAAATGCTGCCGGCAGGAACCGTCCACCACGAATCGCGCGGTTCTCTCCAGACCCGCTGAACCTCGGCTTGCCGCACGATGTAGGGCTCGCCGTCGACGAGCAACTGGATCGCCTGAGGCGTGATGCTGACGAGGGGGCCTTTCAGCGTGGTACCGCTGCCTCGCGCGGCCACCTCGATGGTCGCCCCCTGAAGACCGGCCAGCGCCTGCCAGTCAGCCCGTGCAGTTGCGGGCGCCGCGCCAGGCTCGCCCGGCGACGCTCCCATCGGCGCCATCGCCTCGGACGACAGGTAAAGCAGATGCCGCGGGTGGCGCTTCCACCATGCCCAGCCGAGGCCGCTCGCGGTGCCGAGGGCGGTCATGAGCGCGATGTCTCCGGCCCTGACCGGCCCATCGGTCGCGCAGAGACTCGCGGGATCGTTGCAGTCGCCCTCGCCGGCCTTCGCCAACAGGCCAAGACCGAGTCCGACCGCCGTGCCGACAATGAGCGGCTTGCGGTAGCGCGGGCCGCCGGGGCTCCAGACTTCCCTCACCTCGGCGGCCGCCAGCTCCGTCCTGCCCTTCCGGCCTTCGACGACCAGCGCGGAGCCCGTGACGTCGAGCAGCCGGCCCCGGACGAACTCGCGGTTGGGCCCCGAGAACACGTCCACTTTGGCCCGGTCCTCCGCCAGCGGGTGCAGCAGCGTCAGCGAGGATGGGGTCTGGCCGGATGCTGGAGGAGAGAGGCAGAGGCCGGCCGCCGCGACGAGCCACGGGAGGAGCCCGTTGCGGGGCCGCCGCCGCGAGAGGACGCCTGCCTGCATCGCGCGCCTCCAGGCGGATTATACGCCCGCGCGGCCGCCGCAGTCGGGTCCGGCGGCCTGGTGTGATAACGTCTGCGCAGGCTGCAGCCGCAGCGTCCCGTCGGGAGGGGGTTGGCGTCGCGGGCGCGGGCGGGCCGCGGGGTTCACGTCTGGCTTCCGGCTTCCGGTTTCTACTGGCTCCTGACTTCTGACTTCTTCCTATGAGCACCACGTCCGACGCACGGTCCGACGACTTCCTCCGCATCGCCAACCAGTTCAAGCTTGGGGCGCTCACCACCGAAGGCTCTCACCCGGTCACCGCCGGTCTCAGCGACACGGCCGCGGAGGACGCCGCGGCGGCGTTGCGCCTGCTGTTCGACGTCGACGACGACGTCGTCCGCGCGTACCGGGCGTTCGCGGAATCGGGCCGCGCGGCGGGCATCACCGACGAGGTGGCCGGCCGGCTCAGGCGCGGCGGGCGGATTTTCTTCACGGGGTGCGGCTCCACGGGCCGGCTGAGCATCCAGCTCGTGTCGGTCTGGCGCGATTTCTGGCAGCGCCAGCTGGCCCGCGGCCTCGCGTGCGAACCGTCCGCCTCCGCGTGGGAGGACCGCGCGTTCAGCGTGATGGCCGGAGGCGACTTCGCGCTCATCAAGGCCGTCGAAGGCTTCGAGGATTTCACGGCATTCGGCAAGAAGCAGATCGGCGACCTGGGCGTCACCGCCCGCGACGTGGTGTTCGCCATCACCGAGGGCGGCGAAACATCGTTCGTGATCGGGACCGCATGGAAGGGCGTCGAGGCCGGCGCGAAAGTGTACTTCGTCTACAACAACCCCGACGACATCCTCTGCGCGCACGTCGAGCGCAGCCGCGAGGTGATCCGGGACCCGCGCATCGAGAAGATCAACCTGACGACGGGCCCGATGGCCATCACCGGTTCCACGCGCATGCAGGCCACGACTATCCAGCTGTGCGCGATGCTCACGGTGATGGAGATGGTGCTCCGGGATCTGCTGGCGGAGCTCGAACCGGGCGGGCCCTGCGCCCTCGGCCGGTCCGCGGTACCCGCGCAGTTCCTCGAGCAACTGGAGGAGATGATCGTCCGGCTCAAGGCTCCGGCGCTGCTCGCGCGGCTGGCCGAGCTGGTGCGGATGGAAGAGGCGACGTACCGCGCCGGCCGCAAGCACAACTACTACGCGGACCGCTACGGGATCGACATCCTGACCGACACGACCGAGCGCTCGCCGACTTACTGCACGCCGGCCTTCCGGAGGTTCGACGATTCCACCGCGTCGGAGTCGTGGGCCTATCTGTTCGTGCCGGATGCCGGCACGCCTGCCGCCTGGGAGCGCCTCATCAGGCGCCGCCCGGCCTGCGTCGAATGGAGCGAGGCCGAGATCCGCGCGCTCGTGAGCGAGGACAAGCTCGATCGGACGCTCGAGACCGTCCGCAAGATCAGCTGCCGCGAGCTGATGCGTTTCAAGGTGGGACTCGACGGCCTGCCCGCCCGGCGCCTGGGCCCCGGCGACAGCGCCGCGGCCATCGTCAGCGGCAGCGAGGTGGCGGCGCTGGCGTCGCCCGACGCGTTCCACCGCGCGCGCCTGGAGGAGGCGCGCCAGGCCGGTGCGCGCATCGGCCTCGTCGCCGTCGGGCGCCACGCTGAACTGGAGCCGCTTCGCGGCGGTTCGCTCATGCCCGAGTGCGTGACGGTCACGGCCGCCGTGCCGGATTCCGACTTCCTGCTGGACGGGGTCGCGCGCGCCGGACTCAAGATGCTGCTCAACGCGCTCTCCACCTGCACCATGGTGCGGCTGGGCCGCGTCATGGGCAACTACATGGTGTGGCTCGTACCGAGCAACCTGAAGCTCATCGATCGCGCTACCCGCTACATCCAGAAGCTCGCGGGGCTCGATTACGTGGAAGCCAACCGGCTCCTGTTCGAGGTGATCGAGTACGTCGAGCCGCGCATGAAGGCCGACCAGGCCTACCCCCCGGCCGTCGGCCTCGCCGTCACGCGCGTGCAGCACGGCCTCGGCAACGAGGAGGCCGAGCGGCGGCTTGCGGGGACCTGACGCAGCGGCCGGCGAGCATGCGCATGGTGCCGACCATGGCCGACGCGAGGCCGTACCGACGTGGCTCCACCGAACCCATGAACGGCGTCATGAAGGACGCGAGCATGGCCACCGTCAGGGTGGCGCGCCGGAGGGCGCTCTCGGGGTCGGCCGTCATCGGCACGCCGCGGCCGAGGGCGCCTCCGGCGGCCTGATAGACTGAAGGGCGATGAATCCTCTCTCGAGAACCGGTGCCACCATCGTTGTCTTCGCGCTCGCGGCCTACACGATGGCGGTCGTTCCCGAGCAGCGCCGCCGGCGGCTCACCCCCCGCGTGCTGGCCTTCCTGACTGTCGGCGTGCTGCTCGATGTGACGGCCACGATCTTCATGATCCTCGGTTCCAGCAAGGGCGCCTTCACCCTGCACGGCCTGCTTGGCTACTCCTCGCTCGCCGCCATGATTGTCGACACGCTGCTCATGTGGCGGCTGGCCAGGGGGGCGGGCCTCGGCGCCGGCGTGCCGCGCGGCCTGCATCTGTTCACCCGCGCCGCCTATCTCTGGTGGGTGGCGGCGTTCATCACCGGCGGCCTGCTCGTGGCCATGCGCTGATCAGCCGGCCGCCGGCGCTCATCGTCCTGCGGCCGCGCACGGCCCGTCCGCGCGCGTCAGATCCGCCTCCGCCCCGATGAATCCGAACGCGTTCCAGTGCGCCTCGTCCTCGACGAGGCGGCGCAGGAGCGCGCAGGCTTTCGCGGTCTGCTTCTCGGCAAGGTAGAAGTTCGCGAGGCCGTAGCCTGCGGTGACGCCCGTGTTCTCCCTGAACGCCTCGTCCGGCAAGACCTGCGCCTCGGTGCGCGCGCCCTTGTAGAACAGCAGCGCCCGGTAGTACGCCTCGTTCTCCTTCACGGCCAGGTTCTCGGGGATGCCGGCCAGGAGGGCCTTGGCGTCATCAGTGCGGCCAGCTCGCCTCAACGATCGGTAAAGCCAGTCGCTGATTCCGATCCTCGACTCCTCGTCTCGCTCCGCGGCGGCCGACAGAGCGGCGCAATCCCGCCAGCCCGCGGGCAGCGCTGCTCCAGGAGACTTCCGGTCGAGACAGCTCTGGTAGGTTTTTGCGGCCTCGGAGAACCTGGCGGTCATGAAGTAGGCGAGCCCGAGGTGGTACACCACGTCGAAACTCGAAGGGGCGAGCGCGATCGCCCGTTCGAGGTCCTTGATCGCGAGATCGAACTTCCGGGTGGAGATGTAGCGGTGCCCGCGGAAGCGGTAGGCGCGGACGTCCTCCGGCGCCATGGTGACGGCCTTCGTGTACAACGCGATGGACGCGTCGAACTGGAGCGCGACGTCACGGGCGCGGGCGGCAGCGATGACGAGATCCAGGTTGGCGGGATCCGCGGCGAGGGCGGCGTCCGCCTTCGCGATGGCCCCGTCGGCGTCGGCCCTGGCGAAGTAGGACTTACCGAGCGCCGTCACCACCTGGGGCCGCTGACCCGCGGGTGCCTGCGGAACAGCCGCGATCCCGGACAACGCCGCCAGTGCGGCCGCGATCGACACCAAGCCACGTGCTGTCATGAGCGCCCTCCTGCGTGATGGGCCGATTATAGGCGTAGATGCCCTGCGCGGCGCTGGCCCGCGCCTCACACAAACCTGACATCGGGCCGAAGGGACATGCGGCATAATCACAGCCGCCCACCGGCTGGATCATCATGCCGTCGCTCGGCCATTGGCTGCGCCCGCCGCGACACGTGCTGACGCTGTTTCTCGGCGTCATGGGATCGCTGCTGCTGGCCCTGGGATGGCTCGCCTGGCAGCTGGTTTTCCAGGAACAGGCGCTCGCCGCTCAGCGCACGCAGGAACGCCTCGACCACGCGGCCGAGACGGCCGTGGCCACCCTGCGGCACGGCCTCGACGACGTCCTGCAGCAGCTCGGCTCGCTCTCGAGGCTGCCGCCGGATGCGGCGCCGGCCGGGTTTGCCGGGCAGGCTGCGACGCTCGGCGAGGATGCCGCCCTCGTCTCGGCAGGCGGGCGGGCCTTCGACGCATGGCCTGCGGGCCGCCTGCTCTATTACCCGCTACCGGCGCTGGGACGCGAGTCGCCGGCGGCAGCGGCCGGACAGTTTGCCGCGGCCGAGGCGCTCGAGTTCCAGCGTCGCGACCTCGCCGGAGCGCTCCGTGCGTTCGAGCGCCTGTCGCGCTCGGCCAGTCCGCAGGTCCGCGCGGCAGCGCTGCTGCGCACCGCGCGGGTCCGCTCGCAGTTGCGCCGCTACGACGGCGCCCTCGAGGCCTACAGCCGTTTGGCGGAACTGGAAACCACGCCCGCTGAGGAACTGCCGGCAGGCCTGCTCGCACGGTATGGCCGATGCCTCGTGTTCAGGGAACTCGGCCGGAGCGAGGACCTGGCCCGCGAGGCCGCCGGCCTCGTCGCGGCGCTCGATGCGGGCACGTGGAGGCTCTCGCGGGCCGAATACCGCTTCTTCCGGGGCGAGGCTTGCGTCTGGCGCGCTTCGGAAGCAGGTTCCGAACCGGCGCCTCCGCCCGGCGGACGCGAGCGGCTCGCCGATGCGGTCGCTGCGGCATGGGAGGCGTGGGGCGGCGGCCCGGACCCGGCCGAGCCGGTTGCTGGCTGCCGGTCCATCGAGGCGGATGGTGTGGGAGTCCTCTTCGCGTGGCATCGCAGCGCCGGCCGCCTGGCGGCGCTCGTCGGGGGCCCGCAGTTCATCGCGGCTCGCCTCGTCGAACCCGCGAACGCCGCGCTCCAGCGCTACCGCGCCCGGATGGCGATCGAGGGCGCCAACTCAGGCGATTCGGCCCGCGGCCCGCGGTCCGGGGACGACCGCCCGGTGCTGCGCGCGGCGGCCGACACCCGCCTCCCGTGGTCGGTCCGCATCGTCGACACGGCTCCCGGGGCAGAGCTCGCGGCGGCCGCCGCACAAGGCCGCCTTGTGCTCGCCGGAATCCTCGCGCTCGGCCTGTTCGTTCTCGGCGGCAGCGCGTTCATCGTCCGTGCGGTGAACCGCGAACTCGAGGTCTCGCGCCTCCAAACCGAGTTCGTCGCGGCCGTCTCCCACGAGTTCCGGACGCCGCTCACGTCGATCCGCCAGGCGAACGAACTGCTGCTCGAAGGGCGGGTGCCCGAGGCGCGGCGGGCCGACTACTACCGGATGCAGTACCGCGACAGTGAACGGCTGCAGCGTCTCGTCGAGTCGCTGCTGGACTTCGGGCGGATGGACTCCGGCGCCCGCGAATACCGCTTCGAAGCGGTGGACGCGACGGCCTTCCTGCGCACGCTCGCGGGCGAGTTCTCGATTGACGCAACGGCGGCGGGCTACACCGTCGAGCTGGACCTGCAACCCGGGGAGGTCTTCGTGTCGGCGGACCGCGAGGCGCTGGGACGGGCCGTGTGGAACCTCCTCGACAACGCGGTGAAGTACTCGCCGTCGCACAGGACCGTCTGGCTGAAGACGGCCGTGGCCGACGGCCGCGTCGAGATCGCGGTGCGCGACCGAGGCGTCGGCGTGCCGGCCGGGGACGAGCGGCGCATCTTCGAGAAGTTCGCGCGCGGCGCCAACGCCGCTTCGAGCGGCGCGAGAGGGACCGGCCTGGGACTCGCGATGGTACGGCACATCGTCACCGCGCACGGCGGGAGCGTGCGGCTGGAGAGCATGCCTGGCGCGGGGAGCACGTTCACCATCTCGCTGCCGCGGATCCACGCAGGCGCGCGGGCACCTGCGGCGGACTCCGGGGCCGCGGGTGTCCAGGGAGGTCGCGATGCCCCGCATCCTGATTGTCGAGGATGAACCCGCGATTGCCGGCCTGCTGCGGGACGATCTCGCGCTCGAAGGGTACGACGTCGTCGCGGTGGGCGACGGCGAGGCCGCCACGGCAGCCGCCGGTTCGAGCCGGTTCGATCTCGTCGTCCTGGACGTGATGCTGCCCGGCAAGGATGGCTTCGAAGTGTGCCGGGAACTGCGAAGCGCCGGGCTGACGGTGCCGATCATCATGCTGACCGCGAAGACCCAGGAATCGGACAAGGTGATGGGCCTGGAGATCGGCGCGGACGACTACGTCACGAAGCCGTTCAGCCCGCGCGAATTCAGGGCGCGCGTCAGGGCCGCGCTGCGCCGGGCGGCCGGCGAGGCCCCGGACATCTACCGTTTCGGCGAGGTGGAGGTGGATTTCGGCCGGCGCGAGCTCCGCCGCGGCGGCGCGCCGGTCGAGGTAACCGCGATCGAGTTCAAGCTGCTCGCCGCGTTCATCCGGCACCGCGGCCGGGTGCTCTCGCGCGAGCGGCTCCTCGACGAGGCATGGGGCCGGGGCGTGTACGTCACCGACCGCGCGGTCGACACGCACATCGTGAACGTGCGGCGGAAGATCGAGCCCGACCCGGCCGTCCCCCAGTACGTCGTGAGCGTGCGCGGCGCCGGGTACCGCTTCGACGGATGAGGCCACGGCGGGTTTCACACGAACCTGACGTGGACGTCACGCGCTGCCCACGCGCGGGCGCGACGATGGTCGCGGAGGATGCGGCAATGCCGAAGACCAGCGGACCCCGGGTGTCGTGGCGGACGGGCCTGTCGGCCCTGGCCGTCGCCGTGATCGTGGCCGGCGCAGCCGCCCAGCCGGCAGGGCAGGCGGACCAGGCCGAGATGCTCATGCAGGCGGCGCGCACCAAGCAGATCGTCGAGGGGAAGCTCGACGAGGCAATCAGGATCTACCAGGACGTCGTTGCGAAGCACGGGCAGGACCGGCCCGTAGCCGCCCGCGCGCTCGTGGCAATCGGGCAGTGCTACGAGAAGCTCGGCGCGGCACAGACGGCCGAGGCGCGGAAAGCGTACGAGCGCCTCGTGCAGCAGTACCCGGAACAGCGCGAGCCCGTCGCACAGGCGCGCGCAAGACTTGCGGCGCTCGGTGCGCCCGCGGAAGCGGCGGGCAGTTCCAGGCTGACCGTCAGGAGGGTGCTGGGCGGGGACGTGTCGGGCAAGGTGTCGCCTGACGGCCGCTACGTGTCCGTCACGGAGTGGTCGACGGGAGATCTCGCCATCCACGACCTGGCCAGCGGCGAGGTGCGGCGCCTGACCGAGACGGGCGACGTGGCTGGGTCGGGCAGCTACGCCGAGTTCTCCGTGCCATCCCCCGACGGCAGGAGCGTGGCCTATGCCTGGGTCCACGAGACGTACGATCTCTGCGTCGTCGGGATAGACGGATCGAAGCCGCGCGTGCTGCGGGTATCCGGGGACGGGGTGGCCCGACAGTTCCCGCTGGCGTGGTCGCCTGACGGCAGGCATCTGCTGACGGAGTTCGTCAACGCGGATGGCACGCGCGACATGAAGCTGGTTGCCGTCCTCGATGGTTCGGCGCGGCTGTTGAAGGCGTTGGGCAAGAACCCGTCGCCGGGAGGCGCATTCTCGCCCGACGGGAGGTACATCGCGTGGGCGATTCGCGAGGGACTCTCGCTGTTCGATCTTCGGACGGGAGCCGAGTCGACGTTGATCGCGGACCAGTCGAACCACAGCGTTCTGGGCTGGGTCCCGGACGGGACACACATCCTCTTCTCCAGCGAACGGTCGGGCTCGGCGGATGCCTGGCTCGTCGCGGTGGCCGACGGGAAGGCGAAGGGCGAGCCGGTGTTCGTGAAGAAGAACTGGGGATTCAAGCCCATGGGGTTCACCCGCTCGGGAGCCTTCTACTATGCGGTCAACAACAACGTCGGAGACGTCAAGATCGCGGAGATCGACCCGACGAGCGGCATGGTCGTCTCGCGGCCGCAGCCGGCATCCCCGCGCGGCAATACCTGGGCGCCGGATTGGTCTCACGACGGGCGTTACCTGGCCTACATCCTCGCCCGCGAGCCGCACCGGACCGTGATTGTCCGAACGCTCGAGACAGGCGAGGAGCGGGAGTTCGAGGTGGGCGAGCGGACAATCGGGCTGGGCGCCTCCCTTCGCTGGTCCCCTGACGGCAAGTCCCTCGCAGTTTCTGCGTTCGAACCCGGACGGGGCGAGAGCCTGGCGCGCATCGACGTCCAGACGGGGCGGGTGAGCTTCCTGATGCCGCTCCCGGCCGGCGTCGGCTTTCCGAGCTTCGAATACGCTCCCGATGGCAGCAGGATCTTCTACAAGAAGCCGGCGGACCCTGCGGCCGGCCGCGGACCGCGCCTGGTCGTCCGCGACCTGAAGTCCGGCGAAGAGACCACGGTTGTCGAGAAACAGGGCTTCTTCCAGGCCGCGCTGTCGCCCGACGGCCGAAGGCTGGCGATGGCGGGCGGGGAGAACAGGCACTTCATCTACGCCGTCGTTCCGGCCACGGGGGGAGAGGCGCGCGAGTTGCTCAGAATCGATCCGGAGAAGGAGGTTCCATTCGGGGGCTGCCCGTGGTGGTCGCCCGACGGCAGCTATATCTACTTCCTGAAGGGGGTCAGGGGGAAGACGCCAGACGAGTGGCATCTGTGGCGCGTCCCGGCCGAGGGCGGAGAGCCGCAGCAGACGGGACTGACCGTAGGCCGGCAGGTGGGCGGGCTGCGGATGCACCCGGACGGCCGCCGGCTGGCGACGACCGACTTCAAGGTGAACCTGGAGATGTGGGTGATGGAGAACTTCGTGCCGAAGGCGCCGGCAGCGTCGAATCCCGGGGTCGAGTAGACGCGCGGCCCCGTCTTCGCGCTCGCGAACCGCTCTTGCTCGGCGTCCGTGGCCGCCGCGCCGACAGCCGCCGTCCAGTCTTCCACCAGGGACGGCGGCGGGTGCCGCTCTGCCGGGGAGCCTTACGTCGTCAGGCCCGCGGCCGCCGGATTCGCGAGGACGAAATCGACACAGAGCTGCGACCAGGTCTCCATCGCGCCGCGGCGCTCGCGCAACTGCTCCAGCGTCAGGAACCGCAGGTCCGTGATGCACGGCTCGCCGCGCGACACGTGCTCGTCGCCGAGCCCGCACACGTGCACCACGCCGAAGTGCACCTGCCCCACCGGCGTCGAGTCGTCGTTGATGAGGGCGACAACGCGGGTGGTGAGGTCGGCATCGATGAGGAGCTCTTCGTGAAGCTCCCGCTGGACGGCCTCTTCGTAATAGTCGGTGCCGGAGCCGAACAGATCCTCGTCGCGGTGGTTGATGTGACCGCCGATCCCGATGGAGCCCATGGCCACCAGGCGCTTCTCGCCCGAGCCCTTCCCGCGCACGTAGTGCAGGAGCGTGTTCCCGCGGCGGATCAGCACATACGGGATGATCTGCTTGAGTGACGGGTCATCCTCCGCGAGCGAGCGCGGCACGTACCTGGTGTTTTCTGCCTGGAGGATGCGGGGAACGTACGCGTCGATGTCGGTGCGCAGCCCCTGGAACGAGCCGATCTCGTCGAGGAGCCGGCGGGGAAACGTCAGCACGAGTTCGTCGGCCATCGGGCCATTGTAGCCGGGGTCCGTTCGCCGAGCACCGCCGGACCCGCTAGCGCACCGTCCCGGCACGATAGCCTCTCCGCGCGCGGACCGAGCAGCCCTCGCAGTCGGCCGTCACGCGGATGCGCCGGTAAGTGCCGTCGAGCGTGTCGTTGGCCGGGTAGTAACCCAGGGTCAGCTGGCTCGACAACTCCTGTCCGATCTGCGCCAGCATCTCGGGGACGTCGGCGTCCGGGCGCGCCGCGTACAATCGGCCTCCGCTGCCCGAACTGAGGCGCATCAGGAACTCGTCCGCGGCGGCGCGCGCGGCTTCCGCTTTCTCGGGCCCGTCGGGCGGAATGAGCCATCGCCGGACGCCGTACCCGCCGGGCGGCACGAGGGAGCCGGCATCGTCTGTCTCGTACCGGACGACGAACACGGGGGTGTTGGAGGCTTCGATGGCCGCCAACGCGCCGCCGGCGTCGGTCAACTGGCTCTGAGTGTCGACGCCGTCGGTAAGCAGGACGATGGCCTTGCGGCCCTCGATCCCGCTCAGCCGGTCGACCGCGACCAGCGCGAGGCCGTCGTAGAGCCGCGTCCCGCCTCCCGGGCCGACCCGGGCGAGCGCTCGCTGGAGCACCTCCCGATCCCTCGTGAAGTCCGACAGCACGCGGATGCGGCGGTCGACCGACACCACCATCGCGCGGTCCGCGGCGCGCAAGGCCGCGGCGATGGCGGGCGCCGAGGATCGCACCGCCTCCCGCACCGCGCGCATGCTGCTGGAGGTGTCGACAAGCAGGGCGACCTCCGACGGCACCGTGCCGGAATCGAGGCGCTCCACCTTCTGCTCCACCTCGTCTTCGAACACGCGGAAGGCGGAGGGTGGCAGGTCGCGAACGGGCTGGCCGTCGCGGCCCGTCACGGTGACTGGGACGGTCACCAGCGTGATATCGGACGTGAATCGCGGGCGGCCGATCGCAGGCGTCTCGACGTTTCGCGGCACGGCCGGCACCGGCTCCTCTGCGGGCCGTGCCGCCGCCGATTCCGGAGCGTCGCCGATCGACCGGATCGTCCCGGCGGTCGCCGCGCACACCGGCAGGT
>Ga0316621_10000086_pt1 | contig 13197 bp, 12 predicted proteins | sample OWC_Aug_OW2_C1_D_2_FD_207664 | JGI IMG/M metagenome (GOLD analysis project Ga0316621, IMG submission 207664) | Wetland soil microbial communities from Old Woman Creek delta, Ohio, United States - OWC_Aug_OW2_C1_D1_C | ecosystem: Environmental > Terrestrial > Soil > Wetlands | place: USA: Ohio... | reverse complement strand
GGTTCATCCAACCTTCTTACCCTCTCACCCTCTTACCTTCTCTTTTCCCCAGACACACCTAAGACACACCTAAAAGTGGCTCATCGGCCTCTTCCCGATGGGGTAGACGTTGAATCCGATCTCGTAGAGGACCTGGTGGTCCAGGATGTTTCGGCCGTCGAAGATGAAAGCCGGCTTCACCATGAGATCGTGGATCCTCCTGTAGTCGAGCTCCCGGAAGAGGTTCCACTCCGTCATGACGGCGATGGCGTGGCAGCCGCGGACGGCCTCGTAGGGATCCTCCACGTAGGAAACGCCCCACTCCACGTCGGTCAGATCCTCCCGGGCGCTCACGAGCGCCTGCGGATCCGTGATCACGACCTCGGCGTGCTCGTCGAGAAGCTTGCGGGCGATCTGGATGGCCGGACTCTCCCTCGTGTCTCCCGTGTCGGCCTTGAAGGCAAATCCGAAGAGGCAGATCTTTTTCCCCGCCAGCGTGTTGAACATGGCCGAGAGCATGTTCAAGACAAAGCGTTCTTTCTGGTACTCGTTGATCCGCACGACCTTCTCGACGTAGTCCGCCACCTCCTCGAGCCCTTCGACGCGGCACAGGTAGACGAGGTTCAGGATGTCCTTCTTGAAGCAGGAACCGCCGAAGCCGACGCTGGCATTGAGGAACTTGCTGCCGATGCGGCTGTCCATCCCCACGATCCTTGCCACTTCCGAGACATCGGCACCCGTCTTCTCGCAGACGGCCGATATGGCGTTGATCGTCGAGATGCGCTGGGCAAGGAAGAAGTTGGAGGCAAGCTTCGAGAGCTCGCTGCTCCAGATGTTCGACGTGATGATCCGCTCGCGGGAAACCCAGTTGGCATAGATGGCCACCAGTTCATCGCGGGCCTTCAGGCCGCGCTCCGTGCTTCGCGAGCCGATGAGCACGCGGTCGGGATTCACGAGATCCCGGATCGCCGTCCCCTCGGCGAGAAACTCCGGGTTCGACAGCACGTCGAAGTGGATGCCGTCGTTTCGCGACATGAGGATCCGCTCCATGGCCTGGGCCGTCTTGACGGGGAAGGTGCTCTTCTCGATGACGATTTTCGACGAGTCGGCGTGCTCGAGGATCTGACGGGCCGCAAGCTCCCAGTACTGCAGATCCGCCGCAAGCCCTGCGCCGGCCCCGAAGGTCTTCGTGGGCGTGTTGACGGAGACGAAGATGATGTCGTTCTCCCGGATGCCCCGGGCGATGTCGGTGGTAAAGAACAGGTTCCGTCCCAGCCCCTGGCGCACGACCTCATCGAGGCCGGGCTCGTAGATGGGGGGCTTGCCGGAATTCCAGGCGTCGACCCGGCCCTGGTCCACGTCGACGACGGTGACGCTGTAGCGGGGGCACTTCGAGGCGATCACGGCCATCGTCGGCCCGCCCACGTAGCCTGCCCCGATGCAGAGGATTCGCTTGTCGAAATTCATAGGGTACCTGCCTTGTTTCATAAGGGGTTTTTCGACAGTCCTTCTTAGCATTAATCGGGCCAGATGATAAAGATTTTTGTCGGATGCCCCCGGCAGATTGCGAAGTAAGGACGTTGAGAAACTGAGAAGTTTGGATAAGCTCCGGGCAACTCGCCGGCTGCCGGCTTCTCCAAGCTTCTGAACTTCAAAACATCCCAACTTCTTCTTTTAGTGGATCGTACCGGGCTGCCGGACCGTCACGGCCCCCGCACCGGCATGGAACAGGGGTCGACTAAGCAATAATCATCGATTAAATCCGAGATGTTACAGTTTTTTCAATGTGCTCATCCGATGCAACTCTCAAGACGTTTTTTCTTGACTTAGCCCCCATCGGTGGGCTACGCTTCTGCGATAGTGAAATGCAGTATTTACAGCCCCTTCGGACACCCGTAGGGGCTGAATCCAATATGGCGAATGGTTTATTATCATCGATCATGTAATCGAAAGGGCGGAGCTTTATTTTATTGCATAAATATCTTATGAGTCAGTACGAAAAGACAAAAGAATTATTACTCGCGGCACCTTCAACGTGGCTTATTACGGGAGTGGCCGGTTTCATCGGATCACATCTCCTCGAAGCCCTTCTCAGGCTGAATCAAAAAGTTATCGGCTTGGATAACTTGGTGTCGGGCTATCAGCGAAATCTCGATGATGTCAGATCCCGGGTTCTTCCGGATCAGTGGAAAAATTTTCACTTCATGCTGGGTGATATCAGAGACCTATCTACCTGTCGCAAAGCCTGCTATGGGGTTGATTACGTCTTGCATCAAGCTGCCCTAGGCTCGGTGTCCCGGTCAATTGAAAACCCTATAGCCACAAACGAAAACAATTTGGTCGGGTTTCTCAACATCCTGGTGTCTGCACGCGATGCCCGTGTCAAGCGCTTCGTATATGCGTCCTCGAGTTCCGTGTATGGTAACCATCCCGATCTGCCGAAAAAGGAAGACAAAATCGGGTGTCCGCTATCACCGTATGCGGTAACGAAACAGGTAAATGAAACTTACGCAAACGTATTTGCAGCGGTATATGGGTTTGCAAGTATCGGATTGCGTTATTTTAACGTATTCGGCCCTCGGCAGGATCCCGGTGGTCCATATGCTGCGGTTATTCCTAAATGGTATACTGCCCTGCTCCAGGATGAGGCCGTCTATATCAATGGCGATGGAGAAACAAGCAGGGATTTCTGCTTTGTAGAGAATGTGGTACAAGCAAACGTGCTGGCTGCAGTTGTCACGAATAAAGACGCACTAAATCAGGCATATAATATTGCCTATGGTGAAAGAACGACATTGAATGAACTGTTTGAACTCATTCGAGCACAAGTCGCAGCAGAGCGCACGTTCGTCACAAAGACTGAGCCTATATACAAAGATTTCCGCCCGGGAGATATTAGACATTCGCTCGCAGATATCAGTAACGCCAGGACGCTTTTGGGATATGAACCGCAATTCTCGATACGTGACGGATTGGAAAAAGCTGGAAAGTGGTACATGTCGAATGCTATAAACTGTCTGCCTTCTTTACGAGAGAAAGGGGAGGTACAGGCCACTTAAAGAAGTGGGATCGATTTTGTTCTCATCGTTGTAAAGTCTGTTCTCTTCCGCAAAACGAGTTTTTTGTATTCCGTTCCACCGTGGCATAGTCACAAAGAATGCCTCTGCACAGACGGATACACTCTCCGCATTGATTCCCGGAGTAAAGGAGAAGCGTGATGTCAGACGAGCAGATAGACCAGCGCCCCGACAGGACTCAAAACGAGGATAGCCTGCTTCACTTCATGGTTGTCCTGCTGAAATACAAATGGCTGATCGTGTCTTTTGTCGCACTCGCCTTCGTCGGTTCTCTCCAGCGCATTTCCCTTCACAACAGCCCCGTCGTCTCGTATTCTTCGGAATGCGTGATCGAGCCCTACGGTGTATCCGCCGACAAGCTGAAAGCCGTCATGGTCAGCAGGAATCTGACGACGCAGATACTTGAGAAAAGCACCTTGACCGGGGATTTTCCCCTCGAGTTCGCCGATGAGAAAAATCGGAATCATGCATCCGCAAAACCACCGACCCCTGCGGAGTTGCACAGGATCATCCAGGGACGGCTGGAAATCAAAAGCGAAAACGGCATGCTGAATATCTCTTGTCGAGGTGGAGACAAGGAGTTTACCCGGAAGCTCCTCAATGAGTATCTCTCAGGCACAAGCGAGTACCTGAGAGCACAAGAATCCTCCGCCGTGAAGGACCAGATTGCCTTCACCCAGAAGAAGATAGCCGCTGCCCGGAATGAACAGATCAAGGCGAGACTGGCAGATCAACTTGTGGATCTGTTCGACAGGGAAAGACGCGTCCACGATTCCACCTACTATGGATTCCGAATCATCGATCCACCATCATCAGCAGCCCTCACCAAGGGATCCGCCCTGAAGCCATTGTCGAAATGGAGCATGGTGCCCTTGATGATTGCCTCCTTCATCGTGGCATTGACCCTCGCGTTCCTTATCGAATATATCAAGGTGCTGAAGACGAGAAATCCGGAACAGTTCGATACGTTGAAAAAATACATGAAGCTTCGATAAGACGTCCGCGGAGTCGGGAAAGTGAAAATCGAATTTTTCAGACACAATTTGAATCAGGATGATTTCGACAGCACTCAGAAGGTCCTGCAGTCCATTTTTCTTACCACGGGGCATGTGGTCAAGGAGTTCGAGGACAAACTGGCCTCTTACCTGTCCTGCAGGAATGTCATCGGTGTGACGAGTTGCACGGCGGCGCTCCACCTAACCCTTCTTGCCTGGGGAATCGGCGAGGGGGACGAGGTCATTACGACGCCGATGAGCTTCTGTGCGACCTCCAATGCCATCCTTCATACCGGGGCGACTCCTGTTTTTGTCGATGTAGAGGAAGAAACAGGGAATATCCATGCAGACCGGATCGAGACCAGGATCACCGAAAAAACGAAAGCCATCCTGCCGGTTCATCTGTACGGGCAGATGTGCGACATGAAAAAAATCCGCCGACTTGCAGACCGGCATGGTCTCGCGGTCATCGAAGATGCCGCTCACTGCATCGAGGGCCGCCGTGACGGCGTCCGGGTGGGAGAGCTGGGGGATGCCGCCTGTTTCAGCTTCTACGCGACGAAGAACTTAACGTCCGGTGAAGGAGGCGCCATTGCCACAAACGACCCGAAAAAGGCCGAAGTGCTGGCCATGCTGAGGATGCACGGAATCGACAAATCGGCCACGGATCGTTATACGAGAAAATATCAGCACTGGGACATGCCGTTGTTAGGCTGGAAATACAACATGGACAATATCCATGCTTCCCTGCTCGTCCATCAGATCGACCGGCTTGACGGATACTGGCAAAGGCGGGATGACATCTGGAACCGGTATGAAAAGGCTTTGCGCGGCGCAAGGGGGGGTGAAATTCTGAAGACGCTGTCCGGCGTAAAACATGCGAGACATCTTTTCACCATCATCGTCGCACCGGAGAAAAGAGATGCCTTGCTGTGGACCCTTCAGGACCGGGGAATCGGCGTTGCCGTCAATTACCGGGCCATCCATCTTCTCAAGTATTACAGGGAGCAATTCGGGTACCGGGAGGGAGACTTCCCCGCGGCAGAGAGAATTGGGGCCGGAACGATCTCACTTCCCCTCTATCCGTCGTTGAAGGATGACGAGCTGAGTTACGTGATCCGGACAGTTATCGAGGCATTGAAAGGATAGTTGTGCCTTCCCGTGGACAATAAGAAATTCAAAGAACAGCTTGTGCAGGGCCGCCTGGAAGATGCGGGGGATTTCCCCAAGGTCGTCCTCATCGATACGGTCAGCTTCTGTAATCTGAAGTGCTCCATGTGTGTGCACAAAGAGATGACCCGGAAGAAAGGCATCATGCCCTGGAAGCTCTTCACACGGATCATCGATGAAATCGCAGAGACAAGCCCAGACATCCGGGTCTGGATGGTCTTTTTCGGGGAGGCACTGCTGTTAAGAAAGCGGAAGCCTTCCATCTTCGACATGATCGCCTATGCTAAGAAAAAAGGCTTGACGGATGTCGTCCTGAATTCCAACGCAAATCTCATGGATGAAGAGGCCGCGCGGGGATTGATCGACTCCGGGCTCGATGCGATCTATATCGGCCTGGACGCCTTTTGCGAGGAAACATACTCCAGGGTTAGAGTCGGCGGCAACTACGGAAAGACGGTGGCACAGGTTATGCGCCTGCTGCAGCTCAAAAAGGAGCTGGCCGCGGATAAGCCCGAGGTATTCGTTCAATTTGTGGAAATGGACATCAATGCGGGCGAAAAAGAGTACTTCATCGACTTTTGGAAGGGACAGGGGGCAACCGTGAAAATTCGCCCCAAAGTCAGTTGGGCGGGCTTGATCGATGCGCCGAACCTCACTCTCGGCGATGAAGACCGGTGGCCCTGCTACTGGGCCATGCAAACCCTGTCCATCACCGATACGGGGAAAGTGGTGACCTGCGCCGTCGATCTGGATGCCCGGTATATTGCCGGCGACGTGAATATTCAATCGTTGAAGGAAATCTGGAACGGCCAGCTCAGGCAGCTGAGGTTGATGCACAAAGCCAGGGATTTCAAGAGCCTTCCGGAGAACTGCAGGAGTTGCAAAGACTGGCAGTCGGCCAGGGCGGACTATTATTCGGTGAACTCATAAAGTCATGTGCGGTATCTGCGGATTTACAGGGGAAAAGGATCACTTCGATCTGAAGAAAATGGCGGACGCCATTGTTCACCGCGGGCCTGACGAGGAAGGGTTCTATTCCGATGGAAGAGTGAATCTCGGCATCCGGCGGTTGAGCATTATCGATGTGGAAACGGGGCAGCAACCCGTGCACAACGAAGACAAGAGGATCTGGGCCGTATTTAACGGGGAGATCTACAACTTCAGGGAGCTCAGGCGCGAGCTGGCAGACACGGGGCACACCTTTTACACGGATCATTCGGATTCGGAGTTGATTGTCCATCTCTATGAGGAGTATGGCCGCGATTTCATGCACCGGATCAACGGCATGTTTGCCATCGCCCTCTGGGATCGGAACCAGGAGCGACTGCTCCTGATCAGGGACAGGATGGGCGTTAAGCCGCTATTTTATGCCTTGGCCGGAGGCAAGCTTATTTTCGCCTCCGAAATCAAGGCGATTCTGGCTCATCCGGCTTATTCCAAGGACCTGAATTACGAGGCGCTTTACCACTATTTCACGCTGAAAAACGTCCCGGCCCCGGCGACGGCCTTCGCGGGCATCCATTCCCTCTTACCGGGTGAGGTTCTGATCTTTTCAAAGGGGGAGACCGCCAAAGAACGCTGGTGGAAGGTCCGTTTTCAAGAGCAGGAAGACTGGGACGAATCCGATGTTCGAGAGAAAATCCTGACCCTGCTGGAAGATGCTACGAGACTGCGAATGCGCAGCGATGTTCCCTTCGGCGCTTATCTCAGCGGCGGCGTGGATTCCAGCGTCGTGGTGGCGCTGATGAGCCGGTATGCCGGCGGACCCATCAAGACCTTCTCGTTGGGATACGAGGACGAGTTGAAAAACAAAGAAGCGGATCTGTATTACGCCCGGAAGGTATCGGAGGTATACGGGACCGAACATCACGAATACATCATGTCCTGCCAGGAGTTGGTCGATAACGTGGGGGACGTGATTACCGCCTTTGATCAGCCATTTTCAGGGACCATCGCGACCTTCTTTCTGTCGAAGCTGATTGCGCGGCATGTCAAGGTGGCCCTGTCCGGCGATGCGGCCGACGAACTGTTTGGCAGCTACCTGTCCCACCGGGTTGCCCAACCGATGCATCATTTCGAGGCGCTGCAGGACAAGATGCGCAGCGGCACCTTGACCGACACGGAGATGGCTTTATTCAAGCCCTGCGACATGTCCTTTCTTTCCGATCTCTATCGGCGCTCCGGGGGCAATGAGGTCCACTGGCGCTACCAATTGGGGGTCTTCACAGACGATCAGAAACGGGACCTGCTGTCCCGGGATTTTCTGGCCCGGCTGAACGGGTCCGGCACGCAGGCCCTCTTTGCCGCGTATTTCCAGAACACGACCACCCGGGATCCCCTGAACCGGATCCTGGAAATGGAATGGAACACCCAACTTCCGGATCAGGTCCTCGCGTTCATTGACTTCCTGTCCATGGCGCATTCCGTGGAGGTCCGCTCGCCGTTTCTGGATTACCGTCTCGTGGAGCTTGCCGCAACCATTCCGGGACGGCTCAAAATAAAAGACGGCATTGTCAAGGATATCCTCAAGAAGACCGTTGAGCCACTCCTTCCGCCGGGGATCACAGAGCGACCCAAGGAGGGTTTTGTCCTTCCCATTTTTGACTGGATGGTCGAGAAGATGGAGGGCTTCAGCCTCGATGTCCTGTCGAAGGAGCGGCTGAAAAGGCACGGCCTGTTCAGCGTGGAGGAAGTCCGAAGAATCGTACAGAGCTATTACGGCGGGCATCGCTCGAACGCCGTCAAGATCTGGAACCTGATGATGTTCCAGATCTGGTGGGAACGATATTTTGGCTGATTCTGCGAGACTTGTCGATTTGAAAGAGGAGCCGGATTTCCTGGAGCAGTACGTCGATATGCGGAATCAGTACAGGGAGTTTCTCTTGGCGGAACCCGTGGATCTCGCGGAAACCAAGGTTTGGGTCCAGCGTGAAGAGGTTGAAATCAGGGGCCTTGCCCGCGGCAGGACCCTTTTGGGGGCAGCCGTTCTGTATTTAGGCAAAGGCGGTGAGATCGCCTTTTTGGCCAGGCACCCGAATGAAGGAATCGGCAGCAAGCTGCTGGAAGTAATCGAGAGCGTTGCGAGGGATCGAAAACTCTCCGAGGTATGGGCCTGGGTTTTGTCCGACAATGCAGTTGCAGGGCGAGTGTTCATGAAGAACGGCTACCAATTGGATGCGGAGTCAGTCAGAACACACCACCATAAGGCAAGAAACGGGATCATCTTCAGGAAGAAAGTGCGGTAAATCGTGAAGGATATGAAAAAGAAATCATCGGTTGCACATACACAGGCATCCTACGGCATCAGGCCCGAAGCACGAGAGTTCCCCCTGATGTGCGTTCTTTCATTCACGTACGTATGTAATGCCTCTTGTCCCAACTGCCCCTATACCAATTCCAGCATCCGCTCGGATTACGCGGACCGCCCCTTCATGCTCGAGGAAACGTTCAAGACCATCGCGGATCAGTGTGGGGAACATGGCGCGTGGGTGCGAATTTCGGGCGGCGGGGAACCGATGCTTCATCCGATGGCGGTCGAATTGATCGAATACGCGAAGCACGTCGGCGCCAGGGTCGGCCTGATCACGAATGGATCGCGATTCACGGAGAAGAGCAGTATCCGGCTGTTGGAAGCGCAGGTGGACATGATCGAGTTCAGCGTGGACGCGGCCGATCCCGAAACCTATGCCCTGGTGCGGAAGGGATTGAACTGGGAGAAACTGCTGAGGAACGTGAAAAAAATGGTTGAGCTGAGAGACAAGCTCAAGAGCAAGACCAAGATCATTGCCAGCGGAGTCAATCAGGTGGGGGTCGACATCGAGGAGGTGGCGGCTTTCTGGGATCAGCTGGTCGACGATTTCCAGAGGAGAAAATATCTGACCTGGGGGATCAACGACCCGTCGAAGTCGGCCGACAACACGCCCTACCTTCCGCCGGAAGAGAGGATTCCCTGCCCCTTTATTTTCGAGAGGTTGAATATCGACTCGCGGGGAAGGGTCATGGTCTGCGGGTTTGATATCGCGGCGGTGACCGACATGGGAAACATACACGAGAGGAGCATCCGGGACATCTGGCATGGCCGGGAATTCGATCACTATCGGCGGCGGCACCTCGCCGGGAAGGGCAGCGAAATCGAACTCTGCAAGGACTGCCCCGACTGGAAATACCGTTCCTGGCAGCACAATTACTGGAAGATCGTCCAAACGGCCGAATCGCGCAGGGAAAAACGATTCGGCAGATTGGATTTTCGGGACTCGGAAGGCTGCATCGCGGATCCGGGAAAAGACGAGGGCGGGGAATGATCATCGGAATCCTCCAACCCGGCTACCTGCCCTGGATCGGATTTTTCGAACAGATGCACCGGAGCGACGTCTTCGTCCTCTACGATGACGTGCAATATGACAAGGAAGGCTGGCGGAACCGGAACCGGATCAAGACCGCGAACGGCATCCAGTGGCTCACCGTTCCGGTATTGCTGAAATTCAATGAGCATCCAAACATTCTCGACGTTCGCATCGACAACAAGGTAAACTGGCGGAAGAAACACCTCGGGGCCATCCGGCAGAACTATGCCAAAGCGCCCTTTTTCAGGAAGTATATCGAGATCTTCGAGGCCGCCTATTCCCGGGAATGGGAATATCTCGTCGATCTCGACGTGTATTTCATCGAAAAGCTGGCCGAATGTCTCGGCATGAGCCACAAGAAAATCGTACGATCCTCTTCCCTCCAAGTGAAAGGCGAGCGAATGGAGCGGCTGGTCAACCTGTGTAAATTCTTCGGTGCGGACACCTTTTACGAAGGGGCAGCCGGGAAAAGCTATATGGATGTCGACTATTTTTCGGGACACGGCATCCACGTCGAATTTCAGGATTATCAGCACCCGACGTACTCGCAGATCTATGGAGAGTTCATTCCCTACCTCTCCGTGATTGATCTGCTTTTCAACCGGGGTGAGGACAGCATGGCAATCTTGACAGGCCAAACAGGATAGGAGTGTTGATTCAAATGAAAAAGACGGTATTGATCACAGGCGGGGCAGGCTTCATCGGAAGCAACTTTGCAAGGTACCTCTACACGCGATACCCGGATTACCGGATGATCGTGCTCGATGCCCTCACCTATGCGGGAAGCGTGGAAAACCTCCCCGTGAACATCAACGAGCACAATGGTGAACGGCTTTCTTTCTGGTACGGGAACGTGAAAAACGGGGAACTCGTTGATACCCTCGTGAGCCAGTCCGACATCGTCGTCCATTTTGCCGCTGAGACGCATGTGACCCGATCCATCTATGACAATTACATCTTTTTTGAAACGGATGTCCTGGGTACGCAGACCATCGCCAACGCCGTACTGAAATACAAGGACAAGGTGGAGAGATTCATCCACATTTCAACGTCCGAAGTCTACGGAACCGCGGTACGGGAGGCCATGGACGAAGATCACCCGCTCATGCCCATGAGCCCCTATGCCTCCGCAAAAACAGGTGCAGACAGACTGGTGTATTCGTATTGGGCCACCTACGAGCAGCCCGTCACCATCATCCGTCCCTTCAACAATTACGGGCCCTATCAACATCTCGAAAAAGCCATTCCTCGATTCATCACGAGCTGCATCCTGAACGAGCCCATCCGGGTCCACGGGGATGGAGGGGCTGCCCGGGATTTCGTTTTTGTCGAAGATCTGTGCCGCGCTATCGATTCCATCGTGCACGCCGACTTGAACGTGGTGAAGGGCGAAGTATTCAACGTCGCATCCGGAATGCATCGGTCCATCCTCTCCATCGCTCAGGACATCGTCAGGATGATGGGCAAGGATGAATCGATCATTCAATTCGTCGGCGACCGCCCCGGTCAGGTATTCAGGCACACGGGCGACATCAGGAAGATCCAGCGTATTCTCGACTGGCAGCCGAGTGTAACTTGGCGGGATGGGCTCGAAAAGACCATCGCCTGGTACAAGGAGAACAGGAAGTGGTGGGAGAAACAGCTCTGGATGCGGTCTGTGCCCATCATCACGAAGAGCGGCAAGAAAGAACTGCATTAAAAGGCATCGTCATCGACGCGAAACCGATTCAAGGCAAGTTCGACCGAAGTGTCTCTCTGCTATGCTGGGCGTATAACGAAGAGGCCTCCATCGAGGCGTATCTCCAACGTGCTACGAATCTTCTGGACGCCGCGGTGGAGGACTATGAAATCGTCCTCATTGATGATGGGAGCACGGATCGCACCTTTGAGATCGCAAAGGCCATCCAGGAGAATGACCCCCGGCTCAAGATCTTCCGGAACGAAACCAATTTAAACGTCGGCCTATCGAGCCGGAGAGCCATCCAGAAGGCTTCCAAGGAATTCCTGTTCTGGCAGACCATCGACTGGGGCTATGATATCGAGTACTTGAGGCATTTTCTCGAATATCTAAAATCATATGACATCGTCCAGGGCGTCAGGCGAAGACCGGTTGCGGTGAAAATACGGCTTCTGAAGCCCTTTGCCGCCGTGTTGAAGCTCTTCGGCATCCGGCATCTTACCAAGCGCTCCGACACGGTTTCAAAAGCCATTGTCTCCGTCATCAATTACGCCTTGATTCGGGTCCTATTCAGGGTTCCTCTGTCCGATTTTCAGAACGTGACCTTTTATCCCACCCGATGGATCCAGTCCGTTCGATACGAATCGAAGAGTTCCTTCGCAAACCCCGAAGGTTTGATCAAATCGCACTGGGCCGGCTTGTCGATCCGGGAAGTGCCCATCAGCTTTATTCCACGAAACGAAGGCACGGCCAAGGGGACACGCCCGAGGGCGATCATGAGTTCCGTTCTCGACATCTTCCGGTTGTGGTTCAAATGGGTCATCCTCGGGCAGCGGGGTCCCGTGAAAAAAGGCAGGATCGTCCGGCTCCAGCCCGGAGATTCAGATTGAAGGGTCTCCGGGTCTCCCTTCCGGTCATCGACAGGACATCCCGGGAAGAATCGATACCATGATGCAGGCAGCCCTCAATGATTCTTTCCAGCGCATCCTAACCCTGAACAAGGCTGAGCAGAGAACCCACCTTCGGAACCGCATTGAGGCGCTCCACTTGCCCGAAGGAAGCAAGGTTCTCGATTTCGGGTGCGGCACGGCACTGTTTGCATCTGTATTCCGAGATGCGAAATTCGCCTATTTCGGCTATGACATCGATGGCGGACTGATCGCCTATGCGAGCTATTTATATGATCACGGACGGTTTACGGATTCGAAGGATACACTGAAGAAAGAGAGTCCCTTCGACCTCATTCTGGCCAATTGCTGCTTCCATCATATCGATGACACCATCCTCGCGGAAGAATTGGGTCAGATGAAGACCCTGTTGAAAGCCGAGGGGGTCCTCATCATGATCGACATTCTGCTGCCCCGTAACGACACCTTCCTCCCGAGAGCACTATTCAGGAAATTGGAAAGAGGGGCCCACATCCGATCCCAAGAGGATTACAGGTCCATCCTCGAAAGGCATTTTCTCATCCGGAAAAGCGAAATCGAGCGTTCGCATCTTTTTTCCATCCGGAATTTCCCCATCTACAACGACCTGGCGGTTTTCGAATGTAAAGCCCGGAAGTAAAAGCCCCGGGTGCGCAGCATCTGCTGACCCTTCCAGAAAATCGGGTTCAGTCAATCCGGTCGATCCAGGAGACCGGGGTAAACTGCGACACAGTATTCGGAGCCGTCGCCTTCTGTCTTCGCAATACGAATGCCCGAACAAGAAGTACGACCAGGAATGTCCAACAGGAAAAAACTGCTTTTTCTCCTTAAAGCCGCAATCGCGGTTGGGGCAATCTATTTCTTGTTTCGCGGCGGGTGGTTGTCGACAGCCACTTTCGCCCATCTCTGCCAATTGGGAAATATCCCCACAATACTGATCTCCTGCCTATTGCTGACCGGCGCCGTACTGTTGTCGGTCCTTCGGCTGATCCTGTTATTGAAAACCATCCAATACCCTCTCCGGTTTTT
>Ga0316621_10000085_pt1 | contig 13200 bp, 10 predicted proteins | sample OWC_Aug_OW2_C1_D_2_FD_207664 | JGI IMG/M metagenome (GOLD analysis project Ga0316621, IMG submission 207664) | Wetland soil microbial communities from Old Woman Creek delta, Ohio, United States - OWC_Aug_OW2_C1_D1_C | ecosystem: Environmental > Terrestrial > Soil > Wetlands | place: USA: Ohio... | reverse complement strand
GGAGTGGCACCGCCGCTCGGAGCTGGCGCGCTATGCCGCCTTCCTGCGCGACGTGGCTGGCGCGGTCGAGGACGGTGCGGGGCGGCGCGACTGGCTCGAGGCCAGCCGGCGCACGGAGGAGTACTTCCGCGACATCTTCGAGCAGGCAGCGCCCGGCTACACGGCGCTTGCGGCCACGTTCACCGATGCGCAGGTCGCCGAGCTGCTCGCGAATCTCGAGCGCGAGGACGAGCAGACCTGGCGCGAGTTCGTCGAACGCACCCCGCGGCAGCGCGATGCACGCCGCGAGAAGTCCCTGTCGCGCACCCTGGAGCGGTTCATCGGGCCGCTCACCGACGCGCAGTCGGCCAGTGTGCGCGCCCACGTCGCGAGCTCACCGACCTTCATGCCGGAGTGGCGCGAGAATCGCCGCGTCTGGCGTCAGTCGCTCGCCGAGGCGCTGGCCCGCCGCCGCGCCGGCGAGGAATTCGCGGCGCGCATGTTCGTACTGGTCGCCCGGCCCGACGATCTCTGGACGCCGCAGTACCGGGCCGCTGTCGAACGGCGGCGCGAATCGTTGGCGGAGCTGATGGCGACCATCGACGGGACGCTCACGCCGCAGCAGCGCGCAGCCGCGCGCCGGCAGCTGCTGGCCCTCGCTGATGAGGTCCAGGGCCTCGCCGACCGTCGCGGTTGAACGGGGAGACGCGCGAATGTCGCAGTACGACGGCAAGATCTTCGGCATCGGCTTCTACAAGACGGGCACGACGACGCTCTACGACGCACTGCGCTTGCTCGGCTACCACACCGTGAACGGCGACAAGCCCGGCAGCTACCGAGGCGCGGACGACGGTGCGGCGCTGATCAGGCAGATCGACGCCGGCGACTACCGCCTGCCGACGTTCGACATGTTCGACGCGTTCACCGACAACCCGTACTTCCGCATCTGGCGGCAGATCTACGACCTGTACCCTGATGCGAAGTACATCCTCACGGTCCGCGACGAGGAGCGCTGGATCGACAGCTGCGTGAAGTTCTTCCGCAACCGGCGCGTGCGTCCGATGCGCGTCTGGATGTTCGGGCCGCACGCCAACCCGGCGCGTGACGCGGCGAGTCGGCTGGCGTGGCTGGACGCCTATCGGGCGCACAACGCCGCGGTGCGGGAGTTCTTTGCCAGCCGCGGGCACCAGTACTTCGAGTTCGACCCGACGCGCGAGGGAGGATGGGACCACCTGTGCGCGTTCCTCGGCGCGCCGCTGCCGGACCGGCCGTGGCCCCACGCGAACATCACCAGGCCCGACAAGCCCTGGCGCCCGGCGTGGCGCAGGCTGAGGCAGCGCCTCGGACTCGAGGTGAGCGCACCCTCGAAGGATGCCGACTGACCCGCTTCAAGCGAGGCGCAGCGCCAGCGCCGGCTTGTACACCCAGTTGCGCAGCAGGCGGCTCGACAGCGGTTCGCGCCACTCGCTGAGCTGCTGGTTGCGCTCGCGCATCGCCGCCACGTCGGCTGCGAGGTCGCCCACGTAGTCCTGCCGCTGCCGCGCCTGGCGCTCGCGCCGCGCGAATTCGTAGACCTGCTGGTCCAGCGAGTTGATCGCGCGCAGGCGCTCGTGCACCTCGGGCGTCTCGAGGTAACTGAGATCTGTCTGCGCGCGCGCCGAGTCGCGCGCACGCTGCTTCGCGACCAGCTGGTTCACCGCACGGTACTCCGGCCGGAAGCCGGGCTCGCGCAGCCACTGCCCGAGCATCAGCAGCGATTCGTCGAAGGTCTCCGTGAACCCCACGAAGCCAACCCGCTCCGCGATCAGGTCGATCGCCCTCTGCGCGCTCGCCTCCCCGGCCAGCATCTTCGTCTGCCAGTTGTGCGTCCAGCCAGACGCCGCCCACCGCTCGAAGTCCTCGCGGCCATGGGCGCGCGACCGGTTCTTGAAGTGCGACAGGTAGCGCTTGACCGGGTCGCGCAGGAACGCGAAATAGCGCACTTCGGGGAAGGCGAGGTGCAGGTCCGAGTATGCCTTGACGTTGTGCCCGGCGATGCCGCGCAGCCCGCGGTAGATGCGCCGCACCTTGCGCAGGTCGTCGCTGGTCACCCAGACGCGGTGATCACCCGATTCATCTTCACGCCGCGCATATGGCGTGCGGATCTCGCAGTGGCCAGCACCAAAAGACCGCAGGAGGACGGCGCGTACCGTCCGCCCCGCGGTCTTTTCGATGTGCACGAACGCGTACAGCGCCGTCTCCCCCGGGCTGCGGTCAGTCCGCTTCTTCCTGGGGCTTGAACGCGGCGACCAGTTCCTGCTGCCGGCGCGGCGGCACCGGGTCGTAGTGGCTCAGGTCCATCGTGTACGTGCCTTCGCCGCCCGTCAGGGCCTTGAGGCGCGACAGGTAGTCCTGCAGCTCCGCGAGCGGCACCAGCGCCTGGATCTCGGCGCGCCCGCCCGGCAGGGTGTCCTGGCCGCTGATGCGCGCGCGACGTGTCGCGAGGTCGCTCGTGACGTCGCCGATCGACGCCGCGGGCGTGCTGATCGCCACGCGCACGATCGGCTCGAGCACGATCGGTGCCGCTTCCCTGATCGCCGCGATGAAGGCCTTCTTGCCCGCCGCGACGAACGCGACCTCCTTCGAGTCCACCGGGTGGTGCTTGCCGTCGTACACGCTGACGCGCACGTCCTGCAGCTCGAAGCCGGCGATCGCGCCGCCCGCGAGCACCGCGCGCACGCCCTTTTCGACCGCGGGGATGAACTGCCCGGGGATCGCGCCGCCGACGACGTCGTCCACGAACTCGAAGCCCGCACCGCGCTCGAGCGGCTCGATGCGCAGGTACACCTCGCCGAACTGGCCCGCGCCGCCCGTCTGCTTCTTGTGGCGGTGGTGGCCCTCGGCCGGCCGCGTGATCGTCTCGCGGTACGGTACGCTCGGCGGGCTGGTCTTGACGGCCACGCCGTAGCGCTCGGTCAGCCGCTGCAGCATGACGCGCAGGTGCAGGTCGCCGAGGCCGTACAGCACGGTCTCGTTCTGCGCGGTGTGGTGCACGACGCGCACGCACGGATCCTCGGCCACGAGACGGTGCAGCCCTTCGGAGAGCTTCTGCTCGTCGCCACGCTTCTCGGCGCGGATGGCGAGGCCGAGCATCGGCGGCGGGAACGCCACCGACTTGAGGTGGTGGTGGTCCTCGTCGTGCGAATCGTGCAGCACGGCGTCGAAGTGCAGTTCGTCGATCTTCGCCACGCCGCAGATGTCGCCGGGGATGGCCGCCGGGACCTCGATGTGCTCCTTGCCCTGCAGCTGGTAGATGTGCGCGAGCTTCACCGGCTTGCGGCCGTCGCCCACGAACAGCTGCGCGCCGGCCTTCACCGTGCCCTGGTGCACGCGGAACACGCCGAGCTTGCCGACGAACGGGTCGATGGTGACCTTGAACACGTGCGCGATGACGTGCTTCGACGGGTCCGGCGAGACCGCGACGCGCACGGCGTCGGCGCCTTCGCCCTTAAGGAATGGCGGCGGGTTGCCCTCGGCCGGGTTTGGCGCGAGTTTCGCCAGTACCTCGAGCAGCTCAGGGATGCCCGTGCCGGTCTCGGCGGAGCAGAAGCAGATCGGCACGAGGTGGTCCTCGCGCAGCGCCTTCTCGAACGGGTCGTGCAGCTGCTCGGGCGAGAGCTCTTCGCCCTGCTCGAGGTACAGCGCCATCAGTTCCTCGTCCACCTCGACCACCTGGTCGATGATCTGGGTGTGCGCCGCCTCGACCGAGGAGAAGTCGGCGGGCTTGCCGTGCGGCTGGAAGAAGCAGTCCACCACCGACCGGGCATTTTCGGCCGGCAGGTTGAGCGGCAGGCAGGCCTTGCCGAAGGTCTCGCGGATGTCGGCGAGGACCCGCTCCGTGCGGGCTTCCTTGCTGTCGATCTTGTTGACGACGATCAGCCGGCACACGCCGCGCGCCTTGGCGAATTCCATCATGCGCTGGGTCATCGGCTCGATGCCGTTCACCGCGCTCACCACGATCACGGCCGTCTCGACGGCCTCGAGGGCGACGAGGCTGCGGCCGAGGAAGTCGGGATACCCCGGGGTGTCGATGACGTTGACCCGCTTGCCCTGCGTCTCGAAGCCGCAGATCGAGGCGTCGAGCGAGTGCAGCAGGTCCTTTTCCTGCGGATCGAAGTCGCAAACCGTCGTGCCGCGGGCGAGCGATCCCTTGGACCGGATGGCTCCGGACTGCGCGAGCAAGGCTTCGGCCAGCAGCGTCTTGCCCGCGCCTGCCTGGCCCACCAGGGCGATGTTGCGGATATCCGCGGTTGTGTAGGGCATATGCTGCCTCCGTTCTCTCTCTTTTAAGCGTGACAGCGAGCATACCGCGGGTCCGGGCGGGGGCTAGAAGCGTTTGCCGGGATTGGCTTGCAGCCCGGATCAGGGTAGAAAGCCCGTACTCGTGGCGGCTCGACACCGCCCTCCTGGGGGATAACGGGAATGACGACGGGCAAGCGTGCCCTGATCGTGGACGACTCGCGCTCGGCCCGGGTGATCCTGAGCCGCATGCTCGAGCAGCACGGACTGGCGGTGGACACGGCCGAATCGGCGGAACAGGCGCTCGAGTACCTGCACCAGCAGCGCCCGGACGTGATCTTCATGGATCACCTCATGCCGGGCATGGACGGCTTCCAGGCCGTGCAGGTCATCAAGGGCGACCCGCAGACGGCCACCATCCCGCTGATGATGTACACGTCGCAGGAAGGCGAGCTGTACGTGAGCCAGGCGCGCGCGCTCGGCGCGGTTGGCGTGCTGCCGAAGACGGTCCGCCCGGTAGACGTCTCCCGCGTGCTCTACCAGCTGCACCTGCTGCCGGACCGCCGCCAGGGGCGGTCGGCGCTGTTCGACGAGCGCGCCGCTGCTGCGCAGGCTGCGGCCGCCGCCGCGGGCGGCGCGGAGGCTGCTCAGCCACCGACGAAAGCTACTGGCGTCGAGGTTGATGCCGAAGCGGCCCTGACCGCCACCGGTAGCTGGGCGCTGCCTGCGGCAGCGCTCTCCGAACTGCAGGGCGGGTTGCGCCAGTCGCTGCAGCAGCTGGTCCGGGACCAGCTGGCCGAGCAGCGGAGGTTCATGCTCGCCACTTTTGAAGCCTTCGCTCGCCGGATGAGCAGCGAACTCAAGGAAGGCATCGCCAAGGTGCCGGTCCCGCCGACGCTGGAGCCCGTCGTGCCGCCGCCGCCGCCCACTCCGTGGTGGCCAGTGATGCTGACCGCCCTGTTTGCCGCGCTGCCCGCCGCGCTGCTGGGCTTCCTGTACTGGCAGTCGATGCAGGCGCAGGCCGGACTGGCACGCGAACTCGTGGCGGCAAAGGCAGAGGCGGCCGCCGCGCTGCAAACGGCGCGGTCGGCCCAGTCGGCGCTCGCAGCCGGGCCGGCGACGGTCGCGGCTGCTGCTCCGATCGCGGGTCCCGGCCGCGGCGCAGCGCCGCCCGGTCCCCTCGCAGTCGAGTACGTGCCTTACGGCGAAACGCCGCTCGCCAACGCCCGGCTCGAGCGCCTGCGCGGCCTCGCGGCGACACTCGAGGCGCAGGGCTTCCGCGGCCGCATCCTGATCGAGACCTTCGTCGGCGATTTCTGCCTGGCGGGCAACGCGGGCGACGGATTCACGGTCGCGGCGACCGAGCTGCCCACGCAGAAGTGCGATCTCGTCGGCAACCCGTTCGACGACGGGCTCTCGCCGGCGCAGCGGCAGTCCGTCGCGTTCGCAAACTTCGTGGCGATGTTGGGCCAGCGCACCGCTGGCGCAATCACCGTGGAAACGGTGAATGCCGGGCGGCGCAATCCTGTCGGGTACCCGGAGCAGGGCGAGGGCAGCACGGCGGGCGACTGGAACACCGTCGCCGCGCAGAACAACCGCGTCGAATTCCACCTGGTCCCGGCCGCTTGAGGTCGACGCGCGCGACCGGGGCCGCGCGGTTGTGACGGAGCGCAGTCCCGCTGCAGCCGGCGGCGATTTTCGTCCGCCGACCTGGCTCGGCAATCCGCACGTCCAGTCCATCTTCCCGAGCCTGCCGTTCCGCCGGCCGGGCGTGGAGCGGCGCTGCGCAGAGCTGTTGCGGGCGTCGGTGCCCGAGATTCTCGATTGCGGCGACGGCGTACGTCTGCTCGCCCACCATGCGACGCAGGAGCGCCTCGGGCGCGAGCCGGCCACGCACCTCGCGGTGCTGCTGCACGGCTGGGAAGGCAGCGCTGATTCGCTGTACATCGTGTCGCTCGGCCAGTTCCTGCTCGACCGGGGCTTCGACGTGGTGCGCCTCAACCTGCGCGACCACGGCGACAGCCACCATCTCAATCCCGAGATCTTCCATTCGTGCCGCATCGCCGAGGTGGTGGGCGCCGTGCATCGGCTGCAGGCGCTGTACCCGGCGCAGGCGCTGAACCTGGTCGGCTTCTCGCTCGGCGGCAACTTCTGCCTGCGCGTCGGAGCGCGCGCATCCGCTGCCGGCATAGACATCGCGCGCATCGTCGCCGTCTGCCCGGTCCTCGACCCGGAGCACACCATGGACCGGCTCGAGCGAGGCTGGGTGCTGTACCGGAGGTACTTCATCTGGAAGTGGCGCCGGTCGCTGCGCAAGAAACAGGCGGCGTGGCCGCAGCTCTATGACCTGAGCGAAGCGCTGCACCTCGAGACGCTCACGGAAATGACGGCGCACCTGGTCCGCCTGTTCGGCAACTATCCGACGGCGTCCGACTATCTGCGCGGCTACGCCGTCGTGGGCGACGCGCTCGCGCGCCTCGCGCACCCGACGCGGATCATCTCGGCAGCGGACGATCCGATCATTCCTGCTGCGGACCTCGCGCGCCTGGCGCGGCCGGCATCCCTCGAGATCACCTGCACCGACCTCGGGGGGCACTGCGGGTTTTACGAGGGCGGACGCGGGAGTACGTGGATCGAGCGTGAGGTCTACGCGACGCTCGTGCGGGCGTAGCTCGCACCGCTGCAGCCCCGGCCCGCTGGGGCGGGGAACTGCTACGCCACAGCGCCGCGCCGCGCCATCTCGCCGCGCCAACGGGCGTACCGCGACTCGAGTGCCACAGCGCCCGCGGGTGTAAATGCCTGCTCGAGCGGAACGCTGCGCCAGGAGGAGGGCTTGCCCGCGGCGAGATAAGCGATGCCGCGAGCGGTGGCTTCGACGACGGCGGGACGTTCGACAGGAAGTCCGGTCAGGGCGGCGAGGCATCGGCACAGGTAGTCGTTGCGGGCGAGTCCGCCGGAGATGCGGATGAGGCGCAGCGGAGCAGAGCGCTGCAGGGCCTCGAGATTGACGCACAGCAGGAACGCGATGCTCTCGATCACGGCGGCGAGCAGCGCCGCTTCGTCGCCGTCACCGACAAATTCGCTCCGGAAATCGGCACGCCAGAACGGCGCACCGAGACCACCGATGCCGTTCATGAAGAGCGGCAGGTCCTCCGCCCGCGGCTCCTTCGAGGCCAGCGCGGCAAGCGCGCGATCCACGTCGAGCACCACGCGCTCGCGCAACCAGTCGAGTGCGCTGCCGGCACCGTTCACGGTGCCCTCGTGGCTCGTCAGCACGCCGTGCTGATCGGCACAGAGCACGCTGCGCAGGATGCCGTCCGGCAGTGATGCTCCGTTCGGTACGACGCGCTGGATGAACGCGCCCGTGCCCACGTTGAGCAGCGCGCACGAAGAGTCGGGCTGGCCGAAGGCGAACGCTGCGGCCGACTGGTCGCCGGAGCACGCCGTCAGCGGCACGCGCTGGCCGGCACAGGAAAGGTGGCCGAATGCGTGCCGCGTCGGCACGCAGGCCGGCAGCTGCGCCTCCGACAGATCAAACAGGCGCAACAGCTCGGGCGACCACTGCAGCGTCGCCGGGTCGTAGAGCAGGGTGCGCGACGCATTCGCGGGATCGACCACGCACGGCCGTTCAGCCACGAGCCGCGCGACCAGGAAGCTCGACAGCGGGCCGAACGCGAGCTCGCCCGTGGCGGCAGCGCGCTGCACGCCGGGTACGTGATCCAGGCACCAGCGCAGCTTGCTCGCGCCGTAATGCGGCGACAGCGGCAGGCCGGTGATCTCGCGCACCCGCGTCGCAGCCGGAGAGAGGCGCGCGAGCCAGGCCGCATTGCGGCGATCCTGCCAGGAAAGCGCATCGGTGAGCGCGCGTCCGCTGCTGCGGCTCCACGCAACGACGGTGGAGCGCTGCGTTGCGAGACCCGCGGCGTGGACCGGCGGGCAGCCCCTCGTCTCGGTCGCATCCTGCACGGCGGTGCACAGCGACCGCACCAGCTCCACGGGATCGTGCTCGACGCGATCTTCCGCTTCGCGCCGAGTCGCGATCGGCACGTGCGCCTCGGCAAGCTGTGCGCCGGTGCGGTCGAAGAGGACGGCGCGGCTGGCATGGCTGCCCTGGTCGAGCGCCAGGAACACGCCATCGCCCGCCGCCGTCACTTGCGGCGGCTCTCGACGAAGGCGTTGATGAGGTCGCGCACTGCCATCGTCTCGACGAAACGTGCGCCGCGCGAGCGGCAGTCCAAGGCCGTTGCCAGGTCGCGAACCTCGTAGATCGCCCAGTCCCACGCGCCGTCCCACAGCGGTTCCGGCTCCGCCGGCAGGCGTTCGATATTGGCGAACAGGAAATCGGGCGCGAGTTCGGCGGCTTGCTGTCGCGTGTCCGCGTCGTACTGGGTCAGCACCCAGCCGATGCGCGCGCCAGTCATCAGGCGCAGGATCTTCACGCTCGGCAGGTCGAAGGAAATCAGCACGCAGCGCTCGAGTACCGGCTGCAGCACCGCTGCGACCCGCCGCAGCACGGCCTCGCGGCCGAACCGGCGGAGGCTGGCGCGCTTGATTTCGACGAAGGCGGTGACGTCGTCCCAGCCCGCAATAGCGTCCACGGTCTGCGCGAGCGACGGCGGATAGGTGAACGCGTGCGCGTTGCCGAGCCGGGCGACCTCGCCGACGGGAGTCTCCGCAAACCTGTCCCACGTGATGTCGTGAATGCAGTCCGGACGACCTGCGACGCGAGTGAGGTCGGCGTCGTGCAGCAGCACCGGCACCTGGTCGGCGGTGAGCTGCACGTCGAACTCCACGTGCCGTATGCCGAGACCCACCGCGGACTCCAGGCCCTGCAACGTGTTCTCGGGATACTCGGCGGCATTGCCGCGGTGCGCGATGATCGCCGGCAGAGAGGAGGTGATCGGCATGTGGGGCCCGTGTGGAGCGTCGTCGGCGCAATATTACTTAAGCGAGTGACGCCCCACAGTGAATTGGCCGGATGCGCCGGCGAGCAGACCTGGGAACCACGTCGCGCATCGACCTTGTCGGACGACCGGGTGACACGAATGGTCACCCCGCGTTCGTCGCTCGTCACACGCAAGTCATTGATAGGGCTCACCTTCGGGGTTGGCACGGTGCTTGCTGGACTTTCCTGAGTGCCGCGCGTGGGGGAGTCAAGACTCTTATGCAGCCCGAGGTGATCGCGTTGCTGTTCCCGGAGCAGAGTCCGGCGACCGGAGCCGTCGTGCCGTTCGTGACGGCGCTGCTGCGCGATGCCGAAGGCCTGCTGCAGCTGCGGCGCGTCGAACCCAGCCCGGCGCTGCTGCGCAGGGCGCGCCTTGCGGGGCGCCTGGACAGCGGCAAGCCGATCATCGATCCCGTGACGCGCGAAGTCATCGGCTGCGAGATCGAGCCGATCGCCGATCCCGCAGTCTGACCGGGCCGCCCGCCGCGGCGGCTACGGTATAGTCCCGCCATGCAAGCGAGGCGGGCGGGCGGCAAACACAAGGAACCGATGGTGTTTGGGCACGTGCGCCGCACGTTGCGCCGGATCCGTTCCGAGCGCGGCGGAGCCCACGCCCCCATCCTGATCCGTCGTCAGGCCGCGCCGCCCGAGGTGTTGCTCGCGGTGCGTGCGGGCCTGGTCCTGCTGCTGCTGGCAGCGGTCTTCACCGTGTTCCTGCTCGACCGCAGCGGCCTGCAAGACAACATCGACGGGCACGTGTCGGTGACCGACGTGCTGTACTTCACGATGATCACGGTCACCACCGTGGGCTACGGCGACATCGTACCGGTGTCGGACCAGGCGCGGCTCATCGACGCATTCTTCGTCACGCCCGTGCGGATCTTCGTGTGGTTCATCTTTCTCGGCACGGCGTACCAGCTCATCATCCAGCGGCTCATCGAGGAGTGGCGCATGACGCGACTGCAGCGGGACCTGCAGGACCACGTGGTCCTGTGCGGCTACGGCGACAGCGGATCGATTGCTGCCGGCGAGCTGCTGCTGCGTGGGTGGGAGCCTGAGCAGATCGTCGTAATCGACTCACGCCGCGAGGAGGTGCAGCGCGCGGCCGAGCACGGCTTTGTCGGCCTGCATGGCAATGCCGCCAGCGAGGAATTGCTGCGGGTCGCGGGCGTGCCGCGTGCCCAGGCCGTCATCGTGAGCGTCGGCCGCGACGACACGACCGTGCTGGCGGTGCTGACCATAAGGGAGCTGGCCAAGCGCGTCCGCGTCATCGCGCGGGTCCTGGACCAGGAGAACGTCAAGCTGGTGCGGGCGAGCGGCGCCGACGTGATCGTCTCGCCGCCGCGCTTCGGCGGTTACCTGATGGCCGACGCCGTCGCGAGCCACGGCACGGTGGACTTCATCTCGGAGATGCTCTCGTTCCGCGGCGACTACCAGTTGCAGGAGCGCGATCCCCTGCCGGGGGAGATCGGGCGCGCGGCGCGCGACATCGAAGGGTCGCTGGTGGTCGAGGTCCGGCGCGCCGGCACCCGCATCGGCTGCTGGCAGGACAAGAACCTGGTGATCGAGCCGGGCGACCGGCTGCTGGTCATCGACTCCGACGCCGTGCTCGCCGCAGCGCCCTAGGTCGGGTAGGCGGCCGTCAGCTCGATCGAGAAGGCCACGATCATCAGGATCACCAGCGGCCCGCCGACGCGCACGAAATCCCGGAACACGTAGCCGCCCGGCTGCATGATCAGCACGTTGGTCTGGTAGCCCATCGGCGTGGCGAAGGACAGGTTGCAGCCCACGATCGCCGCGAGTACGAACGGCTCGGGCGCCGCGCCAATCTGCTGGGCGATCGCGAGCGCCACCGGCGTGCCGACCGCAGCCGCGGCGTTGTTCGACACGAAATTGGTGAGGACCCCGAGGAAGATCATCACCGCGGCGAGCACGGCCTGCGTCGAGAGGCCACTCGCCACCGCCATGAAGCCGCTGGCGAGAATGTCCGCGCCCCCGGTCGCCGTGAGCGCGCGACCGAGTACCAGGCTTGCGACCACGATCAGCACGACTTCGGCGCTGATGCCGCGCCCGAGTCCCTCGAACCTCAGGCACCCCGAGAGGAGCAGGGCAACCACGCCGATCAGCGACGCCATCGCAACCGGCAGTATCCGGAACGCGCCGGTCAGCACGACCGAGGCCATGATCAGGACGGCGATGGGGGCCTTGCGCGTGCGGGGCAGGTTCAGCGTGCCGTCGAGCACCAGCAGTCCCGGCTCGCTCTTGAGCGCTGCCACTCGCTCAGGCGGGCCCTGCAGCAGCACCACGTCGCCGGAGCGCAGCTCGCGGTCCGGAATTGCGCCGGACAGCGAAGCCTCGTCCGCCGGACGGTACATCGCCAGCACGACCACGCCGTAGCGCTCGGCAAAGCGCGTCTCGCGCAGGTTGCGCTGGTGCAGCGGCGACTCCTCGGTGATGACGACCTCGACGAGCTGCTGGTCTTCGCTGCGCAGCGGGTGCTGGTCCGGTGGCAGGTTGTCCACCGTGTCGGCGTCGTACAGCGTCGCCCGCAGCGCCTGCTCATAGTCCTTGAGGTATGCCGAAGTGTCGTTGACCAGCAGCCGGTCGCCCTCGAGCAGCACCAGCGCGTCGGTGGCGCCCAGCGTCTCGCTGCCACGCTGCACGCGCTGCACGTTCATCGTGTTGCCCGTCCAGCGGCGCACGCGGGCGAGGGTCTTGCCGCGCGCCCGGCTGCGGGGGCCGACGTAGAGGATGGCGTCGAAGCGGCGCGGTGTGATCCCGGCGAGCGGGTTGGCGCGCTCCTCGAGCAAGCGGGGCGCCACCAGCCACAGGTACAGCAGTGCGAGCAGGGCCGGGCCGACGACCAGCGGCGTGAATTCGAACATATCGATCGGGGGGACGCCGTGGTCGTGGGCCAGCGACACGATCAGCAGGTTGGTCGAGGTGCCGATGGTGGTCGCCATGCCGCCGACGATCACCGCGAAGTTCATCGGCATGAGCATCCGCGAGGACGACCGGCCCGCCCGCATCGCGAGCCCGATCACGACCGGCATCAGCACGACCACGACCGGCGTGTCGTTGATGAACGCGCTCAGGAACATCGCGCTCGCGAGCAGGGCGAGCAGCGCGACATGGCGGTTGAACGCCCACAGGCGCGCGAGCAGACGCGCCAGCGGCTCGAGGGCGCCGGTCACCATCAGCGCGCGGCCGAGGATCATCAGGCAGCAGATAGCGACGAGCGCCTCGTGGCCGAAGCCGGAGAAGATCTGCTGCGGCCCGAGTTGGACGCCCTCGTGTTCGTAGGGAAAGAGGTGGAAGCCGAGGGCGAGGCTCGCGATCACGATCAGGCCCGTGACCGGGATCGGGATGCGCTCCACCGTGAACAGCACGAATGCGGCCACGGTCAGCACCAGGACCGCGATCGCGTGTGCGTTGAGGATGATCTCGTTCACCCGGCAAGGTTACCGTAAAAAAAAACCCCGCTTGCGCGGGGTCGTCGTCCGTTCCAGGGCACTCGCTATTCTTGTTGTGGTCTTCTGCTTCTAGGTGCCCCTTGGTTGGGGGTTCGATGGACTCGTCACTCCCTGCTCTCGGTTCTTGCTTCCGGTCATCCCCTGCGGAGTCATCCGCTTCCTGATCTGGCTCACCGGCCGCAGCGGTCACCAGCCGCTGAGGCTTGTCGAGGACAAAGCAACGAACGTGCCAGTGCAAAGCAATATCAATTAAAACAAGAGGTTAACGATGGCCGCGGGGCGTGTCCGGAATCTTGTCGGTCGTCTGCGTAAAGTTGCCCGACAGTACACGTGCAGCGTGGACCTTCATGCCCTGACGCGGCGCACGAGTTCCGACACAATGCCGGCCATGCAAAGCCACGACACCCGCCGGCACCGGCAGTCCGGTGCCACCACCCTCGGGCTGCTGCTGCTCGGCCTCGCCCTCGCCATTGGCATTGTCACTGCGGCGGCGGTCGTCGGCAGCAGCCTCGAGCGCATCAAGCT
>Ga0316621_10000082_pt1 | contig 13230 bp, 10 predicted proteins | sample OWC_Aug_OW2_C1_D_2_FD_207664 | JGI IMG/M metagenome (GOLD analysis project Ga0316621, IMG submission 207664) | Wetland soil microbial communities from Old Woman Creek delta, Ohio, United States - OWC_Aug_OW2_C1_D1_C | ecosystem: Environmental > Terrestrial > Soil > Wetlands | place: USA: Ohio... | reverse complement strand
TGAACGAATCACAACGCACGTAAGGAGGAGACAGCATGCCAGCCAAGCAACTGATGTTCGATGAGGAGGCCCGGCGGGCCATCCTGAAGGGCGTGGACAAGCTCGCCAACGCCGTGAAGGCGACCCTGGGCCCCAAGGGGCGGAACGTCGTTCTGGACAAGAAGTTCGGCGCGCCGAACATCACCAAGGACGGCGTCACCGTGGCGAAGGAGGTCGAGCTGGAGGATCCTTTCGAGAACATGGGCGCCCAGATGGTGAAGGAAGTCGCGTCCAAGACCTCGGACGTGGCCGGTGACGGAACGACGACGGCAACCGTCCTGGCTCAGTCCATCGTCCGCGAAGGGATGAAGAACGTCACCGCCGGCAGCAACCCCATGGCGCTGAAGCGGGGGATCGAGAAGGCCGTGGAGGCGGTGGTCGAGGAGATCAAGAAGATCTCCAAGCCGACCAAGGGCAAGAAGGAGATCGCCCAGGTGGCCACCATCTCCGCCAACAACGACAAGACGATCGGCGACCTCATTGCCGACGCCATGGAGAAGGTGGGCAAGGACGGCGTCATCACCGTGGAAGAGGCCAAGGGGGTGGAGACCACCCTCGAGGTGGTCGAGGGGATGCAGTTCGACCGCGGCTACATCTCTCCGTACATGGTCACGGATCCGGAGCGGATGGAGACCGTCCTCGAGAATCCCCTGATCCTGATTCACGAGAAGAAGATCAGCGGGATGAAGGACCTGCTCCCCATCCTGGAGCAGATCGCCAAGCTGGGTCGCCCGTTCCTCATTATTGCCGAGGAGGTCGAAGGCGAGGCATTGGCCACATTGGTGGTGAACAAGCTCCGCGGCACGCTCCAGTGCGCCGCCGTGAAGGCCCCGGGCTTCGGCGACCGCCGCAAGGAGATGCTCAAGGACATCGCCGTCCTCACCGGGGGCGAGGTGATCTCCGAGGAGCTGGGCATCAAGCTGGAGAACATCCGCTTGGATGACCTGGGCAAGTGCAAGAAGGTGGTCGTGGACAAGGAAAACACCACCATCATCGAAGGTGCCGGCAAGGACAAGGAGATCGAGGGCCGGATCAAGCAGATCCGCACTCAGATCGACGAGACCACCTCGGACTACGACCGCGAGAAGTTGCAGGAGCGGCTGGCGAAGCTCGCCGGCGGCGTGGCCGTGATCAAGGTCGGCGCCCCGACCGAGATCGCCATGAAGGAGAAGAAGGCCCGCGTCGAGGACGCCCTGAACGCCACCCGGGCGGCCGTGGAAGAGGGCATCGTGCCTGGCGGCGGTGTGGTCCTGATTCGCGCCCTGCCGGCCCTGGACAAGGTGCGGGCCAGTGGCGACGATAAGATTGGCTTGGATATCGTCCGGCGCGCACTGGAAGAGCCCATCCGACAGATCGCCGAGAACGCCGGCGTCGAGGGCTCCATCGTGGTCCAGAAGGTGAAGGACGGCACCGGCGCCTTCGGGTTCAACGCCGAGACCGAGGAGTACGAGGACCTGCTGGCGGCCGGGATCATCGACCCCACCAAGGTCACCCGGGTCGCGTTGCAGAACGCTGCCAGCATCGCCGGGTTGATGGTGACCACCGAGTGCATGGTTACCGAGATCCCCGAAAAGGAGAAGACCCCGCCGATGCCCCCGCACGGCGGCGGTGACATGTACTAAACCGACGACCCTACGTAGTCGGTACCGGAGCCGGGCATAGCGTGTTGACCCACGCACGGCTCCGTGGGTATAAAAGCCCCGGGCGGCGATCCCGCCCGGGGCTTTTCATTTGGTGAGAGGAAATGCCGCTGGACGAAATGCTCCTGCAGAAGATTCGCGAGAGCAGCCGCGACCTGTGGCGCGGAGTGCGGCATCGGTTGGCTCTCCGCGCGCTTCTGCTCTTGCTGCTCACCTACGGGTGCTTTTGGGGCATTCCCCGGCTCGTCGGTGACACCTGGCAGGCCGGCCGGCCGCTGCCCACGACTGCTGCCGTCGGCAGGCTCCTCCTGCCGATCATCGCGCTGCTTGCCGCGTTTGCCACGGCGCTCCTGGACTCCTTGCGCGTCTTGATCGTCTCCGGTCCCTTGCTGCGCTCGTTGGGCGATCTCGCCTTGAGCGCGCAGCGACAGCGGGCCGGCCCGGACCTGGCGGCTCAGTTCGCCGCGTTCGCCTCGCCGCAACGACTGGCGCGCGCGGCGCGGATTCGAGATCTGCCGCTGATCCTCTTTCTGGCCCGCATCATCCTGCGCGTCGACGTGGCGCCGCTTCTCCACGCCGCGAAAATGGGCCTCGCGCGCGAGGCCTTGGTCCGTGAAATGGAGCGCCAAGCCCGCGATCGCGCAGCGGCAATCCTACGCCGCCTGACGGCTCTTGTCTGGGCAGGACTGGGAATCCTTCTCGCGCTCACTTTCGTGCTTGGCTGGCTTGTTCCCTGACTTGCCTCGTGCGCCACGCGGTCTGGTCTCCCGCGCTTCGCCCCTCCTCGTCCCGGCGCCCCCGCCCCCTTGTTGCGTAGTCGGCTCCCCCTCCGTCCGATTGACCCGTCCGAAGCGGGGTGATAGAGTGGCCCGCGGAGGGAAGGCATGAAGGAGACGGCCCGCATCCCGCTCCGAGTGGAGTGCTATGCCGGATACCGGGCGGACGAGCGGCCGGTAGCCTTCTGGCTGCGCGAGCGCCGGATCGCCATTCGGGAGATTCTCGACCGCTGGCTCGGGGAAGATCACGCCTATTTCAAGGTCACCGGCGAGGACGGCGTGCTATACATCCTGCGGCGCGACGACCGTAACGATCAGTGGGAGTTGACCCTGATGGAGGTTCCGGCGCTCCCCCACAATGAGGCACAAGGCCAATGCGGCGGCTCCGCGCGTTCCTGATGGATGAACTCCTCCTCGCCCAGGCGGTTCCTGGCTTTGTCCTCTGCGTGGGATGGGCCGTCATGTACGAGATCTACCATGAGGACGGCTCTTTCTACACGACCCTCATGCAGGAGATCCTGGACGGCGACGGTTTGTTTCCGTACTTTCTCGTCTCCGCCATCCTGATGGCTTTTCCGGTGGGCTTGGTGATGGACACCGTGCGCGAGATCGTGCTCGAGCGCTGGCTCAAGATGCCTCGGCCTGGAGCGGCCCGCGGGGTGGAGCCATCCTCGCTTCAGGCGATGCTGCAGCCCCTCCTCCCTCTGGATCGGTTTGACGACCGGTACGCGCTGTATCGACACGCTCGGGCGGCGCTGCTGACTCCGGCTAAGGCCTCCGGGAATATGGCCCTGGTGCTTCTCACCCTCCTGGTTTGGTTCGTGGTCAAGATCGTTCGGATGAGCGGGTGGCACGTCTTTTCCTTGGCCTTCATCATCGGCACTCCCGTGATCGGCCTGGGCATCGTCGCCACCCTCTTCATCCGATACGCCGCCGGATTGGCCGAGTACCGTCGCCTGATCCAAGACGTGATGGCCGCCCCAAGCGCCAACGTGTCCGCCACCACCATGGAGAACACGCCGCCGCCTCTTGTATCCTGACTCCCACCCGGCCTGGCCGGCTGCTTTCTACCAGAACGTTCTGCTGGATGGTTCGGCGTGCCATCCTCGCTTGACATGGGCCATGGTCCGGTCGTAGCATCCAGCGTTCCATTTCTCCGGTGGTCCCCTCTGCCGGTTGACGTGGGCCACCGACAAACCGGAGGACGAAGGGACCGAGCGCGGGAGGACGTATCATGCGCGTCATCATCGTCGGCTGCGGCCGCGTGGGATCCCATCTGGCCAGCAGCCTGTCCGTGGAACGACACGAGGTGGTGGTCATCGACAAGAGCCCTAGCTCGTTCTCCCGGCTATCGCGCGACTTCACGGGGCGGATGCTCACTGGGATAGGGTTCGATAGGGAGATTCTGCAGAAGGCCGACATCGAGAGCGCCGCGGCTCTGGCGGCGACGACGGACAGCGATAACGTGAACATCGTCGTGGCCGTGACCGCCAAGGAGACCTTCAAGGTCCCGCACGTGGTGGCGCGCATCTACAATCCGCAAGCCGCAGAGATCTATCGGCGGGAGGGGATCCCCACGGTGACGCCCACGCTGTGGGCGGCGAACACCATGAAGACCATGCTCGTCACGGCGTCGCTCTCCGCGGTGGCGACGCTGGGCAGCGGCGAGGTGGAATCGGTCTGCCTGGAGGTTCCCAAGATCTTGGCGGGGCGGACGGTGGCCGAGGTGGCCAAACCCGGCGAGGTCGCGGTCGGCGCCCTCGTTCGGCGGGGCCAGGCCGTCATTCCGTCGCCGGAGACAACGCTGGAGATCGGCGACCAGTTGCATATCACGGCGCTGGTGTCCGCCCTCTCGAAGCTCGAGAAGTTGATCGCCCACTGACGGCGAGGAGGCTTCCATGCTGGCAGTCATCGTTGGCGGGGGGCGCGGCGGGTCGTATCTCGCCCAGGACCTTCAGGCCCAGGGATACCAGGTGAAGGTCGTCGATCGCCGGCCCGAGGTCGTGGCAAAACTCCGGCAGGAGATCGATGGTGAGGTGATCTGCGGTGACGGTTGCAGCCCGCAGATCCTCGAACAGGTCGGCACGTCGCAGGCCGCCTTGGTCGTCGCCATGGCCCACGACGACGAGGACAACCTCGTTATCTGCCGCCTCGCCAAGCATCAGTTCAGGGTGCCCCGCGTGATCACTCGTGTCAGCAACCCACTGAACGAGTGGCTCTACACCAAGGCCTGGGGCGTGGACGTCGCCATCAGCCAGGTGCACCTCACCGCCAAGGTCATCGAGGAAGAGATCGGCCTCGGGGAACTGGTTACCCTGCTCAAGCTCAATCGCGGCGAGGCCGCCCTCGTCGAGATGCGCTTACCCGAGGCGTCCCCTGCCGTCGGCAAGGCAATCCGCGATCTGTCGCTTCCGGCGGATACCGTGATCGTCAGCATCATCCGGGAGGGCAAGTTGGTCATCCCGCGCGGCGACACCAACCTTCTCGCCAGCGACGAAGTCCTCGCCGTGAGCACAGTGAAGGCGGAGCCGGCCCTCAGGGACGCCCTTGTCGGACCCCCGTAGGCGTCTATCATGATCACCGCCTTGAAGCGCCTCTTTGTCGGGACTCCCATGGCCACAGCCCAGGCGAAGCACGAGCGCCTGGCGAAGATCCCGGCCCTGGCCATCTTCTGTTCCGATGCCATCTCGTCAGTGGCGTATGGCCCCGAGGAAATCCGGATATTCCTGGCGCTGGCCGGCACAGCCGCGCTGTCCCTGTCCGTCCCGATTGCGGTGGCCATCACCTTCCTGATCGCCGTAGTCTCGACCTCGTACTGGCAAACGATCCACGCGTATCCCGGCGGGGGCGGCGCGTACACGGTGGCGCGGGAGAACCTTGGGACGCTGCCAGGCTTGATGGCCGGGGCGTCTCTTTTGGTTGGTTACGTCGTGACTGTTGCCGTGAGCGTGGCCGCTGGCGTGGCCGCCATCACGTCTGCCTTCCCATCGCTGTACCCGCTCCGCGTCTGGCTAGGCGTCCTGTGCGTGACCTTTCTCGCGGTGGTCAATCTCCGCGGCCTCAGAGAGACCGCGCGCATTTTCGCCGTGCCCACCTACTGGTTCATCGCCGGCATCTGCCTCGTGATGGGCGCCGGCCTGGTCTACCTGGGGAGAGGGGAACCCGTCCCGGATTTCCCGCCCGTCGACCCGTCTGGTCTTGTGCCCCTCACGACACTCTTGGTCTTGCGTGCCTTCAGCTCCGGGTGCACCGCCATGACCGGAATCGAAGCGGTCGCGAATTGCGTCCAGGCCTTCAAACCCCCGGAGGCCAAGAACGCAGGCATCACCCTCGTCTGGATGGCGTCCATCTTGGGGATCATGGTGATGGGCCTGACGTACCTCAGCGATGCCTTTCGCCTCCTCCCCCGCGAAGGAGAGACGCTCGTCTCCCAGCTTGCCGGTCAAACCCTGGGCCGGGGATGGCTGTACCTTGGGGTTCAGGCATCCACGATGGTCATCCTCCTCCTGGCGGCCAACACCTGCTATGCCGGCTTTCCCATGCTCTCCTCGCTGCTCGCCAAGGACGGGTACCTTCCGCGTCAGTTTGCCAGCCTGGGCGACCGCCTCGTCTATTCCAACGGCATCCTCATTCTATCTGGGGTCTCCATGGTGCTGCTCATTGCCTTCCAGGGGGACACCCACTCGCTGCTGCCGCTCTATGCCCTCGGGGTGTTCATTTCGTTCACCCTCTCCCAGTTCGGTATGGTCCGACGATGGGCCCGCCTGCGCGAACGCCACTGGCTTCACCACGCGGTAGTCAATCTGATCGGCGCCTTGGTTACGGCCACTGTCGTGGGTGTCGTCGGGGTCACGCGCTTCGTCGAGGGTGGCTGGATGGTCGTCGTCGTGATCCCGTTGCTGGTCCTCATGTTCTACACCATCCGACGCCACTATGTCGAAATGACACGCCAGATCGACGTCTACGGCTACCGTCCGCCGAAGCTCGGCCGGCACCCGGTCGTGGTCCTCGTGGGGGGGATGAACCGCGGGGTGATTGCCGCCCTCACGTACGCGCGGGCGATCTCGCCCAACGTGACCGCCTTGACGGTGGACCTGGATTCTACAAGCACGGCGCGCCTCCAGATGCGCTGGAGCGAGTGGGCGCCGGATGTTCCCCTGGTGGTGCTCGACTCCCCGTATCGATCTGTGATCCAGCCAATCCTTCGCTACGTGGACCAGATGGACAAACAGCGCGACGGCGACTACATGACGATCATTCTCCCTGAGTTCGTCCCGGCCAAGTGGTGGCAGCACCTGCTCCACAACCAGACGGCTCTCATGATCAAGGCAGCCCTCCTGTTCCGGCGCGGGAAAGTGGCGATCAGCATCCCCTACCATCTCGATCAGTAGGGCGGCTCCCCACAATAAACAGAAAAGCCTCGGGAAATATCCGAGGCCCTTCCTCGTCTCTTCGCTCGTTTGTCGTTCCTCGCCCTTCTCCTCCGCAATCCGAAATCGCCGTGGCGCCCTAGCCCCGCTGCGCCCCCCTCCCCTGTCGTTCTCTTACCTTCGCCAGAACTCGGGGAAGAAGAGCACAACCACTGAGTACACTTCCAGGCGTCCCACAAGCATGCAGAAAGTACAGATCCATTTGGCCGTCAAGGAAAAATGGGAGTAGTTCTCCACCGGCCCCACCGTGCCCAAACCGGGGCCCACATTCCCGAGGGTAGCAGCTATCGCGGAGATCGCGGTCAGGGCGTCGTGACCCAGCCAGGCCAATGCCAGCGACGACAGGATGAAGACCGTCATATACAAAACGAACATGGACTGAATGCCGGAGAGCACCTCGGCGGGTACGATCCGGCCGTTGTAGCGAATCGTGCGCACCGCCTTCGGATGCACAATCCGGAACACCTGGTTTGCGGCCATCTTCAAGAGCATCCACACCCGGACGCACTTGATGGCTCCGCCCGTGGACCCGGCACAGCCCCCCACGAACATGAGGAAGAGAAGCACGTAGTGACCGTAACTTGGCCACTTCTCGAAATCCTCAGTGGCAAACCCGGTGGTGGTGATGATGGACACCACGGAAAACAGGGAGTGGCGCAAGGCGAGAAGAAAGCTCGGATAGATGTTTTGGAGGATCAGGTTCAGGGCAACCGTCACCGTGAAGAAGCCTACGACGCCTGAGTAGAACCGGAATTCTTCGTCCGTAAGGTGCGCCGTGAAATCCCGCCGGGCCATGGCGTTATAGTGAAGCAGGAAGTTCGCCCCCGCGATGAACATGAAGGCCGTGATCACCAGATCGACGTAGGCGCTCTGGTAATGGCCGACGCTGGCATTCTTCGGCGAGAAGCCTCCCGTGCCCATGCTTCCAAACATGTGGGTCAGGCTGTCGAAGAGGGACATCCCCCCCGCCACGAGAAAGATCACTTCGGCTGCCGAAATGATGGTGTAAATGACGTAGAGACGCTTGGCCGTGTCCTGGAGGCGCGGGACCAACTTGTCAGCGGTCGGCCCAGGCACCTCCGCCTTGAAGAGTTGCATCCCACCCGCGCCCAGGGCGGGAAGTATCGCCAGGGAAAGGACCACGATCCCCATGCCTCCGATCCAGTGGGTCAGGCTCCGCCAGAACAGGATCCCCGCCGGCTGCTTCTCGATCTCGGCGAGCACGCTGGCCCCCGTTGTGGTAAACCCTGACATCGCTTCGAAGTAGCAGTCGGTGTAAGTCGGGAATGTGCCGTAGAAGTAAAACGGCAGGGCCCCGAATCCAGCGGACAAGATCCAGCCCAGGGTCGTGATAAGGATCCCCTCTTTGTGGTTGGCCTCCCCTCCTTTGGACGTTAGGAGATACATCGCCAGGCTGACGGCCAGGGTGGCCCCGGCCGCCAGGAGGATCGCCGGAATGTCGTCGGTCCGGTAGTAGAGGGAAAAGGGAACCGCCGTCAGCATGAAGGGAACGATGCACACCAGGACCAGCGACGTTCGATTCAGCACCAGGCCAAATCGCACCATGGGAGGCCCCTCGCGTCAGGCAAAATGCTTTTCGAGGTCTGGAATGACGGATGGGATGGCAAAGATGACGACGTGATCGTCGGGTCGAAAGACGGTGTCCCCGCGGGGAATCACGATCTCGCCCTGATGAACGACTGCCCCGATGATCGCCCCCGACGGCAGTCCGGCGTCCCGAATCGCCTTGCCCGCCACCCTCGACTCGGCAGTGACCATCATCTCCAGCGTCTCGGCGTCGTTCTCCGGCATCTCGAAAATGGAGAGGACCTTCCCCTTTCTGACATATTTCAGAATGACGCTGGCCGTGAGGGTCCGCGGGCTGATGGCAGCGTCGATGCCCAGGTGCGGCAGCAGATGAAGCAATTGCGGCCGTTTGATTAGCGCCATCACTTTCTTGGCCCCTTGCTCCTTAGCCAGCAGCGCCGCCAGAATGTTGGTGGCCTCGTCATCCGTGACGGTGACGACGGCGTCCATATCGGCGATCCCCTCCTCGACTAAGGTGCGGACGTCCGTGCCGTCGCCGTGGAGGATGAGGGTCTCCTTCAGGAGCTCCGACAGCTCTTCGCAGCGATCCTGTCGATGCTCGATGAGCTTCACCTTGAATCGCTCTGCCTCTAGAAGCTGGGCGACCCGAAGCCCCATGCGTCCCCCCCCGATCACCATCACCCGCTCCACGATGCTCTCCTTCTTCCCGAGGAGGGTGAGGATGTCGTTGACGGACTCCCGCCTGCTCACGAAATAGATGTGGTCACCCTCCTCAAGGATAGTCTCGCCATCCGGAAGGATGAGACGTTCATGGCGCAGGACCGCGACGATCAGGAAGGGTGTCGTGGTGTGAAATGATCGGAGGGAGCGCAGCGGTCGGTTAAGGATCGGCGCCCTCGACGAGACCTGAATCCCCAACATGAGGACCTTCCCCTCCGCGAACTTGCCCACCTCGGCCGCTGCTGGGGTCTTCACCAAGTCGAGGATCTCTTCGGCGACCACGATGTTAGGATTGATGAGGAGATCGATTCCCAACCGTTTGCCACGGCCCAAGAACTCGCTCTCGCTGAAATCGGGATCCCGCACCCGCGCGATCCGCGTGGCAACGCCATACTCCTTGGCCAGAAGGCAAGCGGCGACGTTCACCTCGTCTATGTCTGCGACGGCGATGAGGGTGGTTGCCTCGCGAATTCCCGCCTCCTCCAGGACCCTCGGAGAGGACCCATTCCCCTCAATGGTCATAACGTCCAACTGGTCTTGAACTCGCGCCCGGACCGCGGCATCTCTTTCGATGACCACCACATCATGCCCCTCGCGGCTCAACCGCTCCGCGATGTGGTAGCCAACCTCGCCCGCCCCGATGATGATGGTCTTCATGTGCCATCCCCACACACATCCCGTCGTACTTCCTGTCGCTGTTTCACAAACAACTCCCTGTCGGCACGTCCAGCCGACCTTGACGGATTCTTGACAAGTGCGCTATCCGGAGGAATCCCTACTGCAGGTGGAGAATTCAAACGGCGCATTCTATCCCGAAGTCCACATGCAACGATCTGTCTTTACGCAATCTTTATGGATTCGATGTTAATTTTTACGAAATATTGATAATGGACTCGTCCACAGTTGACCAGGCCGTCTCGTCTCTTCGCTCTCCGCCTTCTAGATGCGTGTTTGACGCTTGGCGGCGTCGAAGTTCTTTACGTCTTTTTGATACGTAGAGCGGAGATTCTTACGAGATCCTGAGTTGATCTCACAGGCTCAGGATTTATATTAAGGACAGGATGAATATTCGGGGGAGGGGTGTGCCCTCGTATGAAAATCTTGGAGGGCTCCATGAAATCCGCGGTGATCGAATCCGTGGCTACGCCAATCCCGGGGGAGCGTGCTGCGCATACCCCACGACTTCGCGAGCAGCAAGCGACGCCGCGGACAACAAGATGGGGCGCGCTGTACGCCATTCTTCTGGCAAGCGTGGGGCTGTGCGTAGGTGGGAGCCGCTTGGTGGCCGCCGTCGGGCACTCTGCCTTGATCCAGTACGGCGTCGCCCTGGCGATCCTCGGGCTCTTGGTTGCGTGGGTTCGGAGCAACCGACCGGCCTTGTCCTCCGACCTGGCAGGAGTGCAAGCGCGTTCGCGGCAGCCGTTCTCGGTCATCCACGTGGTCTTCTCGCCGGAAGCGGTAGGGTCTAGCCACGGTGCTTTCACCGCGCCGCCGGACGCGGCGAATTTGCGCGCGGCGGTCCGGCCGGCGGCAAAGGCCTCCCAACGGTAGACGACAGTTCCGGTTCTTCGCTATTTCGTCTGATTTCCCGCCGGAGTATCTCCGCTTGACCCGTCCTGAATGCCCCTGATTGCCTTGCGGCTCCCGACTCTCCTCGGTATACTCCCCATCGCCTGAGAAGGGAGCCACGTGTCGATCTCGCCTCAGTCGTTTCAGGGTAACAAGGACCCACGAAGGGACGCGGGAAACAAACCGCCGTCGGGACGTGGCAAGCTCACCGTGTTTCTGGGCGCAACACCTGGCGCGGGAAAAACCTTTGCGATGTTGCAAGCAGCGCGACGACGGCAGGTGGCAGGAGCGGACGTCGTGGTCGGTGCGGTCAATACGCACGGTCGCCCGGAGATGGATCGTCTCTTGGACGGGCTCGAGTGTCTTTCCCGCCGTTCGACCCAGCATTCCGTTGATGGGGCTTCCGACCCACTCGACTTGGACGCCATTGTCGCCCGCCGGCCCTTTCTGCTGGTGGTGGATGAGCTCGCACGCGCGAACCCTCCCGCCTCCCGGCATCCCAAACGATGGCAGGATGTAGAGGAGTTGCTTGGCGCCGGCGTCTCGGTCTTGGCCACGCTCAACATCTACGAGCTCGAGAGCTTGAAGGATGTCGCCTACCGGCTCACAGACGTCGTCGTCGAGGAGACCGTCCCGGACCGAATGACCGAACAGGCGGACGAGATCGCGCTGGTCGATCTTCCGCCCGAGGAATTGCTCGACCGCCTTGCCGAGGGCAAGGTCCATCTTCCAGGGCCCGACCCGGAGCGGGGCCGTCGCTTCTTTCGACCCGGGAACCTGATGGCGCTCCGAGAGCTGGCGCTACGACGGACGGCCGATCACGTCGATGCCCGGATGCGTCGGTATATGCGCGATCAGGCCATCCAGACCACGTGGCCTGTGACCGAACGGATCCTGGCCTGCATCAGCGCGAGTCCGCACGCGACCCAGGTGGTGCGAGCCGCCAAGCGCTTCGCAGATGCGCTGCGGGCCGAGTGGCTGGTCGTGTACGTGGAGACGCCGTCGCACGCACGGCTGGGGGAACCCGGCCGAGCGCGGGTCGCCGATACGCTGCGGCTGGCCGAACAGCTGGGGGCAGAGGCGCACGTGTTGAGCGGCGAACGGGTCCCAGAGGAGGTCTTGTCATTCGCCCGTACCCGAAACGTGAGCAAAATCGTCGTCGGGAAACCCGTCCAGCCTCTTTGGCGACGCCTGCTTTTCGGTTCGATCGCCGATGCTCTCGTTCGAGGGAGTGACGAGACGGACGTCTACGTGATAAGCGGCCAGGAACCTTCCCATGTCCCGTACGTGAGCCCGGCCCGGATGCGAGGCTTCCCGTGGACGGACTACTGGCGACCGCTGGCGATGGTAGGCGCTTGCACCGCAATTGGCCTGCTCATCTTCCCGTATTTCGCCCACTCAACTTTGGTGCTTGTGTACCTGTTGGGCGTGGTGGCGGTCGCGGCACGCTCGGGGCCCGGCCCGTCCCTCCTCGGTTGCGTCCTGAGCGTGGGCGCCTTCGACTTCTTCTTCGTTCCGCCCTACTTCACGTTTGCCGTTGCCGAGACGCAGGACCTTCTGATGTTTGGGGCGATGTTCATTGTGGCGCTGGTGATCAGCGGTTTGACCGTGAGGATTCGCTGGCTCGCTGATTCCGCCCGACAGCGGGAACGCCGCACGGCGGCTCTCTACGCCATGAGTCGCGACCTGGCAAGTGCCCGGGAGGTAGCCACCCTTCTCGAGGTTTCCGTTCGGCATGTCCGAGAAGTGTTTCGTGGGCATGTCGCGGTCCTGCTTCCCGACCCTGGCGGGGGTCTGCGCCCTCAGGCGGTCGGCGGAAGCGCCCTTGTGCCCGGACCGCGGGAGCTGGATTTGAGCAAATGGGTATATCTCCATCGGCAACCGGCGGGGTTGGGCACCGGAACGTCGCCGGAATTGGAGGCCTTGTGTCTCCCACTGACCGCCTCTCGTGGCACACTGGGAGTATTGATCTTCCGCCCTGAGAACCCCCAGGTCATGCAGGCACCAGAGCAGTTGCACGAACTCGAGACCTTCTGCGGTCAGGTGGCCTTGGCCCTCGAACGCGCCCAGTTGGCGGCCGAGGCGCAGCAAGCCCAGGTGCGCGTGGAAACCGAGTCGATGCGCAGCGCCCTCTTGAGCTCCGTCTCCCACGATTTGCGAACGCCGCTGGCCTCGATCACCGGAACCGCCAGCAGCCTCCTGGAAGGGGACGCAACGTTCGACCCCGCGACCCGGCGAATGCTCCTGGAAACACTCAGCGAGGAGGCGGAACGCCTCAGCCGCCTCGTCCGTAATCTCTTGGATATGACGCGCCTCCAGTCCGGAGCCCTTCGGGTGTCCAAGGAATGGCATCCCCTGGAAGAGGTGATCGGGGCGGCCTTGGGCCGCATGGAGAGGCCGCTGCGGGGGCGGCCGGTGGTGACCCGGGTGCCGGAGGACCTCCCGCTCGTTCCGATCGACGACGTCCTGATCGAGCAGGTCTTGATAAACCTTCTGGAGAACGCGGTC
>Ga0316621_10000076_pt1 | contig 13424 bp, 13 predicted proteins | sample OWC_Aug_OW2_C1_D_2_FD_207664 | JGI IMG/M metagenome (GOLD analysis project Ga0316621, IMG submission 207664) | Wetland soil microbial communities from Old Woman Creek delta, Ohio, United States - OWC_Aug_OW2_C1_D1_C | ecosystem: Environmental > Terrestrial > Soil > Wetlands | place: USA: Ohio... | reverse complement strand
AATGTCTGGGTGCCCATGACGACGCCGCGCTTGTGGTCCTGCAACGCGCCGGCGACGATTTCGGAAGCGGACGCCGAGCCGCTATTGACCAGCACCACCATCGGCACCTTCTTGACGTCGACCGGCAACCCGCGCAGCGGGTCGTCGCGGGTTCCGCGCATGTAGTCCTGCGGCCGGGCGAAAAATTCCTGCTTGGCGTCGGCGGTGCGCCCGTCGGTCGACACGACCTTGACATCCGGCGCCAGGAAGGCGGCCGACACGCCGATCGCGCCGTTGAGCAGGCCGCCCGGGTCGTTGCGCAGGTCGAGAACGAGTCCTTGCAGGTTGCCCTGCTTGTAGAGCCCGGCCAGATGCCTGTTGAGGTCGGCGACGGTGTTCTCCTGGAACTGGGTGACGCGGATCCAGCCGTAACCGGGTTCGACCAGCTTCGACTTGACGCTTTGCACCTTGATGACTTCGCGCACCAGCGTGATTTCGATCGGCTTGGTCTCGCCCTTGCGCAGGATCGAGATCCTGATCGGGGTCTTCGGCTTGCCGCGCATCTTCTTGACCGCCTCGCTCAACGTCAGTCCCTTGACCGGTGTGTCGTCGAGCTTGAAGATGAGGTCGCCGGACTTGACGCCGGCGCGGTAGGCCGGAGTGTCCTCGATCGGCGAAACGACCTTGACCAGGCCGTCCTCCATGCCGACCTCGATGCCGAGACCACCGAATTCGCCCTGGGTGCCGACCTGCAATTCCTTGAAGGCGTCGGCGTCGAGGTAGGCGGAGTGTGGGTCGAGGTTGGACAGCATGCCGGAAATGGCATTGTTGATCATCGTCTTGTCTTCGACCGGCTCGACGTAGCCCTGCTTGATCGCCCCATAGACCTCGGCGAAGGTGCGCAGGTCCTCGATCGGCAGGCCCTGCTTGACCTCCTTGTCGGCGAGCGCCGGGATGTGCATGCTGATCAGTGCGCCGGCGACGAAGGCACCCAGGGTCAAACTGACGGTTTTCATTTTGCTCATTTCAGACTTGCCCATTTCATCGGGTCGATCGGTTGCCCCTGGTGGCGGAGCTCGAAGTATAAACCGGAATCCGGATTGCCCCCGCTGTTGCCGACGGTGGCCACCGTTTCCCCGCCTTTGACCGGCTGCCCAACCTGCTTGAGCAGCGAATCGTTGTTGCCGTAGATCGTCAGGTAGGCGTCGCCGTGGTCGACGATCAGCAGGTTGCCGAAACCGCGCATCCACTCCGCGAAGACGACGCGACCGTTGGCGACCGCCTTGACGTCGCCACCCGGACCGGCCTTGATGAACAGCCCGCGCCAGGTGCCGCCGCCCTCGCGCGGCGTGCCGAAGCGGCCGGCGACCGTGCCGCGTACCGGCAGGCGCAGATTGCCTTTCTGGCGGGCGAAATCGCCCTGGCTGGCCACCGGCTCCAGGCGGTTCTCGGCTTCGACCGCTTTCGCACGCGGAGGTTCGGCGACCGGGGCCGGCACCGGTCGCGGCGCCTCCCTTGGCTCCTCGGGCGGGCGTGCCTTTGCCTTGTCCTTCTGGCGGGCGGCCTCGGCGAGGCGCGCGCTCTCCGCCGCGCGGGCGGCTTCGGCGGCGCGCGCCGCCTGGGCCGCCTGGGCTGCCTGGGCGGCAAGAATTTTCGACAGGCGGTCGATCAACTGGGTCAGGCGTTTCTCGTTCTCCTGCAGGTTGCCGATTTCCTGGCGCTGCGCCTTCACCTTGCCGGAAACCTGTGCGTAGAGGGCACGGTGCTGCTCGCGCTGCTTCTGCAATTCGGCGTGGCGCTGCTGTTGCTCGCCCTCGATTTCCGTGAGTTCGCCGGCGCGTTCGCGGGCATCGGCGGCGAGCGCCTTCTTCTTCTCCAGCGTGGTGCTGATCTCGCCCATCAGTTCGGCGCGGGCCATGCCGATGGCGGACAGGTAGTGGAGGTCGCGCGTCACCTGGTTCGGGTCGTCGCCATTGAGCAGCAACTGCAGCGAATCCGGGCTGCCACGCAGGTATTGCCGGTAGAGCAACTGTTCGAGCTGGGCCTGTTGCTGGCCGAGGGTGACGGCCAGTTCCTTCGACTGCTGGTCCAGGTTTTTCAGCTTCTTCTGCAGTTGACCGCGCTGCTCGCCCAATTCGTGAAGTTCGCGCTGCAGGCGGGAAATCTGGCGTTCCGATTCGCGCAGGCGGTCGGCCGCGTCGGCCTTGTGTCCCTCGCTGGCGGTCAGGTCCTTGCGCAGGCTCTCGATGCGGGTGCGCAGTTCGCCGAGGTCGGCCTGCTTCTCGGCAATCTCCGGCGTGGTGCCCGCGGACTTCGGCTTCTTCGCCTCTGCCCCGGCCATTCCGGGCGCCGCTGCCAGCAGCGCGGCAAGCAGCAACGCCGCAGGTATGCCGCAGGCGATGCCGGAGCCGTCCTTGCCTGGACGGGGTGCCGGCCGCTTCACCGGCGTTCCCGGTTGCCGGCCGAGTAGCGGCGAGGCGACGGTTCGGGTCTGTCGATAGGCACGGGCGGATTGATGTCGATTTAAGGTCTGCGAAAGCGGGATCAGTATTTTATAATGCTTCATTGAACAGCAACGGGGTATTGCCATGGAAACTCCTTCATTCAACCTGATCGAGAAGCAGGAACACATCGAGACCGCCGCGCGGGCGCTCAAGTCGATTGCCCATCCGCTGCGCCTGAAGGTTCTCTGCGTGCTCGGCGACCAGGAGGCCTGCGTGCAGGAGATCGTGGACGCTGTCGGCACCTCGCAGAGCAATATTTCGCAGCATCTCGCCATCCTTCGCGACAATGGGGTGCTGGTGACCCGGAAGGACGCCAACCGCGTCTTCTACCGCGTCGGCGACCACCGTACCCTGCAGTTGATCGAGGTGATGCGCGAGGTTTTCTGCGGCGTCGGGGCTTGAACCATGCCGCTGGATTTCTTCACCCAGACCCAGAATCTCCTGCTGCTCTCCATTGTCGTGATCAGCGGTATCGGCCTGATCTGGCCGCTCGTCCGGCCGGCCGGCAACGAGGTCAGTCCCGGCCAGGCGACGCTGCTGATCAACCGCGAGGATGCACACGTGATCGACGTGCGCGAGGCTGCAGAATTTGCCGACGGCCACTTGCCGGAAGCCCGCAACATTCCGCTCGGCAAGCTGGCCGACCGCGCCGCCGAGATCGACCGCTTCAAGGAGAAGCCGATGATCGTCTGCTGCGCTTCCGGCATGCGGTCCGGCAAGGCGGGCAGCGAACTGAAGAAGCTCGGCTTCACCCGCATCTACAACCTGGCTGGCGGCATCGATGCGTGGGTCGGTGCCGGCTACCCGGTGAAGAAGGGCACCCGCGAGCGATGACCGCCCCCGTCCTGATGTATACGACCGCCGTCTGTCCGTACTGCCAGCGCGCCAAGCAGTTGCTGGCGGCGCGCGGCGTCGGCGCGATCGAGGAAGTTCGTGTCGACCTCGACCCGGTGCGGCGCGACGAGATGATGCAGCGGACGCGGCGCCGCACCGTGCCGCAGATCTACATCGGCGCCACCCATGTCGGCGGCTTCGACGATCTTGCTGCCCTCGATGCTGCCGGCGAGCTGAAGCCGCTGCTCGACGGAAGCGCCTGAAACCGATTCACTCACCGAAAGAAGATAATGGAACAAGACGAACAGCCGGTCTTCGGCATCGAGAAACTCTACGTCCGCGACCTCTCCGTCGAGGTGCCGCATGCCCCCGAGATTTTCCTCGAGCGCGAGGCGCCGCAGGTCGAGATTCAGCTCAATACGACCGGCCGCAGTGTCGATGAAGGCATCTTCGAGGTCGTGCTGACGGTGACCGTGACCGCCACCCTGAACGAGAAGACGGTGTTTCTCGTCGAGGTCGGCCAGGCCGGCATCTTCCGCATCATGAACGTACCGGGCGAGCAGGTCGAACCGCTGGTCGCCGTCGCCTGCCCGAACATCCTGTTCCCCTACGCCCGCGAAACGGTGTCGGATGCCGTGACGCGCGCCGGCTTCGCGCCGATCGTGCTGCAGCCGGTCAATTTCGAGGCGATGTACATGCAGCGCCTGCAGGAACAGGCGTCGGCTCCGGCCGAAGTGCCGATCCAGTAGGGCTGCTGCCATGGAGCGCCGGGTTCTCGCGCTGTTCGCCCTGATCGGCGTCATGCCGGCAGCGCATGCTCTCGACTTCCGCTCGATCGAGGTGCCAGCGGCGATCCTCTACGACGCGCCGTCGCAGAAGGGGAAGAAGCTCTACCTGATCCGGGGACAGACGCCGGTCGAGGTGGTGGTTCGCATCGAGGGCTGGCTCAAGGTCCGTGATGCCGAAGGGACCCTGGCCTGGATCGAGGCACGCAATCTCGGCGAGCGCCGCACCCTGATCGTGACGGCGCCGGGCGCCGAGATCCGCCCGTGCGACAAGACCGATGCGGCGGCGGTCGCGGTACTCGACAAGTGGGTCGTCGTCGACTTCGTCGAGCCGGCCTCGCCCGGCTGGGCCCGCGTCCGTCATCGCGACGGCGCGACCGGCTGCATGCGCAACACGCAGGTCTGGGGCCTGTGAAAGTCACGCTGCTCGGCGCCGGCGCCTGGGGAACGGCGCTGGCGATCGCCTTTGCCGGCAAGCACGAGGTTACCCTCTGGTCGCGCGAGGAAGATGTCGCGGTCGACCTCCGCGCGACGCGGGAAAACCACCGCTTCTTTCCCGGTCACCGCCTGCCCGACGCGGTGCGTGTCGAAAGCGACTTCGCCGCGGCGCTGGCCGGCGCCGACCTGCTCGTCGTCGCGACGCCGATCGCCGGTTTGCGGCCGACCCTCGAGCGCCTGAAGGAACATGGCAGCGCGCTGCCGCTGCTCTGGGTGTGCAAGGGTTTCGAGGCCGGCAGCGGCAAGCTGCCGCATCAGGTGGTGGCCGACGTGCTCGGGGCGCAGGCGGTCTGCGGCGCATTCTCCGGTCCCAGTTTTGCCGAGGAGGTGGCGGCCGGGCAGCCGACCGCCGTCTCGCTCGCTGCCAACGACATGCAATTCGCGCGCCGCGTCGCCGACGCGCTTCACACCCGGCGCCTGCGCATCTATGCCAACGACGACCTCGTCGGCGTCGAGGTCGGCGGCGCGCTGAAGAACGTGATGGCGATCGCCACCGGCGTCTGCGACGGCCTCGGCCTCGGGCTCAACTCGCGGGCGGCGCTGATGACGCGCGGGCTGGCCGAGATCGCGCGGCTAGGCCAGGCGCTCGGGGCCCGGCGCGAGACCTTCATGGGGCTGGCCGGCATGGGCGACCTGATCCTGACCTGCACCGGCGATCTCTCGCGCAACCGCCGCGTCGGCCTCGGCCTGGCCGCCAACAAGACACTGCCCGAGATCCTGGCGGAACTCGGGCATGTCGCCGAGGGCGTGCCGACCGCGCGCGAAATCGACCGGCTGGCTGCCAGGCTTGGTGTCGACATGCCGATTTGCGCAGCCGTCGCGGCGCTGCTCGACGGGCGCGTCAGCGCTGCCGAGGAACTCGAGCTGCTGATGGCGCGTGAACCGCGCGCAGAGAGCGCCTGAACCCCGCCTGAGCCGTCAGGGCAGCCGCCCGGCGGCGACCATCTTCGCCTTGAGGATGCTTGGGACGATCCAGGTCACGAGGTCGTCGAAGGTGCTGCCCGGCGTGCGGGAAATGAAGGTCAGGTCGGCATCGGCATTCTCGGCCTCGTCGCCGCTGGCGCCGGCGATCTGCGTGCCGTCCGGTTTCCAGGCGCCGGCGCTGCGGCTGCCGTGGCTGACGACCACGGCTGGCAGGTCGGACGCGATATTGGCGCTGCTCGCGCCGTTGTCCTTGACGTTGGCGTTGCCGAGGGTGTCGAGGGTGAAGCTGGCGAGAGCGCCGGTCGGCACGGTGGCGGTGAAGGCGCTGCTGGCGTAATAGGTGAAGCGGTTTCCCCATGGGTCGGTTTCCGGCAGGCCGAGTGTCGCCCAGGGCAGGACGCCGTGTGGTTGGGTGCAATTCTCGATCCCGGCGGCGGCGTTGCCGTTGGGCAGGTTCGGCAGGGCCGGGCAGGGCAGGCGGCCGCGGCTGATCGCAAAACCGAGCAGCGCCTCGCGGATGTTATCGAGCTGGCGCTGGGCGTCGATGTTTTCGGCCGCGTTGCGTTGCGCGCTGACGCCGAGCAGCAGGCCGCCGGTGAGCAGCGCGACGATGATCAGCACGATGGCCAGTTCGACCAGTGTGAATCCTTGTTCGTCGCGGGCGGTGGGGGTCGGCTGCACGGGTGGGCTCTGCACGGGATCGTCAGTAGGCCAGGCGGTCGTTGAAGGTGTCCGACGGCGTGGCGTTGGTGAAGGTGGGGGCAGGATTCGCCGCGCTGCCGTCGCGCGATGTGTCGGCGTTGCCGCCCTCGAGGAAATTGGCGGTCGTCCGCACCGTGCGGTTCTGCGCGCCGAGCGCGCGCCCGGCGGCGAGCGCGACGACGTGATGGGCGCCGGCGCCATTGACGGTGAGTCGGCCGCTGGCGCCGCGCACGCGGTCGCTGATCTGGTAGAAGACCAGGTTCGCCCAGCCGTTCGCCGTCCACCAGGAAGTGCTGCCGCTCGGCGGTTGCAGGAAGGCGCAGGCGCTGCCGTACCAGACGGTCGGCATGGCTTCGGCGCTGCCGCTGTCGAGCACCGCGTCGAGTGCCGTCGCCGCGGCGAGGACGGCGTCGACCTGGCCGAGCGTCGTTACCAGCGCGCTTGTCGCCCCAGCCTGCTTCGCGGCGCTGGTGGGGGCATCGATGTAGGCCTGCAGCGCGGCCTGGGCGCCGCCCGAACCGCCGATTCCGGTCAGCAGTTCGCTGGCGGCGTAATAGGCTGAGCCCGTACTGTCGCTGGTGGCGCCCGGCGCCTTGCGTGCCTGCGTGGCGATGTCCGTGGCATCACGGGCGACGAGGTCGGCCCAGTAGGCGATGTCAGCGGCCGGGGTCCGCAGGGCCAGCACGTAGGGAACCATCGTCGCCTGCGTCGGGGTGACGACAGTGTTGAATACGGTTTGTGCGCCGAGGAAGGCGTTGGCCGCCGCCGTCAGGCTCTCGCGGACGACGTTGTCGCCGTTGCCGGCGATCGCCGTTGCCAGGTTGCCGGCCGCGGTGACGACGGCAGCGCTGGTCGTCTGGATGCCGGCGTAGTCGGTCGCCGCACCGGCGACAGCCAGCGCGTTGGTCAGTGCAGCCAGCGTGGTGGCGCGGGCAGAGACCACCGGCGACGAGGACGTGGCGAGCGAATTGACGACAAGTTGCAGGTCGCCGAGTCCGGTGGCGAGTACCGCAGCGGTCGCCGACCCGGGCGCGGCGGCAAACTGGGTGAGCAGGCTGGAGACGCGGCCGGCCGGCGCGCTGATGTCGCTCGCGTGGAGATTGACGCGGCTGGCGATGATCGTGTTGCGCAGGTTGCCGCCGGCGGTGACCAGGGCCTGAGCGCCCGCCAGCGCGACGGCCTCGCGCGTCGCGTCGCCGGGCAGGGCGGCGGCACTGGCGGCCGTCGTCTGGGCGTTGCCGGCGGTGGTCAGGGCGTTGTTCAGGGTGGCGGCGATGTCCGGGTTGGCCGTCGTGCTGCGCGCGAACAGGCTGGACAGGAGCGCCGCCTGCGCCTGCAGCGCGGAAAACGTGGCGGCGGTCGGCGATGCGGTCGCGGTCGTGAGCCTCTGCTGCAGCACCAGGATCTGCGCCTGCACTTCGCCGGGGTAGGGGTCGATGCCGCTGTCGGCCAGCGCATTCTTCAATGCCGTTATGTCGTCCAGGACATCGATCGCTTCGGCTCTCAGCGCGGTGCGTTCGGTGCGGCTGATCCGGTTGTTGGCGACGGCACCGGTTATGTCCGTGCCCAAGGTGGCGACGAGCGTGCGCGTCGTGCTGGCCACCTGGGCCACGCCGGCGGCCATCGAGTAGATCCGGTCGAAGAGCGCCGCGCCGTAGGCAGCGACGTCGCCGACCGTTTGCAGCGCGGCGAGTTGGGCGGCTGCGGTCGACGCGCCGGAAAGGCCGGTTTTCGCTGCCGACAGGTCGGCAGTCGCCTTCTGCAGCAGGTTTTCCGGGCCGGCTCCCGGCTGCGTCGCCGGCACCTGACCGAACAGGCTGCCGGCCGTGCCGCGCAGGTTGCTGCTCGATAGCGGCGCCGGCCACGGATAGGTGTGCGCGGTGTTGGCCGCGCTCATCGCATGCTGCTCGAGGCAGGAACGTAGTTCGTTGGCCACCCGTTTCTCGACGGCGGCCATCAGTTCGCGCCGGGTGATGGCGACGGCCATGTCGTTGAAGGCCGCTCCTGCCGGGCCGGAGACGTAGATGCGGTCGTCGCCGTTGCCGTTCGCGCCGTCCAGGTAGTCGGCCATGTTGTTAGTCGGGCGTACCTGGCTGCCGAGAGCGGCGCGCGGCGCCACGACGAGGGCGGCGATGTCGGCGGCGCCATCCAACTGGAGCGGCATGCCGGTATCGCTGTTGATCGGCTGCGCCGAATCGTCGTCGCGCAGCGTCGGCGACATCGCGTACCACAGGCGGGTGCCACTGTCGTCGGTCAGTTCAGGCAGGTCCAGCGTTACCCAGGGTAGCCAGCCGACGTAGCTCGGGCATTGCGTCAGCGTGAACATGTCGGCCTTGCCGTCGCCGGGAACGTTGGCGAGGCCGACACTGTTGGTGACCAGGTCGGGGCAAGGCAGGCTGCCGGGGCGGTTGGCGTCGGTGACGGCACGGGCGATCAGCGCCTCCTTGGCGCGCGCCAGCGTCGCGGCGAGGCGCCCGTCCTGCTGGGCGCGACCGGTGCCGATGTTGGCGCTGCGGTAGAAGGCGTAGCTGGCGCCGAGAATCAGCACGACGAGCAGCAGGATCAGGGCGATGCCCGCCTGCCGCCGCGCGCCGACCGGCCCCTGGTTCATGGCTTCGGCGGCTTGCGCTGGATGACGATGCTGCCGCCGCGCAAGAGGTTCTCGCGTTCACCGGTGGCCGGATGGTAGGTGTCGCCGACGGCGACAGCGGGCGGGCGGGCGGGCGTCGTCTGGGCCTGTCCGTTGATCCAGCGCGTGTGCTTGCCGCTGCTGCGGCGGACTTCGCCGTCGAAAGTGTAGCTCGCTTCGCCCTCCAGTCCGCTCGGCTGCTGGCTGAAGCCGAGCAGACGCTCGCGGTCGAGCACGGCGCGCTGCTGCGGCGTGAAGAACAGCCGCCCGAGCGGCTCACCCTGCGGCCAGGCCGGCAGCGCGGCGAACAGCAGCAGGAGGGCGGCGGGCCGGGCCTTCATGGCCGCCCGGCCCCGCTCGCGCGGCGCAGTGTGACCCATTCCATTGTGCACTCGGCAGCAAGCTGTGCCGCGTCGGTGGCGACGGCGGTTGGTGGCAGGCGCCAGACCTTGCAGTTGCGGACGAGAACCATCGCCTTGGCCTCCTTCTGCAGACGTTCGAGGAAGTTGAGCAGGTCGCCCTCGTGCAGCAGGCGCAACTGGATCTTGAGCTGGCTGCTGTGATAAGCGTAGCCGGCAGCTTCCACCGTCTCGATCGCCATCTGCGGCCCGAACTCGTAGGTCATGCCGGGCAGCCTGAGCTGGCGCTGCAGGTCGCGCAGCAATTCGGTCCAGTCGAGTCGCAATTCCGGCCCGATGATGCCGGCCAGTTCCATCTGCTGGAAGCGCTGGGTGCGCTCCTTGATTTCCTCTTCCTCGGTGCGCACCTGGCGCAGGCGTTGCTCGGTCTGCGCCTTGCGTCCCGCCATGGCATCGCGCTCGCTGCGTGCCTTGCGCTCGTTGCCCATGCTCCACAGCGCCAGCGCCGTGGCGGCAGCGACCAGTGCGACGGCCAGCAGTGCGTGCCAGCGCAGCTTGCCGATGTCGCGCGGCTCGATCTTCATGGTGTCAGCTTCCGCACGATCTGGACGGCGTAGTTGCGCGGCCGGCTGTTTTCGTCATCGACGTCGCCGCCGCGCAACGCGCGCCCGGACTCGATGTCGATCGGCTGCTGCAGGACGCCGACATCGTTGTCGCGGTCGACGCGCAGCAGTTCCACGAAATGCTCGAATGTCTCGAGGGTCTGCCGCGGCGTGCTGGCTGGCCCGCGCCGGACGGTGCCGCGCAGCGTCACCGCTTCGACGTGGCTGTCGAGGCGCGGACCGCCCTTGGCCGGAGCGGCCGTGCCGGCCGGCTGCCCCGGCTCGCCGCCGAGCACCCAGTCGATGGCATCGACCTGAATGTTGGGCGCGTCGTTCAGGGCGCCGCTCAGGATCCGGAAGGCCTTGTCCGGCGTGCGCTGCTGCCGCAGCAGTTCGCTCTCGCGGTTGGTGACGCGGCGCAGGGCTTCGTTGTCGATGCCGATCTGCGGGAAGGTGGCGGCAATTTCGCGGTAGCGCCAGTCCAGTTCCTGCTCGGTGATCGCAAGGGTCTGCGCTTCCCGGCGCAGGTCATAGGTGTCGTACAACTGCTTGATCGCGAACAGCACGCAGCAGTACAGGGCGACGGCGCCCAGTCCGAGCAGTCCGTAGCGGATCTGCGAAATGCGGTAGTCGTGGCGGTGGACCGCCTTGGCAAACTGCTGGCGCGGCGCCGACGTCGCCAGCAGATGCAGGAAGATCGGCTCGCTGCGGCTGTCGTCAGGCGGCGTCGCCAGGCCCAGGCGTTGCGCGACATGGTGGTTGTCGAGGATTTCGAAGCGCAGGCTGGGGGTGTCGATGCAGGCCTGGCGGATCGTCGCAGCCGCCAGCGGATGGGCGAGGACATAGACCGGCAGCGATTCGCTGCGGGCCACCATCCGCCGGCCGACCAGGTACTGGTGCAGTTTGACCGCCTCGGACGCCAGGCGCGACGCGATGCCGGCGATGCTGCGGTCGGCGAGCGGCGCCATGCGCGAGAACAGGGCGTTGCCATCGACCAGGTAGCTCTCGCGGATCGAGTGGTCCTGGCAGGTGAGGAGCAGCGCGCGCTTGTCCGTCTTGCCCAGTTTCGCGAGCAGGCGGCTGCCCAGTTGCGCCTGCGAGTAGACGCCGGCAAGGGCGGCCTCGGCGTCCTTGAGGCACTTCAGCCAGGGGTCGAAAACTGCCGGGTTGGTCAGCGCTGACAGCAGCAGCTTCTCGTTCTTGCGCTTGGTCTTCTCGTAGCCGAGCGAGATGGCGGTGCTCAGCGGCGTGCCGAGGAAGTGCTGGCCGAGCTTGCGGGTGATCAGCGCCTGGCGGTCGCCACCCTGCAGGAAGGGGATGGTTTCGACTTCATACCCTTCATCGCCGACATTGACCAGCAACCGGAAATGGCTGCCGGGGTGGGCGCGCAGGTAATCGGTGAAGTGCGCGAGTTCGTCGGCGCGGTTCTCGAAGACGCCCTCGGCTTGCAGCTTGCCCCGGCGCCAGGCATAGGCGGCCAGGCGTTGCGTATCGAGGTAGAGGAGGCGGCGGGTGATCACGTCTTGATCTTGCTGATGACGTCGTAGATCGGTCCGATCACCGACAGCATGATCCAGCCGAGCAGGGCGCCCATGAAGACGGTCAGCATCGGCTCGATCAGCGTCTGTGCCTTGTCGACCGATTCCTTGACGTCGCGGTTGTAGAAATAGCTGACATTGAGCAGGGCCTTGTCGAGCCCGCCGGTGTTCTCGCCGATGCGCAGCATGCGCACGACGAGCGGCGGGAAAAGGCCGGCGTCGTGGAAGGCGCTGGCGACGTTCTGGCCGTCGCTGATCGATTGCTCGACCTTGCGCAGCGCTTCGCTGACGACGCGGTTGCCGACGATGTCCTGGGTGCTGCGGATAGAGTCGAGAATCGGGATGCCGGCGGCGTAGAGCATCGCGAAGGTATTGGCGAAGCGCGACAGGATGATCTTCTTGAGGATTGGTCCGACCACCGGCAGGGTGAGCTTCACTCCGTCCAGGCGCAGCCGGGCGAGGGGATTGCTGCGCAGGATCATCTGCATGACCAGCACTGCGATCACCGGCGCCAGCAGGAACAGCCACCAGTAGCCGACCAGCAGGTCGGAAACGAAGAACAGCAGTTGCGTCTGCGGCGGCAGCGTCTGGCCCATGTTCTTCACGAACTGCTTGAGCTGCGGCACCATGTAGATCATCAGGAAGAAGGTCGCGCCGAGGACGATGGTGCCGACGAAGGCCGGGTACATCAACAGCTTCTTGGTGTGCGAGGCGAGTTCGTCCTCCCACTTGAGCGACTCGTTCAGGCTGCGCAGCACCTCGGGCAACTGGCCGCTCGCCTCGCCGGCACGGATCAGGCTGACGAACACCGGATTGAACACGGTCGGGTGGTCGGCCATCGCCAGCGACAGGGTCTGGCCGCCCTCGATGCCCTCGATCAGGCCGGCGATGACCTCGCGGAAGCGCGGGTTCTCGACCGAGTCGCGCAGGTCGGCGAGGCCCTCGAGGATCGGCACGCCGGAGCGTGCCAACTGGTCGAGATGGAAGCAGAAGTTGATCAGCTCGCGGCGGGGAACCTTGCGATTGCCGAACATCCTGTGTTGTTCGACCGGGTTGCCGGTGACCAGGTCGAGGTCCATGCGCTTGAGGCGCATTTCGAGGTCGACGACGTTCATCGCGTCGATGCGCCCGAACACCATGCGCCCTTCCATACTGACCGCCTTGTAGTCGAAGATCATGGCTACATCCGGCTGGTCAGGTCGACGACGCGCCCGAGTTCCTCGAGCGAGGTAGTGCCGTTCAGCACGCGCCTGATGCCGTCGTCGGCGAGCGTGACGAAGCCCTGGGCATTCGCCCGGCTGCGGATCTCGTGGGTCGTCGCGCGGCGGGCGATCAACTCGTCGAGGCCCTCGTCGATACGCAGCAGTTCCATGATCGCGATGCGCCCGCGGTAGCCCTGGAAGTCGCAGCGCTCGCAGCCGGTCGCGCGGAACAGGACCGGGTGCGAGCCATCGGCCGCCATGCCGATCAGCTGCAATTCGTGGCTCTCGGCATGGTAGGGCGACTTGCAGTGCTCGCACAGGCGGCGGACCAGCCGCTGCGCGACGATGCCGATGATGTTGCCGGCCATGACATCGGGCAGCACGCCGATGTCGAGCAGGCGCGGAATGGTGCCGATCGCCGAGTTGGTATGCAGCGTCGAATACACCTGGTGGCCGGTCATCGCCGCGCGGAACGCCATTTCCGCGGTATCCGCGTCGCGGATCTCGCCGACCAGGATGATGTCGGGGTCCTGCCGCATCATCGAGCGGATGCCGTTGGCGAAATCGAGCTTGGCCGCGTCCGAGACCGACGTCTGCCGGACCATCGCCATAGGGTACTCGACCGGATCCTCGAGGGTCATGATGTGCACACCCTCGGAATTGATGTGGTTCAAGACCGAGTAGAGCGTCGTCGTCTTGCCGCTGCCGGTCGGGCCGGTGACCAGGATGATGCCCTCCGGGCGGGCGATCATCAGCTTGAGGCGCTGCAGGTGATCGTCGGCGAGCCCGAGATCCTCCAGCGGCACGATGCCCTTCTGGCGGTCGAGGATGCGCAGCACGATGTTTTCGCCGTGGATGGTCGGCTGGC
>Ga0316621_10000074_pt1 | contig 13458 bp, 11 predicted proteins | sample OWC_Aug_OW2_C1_D_2_FD_207664 | JGI IMG/M metagenome (GOLD analysis project Ga0316621, IMG submission 207664) | Wetland soil microbial communities from Old Woman Creek delta, Ohio, United States - OWC_Aug_OW2_C1_D1_C | ecosystem: Environmental > Terrestrial > Soil > Wetlands | place: USA: Ohio... | reverse complement strand
CGGGCCCGCTGCAGGCGCTGATCATCGACTCCTGGTACGACAGCTACGTGGGCGTCGTGTCGCTCGTGCGCGTCGTGAACGGCTCATTGCGCACCGGGCAGAAGATCCGCGTCTGGACCACCGGGCGCGCCCACCAGGTCGACAAGCTCGGCCGATTCACGCCGAAGTCGCTGGTCGCCGAGTCGCTGGAGACGGGCGAAGTCGGGTTCGTCATCGCCGGCATCAAGGAAATCGATGGCGCGCCGGTGGGCGACACGATAACGCTGGACTCGCGCCCCTGCAGCGAGCCCCTGCCAGGTTTCAAGGCCATCAAGCCGCGCGTGTTCGCCGGCCTGTTCCCGGTCAGTTCCGACGATTACGAAGCCTTCCGCGACGCACTGCAGAAGCTCAAGCTCAACGATTCGGCGTTGCATTACGAGCCGGAGGTTTCGACCGCGCTCGGTTTCGGCTTCCGCTGCGGATTCCTCGGCCTGCTGCACATGGACATCGTGCAGGAGCGGCTCGAGCGCGAATACCAGCTGTCGCTGGTAACCAGCGCGCCCACCGTGATCTACGAGGTGTTGACGACGGACGGCGTGACCGTGAACGTCGACAATCCGGCAAAACTGCCGCCGGTCGACAAGATCCGGGAACTGCGCGAACCGATCATCGTCGCCAGTATCCTGCTGCCGCCCGACTACGTCGGCCCGGTGATGAAACTGTGCCTCGACAAGCGTGGCGTGCAGAAGAAGCTGCTCTACCTCGGCAACCAGGTGTCGATGCAGTGGGAACTGCCGCTCGCGGAAGTCGTCCTCGACTTCTTCGACCGGCTGAAGAGCTGCAGCCGCGGTTATGCGTCCTTCGACTACGAATTCGACCGCTTCCAGGCCGCGCCGCTGGTGCGGCTCGACATCCTGATCAACGAGGACAAGGTGGACGCGCTGTCGATCATCACGCACCGTGACAGCGCCTACCAGCACGGCCGCCAGCTCGTGGACAAGATGCAGGAGCTGATCCCGCGCCAGATGTTCGAGGTGGCGATCCAGGCGGCCATCGGCGCACACGTGATTGCCCGAGCCACCGTGAAGGCGCTCCGCAAGAACGTCCTGGCGAAATGCTACGGCGGCGACATCTCGCGCAAGCGCAAGCTGCTCGAGAAGCAGAAGGAGGGCAAGAAGCGGATGAAACAGCTCGGTCAGGTCGAGATTCCGCAGGAAGCGTTTCTCGCCGTGCTGCAGGTCGGTCGCAAAGAGTGACGCAAGGCGTTGATTCGGCGTAGGTATTGCACAATACTCCGGCTGTTTTCCAGAGGTGTATCTTGGTCGTCGATTTCTCGTTCTGGCTCGTCGTCGCCACCTTCGTGTCCGGGCTCGTCTGGGCGGCCGATGCGTGGTACTTCCGGCCGCGCCGCCTCGCGCGGGCGACGGCCGGCGCCCTGCCGGACGAGCCGGTCCTCGTCGAGTACGCGCGCTCGTTCTTCCCGATCATCCTGATCGTGCTGCTGATCCGCTCGTTCCTGTTCGAGCCGTTCCGCATCCCCTCCGATTCGATGATGCCGACGCTGCTCGACGGCGACTTCATCTTCGTGAACAAGTTCACCTACGGCCTGCGCCTGCCGGTCGTGAACAGGGAGGTTGTCGCGCTCGGCGAGCCGAGGCGCGGCGACGTCGTCGTGTTCCGGCTGCCGTCCGACCCCTCGACCAACTACATCAAGCGGCTCGTGGGCCTGCCCGGCGATCACATCGTCGTGCGTGAGAAGCGTGTCTACGTCAACGGCGAGGAATTGCCGGTCAGGCTCGACGGAATGTTCGAGCCATTCGCCAGCACGCCGCTCGCGCAGATCGGGGTCGAATCGCTCGGTCCGATCGATCACCGGGTGCTCTACATAGGCGATCGGCCGTCCTACGACTTCGATTCGATCGTGCCGGACGGGCACCTGTTCTTCATGGGCGACAACCGCGACAACAGTCGTGACAGCCGCTTCCCGGAAGTCGGCTTCGTGCCGGTCGACAACGTCGTCGGCAAGGCGGTTCGAATCTGGCTCAACTGGCGCCTGCCCCACGCACCGATCTGGAACCGGATCGGCGACGCGATCCACTGACCCCACCGGAGTCCAAGTCATGAAACACCGTCAGCGCGGCGCGACATTCCTCGGTATCGTGATCATCCTCCTGATCCTCGGCGCGGGCCTGTACGCAGGGATCCGCCTGGTGCCTGTCTACCTCGAGTACACCAAGGTCGCGCGTGCCCTCGAGCAGGTGCGGGACGAGAACGCGGCCAACGACACCAATCCGCAAATGATCCGTCGTTCGCTCGAGAGGCGCTGGGACGTCGAGGACATCGAGAGCATCGGCTGGAAGGAGGTTGCCATCACCAAGACGTCGGACGGATTCGATGTGCAGGCGGCCTACGACGTCGAGCGGCCCTTCGTCGCAAACGTGTACCTGCTGACGAAGTTCGACAAGCTGGTCACGATCCAGCAGTAAAGGGACTTGCTCACTTCCGGCGAATGGTCCGAGGCGCGACTCGGGTATCGGTTCGGTGACCCGGCGCTGCTCGACGCCGCGCTCACGCATCGCAGCGCCGGCAAGCAGAACTACGAACGCCTGGAATTCCTGGGTGACGCGGTGCTCAACTTCGCGGTGGCCGGCCTGGTCTTCCAGGCGTATCCGGACGCGGATGAGGGTGACCTGAGCCGTTACCGCGCCGCGCTGGTGAGCGGACAGTCGCTCGCCGAAGCCGCGGTGGGACTGGGCCTCGGCGACCAGCTTCGGCTCGGCAGCGGGGAATTGAAGACCGGTGGCTTCCGCCGCAGTTCCATCCTTTCCGACGCGCTGGAGGCGATCTTCGGCGCAATCTATCTCGACGGCGGGCTCGAGGCGGCCCGCACGGTCATCGAGTCGGTCTTTTCCGGTCGCGTCGCGGCGCTGCCCGAGGCGAGGGATCTCAAGGACCCGAAGACGCGGCTGCAGGAGTGGTTGCAGGGTCGCGGCGAGCGGTTGCCGGCCTACGCGGTGGACGAAATGAGTGGCGAGCCGCACGAGCACTGGTTCGTCGCGAGCTGCGAAGTTGCGGGCTTCGGCCTGCGGGAGCTGGGCGAAGGCTCGAGCCGCCGGCGCGCCGAGCAGTCGGCGGCCCAGCGCGTGCTGGATGCGCTCGCGAATCGTGAGGAGTCCAAATGAGCAACCCGGGCGACGAAGTGGAGCCAGCCGGTGAGACCGCGCGCTGCGGATTCGCGGCGCTGGTGGGGCGCCCGAACGTAGGCAAGTCCACGCTGCTGAATGCGCTGCTCGGCCAGAAGATCAGCATCGTCAGCCCCAAGCCCCAGACGACGCGCAACCGGATCCACGGCGTGCTCACGCGTCCGGGCATGCAGATCGTCTTCGTCGACCTGCCGGGCATCCACACGAAGCAGCCACGAGCCATCAATCGCTACATGAACCGCACGGCGCTCGCCTCGCTCGCCGACTCGGACGTCAACCTGTTTCTCATCGAGGCGCTGCGCTGGACGGACGAGGACGAGCGGGCGCTCGAGAAGCTCAAGGCCGCGGGGCGGCCGATCGTGCTCATCATCAACAAGGTCGACCGGGCCAAGCCCAAGTCCCGGCTGCTGCCGTTCATCGACGAGATCATCCGCAAGGCCGAGTTCGCCGAGGTGGTGCCGTTGTCGGCGCTCAAGCGCTCGAACCTCGACCGGCTCCCGGCACTGATCGCCGGCTACCTGCCGGAGTCGCCGCACCTGTATCCGTCGGACCAGATCACGGACATGAGCGATCGGTTCGCAGCCGCGGAAATCGTCCGCGAGAAGCTGACGCGAAGGTTGCAGGAGGAGGTGCCCTACGGGCTCGTGGTCGAGGTCGAGGGGATGGGCGAGGCGGAAGACGAACCCGGCAAGCTGATCGTGCAGGCCGCGATCTGGGTAGAGCGCACCGGACAGAAGGCCATCGTGATCGGCAAGGGTGGCGAGCTCCTGAAGGAGGTCGGCCGCGCGGCGCGGCTCGAGCTGCGGCAGCATTTCGGCCAGCCGGTGCATCTCGAGCTGTGGGTCAAGGTCCGCGAGGGCTGGTCCGACGACGAGAGCGCGCTGCGCAAGTTCGGGTACGACGCGTGAGCGCAGCGGCGCGGCGCATACAACTCGAGCCCGCGTACCTGCTGCATCACTACGCGTGGCGTGACTCGAGCCGCATACTGGAGTTCATGACCCGGTCACAGGGCCGCGTGTCGGTTTTCGCCAGGGCCGCGCGTCGCGGCGGCTCGACGCTGCCGGCCACCCTGCAGCCCTTCGGCGAGCTGCTCGTGTCCTGGACTTCGCGCGGCGATGCCGGGCAGCTCACGGGCGCCGAGCGCGTGCGTGCGCCGGCGGCGCTGGCCGGCGACCGCCTGATGAGCGCGTTCTACGCGAACGAGCTGCTGATCAAGCTGCTCCCGAGGCACGACCCGCACCCGGCGCTGTTCGACGCCTATGCGACACTGCTCGATCGACTGCATGACGGTGACGGGCAGCAGGCGCGGGCGCTTCGGCTTTTCGAGAAGCGCCTGCTGGACGAGCTCGGCTGGGGACTCAGCCTGGAGTCGGATGCCGGCAGCGGCAATCCGCTCGAGCCGCTGCGCAGCTATCGGTACCGCATTGACGGAGGGCCGGAGGTCATCGATGGCGTGGCCGAGGGGACCCTGGTTTTTTCAGGCGCCTCGCTGCTGTCGCTGGCGCGTGAGGAGCTCGGCGACGAGCGCAGCCTCGCCGATGCTCGTCGACTGCTCAGGGCGGCTCTCGACCAGTGTCTAGACGGTCGCCCGTTGCGCACCCGGGAGGTGCTGATCGCGATGCGCGCCCACGGCGGCGGCGCGGCCGGAGGTTGAAGCATGCTCACCCACCCATTGCGCCTCGGCGTCAACATCGATCACGTCGCCACGCTGCGGCAGGTCCGCCGGGCGTCGTTCCCGGATCCTCTCCTTGCCGCGCTCGTCGCGGAGCAGTCGGGCGCCGACAGCATAACGCTGCACCTGCGCGAGGATCGCCGGCACATCCAGGATCACGACGTCACCCGCATGCGCGCAGCCCTGCAGACGCGCATGAACCTGGAGATGGCGGCGACCGACGCGATGCTGGCTATCGCACGCGAAGTGCGCCCGCAGGACTGCTGCCTCGTTCCGGAGAAGCGCGCCGAGCTCACCACCGAGGGTGGACTCGACGTCGCCGGGCAGCTCGACCGTCTGCGTGATTGCTGCGCGGCGCTGGGAGAATCCGGCATCCGTGTCTCGCTGTTCGTGGACCCGGAGGCGGCGCAGCTCGAGGCCGCGCTCGCGGCCGGCGCGCCGGTGGTGGAGCTGCACACCGGAGCCTATGCCGATTCGACCGACGAGCGGCAGGCGATCGAACTGATGCGGATTGCCGAGGCCGCGCGTTTCGGCTCGCGCATCGGCCTGACCGTCCATGCCGGTCACGGGCTCAACTACCACAACGTGCAGCCAGTCGCCGCCATCCCGGAAATAGTCGAGCTGAACATCGGCCATTCGATCGTCGCGCGCGCGATCATGAGCGGATTCGGATTGGCGGTGCGCGAGATGAAGTCGCTGATGGACGACTCGCGGCGCGATCTGCAACACCAGCGTTGAGGCCTTCCAGCGATGATCTTCGGCATCGGCACGGACGTGGTGCAGCTCGAGCGGGTGCAGGCGACCTTCGAGCGTCACGGCGAGCATTTCGTCCGACGCCTGCTGATGCCGGAAGAGGAGGTCGCGTTCCGTCGCTACAAGCGCCCGGTGAGGTTCCTCGCAATGCGCTTTGCGGCGAAGGAGGCCATCGTGAAAGCGCTCGGCACGGGTTTCGCGCACGGCATCTGGATTCGTGACGTGGGAGTCAGCGCCAATGAATGGGGCCGGCCGGAAGTGATCTGGTCGGGGCGCGGCCGTGCGCTGCGCGATCGCCTCGGCGCCGGGGAAGGGCACGTGACCCTTACCGACGAGGCCGGCCTGGTGGTAGCGGTGGCCGTCTTGATGCGACAGGAGTCAAAGTGACAATCAGCAGCGTCTTTGCTTTCGACATTGAGACCGTGCCGGACGTCGAGTTCGGCCGCCGCCTGCACGGTCTCGAGGGCCTGTCCGACAAGCAGGTCGGCTACGTCATGCAGACGCGACAGCGCGAGCAGACGGGCTCGGAGTTCCTGTCGCTCGAGCAGCAGCGGGTGGTGGCGATTTCGGTCGCCATGCGCACGCGCGAGGGCTTCAGGGCGTGGAGCCTCGGCTCGCCCGGTTGGACCGAGGCCGAAATCGTGGGCCAGTTCTTCGATGCCATCGAGCGCTACAGCCCGACGCTGGTGAGCTGGAACGGCAGCGGCTTCGACCTGCCGGTGCTCCACTACCGGGCCATGCGCCACCGGGTGCAGGCGCACCGGTACTGGGAGACCGGCGACGAGGAGCAGTCGTTCCGCTGGAACAACTATCTCGGGCGGTTCCACTGGCGGCACATCGACCTGATGGACGTGCTCGCGGGTTACCAGGGACGCGGCCGGATAGGCCTCGAGCGGATGGCGCTGTTGCTCGGTTTGCCCGGCAAGCTCGGCATGTCGGGCGAGGCGGTCTGGGACGCACACATCGAAGGTCGTGACGAGGACATCCGCAACTACTGCGATACGGACGTCGTCAACACGTACCTGGTCTACCTGCGCTTCGAGCTGATGCGCGGACGGCTCACGCCCGAAGAGCACGATCGTGAATGCGCTACCGTGCGGGCGTGGCTCGAGTCCGCGGGCAAGGCGCACCTCGCCGGGTTCGCCGAGGCCTGGACGGCCGGCTGAACATGAAGCGGATCAGCGCGGCACCGGAGCAGGCCGATGTAGTCGATCTCTCCCACGAAGGTCGAGGCGTCGCCAAGCTCGACGGCAAGACCGTGTTCGTCCCGGATGCGCTGCCTGGTGAGCGCGTGGTCCTGCGGCGCGTGGGGCGGAGACGCAATTTCGACGAGGCCGTGCTCGAGCAGGTGCTGCGTCCGAGCACGGACCGCGTGCCTGCCGAGTGCCCGCATTTCGGCCTGTGCGGTGGCTGCGCGCTACAGCACCTCGCTCCGTCGGCGCAGATTGCCTTCAAGCAGTCCCAGTTGCTCGAGAGCCTGGTCCGACTCGGCGGAGTCGAGCCCGCGAGGACGCTCGAACCGCTGACAGGGCCGGTCTGGGCGTATCGGCGGCGCGCACGTCTCGGCATCAAGCTGGTGCCACGCAAGGGACGGGTGCTCGTCGGATTTCGCGAGCGCTCGGCGCCTTACGTAGCGGACCTGCACGAATGCCGCGTTCTCGCCCCTCCAGCGGGAATGCTGATCGATCCGCTGGCGGAGCTGGTCGCCGGCCTGTCGATCGCAGCGCGAGTGCCCCAGGCCGAGGTCGCGATTGCCGATGGAGTCTGCGCAATCGTACTGCGCGTGCTCGACCCTCCGACCGAGGCGGATCTCGACCTGTTGCGCGGCTTCGAGTCCGGTCATCCGGTGCGCGTCTACCTGCAGCCGGGCGGCGTCGAGTCGGTGCGGCCGCTGCAGCCGGGTGCGCCGCCCCTTGGCTACACGCTCGCTTCGTTCGGTCTTCATCTCGAGTTCGAACCGACCGACTTCATCCAGGTCAATGGCGAGCTCAACGAGCGGATGGTCGGCCGCGCGGTGGAATTGCTCGAGCTCGAAACCGGGCATGCCGTGCTCGACCTGTTCTGCGGGCTCGGCAATTTCTCGCTCCCGCTCGCGACCCGCGTCCGCGAGGTCGTCGGCATCGAGGGGGACGCAGGCCTGGTCGCCCGGGCGGGGCTCAACGCGGCGCGCAATGCGCTCGGAAATACGGCATTCCATGTGGCCGACCTGTTCGCGGATTCAAGTGGCGCCGCGTGGGCCAGGCGTCACTACGACCGTGTCCTGCTCGACCCGCCGCGCGCCGGAGCGCGCGAGATCCTGCCGGTGGTCGGTGGCTGCGGCGCGGCGCGCGTCGTGTATATTTCCTGTCATCCGGGCAGCCTGGCACGAGACGCCGGGCTGCTGGTCCGGGAGCACGGCTTCCGCCTGGCGGCGGCGGGTGTAATGGACATGTTCCCGCACACGACCCATGTCGAGGCCGTGGCGGTATTCGAACGTTGACGCGATGCCGTCAGAGGAGACTACGTGACGCTCGGGCCGTTGATGGTCGACATCGAGGGTACGGAACTCACGCCGGAAGACCGGCGCGTGCTCGCTCACCCGCTGGTCGGTGCGATCATCCTGTTCACGCGGAATTTCTCGACCGTGACCCAGCTCGAGGAGCTGGTGCGCGACATCCGCGCAGTGCGCAAGCCACCGCTGCTCGTGACCGTCGATCACGAAGGCGGGCGAGTGCAGCGTTTTCGCAAGGGATTTACCGAGTTGCCTCCGCAACGCGCAATCGGCCGCGCCTATGACCTCGACCCGGATGCCGGGCGCCGCCTCGCATGGCAATGCGGCTGGCTGCTTGCCGCCGAGCTGCGCGCTGTCGGCATCGACCTGAGCTTCACGCCCTGCGTGGACCTCGACTACGGCGTGAGCGAAGTGATCGGAGACCGGGCCTACCACCGCGACCCGGACGTCGTCGCGACACTGGCCATCGCCTGCGTTCAGGGCATGCGCGCGGCGGGCATGGCTGCGGCAGCGAAACACTTTCCCGGTCATGGCGCGGTGGTTGCGGACTCTCACAAGGCACTGCCGGTGGACCGGCGTCCGCTCGCCGAGCTCGGCGACGACCTGCTTCCATACCGGCGACTCGTCGACAACGGACTCACGGCCGTGATGGCCGCCCACGTTTTGTTTCCGGAAGTGGATGAGGCGCCTGCCGGCTTCTCGCGGCGTTGGATCCAGCAGGAGTTGCGCTGGGGACTCGGGTTTACCGGAGCGGTCTTTTCCGACGACTTGAGCATGGGCGGAGCAGCCTTTGCCGGCAGCGTGCCCGAGCGGGCACGGCGCGCACTTGCGGCCGGCTGCGATATCCTGTCGGTGTGCAACGACCGCGCCGCCGTGCTGGCCACGCTGGACGAGCTCGCCGGGGAGGCCGACCCGCTGAGCCAGGTTCGGCTCGCGCGCCTGCACGGCCGGCCGTCCCTCGAGCGCGGCGCGCTGGTGAGCTCGGGACGCTGGCAGCAGTGCCGGAGCGCCATTGATCACTGCCGCGACGCGCCGCAACTGCAACTTGATGCCTAGGTCGCCGCCGAATCAGACCCATGAGTCCCGCTGATTCCGACATGCTGGCAGAGATCCTGCACCACGCGCTGGATGGGATCGCCGTCGTCGACGGTGCGGTCGACGCGCCGCGCGTGGTCTATGTCAACGCGACTCTGGCTGCGTTGTTGCTCCGGCCCGAGGAAGCCGTGCTTGGGCGTCCTTTGAGCGAGTTCGAGATCGAGATGCCCGCGGACCCGAACGTCACAAGCGCCGGCGTCGGGTTGCGTGTGCGGCTGCTGCGCATCGACGGAACGCTGGTCGAGTGCGAGCGATGGGCGGTCGTGCTGCCGGAAGGTCGCCTGGCCCTCTACTTCCGTCCGCTGTCGCGCGCCGGAACCGGCGCACTGGCGACCGCCGTAGATCGCACCAGCGGGCTCAGCACGCCCGAGCATCTGCACGAGGTGCTGCGCCGTGACTGGTCGATCGGGCAGCGCGATGGTCGTGCCCTCACGGTAATGCGCTTCGACGTGGATGGCTATCGCGAGTATCTGGAGATCTTTGGCCGAGGCGCGACCGAGGGCGTGCTGCGTCAGCTCGGGCGCACCATCGGCACCACGATGCGCCGTGCGAGCGACGTGATTGCGCGTTTCGGCGATGACGAGTTCGTCGCGCTCTGCGTGCAGCTGGACCATGCGTCGGCATGTGCGCACGCGGAGGTCATCCTTAACCGCGTACGGTCGCTTGCGATTCACCACCCCCGGTCACGGTCTGGCCGTTTTCTCACGGTGAGCGGTGGGGTCGTAACCGCCACGCCACCGCGCGACCGACCGTACCAGGACCTGCTTGCGGCGGCACAGGCGGCGCTGGCCCGTGCGAAGCAGGCGGGTGGGAATCGGGTGGTGGGCGGGGAGTTGTGAGGAAGTCGGAAAGCGGTTCGTGACCAGTGATCAGCGGTTAGAGGGGAGACTCACGAGGGCTGCCGCAATGCCTCTTTACTAACCGCTAACTGCTGATCACTGGTCACTTTCCGACGCGCGCCACGCACTTCCCCAGCGCATCCAGCTGCGCCTGGGCGGCCGCGAATTTCTCCTCCGGCTCGGCAAAGTTGCCGCTGAAACGCACTTTGTTGGGACCGTCGAACCGGAGGGCGCGGGCGCTTTTCTGCACCAGCAGGATCAGCGCGCCCGGGTCGACGGGCGTGCTGTCCGAAAAAGTCACCGAACCGCCCGTCGCGCCGACATCGAGTCGTTCGATGCCGAGGCGCGCGGCGCCGACCCGCAGCCGTGCGACCCGGAACAGGTTTCGCGCGGGCTCCGGCAGCGACCCGAAGCGGTCCACCGTCTCGGCCTGCAGGTCGTCGAGGTCGGCCTCCAGCTCGACGCCGGAGATGCGCTTGTAGAGGACGAGCCGCGCGTGCACGTCCGGCAGGAACTGCTCGGGCAGCATCGCCGCCACGTGCAGGTCGATCTCGGGACCGTGGTGCAGCGGACGCTCGAGCTCCGGGGTCTTGCCGGCGCGCAGCGCCTCGACCGCGCGCTCGAGCAGTTCCGTGTACAGCGCGAAACCGATCTCGTGAATCTGTCCGCTCTGGTTCTCACCGAGGAGCTCGCCGGCGCCGCGGATCTCGAGATCGTGCGTCGCGAGCACGAACCCTGCGCCAAGGTCTTCGAGCGACTCCAGTGCCTCCAGCCGCTTTGCCGCGTCGGAGGTCATGGCGTTGCGCGGCGGCGTGACCATGTAGGCGTAGGCCTGGTGGTGCGAGCGTCCGACGCGCCCGCGCATCTGGTGCAGCTGCGCGAGGCCGAAGCGGTCTGCACGATCGATGATGATCGTGTTGGCGGTCGGCACGTCGATGCCGCTCTCGATGATCGTCGTGCAGAGCAGCAGGTTGGCGCGCTTGTGGTAGAAGTCGAGCATCACCTGCTCGAGGTCGCGTTCCCGCATCTGGCCGTGGCCAATGGCGATGCGCGCCTCGGGCACAAGCTCGCCGAGCACGCGGCCCGTGTTCTCGATGGTGTCCACGGAATTGTGCACGAAGTAGACCTGGCCGCCGCGCCTCAGCTCGCGCAGGCAGGCTTCCCGGATCACCGGCGCGCTCCACTCCGAAACGAACGTCTTGATCGACAGCCGGCCGGCAGGCGGCGTCGAGATCAGCGACAGGTCCCGCAGGCCGCCGAGCGCCATGTTCAACGTGCGAGGAATCGGCGTTGCCGTCAGCGTCAGGATGTCGACCTCGGCCCGCAGCGCCCGCAGCCGCTCCTTGTCGCGAACGCCGAAGCGATGCTCCTCGTCGATGATCAGCAGCCCGAGGTCCTTGAAGCGCACGCCGGGCTGCAGCAGCCGGTGCGTGCCGACGATGATGTCCACCTTGCCGTCGGCGAGGCCCGCGAGGGCCGTCTTCGCCTGCGCGTCGCCCCGGAAACGCGACAGCAGCTCGACGCGTACCGGCCAGTCGGCGAAGCGGTCCGCGAACGTCTGGTAGTGCTGCTGCGCGAGCAGCGTGGTCGGGACCAGTATTGCGACCTGCTTGCCTCCCTGCACCGCGATGAATGCGGCCCGCAGCGCCACCTCGGTCTTGCCGAATCCCACGTCGCCGCAGACGACCCGATCCATCGGTCGGGCCGAGCGCAGGTCTTCCTCGACCTGTGCGATCGCAGCGGCCTGGTCCGCGGTCTCCTCGAACGGGAATCCCGCCGCAAATGCGCGGACCTGCGCTTCGTCCACCGCGAAGGCATGCCCCTCGCGCGCAGCACGGCGCGAATACACGTCGAGCAGTTCCGCGGCCGCGTCCCGGATCCGTGCCGCGGCCCGGCCGCGGGCCTTGGACCACTGGTCGCTTCCGAGCTTGTGCAGCGGCGCGGATTCCGCCGGCGCGCCCGTGTAACGGCTGATCCGCTCGAGCGCCTGGACGGGCACGTAGAGCTTGTCGCCCCCGGCGTACTCGAGCACGAGGAACTCGGCCAGGACGCCGCCGGCATCCATGGTCGTGAGGCCGAGGTAGCGACCTACGCCGTAATCCTCGTGCACGACCGGCGCGCCGGACCGAAGGTCGGCGAGCTGCTGGATGATGCGGGCCGGGTCCCGGTCCGAGCGTCGCCGGCGTCGCTCCTGCCGTGCGCGCTCGCCGAAGAGCTGTTCCTCGGCATACAGCGTGAGCAGCGGTTCCTTCAGCGCAACACCGGAGGCGAGCGGTGCGACCGTGATGCCGAGCGGAGCGTCGCTTGCGAGGAACTCACTCCAGCCCGCGACAGCACGGGGGGTGACCCCGCGCGGACGCAGCAGGTCGAGAAGCAGTTCGCGGCGACCGGGAGACTCGGCGGCGAGCAGCACGCGACCCGGGTGCGCCGCGAGCGTTGCTGCGAACGCATCGACGGTTTCCTCGCGGCGCTGGTCGAGGCGCAGCGATGGAGCGGCGGTGCTGCCGAGGTCGACGACGATTCCAGCATCGCCGCCTTCCGTCGACGCTTCGCCGCCGAGCGTCAGGCACAGCGAGGCGGAGATCGCCGTGCGCCATTCCTCCGGCGTGATGAAGACCTCGGCGGGCGCGAGCACCGGGTGCTCGATGTCGTAGCGGCGCTCCTCGAACCGCTCCTCGATCGAACTCCATGCGGCCTGGAGCGTCGCTTCGTGATCGACCGGCACGGCGACGATGGCGCCGCGAGGCAGGTAGTCGAACAGGCTCGTCGTCGCGTCGAAATAGAGCGGCAGGTAATACTCGATGCCGGCCGGCGCGAGGCCGTCGCCTACGTCGCGATACACCGGCATGCGTGTCAGGTCGCCCTCGAAACGTGTCCTGAAGCGGCGGCGGAAATCGCGGATCGAGTCGGCGCTCGACGAAAACTCGCGGGCAGGCAGCAGCTCGAGGCGCTCGAACTGGTCGCCGGAGCGCTGCGTCTCCGGGTCGAAACTGCGCACGCTGTCGACCTGCCGGTCGAAGAGGTCGATGCGCAGCGGCAGGTCGCTGCCCATCGGAAAAATGTCGAACAGCGAGCCACGGATCGCGAACTCACCCGGTTCGCCGACCTGCGGCACGCTCGCGTAGCCGGCCGCCGTCAATCTCAGGCGGAATGCCTCGAGGTCGAGTTCCTCGCCGACGCGCAGCGCGAGCGCGTGGGCGTCGATGAATGTCCGCGGAGGAAGGCGCTGCAGCGCCGTCGGCAGGTCGGTGACGACGATGCCGTGCTTCAGTCCCGGCAGCCGGGCAAGCGTACGCAACCGCTGCGAGATGATGTCCGGGTGAGGGGAGAACTGGTCATATGGCAGCGTCTCGTAGCCCGGAAACAGCAGGACCGGCAGATCCGCAGGCGCGAAGAAGCGCAGTTCCTCCTCGAGGCGCGAGGCCT
>Ga0316621_10000073_pt1 | contig 13482 bp, 14 predicted proteins | sample OWC_Aug_OW2_C1_D_2_FD_207664 | JGI IMG/M metagenome (GOLD analysis project Ga0316621, IMG submission 207664) | Wetland soil microbial communities from Old Woman Creek delta, Ohio, United States - OWC_Aug_OW2_C1_D1_C | ecosystem: Environmental > Terrestrial > Soil > Wetlands | place: USA: Ohio... | reverse complement strand
GTCAGGCTGGGGTGTGCTCGTCGCGCTGATCGCGGTGCTGGTCATCTCCGTCTACGGCTTCATCTCGGCCGTCCGGCCGCCGGCAGACACACCCATGGTCATTCTCTGGGTCGTGGTCTTCGCGCTGGACGTCCTCGGGTGGGCCGGGTTCTTCCTCGTCAACCCGAACGAAGCGAAGGTGCTGCAGATTTTCGGCAAGTATGTCGGCACCGTCAAGGCGCCGGGATTGCGCTGGGCCAATCCTTTCTACAGCAAGCGCCGCATCTCGCAGCGCATCAGGAACTTCGAAACCCCGCGGCTGAAGGTGAACGACAGCGAGGGCAACCCCATCGAGATCGCGGCGGTGGTCGTGTGGAAGGTCGTCGAGACGGCGGAGGCATGCTTCGAAGTCGACGACTACAACAACTACGTCCACGTCCAGAGCGAGGCCGCGCTGCGCAACCTGTCGACCAGCTACGCCTACGACTCGCACGTGGAGCACCAGATGTCGCTGCGCGGGAACACGGCGGAAGTGGCGGCGCACCTGAAGACCGAGATCCAGGACCGGCTGGCGAAAGCCGGCGTCGAGACGATCGAGGCGCGGATCAGCCACCTGGCCTACGCCCCGGAGATCGCGGCGGCGATGCTGCAGCGCCAGCAGGCGTCGGCGATCATCGCGGCGCGCACGCGGATCGTCGAAGGCGCCGTCGGCATGGTCGAGATGGCCCTCGAGCGGCTCAACCAGAAGGACATCGTCCACCTCGACGAGGAGCGGAAGGCGGCGATGGTGAGCAATCTCCTGGTGGTGCTGTGCGGCGAGCGGGCCGCCCAGCCCGTCGTCAACACCGGTTCGCTCTATCAATAGGCCGGACGTGGCCGAACGGAAACCCTTCCTGCTTCGGGTGGACCCCGAACTGCACGAGGCGCTGCAGCGGTGGGCCAGCGACGACCTGCGCAGCCTGAACGCGCAGATCGAGTTCCTGCTGCGCCGCGCGCTGCAGGCTGCCGGGCGCCTCAAATCCACCCATGAAACGCAAACGGGCCACCGGGAAACCGGTGGCCCTGAATCCTGACGAGGTCCGGATGCGCCGGCCGGGCCTCAGCCCTCTTCCTCGTACCCCTCTTCCTTGGGAGGCAGCAGCCTCGTCGGCATCCTGATGGCTTCGCGGTAGTCGTAGAGCGGCAGGCCGCTCACGTGCCACGATACCGTGCAGGAGGGCGACTTGAGGTCCAGCATGACCGTCACCGGGCTGCCCTCGACGCCTTCCCTGAAGCTCAGGCGGCACCCGCATGCCAGGCGCCCGTGCAAAAACCCTTTCAATGCCACGCACCGATCATACTACAGGAGCCCGAGGATCCCCTTCTCGAACTCCGCCTTCTTCGCCAGCCCCATGTGCTTGTGGCAGACCTTGCCGTCACGGCTGATGATGAGCGTCGTCGGGAGCCCCCACACCGGACCGAGCGCTTCCTGCACGTCTTCGCGCCCCTTGCCGACCAGCACCGGGTAGCTCATCTTGTATTCGGCCACGAAGGGCTTCAACTGCTCGACCGTGTCATCGGCCGAGATGCCGAGCACGACGAACCCCTTGTCCTTGTACTTCTGCTGGAATTCGTTGAACCAGGGGATCTCGATCTTGCACGGCCCGCACCAGGTGGCCCAGAAGTTCAGCAGGATGACCTGCCCCTTGTAGGACGAGAGTTTCACGTCCTTGCCGCCCAGGTCTTTCAGGGTGAAGTTCAGGTTGGCGGGCTTGGCGTTCGGGTCGCACACGCCGGCTGCCCCGCCGGGCGATTCGCCCGGAACGCCCACACCATTGATGGTCGCCGCCGCCAGGCCTACTGCCGCAGCCGCCGCCAGGATCCAGCGCTTGCTCATCATGATTCCCTTGCTTGCGCCCCGCTCGCGCCGCCCGGACGGCTAGTTGTTGTCCGCGCCGAAGATTGCGGCGATCGTTTCCATCTCCGCGTGGGGCACACGGGCCAGCGCCACCCACGTCCTGCCGCCCTTCGTGAAGGCGACCGCGGAGTGGCCCAGCACATCCAGACCAGTCTGCCCCAGCCGCTCACCGATGGGAAGCACAAAGAGGGACACCTGGACGGCGCCTTTCCGGTAGAGGAGGTGGGCCACCGAGCCGTCCAGATAGAGGCACCGGCGGCCGCCGACGAGCGTCAGGCCCTCGGCCGCCTGACCGGCGGGCAGCACGATATCGATGCCGTGCCGGGCCTTGAGTTCCGCCTGGACGTCGGCGGGCGACAGTCCGGCGGGCTCCTCGAACAGGGTGAAGCACTTCAGGTGGTCGAGGGCGAGCTGCGCGGCGACCGCCTTTGCCGGGTTGACCACAAGGCCATAGAACGCGCTGCCGGCCACGGCGAGCACCAGCGTCGCCGCCAGGGCCATGGGCCATCCGGCCCGGCTGAGGAGCGGCAGTGGCCGTCTTACCGGCTGAGCTGCCGGCGTACGCGTCGCGGCGCACCTGGAGCGCAACCCCAGCGGCGCATGACCGATGAGCGCGGCCGAACGGTCCTGCAGTAACTGCCTGGCCTCGCGCTCGGCGTGCAACTGCACGCGGCACGCCGCGCACTCGCCGACGTGGCCTTCGACACGCCCCCGCTCGGCGCCCGCCGCCTCGTCGTCCGCGACCCGCGTCACGAGCGGGCTGATGTCCTTGCACGAGTCCATGAACCGAACCTCTGCTCCTTAGACGCGCCTGGAGCGGATATCGCCCCCGGCGCCTGCCCGCTTCGCGTAGGCGTCGGAGCGGGCCACGAGATCGTCGTACAACAGACGGCGTCCCCGCGAAATCCTCGACATCACCGTCCCGATTGGCACGCCGACGATGCCCGCGATTTCGTCGTACGTGAACTGCTCGACGTCCCGCAGCCAGACCGCTTCGCGATACGCCGGCTGGAGGTTGTCGAGGGCCGCCTGGAGGTCGGCGTCCATGGCCTCCCGCAGCAGCAGCTCCTCCGGGTTCCCCGCCTCTTGGCGGATGTCGGGAGCCTGTTCCACCGCCTCGCTGTCGGCATCGATCGGGCTCCGGCCCCGGTCCCGCCGCTGGTTCAGGAACGTGTTGTGCAGGATGGTGAACATCCACCCCCGCAGATTCGTCCCCGCCTCGAACTGCCCGGCCGACCGGAACGCCCGGAGATACGTGTCCTGGACCAGGTCCTGGGCGTCCGCCTCGTTTCTCGTCAGGCGCAGGGCGGCCGCGAAGAGACGGTCCACCAGCGCGAGCGCGTCCTGCTCGAACGCGGCGCTGTCCATGGCGGCGTCAGGCGACTGGCGTTGTCGAGGCAACGTGCAACTTTCTGCGCCTGTGGGATGAACCCCGCGGCGCGCGGGAATATTCCCATCAGTATAGGCCAGAGGGCCCCGCCCCCGCCGGTGCCCGGCCCGCGTCCGCACGCCGGATCGCCAGACGTTGCAGCCGCGTCATACAGACGCTAACATGGCAAGGTGATGTCAGTTCGCCCCTGCTGAACCCCGCGAGGTGGTGGTATGCGCAAGCGCCCGACGCGCACGAGCATGGCGCTGTGGCTGGCTGTCCTGGTCGCCGCAGCCGCGTGCGGCTCGGTATCCGACGCGACGGCCCAGACGCCGTACATGCCGTATTACGGCAAGAACCTGGTTCGGTACGACAGGTTCGACTGGCAGATCTACAAGACCGAGCACTTCGAGATTTACTACTACCCCTCGATCGAGCAGCACCTCGAGCGGGTGGCGGGCTACGCCGAGAGCGCCTATCAGCAGATCAGCGCCGAACTGAAGCACGATCTGGCGTTCAAGGTGCCCCTGATCATCTTCAAGACGGCCAGTGAGTTCCAGCAGCAGAACGTCATCCCCGGTGCGGCGCAGGAAGGCGTGGGCGCGTTCGCCGAGCCGTATCGCGACCGGATGCTGCTCCCGCTCGACGAACCGCCGGACCTGCTCTACCGGCTCATCGTCCACGAACTCACGCACATTTTCGAATTCGACATCGTGCCGCAGTCGCTCCTCCGCGAGACGGTGCCCCTGTGGGTGGCGGAAGGCCTGTCGGACTACATGACCGGGATCTGGCGGCCCGTGGACCTCATGACGGTCCGCGACGCGGCCATCACGGACATGATCCCGAAGATGAGCCGCATGGAAGGCTACGGGCAGACGACGAACCCGCGGCTCGTGTACAACCTCGGCCACGCGGCGTTCGAGTTCATCGAGTCGAAGTGGGGCAAGGAGGGCCTGCGGCAGTTTCTGTTCTCGCTGCGCAAGGGCATCGTGGGCGGCGCCGAGAGCGCGTACGTCGAGGCGTTCCAGCTGTCGGGCGAGGAGTTCGACCAGCAGTTCGACCGCTACCTCAAGGCCCGGTTCAAGCCCTTCCGCGACAAGGAAACGCCGTCCGACTACGGCCGCAACCTCGCGCCCTCGCCCGAGAAGACCCGGTACGACGGCGCCATCATGATCGAGCCGTCGCCGTCCGGCGACCTGCTGGCGGTCGTGACCGTCAACCGCCGGGACCGGGAGATCGACATCGTCCTGATCTCCGCGAAGGACGGCAAGGTGATCCGCAACCTCACGCCGGGCTTCGATCAGGGCATGGGGTTCGACTACATCGTGACACCGGGAGGCCGCTGGATCACGATTCCCTGGCTGGCCTGGTCTCCGGCCGGCGACCGCCTCGCGTACGTGGTCAGGCGCGAAAAGGGCAAGTCCATCGTCATCCAGAACGTGCTGAACAGGAAGATCGAGAAGCGGATCGACCTGAAGACGGTCGACGAACCCGAATCGCCGGCGTTCTCGCCCGACGGGAAGTCCCTGGCGTTCTCGGCGATGCAGAACGGCTGGGCCGACATCTTCACGGTCGACATGGCCACCGAGGAGGTGACGAACCTCACCAGCGACGAAATCGCCAGCTACGCCCCGGCGTTCTCGCCGGACGGCAAGTCGATCGTCTACCTCGCGCGGGTCAGCGGGAACGAAAAGCTGTTCCAGCTCGACCTCGCCAGCGGCAAGAAGACGCAGCTGACGTTCGGCACGCACGACGACGCCGCGGCGCGTTTCGTCGACGCCGACACGCTCATCTTCGCCTCGACGGCCGCCGACCCCAACAAGCCGGTGGAGCCGGAGGTCGCGCGCAACGGCGCGATCTTCAACATCTGGTCGCTCGGGCTCAAGACGGGCGAACTGCGGCAGTACACCGACGCCGTCGGCGGCAATTTCTCGCCGGTGATCCTGCGGGATGAAGCGACGACGAAGTTCGCCTTCATCACCTATTACAAGGGCGACTACGAGCTGCACGCCGTCGAGAAGAAGGATGCGATCGTGACGGCCGCGTCGGCGGACTTCGGCGCGCCGGGCCCCGTCATCGACTTCCAGGCGCCGCTGAATCACACGCTCATCTCCGACAACAAGGCGAAGAAGGGCTCGTGGGACAAGATGTTCCTCGACGGCCGCCCGCCGCTGAACGTGGGCGTGACCAGCGGGGGCAACTTCTTCGGCAGCACCGCGGTGTCCTTCACCGATGTGCTCGGTGACCGGCGCGTCGACGCGTACTTCGGCTCGATGTCGCAGTACCGCGTCTACGGCGTGTCGATGATCAACCTCGAGCACCGCCTCAATTACGCGGTCCAGGGCTACTGGCAGGACGAGTTCTATTACGGGTACGGGACCACCTACTACGATCCCATCTACGCGCCCTACATCGACCGCGACCTCGCCACGTCCACGCGGAGCAACCGCGGCGCCTCGGCGTTCGGCATCTACCCGCTGAACCGCTACCAGCGCCTCGAGTTCTCGGGCGGGTTCGGCTACATCCGCGAGCAGTACAACGACCCGGTGCTCGAAGAACTGGCGAACGACTACCAGCAGGATGTCTACGGCAACACGCTGTATCGCAATGGCTGGTACGTGCCGCTCTCGGTGAGCTTCATCCAGGAGACGACGATCTTCCGCGAGTTCGGCCCGCTCTCGGGCAGCACGATGCGCCTGATGTACGAGACCGCCCCGGGGTTCAACGACAGCATGCTCTCGTGGCAGACCGTCGACGCCGACGTGCGCAAGTACTTCAAGGTCGGCTCGTCCGCGCTCCTGGCCCTGCGCGGCAGGGGTTTCAGGAGCTGGGGCGAGACGCCGTCGTTCACCTACTTCGGCGGCAACTCCGACCTCCGCGGCTACGACTACCTGCAGTTCGCCGGGCAGAACGCGGTGTACGGGAACGCCGAGTTCCGCTTCCCGCTCATCAACGCGATGGCGACGCCCATCGGCATCCTCGGCGGCGTCCGCGGCGTGGCGTTCTTCGGCATCGGCGGCGCGTGGTGGGACAACTCCGGCTACAAGTTCTCGACGAACGCGACCGAGATCGTCACGCCCATCACCGGCGTCGAATTCGATCCGGTGACCGGGCTTCCCATCTACCAGTACGGCGACCCGGTGGCGGTCACCGGGTTCCGGCTCGTGGACGGCCGCGCGTCCTACGGCATCGGCGTCGAGACGATGGCGCTCGGGTTCCCGATCCACTTCGACTGGTCGTGGCGCACACTGTTCAACGAGACGTGGGAGAACGCGTACTTCGGCAGCGCGCTCAACGCCGAGGCCTGGCGCAAGGCCCGCTTCCAGTTCTGGATCGGCTTCAACTACTAGAACCCCGCCCCCAAGGGCGGCTGTACACACGAACGCCCCGGGCCGGCTCGGCCGCCCGGGGCGTTTCGCGTACTTAGGACTTCTTCAGGCGAAGTTCCGCCCGGTTCAGGTCGATCGACACATGGTAGCGGCTCAGGAACCTGTGGCCGACGATGCCGCCGAGTTCGTAGCCGAGCAGGACGCTCGGCGCCCTGAGGTTCAGGACGACCACCGACATCTTCTGGAACCGGATGTCGCTGAACGCCAGGTCCACGCCCGGCATCAGGTAGGCATCCCGGTCCCACCCCGACGCGCCGTAGACCTTCAGCGCGATCTTGCGGAGGACCAGCGGCGGCAGCGCCCGCGCCGTGTCCGTGCTGATTGAGATCACCTGCCCGCCGGTGTCGACCACGAAACTGCGCGGATGCGCGTCGCCCACCGTGCCCCGCACCGTCGCAAGCCGGTTCATCCACAGGTCCATCGTCACGTCGACCGGCCCGTCATCGGGCAGCCGCTTCGCCAGCGTCAGCACCCGGCGCGCGTAATCGACATGCACCGACAGGCCCATCGCGAGCGGCGAGAGGCTCTCCCCCTCGGGCGTCGGAAGATCCTGCAGCGCCGGGCTCTTGATGATGCACGGCACATGCTTCACCTTCAGCGGGCCGAACTCCAGCTTGTCGATCCGCCCGAGCTGCAGCCCGCGCAGGCCGACCTCCCCCACGCCGGCGCTGATGGTGTAGGTGATCGGCGTCACGCCCTCCTTCTCGCCGGTCGTGCGCGAGATCGTCGACAGCTCGGCGCCGGTGTCGACGATGAAGTCGTGCGGCCGGCTGCCGTTGACGCGGCCCTGGATGATGATCTTCTCGTTCTCGAGCCGGAACGGCAGCGTGTACACCTGATCTGGATTGGAGGCGAACTCGTACGGCGACTTGTTGCCGAACGAGGACAGGAACTTGAGCTCGGAAGCGGCCCACACCGCACGGCTGTCGGCGAGGCCTTTCGGGAGCAGGTTGATGAAGCTCCCGAGGGCCGTGGCGGCATGGTCGTAGCGGCCGAGCCGCTCGTAGACGTTGCCGAGGGTGTGGTGATAATCCGCCTCGCGCGGCTCGAGCCGGACCGCCCGCAGGGCGTGCTCGAGCGCCTCGTCGTAGCGCGCTCTCGCCGAGAGCACGCGCGCGACGCCGTTATGGCCCCGCGCCTCCTCGGGCTGAAGCGCCAGCGCTTCCGCGTAGCCCTGCTCGGCTTCCTCGAACAGGCCGGCCGACCACATGGCATCGCCGTACACGGTCAGGGCGAAGGCGTCCGAGGGCCGCTCCTGGCGCAGCACCAGCGCTTCGGACCGCGCCTGCTGGAAGCCTCCGACGCGCAGGGCGGACTGCACCAGCCCGATCCGGGCAGGAATGCGGACGCGCGGCTCAGGAGAGACGACGGCGTGTTCGTAGGCCGTCAGGGCTTCACTGAAGCGCCCGTCGGCGTAGAGCAGGTTTCCGAGCTGGAGCTGAATTTCAGGCGTCTCGGGCGGCGAGAAGGCATCGACGGCCATGACCAGGCCGGCGGCCACAAGCAGCGTGAGCAGCGCCAGAGGGGGGCGAGCGCCGACAGGCATGCAACCTCCGCTGAAAAAGGTCCTGACGAAGGGTCGGTTCGGCCCAGAATAGCCGATTTCAAGGTTGGACGCGAAAATCCGGTCAGACGGTTCACAGGAGGCGGGGGGGCATGTCGACGCCGGGAGAGGGACGCCCTTCCCTCCTGCCTCTCGCCTCCCGCCTCTCGCCTCTCGCCTATCTTGTGTACTGCGTGATCGGCAGCCCGTCGTACATGTCGTCGATGCGGAGGATCTGGGCGTCGCGGCTGTAGGTGCCCAGCTCGTAGTCCTCGCTCATCACGAGCGCCTTGATCGGCTTGGTCGGGCAGACCTCCGAGCACAACCCGCAGAAACTGCACCGCGAGAGGTTGAAGTCGAAGTAGTCCAGCGCCTTCAGCTTCATGCCCGGCTCCCGATGCCCGCCGAGCGAGATGAGGTCGTCCGGGCACGCCTTCGCGCACTGGTCGCAGACGATGCAGACCTGGGCCCCGGAATCGGGTTCGACCTGCAGGCGGAGCACGCCACGGAAGCGCGGCGCCACCGGGCGCCGCTCGGACGGGTACTGAAACGTGAAGGCCGGCTGGGGCGTGTATTTCAGCGTGACCCAGAGGCCTTTGGCCAGGTCCACCAGGAAGAACGAGCGCAGGAAGTCCTTCAGCATCAGCCGCGGTCCTCGACAACAACCGGTTCCGTCCCGCCCACCGGGATCCAGCGCTCCTTCCGGAGCACCGTGCTCTCCCGGGCGATCTTGTCCTGCAGGCGCATGAGACCGTAGAAGAGGGCCTCCGGGCGCGGCGGGCAGCCGGAGACGTAGACGTCGACCGGCACCACCTTGTCCACGCCCTGAAGCACGCTGTAGGTGGGGAACGGCCCTCCGGCATTCGAGCAGCTGCCCATCGAGATCACCCACTTCGGCTCCGGCATCTGGTCGTACAGGCGCCGCAGCACCGGGGCCATCTTCTTCGTCACGGTCCCCGCCACGATCATCAGGTCGGCCTGGCGCGGCGATGCGCGGAACACCTCGGACCCGAACCGGGAGATGTCGAACCGAGACCCGCCCGCCGCGATCATCTCGATGGCGCAGCACGCCAGGCCGAACGATATCGGCCAGAGCGAGTTCTTGCGGGCCCACGCCATCACCGTATCGAGGTTCGTCGTGATGATGTTGTCGCCGAACCGGTGGTCAATCACACCCATGGCGCATCCTCGCTGCGGGGGCAGCAGCCCTGCTACTTCTGATAGTACTCCGCGTTCGTCGCAATGAAGCTCTTCCACTTCTCCGGCACTTCGTCGAGCACGAAGATCGCCTCGACCGGGCACGCCGGCACGCACGCGCCGCAGTCGATGCACTCATCCGGATGGATGTAGAGCAGTTCGGACGTCGCGAACTCGGGCTCGTCCTTCCGCGGGTGGATGCAGTCCACCGGGCACACGTCCACGCAGGCGGTGTCCTTGGTTCCAACGCACGGTTCGCAGATGATGTAGGCCAACTTCGTCCTCCTCTGTGACGCGGCGGCACGGGTCGCGCCCGCGCCCGCTTCAGTGCAGCTCCGGTCCCGCCGTTGGCAGGTGTCCGAGCCTGGTCGACACCCGCCTCCCCAGTTCCCACGCCTCCCGGTTGTGTTCCGTCAGGATCGGGCCGTCGTCCGGCCCGTGCCCGAACACGCCGACGCGTGCCACTTCCCGGCCGGTATAGTCGTACACCGGCGCGCAGGTGCAGAACAACCGCTGCGCGCCTTCCGCCGACGGCGAACCGAGGCGGACGACGAGCGCGGCGCTCTCCCCCACGTCTCCCGCCCGCGACAGGCGCAGGCAGCTGAGCCGACGGCTGCCCTGACTCGCGCCGTCGAAATACTCCGCGCAGTGCGCCGGCATCTGCCTTCCGTATGCCGTGCGCATCGCCGCCTCGTCGGGACCCGCCCCCCAGATGTACGTCACCTCGCCGGCGGCGGGTACCGCCACGAAACTCCGCGGGCGCCCGCGGAGCACGTACTCCCGCAGAACCGGGTAGGCGTGCAGCCTCAACTCGGAGCGTCCGAGCAGCCTGAAGCTGAGGTCCAGCATCTTGAGCGTCAGGCTGTACCGCTGGGTGTCCTCGTCCTGACGGACGTAGCCGCGACGCTTCAGGATCGCCAGCAGGCGATGCACCGACGGCCTCGGCAACGCGACCGCACGGGACACGTCGGTCAGCGGCAGACCGGACGGCGCGAGGCTCAGGGCCTCGCACACCTCGAGCGCCTTCTCGATCGACGTGGTAGGGCTGGACGGCCCAGCTGGTTCAACAGGCTTCATATACGGTCGCTTCCGCCGATTGGAAGCGTGTTTCGCATTCTTAAACTACCGCCTTATGCAACACGCTGTCAATGGGACCAGCCGCCGTCAGACCGTCTCTCCAGGCTTCATCTCGATCACCTCGACGCCGAGGGGCGCCACCAGTTCGCGGAGCCGCTCGGGCCGGCCAGTGAGCACCGGGAACGTGCCGTAGTGCATCGGGATCACGGTCTTCACGCCCAGGAGTTCGCACGCTTTGGCCGCAGCCACCGGGTCCATTGTGAAGAGGTCGCCTATCGGCAGGAATGCCACGGAGGGCTTGTAGAGCTCGTGGATGAGGCGCATGTCGCCGAACAGGCACGTGTCGCCCGCGAAATACACGGTGAGTCCGTTCTCGAACGTCAGCACGTAGCCGGCCGCCTCGCCCAGGTAGGTGATGACGCCGCCGTCGGCATAGCTCGAGCTGTGCTTGGCGTCCACCATCGTGATGTGGATGCCGAACAGGTCCTGCGATCCGCCTTTGTTCATCCCGGCGGTCTTCTCGACGCCTTTCGTAGAAAGCCACTGGCAGAGCTCGAAGATCCCCACCACGGTGGCGCCCGTCTTCGCCGCGACCGCGGCCGCGTCGTGCACATGGTCGAAATGGCCATGGGTGACCAGCACCAGGTCCGCCTCGTCTATCGACGCCAGGTGCGGCGGGCAGGATGGATTGCCTTCGAGCCACGGGTCCATGACGATGCCGCGCCCGCCGGGCGACCGCAGCAGGAATGTCCCGTGACCGAGCCAGGTGATCGACAGTCCGGACAACGCCATGATGGCACCTCGCAGAGCGCCCGCGGCCCCGGCGCGGGACGCGCCAGAGTATACCGTGGGCGCGGGTGCGATGCGCGGCCGGGCTTGATGCTATGATCCCTGATTGACGCGCCTTTGCGCGGCACGCCAGACAGCGGGTCCCCCGGGTCCGGGCCGCCGGGGCGGGAAGGCCGGGCCGGCGGGCTTGCCGCGGCTGGCCGCCGGATGGAGGACATGAGCACAGCGGTCCCGCTCCAGTTCGTGCGCCAGCGCGCGCCGAAGCCCGAGTGGCTGAAGGTCCGCGCCCCCGGGTCGCCCAGCTACGTGCGGCTGAAGGGGCTGATGCGCGAACAGGGCCTGCACACGGTCTGCGAAGAGGCGCACTGCCCCAACATCGGCGAGTGCTGGCACCACGGCACGGCCACGTTCATGATCCTCGGCGACGTCTGCACGCGGGCCTGCGGGTTCTGCGCGGTGCAGCACGGCAGGCCGGCCGGGCTGGATCGCGACGAACCCGCCCGGGTCGCCGAGGCGGTCCGCAGCATGGGCCTGCGCTACGTGGTCATCACCTCGGTCGACCGCGACGACCTCGACGACGGCGGGGCGTTCATCTTCGCGGAGACCATCCGGCTCATCCGGGCCGCCAGCGCGTCCTGCCGCATCGAGGTCCTGATCCCGGACTTCCAGGGGCACGAGGCCGCGCTCCGGACCGTGCTGGACGCCGGCCCGGACGTATTGAACCACAACACCGAAACCGTGCCGCGGTTGTACAGGATGGCGCGGCCGGGCGGCCGTTACCCCCGGACGCTCGAGCTGCTGCGGCGCGCCCGCGACTACGCTCCCGCGATTGCGACGAAGTCGGGCATCATGGTCGGCCTCGGCGAGGAGTGGCACGAAGTCATCGAGACGCTGGCCGACCTGCACGCGGCGGGCGTCGGCATCATCACGATCGGGCAGTACCTGAGCCCGTCCGCGTCGCACCTTCCCGTCGCGCGGTACTACCATCCGGACGAGTTCGAGATGCTGCGCATCACGGCGGCCAACATGGGGTTCGGCCACGTGGAGTGCGGTCCCCTGGTGAGAAGCTCTTACCATGCCCACGAGCAAACCAGCGCGTACGAAGAAGCCGGCAGAACGAGCCATGACGACAACCGCGACTCCTGAACACGTCAGCCGCCAACTCGCCTCCACGCCGAAGGCGCAGCTGGTCGACATGCTGTACCAGATGCTGCTCGGGCGGCGGTATGAAGAGCGCTGCGCCGAGATGTACGCGCTGCAGAAGATCGGCGGGTTCTGCCACCTGTACATCGGCCAGGAGGCCGTGGCCATCGGCGCGCTGTCCACGCTGCGGCCTGACGACCTCATCATCACCGCGTACCGGGAGCACGTGCACGCCATCGTCAAGGGCTGCGATCCCGGCAAGGTCATGGCCGAGCTGTTCGGCCGGCGCGACGGCGTGTCGCGCGGCAAGGGCGGCTCGATGCACCTCTTCGACAAGGAGAAGGGCATGCTCGGCGGGCACGGCATCGTCGGCGGCCACATCCCCCTCGCCACCGGCACGGCCTTCGCCGCCAAGTATCAGCAGAAAGACTACGTGACCTTGTGCTTCTTCGGCGAGGCCGCGGTCAACATCGGCACCTTCCACGAATCGCTCAACATGGCGGCGCTCTGGAAGCTGCCGGTCATCTACATCGTCGAGAACAACCGGTTCGGCATGGGGACGGCCATCGAGCGGTCGTCGGCCATCTACGACGTCGCCCAGCGCGCCTGCGCCTACGACATGGCCAGCGAGACGGTCGACGGCATGGACGTGCTGGCCGTGCGGGACGTCATCGGACGCGCGGTCGACCTGGCGCGGCGCGAGCACGCGCCGACGCTGATCGAGGCGCGGTGCTACCGCTTCATGGGCCACTCGATGTCGGACCCGGTGCACGGGCACTACCGCACGAAGGAGGAGGTCCAGGAGCAGAAGGAACAGGACCCGATCCGGTCCTACGTCGACATCCTGAAGGACGCCGGCCTCGTTGATCAGAAGGTGGTCGAGGATCTCGATCGCAAGGCGCGCGAGGTCACGGACCAGGCGATCCAGTTCGCCGATGCGAGCCCCGAGCCTTCGCCGGACGCGCTCTTCGAGGATGTGTACTCGATGCCCTACGGTCCTTTCACACGGAGCGAACAGTAACGCCATGGCACTCATCACGTACCGTGACGCGCTCAACCAGGCCCTGCGCGAGGAGCTTCGCCGCGACCCGGCCGTCTT
>Ga0316621_10000072_pt1 | contig 13490 bp, 21 predicted proteins | sample OWC_Aug_OW2_C1_D_2_FD_207664 | JGI IMG/M metagenome (GOLD analysis project Ga0316621, IMG submission 207664) | Wetland soil microbial communities from Old Woman Creek delta, Ohio, United States - OWC_Aug_OW2_C1_D1_C | ecosystem: Environmental > Terrestrial > Soil > Wetlands | place: USA: Ohio... | reverse complement strand
AGGTCAGCATCAAGGATGCTGCACCGCGCGGTCGCGTCAAGAAGGGCGACGTGTATAACGCAGTGGTGGTGCGCACGGCCAAGGGCGTGCGTCGCACGGATGGTTCGCTGATCCGTTTCGACGGCAACGCCGCCGTGCTCCTCAACAACAAGCTGGAGCCGATCGGCACCCGCATCTTCGGCCCGGTGACGCGTGAATTGCGTACCGAGCGTTTCATGAAGATCGTGTCCCTGGCGCCGGAAGTGCTGTAAGGAGCGGATGATGGAAAAGATTCGCAAAGGTGACGAGGTCGTAGTCATCACGGGCAAGGACAAGGGCAGACGCGGCACAGTGCTGAGCCGTATCGGCGACGAACATGTCGTGGTCGAGGGTGTCAATCGCGCCAAGAAACATGTCCGGCCCAACCCGGTCAAGGGTGTCGCTGGCGGTATTGTCGACAAGGACATGCCGATTCACCTCTCCAATGTTGCGCTGTTCAATCCTGCCACCAAAAAGGCCGACCGTGTCGGCATCAAGTTGCTGGATGACGGTCGCAAGGTTCGCGTGTTCAAGTCGAACGGCGAACTGGTCGGCGCATAAGGAACAGTCATGGCGCGTATGCAACAGTATTACAAGGAAATGGTCGTCGGCCACATGACCGAGAAGTTCGGCTACAAGTCCGTGATGGAGGTGCCGCGCATTACCAAGATCACCCTCAACATGGGGGTGGGCGAGGCGGTTGCCGACAAGAAGGTTCTCGACAATGCCGCCGGCGACATGCAGAAGATTGCCGGCCAGAAGCCGGTGACGACCAAGGCCCGCAAGTCGATCGCTGGCTTCAAGATCCGTGACGGCTATCCGATCGGCTGCATGGTGACGCTGCGCGGCCCACGCATGTTCGAGTTCCTGGATCGCCTGGTGACTGTCGCGCTGCCGCGTGTGCGCGATTTCCGCGGGATTTCCGGCAAGGGCTTCGACGGCCAGGGCAACTACAACATGGGCGTAAAGGAGCAGATCATCTTCCCGGAAATCGAGTACGACAAGATCGATGCCCTGCGGGGGATGAATATCAGTATCACCACGACCGCGAGGACCGATGCAGAAGCCAAGGCTCTGCTCGCCGCGTTCAAGTTCCCGTTCAAGAATTGAGGCAATCATGGCAAAACTTGCTCTGATCAATCGTGAAGAAAAGCGTCGCAAGCTGGTCGCTCAATACGCGAAAAAGCGCGCGGCACTGGGCGCGGTTATCAACAACGTCGGCCTTTCCGATGAAGAGCGCTACGAAGCTCGTCTGAAGTTGCAGGCTCTGCCGCGCAATTCCAGCCCGTCACGCCTGCGCAATCGCTGCGAGATCACCGGTCGTCCGCGCGGCGTCTTCCGCAAGTTCGGCCTGTGCCGTAACAAGATCCGCGAACTAGCCTTCCAGGGCGAGATTCCGGGTGTTGTCAAGGCCAGCTGGTAAGGAGATACAGAAATGGCTATGAGCGATCCCATCGCGGACATGCTGACCCGCATCCGCAACGCCCAGCTCGCCGAGAAGGCGTCTGTCTCCATGCCCTCGTCCCGCCTGAAGGTGGCTATTGCCGCCGTACTCAAGGAGGAAGGCTACGTCGACGACTTCGCAGTGCGCCAGGCCGACGGCAAGCCGACGCTCGAAATCGGCCTCCGGTACTATGCTGGCCGGCCCGTCATCGAGCGCATCGAACGCGTCTCGAAGCCCGGCCTGCGGATCTACCGCGGCTGCGAAGACATTCCCCGTGTCATGAACGGTCTCGGTGTCGCCATCGTGTCGACCCCGAAGGGGGTCATGACTGATCGCAAGGCTCGCGCCAGCAAGGTTGGCGGCGAAGTCCTGTGCATCGTGGCTTAAGGGAGCGGACATGTCGCGAATTGGCAAGAATCCCATCGAGGTGCCCGCTGGCGTCGAAGTCAGTCTGGGCGAGCAGATCATCGTCAAGGGCCCGCTGGGCACACTAAAGACAGCGCTCCATCCGCACGTCAGTGTCTCTCTTGAGGGTGGGAGTGTCGTGGTCGCAAGGGTTGAAGGCGCCGAGCCCGCCATGTGGGGCACCATGCGTGCCAACATCAGCAACATGGTTACCGGTGTTTCCAAGGGCTTCCAGAAAAAACTGCTGCTGGTCGGAGTTGGCTACCGCGCGCAGGTCCAAGGAGATGCGCTGAACTTGTCGCTCGGTTTTTCGCATCCGGTCATCCACAAGATGCCCGCAGGTGTGGCCGTCGAATGCCCAATCCCCACCGAAGTCTTGATCAAGGGGTCGGACAAGCAGCAGGTCGGTCAGGTCGCCGCCGAAGTGCGTGCGTATCGCAAGCCCGAACCCTACAAGGGCAAGGGTGTGCGTTACGCCGACGAAGTGGTGGTTATCAAGGAAACGAAGAAGAAGAAGTAAGGGTGGCATATGTTTAACAGGAAAGAAGCGCGTCTGCGCCGTGCGCGCAAGACCCGGGCAAAAATCGCCGAGCTGAAGGCTGTGCGCCTGTGCGTCAATCGCACGAACTGCCACATTTACGCTCAGGTCATTTCGCCCTGCGGCGGAAAGATTCTGGCTTCGGCTTCGACGCTCGAAACCGGCCTCCGCAAGGACATCGTGAACGGCGGCGACAAGGCTGCCGCGGCGGCGATCGGCAAGCTGATCGCCGAGCGAGCGAGGGCCGCCGGCATCGAGCAGGTTGCTTTCGATCGTTCTGGCTTCCAGTTCCACGGTCGGATCCAGGCGCTGGCTGACGCGGCGCGCGAAGCCGGTCTGAAGTTCTGATCGTCGCGAAAGGACAAGGTTAGAAAATGGCTAACCCCGAAAGAAACAAAAAGCCGCAGCAGGCTGAAGAGCGCGACGACGGCATGCGCGAGAAGATGGTTGCGGTCAACCGCGTCACCAAGGTGGTCAAGGGTGGCCGCATCCTCGGTTTTGCGGCGCTGACCGTGGTCGGTGATGGTGATGGTGGCATCGGCATGGGCAAGGGCAAGTCCCGCGAAGTGCCTGTCGCGATTCAGAAGGCAATGGAAGAGGCGCGTCGCAAGATGGCCAGGGTCAGCCTGAAGAACGGCACCGTTCATCACACCGTGATGGGTCGCCATGGGGCTACCACCGTGATGATTCAGCCCGCCCCTGAGGGCGCGGGCATCATCGCCGGCGGTGCCATGCGCGCTGTTTTTGATGTCGTCGGTGTGACGAACGTCGTTGCGAAAGCCCACGGCTCGACCAATCCCTACAACATCGTGCGCGCCACCATCGACGGTCTGTCGAAGGTCAATACGCCGGCCGAGATCGCCGCCAAGCGTGGTATGTCGGTTGATCAGATCCTGGGGTAAGCCATGGTTGACAAAAAGATCAAGGTTACGCTCGTCAAGAGCATCATCGGCACCAAGCAGGACCACCGCGCCACGGTGCGTGGCTTGGGTCTGCGCAAGATGAACAGTTCCTCCGAACTGATGGATACGCCGGCTGTGCGCGGCATGATCCAGAAAGTTCAGTATCTCCTGAAGGTCGAGGGTTAAGTCATGCGTCTGAACACCATAAAGCCGGGCGAGGGCTCCAGGCAGGAACGCAAGCGTGCTGGCCGTGGCATGGGCTCTGGTCTTGGCAAAACCGCCGGTCGCGGCCACAAAGGCCAGAAATCCCGTGCAGGTGGCTTCCACAAGGTCGGCTTCGAGGGCGGCCAGATGCCGCTGCAGCGCCGTTTGCCGAAACGTGGCTTCAAGTCCCTGACCCGCGACCGCAACCATGAAGTGCGTCTGGGCGAACTGGATCGCCTGCCGATCGACGAAGTCGACCTCTTGGCATTGCAAGCCGCCGGGATCGTGCCGGCCGATGCGCTTTCCGCCAAGGTCATCCTGTCCGGCGTGATCTCCCGCAAGGTTGTGCTGAAGGGCGTCGGTGCCACCAAGGGCGCCAAGGCCGCGATCGAGGCCGCTGGCGGCTCGGTCGCCGAGTAAGGCAGAAGGGGCAGAGCGTTGGCGGTCAATCCCAATACCGTAGCCAAGGGCGGCAAGTTCGGCGATCTCAAGCGCCGGCTGTGGTTCCTGCTCGGGGCGCTGGTCGTCTATCGGGTCGGCGCGCACATTCCGGTTCCCGGCATCGACCCCAACGTTCTCTCCGACTTGTTCAATTCGCAGCAGGGCGGCATCTTGGGCATGTTCAACATGTTCTCTGGTGGCGCCCTGTCGCGCTTCACGCTCTTCGCGCTCGGTATCATGCCCTACATTTCGGCATCGATCATCATGCAACTGATGAGCGTTGCCAGCCCGCAGCTCGAAGCCCTGAAGAAGGAAGGCGAGGCCGGGCGACGCAAGATCACCCAGTACACCCGTTATGGAACGCTGGCGCTTGCTCTCTTCCAGGGATTGGGCATTGCCGTCGCACTCGAGGCGCAGCCTGGCCTCGTCAATGATCCGGGCTTCATGTTCCGCCTGACTACGGTATCGACGCTGGTTACGGGCACCATGTTCCTGATGTGGCTGGGCGAGCAGGTAACTGAGCGTGGTCTTGGCAACGGCATCTCGATCATCATTTTCGCCGGTATCGCGGCGGGTCTGCCGAGTGCAATCGGCGGTCTGTTCGAACTCGTGCGAACCGGTGCCATGCATTCGCTGACCGCTCTGGTCATCTGCGCCCTGGTCGTGGTCGTTACCGCTTTCGTGGTCTTCGTGGAGCGCGGTCAGCGGAAAATCCTGGTCAATTACGCAAAGCGCCAGGTCGGCAACAAGATTTACGGCGGACAGAGTTCGCACCTGCCGCTCAAACTGAACATGTCCGGGGTGATACCACCGATCTTTGCGTCGTCGATCATCCTTTTCCCGGCGACCGTGGCGGGATGGTTCGGTTCAGGCGAATCCATGCGTTGGCTGAAGGACATCGCCGGCGCGTTGTCCCCGGGCCAGCCGATCTACGTGATGCTTTACGCCGGCGCGATCATTTTCTTCTGCTTCTTCTACACGGCCCTCGTTTTCAACTCCAAGGAAACCGCCGAAAACCTGAAGAAGAGCGGCGCGTTCGTTCCCGGCATTCGTCCCGGCGAACAGACTGCCCGCTACATCGACAAGATCCTGATGCGCCTGACGCTGGTCGGTGCGGCTTACATCACCGTGGTCTGCCTGTTACCAGAGTTCCTGATCCTGAAGTGGAACGTACCATTCTATTTCGGTGGTACCTCGCTGCTGATCATCGTGGTCGTCACCATGGACTTCATGTCCCAGGTCCAAGCCTACGTGATGTCGCATCAATATGAAAGCCTGCTCAAGAAGGCAAACTTCAAGGGCTCCCCGTTGATCAAGTAGACAGGCATGGCGAAGGAAGACTATATCGAGATGCAGGGGGAGGTCGTTGAAAGTCTCCCGAACACGACCTTCAAGGTCAAGCTGGAAAGCGGGCACATGGTGCATGCGTTCATATCCGGAAAGATGCGTATGCACTACATCCGCATCCTGCCGGGGGACAAGGTGACTGTACAGCTGACCCCGTATGATTTAAGCAAGGCGCGGATCGTTTTCCGCGCCAAGTAATAGAGTTCTCTACGCAATAAACCGCAGGGCAAGGAATCACGGCTGCTTCCGAGCCCTCGCAGACGAGGAGTGAAACATGAAAGTGCAACCTTCGGTGAAGCCAATTTGCCGCAAATGCAAAGTTATCCGTCGCAAGGGTGTCGTGCGCATCATCTGCACGGACCGGCGTCACAAGCAGCGCCAGGGTTGATTCCCCGGGCGGACAGGCATTCGTTAATTTTGGAAATAGTGGAGTGATTCAATGGCCCGTATCGCAGGGGTAAACATTCCGAACCACCAGCATGCCGAGATCGCGCTGACCGCGATCTTCGGCATCGGTCGCGCCCGTGCACAGAAGATCTGTGACGCGGCTGGCGTCGTTCGTAGCAAGAAAATCAAGGACCTGTCCGACACGGACATGGATCGCCTGCGTGATGTGATCGGCAAGTTCACGGTCGAAGGTGACCTGCGCCGCGAAGTCACGATGAACATCAAGCGCCTGATGGACCTCGGTTGCTACCGTGGCCTGCGCCATCGCAAGGGCTTGCCCTGCCGTGGCCAGCGCACGAAAACCAACGCACGCACCCGCAAGGGTCCGCGCAAGCCCATCGCCGGCAAGAAGTAACAGGGACAGAACATGGCAAAGACTGCTAGCAAGACGACCAAGGCTGCCAAGGTCCGCAAGAAGGTCAAGAAGAACGTTGCCGAGGGCATTGCCCACATCCACGCTTCGTTCAACAACACCATCATCACCATCACCGACCGCCAGGGCAACGCCTTGTCGTGGGCCACGTCGGGTGGTGCCGGCTTCAAGGGTTCGCGCAAGTCCACCCCCTTTGCTGCCCAGGTGGCTGCCGAGGCTGCCGGCAAGGCGGCCCAGGAGTGCGGTGTCAAGAATCTGGAAGTCCGCATCAAGGGTCCCGGCCCCGGTCGCGAATCTTCGGTTCGTGCGCTGAACGCACTGGGCATGAAGATCACCGCGATTTCCGACGTTACCCCGGTGCCCCACAACGGTTGCCGCCCGCCCAAAAAGCGCCGTATCTAAGGAGAAAGACAAGTGGCTCGCAATCTCGATCCCAAATGCCGTCAGTGCCGCCGTGAAGGCGAAAAGCTCTTCCTCAAGGGCGAAAAGTGCTTCACCGACAGGTGCGCCATCGAGCGCCGCTCCTATGCGCCCGGTCAGCACGGACAGAAGTCCGGTGCACGCCTGTCCGACTACGGTGTCCACCTCCGTGCCAAGCAGAAGATCCGCCGCGTCTATGGCGTCCTCGAAGGCCAGTTCCGCCGCACTTTCGCCGAGGCGGAGCGCCGCAAGGGTCAGACCGGCGAAAACCTGCTGCAGTTGCTTGAGTCGCGCCTGGATACGGTTGCCTATCGCATGGGGTTTGGTGCTTCGCGTGCCGAATCGCGCCAGGTGGTCCGTCACAACGGCGTTCTGGTCAATGGCAAGCGCGTGAATATCCCATCGTACGTCGTCAAGCCGGGCGACGTCGTCCAGTTGACCGATCGTTCCCGTGCATCGCTTCGCTGCAAGGCTGCCCTCGGCGCTGCGGAGGCGCGCGGGTTCCCGGAGTGGATATCGGTGGACGTCAAGGAAGGCAAGGGAACGTACAAGGCGATGCCGCAGCGCTCGGAGCTGCCCTCGACCCTGAACGAAGGCCTGGTCATCGAACTTTACTCGAAGTAACAGTCAAGCTTAGGAACTAGGCCCATGCAAAGCAGTGGACTTCTGAAACCCCGCATCATCGACGTGCAGAGCGTTTCGCCCGTGCAGGCCAAGGTTGTGATGGAGCCGTTCGAACGCGGCTACGGTCACACCCTGGGCAATGCGCTGCGTCGCATCCTGCTGTCCTCGATGCCAGGTTATGCGCCGACGGAAGTCGGCATCGACGGGGTACTCCACGAGTACTCCACCCTTGATGGTGTTCAGGAAGATGTCGTCGACATTCTCCTCAACCTCAAGGGTATCGTTTTCAAGCTGCACAACCGTGACGTGGTCAACTTGAACCTGGCCAAGGAGGGCGAAGGCCCGATCCGTGCCGGCGACATCGACCTGCCGCATGACGTGGAGATCATCAATCCGGAACACGTGATTGCCAATCTTTCGGTTGGGGGCAAACTGGCGATGGAGATCAAGGTCGAAAAGGGTCGCGGCTACGTGCCCGGCAACGTGCGCAACCTCGGCGATTCGAAGACGATCGGCAAGCTGGTGCTCGACGCCTCGTTCAGCCCGATCCGTCGGGTTGCCTACGCGGTCGAAAGCGCGCGCGTCGAGCAGCGCACCGACCTCGACAAGCTGATCGTCGATATCGAGACCAACGGTGTCGTCGAACCGGAGGAGGCCATTCGCTACGCCGCCCGCGTGCTGATGGAACAGCTTTCCGTGTTCGCTGATCTGGAAGGCACCGCGCCGGTGACCGAGGCTTCCAAGCCGGCCCAGGTCGATCCCGTCCTGCTCCGTCCGGTCGACGACCTTGAGCTGACGGTTCGTTCGGCGAACTGTTTGAAGGCCGAGAACATCTACTACATCGGCGACCTTATCCAGCGCACCGAGAACGAGTTGCTCAAGACCCCCAACCTCGGCCGCAAGTCGCTGAACGAGATCAAGGAAGTGCTGGCCGCGCGCGGCCTGACCCTCGGCATGAAACTGGAAAACTGGCCGCCCGCCGGTCTGGAAAAGGTCTGACCCGCTTTTTCCGATCGCGGCCGCCAAGGGACGCCTGCAGAACATAGAAAGGATTAACCATGCGTCACCGCAATGGACTTCGCAAACTGAACCGTACCAGCAGCCATCGCTTGGCGATGCTGCGCAACCTGACCGTTTCCCTGCTCAAGCACGAGGCCATCAAGACCACGCTGCCGAAGGCCAAGGAACTGCGCCGTGTCGTCGAGCCGATGATCACCCTCGGCAAGACCCCGACCCTCTCCAACAAGCGCATGGCCTTCGACCGGTTGCGCGACCGCGACATGGTGGTCAAGCTGTTCGGTGAACTGGGCCCGCGCTATGCCCAGCGTCCGGGTGGCTATCTGCGCATCCTCAAGTGCGGCTTCCGCGTTGGCGACAATGCGCCGATGGCGTTCGTCGAACTGGTCGATCGTCCGGAGCCGACCGAACCGGTCGAGGTCGAAGAAGCCGCCTGAGCGGTACTTCTCATGAAAACAGCGAAGGCCGGTAATCCGGCCTTCGCTGTTTTCAGTGGTTGAGGATCTTGGCCAGGAATTGTTGCGCACGTTCCGAGCGCGGGGTGCCGAAGAACTCTTCCTTGTTCGCGTCCTCGACGATGCGCCCTTGATCCATGAAGATCACGCGGTTGGCGACCTTGCGCGCGAAGCCCATCTCGTGGGTGACGCACATCATGGTCATGCCTTCCTTGGCCAGTTGGACCATGACATCGAGCACCTCATTGATCATCTCCGGGTCGAGCGCCGAGGTCGGCTCGTCGAAGAGCATGCAAATGGGGTCCATCGCCAGGGCGCGGGCAATCGCGACTCGCTGTTGCTGGCCGCCCGACAATTGCCCCGGGAACTTGTTGGCGTGGGCCTTTATTCCGACGCGATCGAGCAGCTTCATTCCCTTGTCGATCGCCTCGTCCTTGCTGCGACCCAAGACCTTTATCTGGCCGATGGTGAGGTTTTCCGTGATGCTCATGTGCGGGAAGAGCTCGAAGTGCTGGAAGACCATGCCGACGTGCGCACGCAGCTTCGACAGGTTGGTGCCCGCCGCGCCGACCGATGTCCCATTGACCAGGATCTCGCCCTTCTGGAACGGCTCGAGGCCGTTCACGCACTTGATCAGGGTCGATTTTCCCGACCCTGAGGGGCCGCAGACGACGATGACCTCGCCCTTTTCGACCTGGGTGGTGCAATCGGCGAGCACGTTGAAGTCGCCGTACCACTTGCCGACATTCTTGATCTCGATCATGGGCATGATGGGGTCCTGACCTAGCGGATGATTGCGATGCGCTGTTGAAGCTTTTTCACGAGCATCGACAGGCTGAAGCAGATGATGAAGTAGATGGCCGCCGCGACGAGATAGGTCTCGACCGGACGGTTGAAGTTCTTGCCGGCGATCTCGAAGCCCTTGAGCAGGTCGTAGGCGCCGATGGCATAAACGAGCGAGGTATCCTGGAACAGGATGATGGTTTGCGTCAGGAGCACCGGGAGCATGTTGCGGAAAGCCTGCGGCAGGACGATTTCGCGCATCGTCTGCCCGTAGGTCATGCCGAGGGCGTAACCCGCGCCCACTTGGCCCTTGGGGATGCTCTGGATGCCGGCACGCATGATTTCCGAGTAGTACGCGGCTTCGAACAGCGTGAAGGTGATCATTGCCGACATCTCGGCGCCGAGCGGCTTCCCGGAGAGCAGCGGGATGAGCAGGAAGAACCAGAGGATGACCATGACCAGCGGGATGCTGCGCATGGCATTGACGTAGGCGGCGGCGGGCATGACTAGCCAGGGCCTGCTGGACAGGCGCATGAGGGCGAGGACCGTCCCCAGGATGATCCCGCCGATCATGGCGACCAGCGTCAGCTGCACCGAGAAGATGAGCCCCTTGACGACGTAGCCGGAGACGACCTCGGGGGTCAGGAAGGCGAAGTCGAGGTTGAGTATCACTTGCCTCCCGCCGCGATCAGCCCGGGCACGCGCACTCGTTCCTCGATGAAGTGCATCACGCGGTTGATCGAGAATGCACTGATGAAATAGAGGCCGGTCACCGCCAGATAGATCTCGATCCCGCGTGAAGTCTCTTCCTGCGCCTGCATTGCGAATAGGGTCAGTTCGGCGATGCTGACCGCAAAGGCGACCGAGGAATTCTTGATGATGTTCATCGACTCGCTGGTCAGCGGCGGGATGATGATGCGGAACGCCATCGGCAGGAGCACGTAACGATAGGTCTGCGCCAGCGTTAACCCCATCGCCAGCCCGGCCATGCTCTGGCCACGCGGCAGCGACTGGATGCCGGCGCGCACCTGCTCGGAAATCCGTGCCGAGGTGAACAGGCCGAGGGCGGCCACGACCAGCAGGAAGCTGGGAATTCCCTGCAATACGGGGATAAGGGAGGGAATGACGTGGTACCAGAGGACGATCTGGACGAGCAGCGGGATGTTGCGGAACAGCTCGGTCCACGCATTGCCCAGGAAGACCAGGCCGCGGTTGGGGGTGGTGCGCAGGATCCCCATCAGGGAACCGAAGGCCAGCGCCACCACCAGGCTGAGCAGCGCGACCGAGAGGGTCCACCCCCACGCCGAAAACATCCAGTCGAGATAGGTGATGTCGCCGCCGCTGCCGAAGCAGCTCGGAATCACCTCACCCTCGATGGTGTCCTTGCAGAAGACCTGCCAGTCCCAAGTGCTCAATTTGTCCTTGCTCCGTTTGCGCGCCCCGCCCACAGGCGGGCGGGAGCGTCAGGTTCGCCAGTTGGCTTACTTCCTGGCGTAGTCCTCGGCCGGCTTGTCGTTCGGGTTGGTCCATGCCGTCTTGGTCGCGTCGGACACCGGCAGGCCGATGCGGACATTGGCCGGAGGAATCGGCTGCATGAACCACTTGTCGTAGATCTTGGCGATCTCGGCGGACTTCATCATCTTGATCAGGCTGTCGTCCACCGCCTTCTTGAAGGCCGGGTCATCCTTGCGCAACATGATGTTGATCGGCTCGACGTTGAGCACTTCGCCGACGATCTTGAAATCGGCCGGGTTCTTGGACTTGGCGATCAGTCCCGACAGAATTTGCCCGTCCATCACGAAAGCGTCAGCGCGGCCGGATTCGAGCAGCAGGAAGCTGTCAGCGTGATCCTTGCCGAAGACTTCCTTGAAATCGACGCCGTTGGCGCGTTCATGCTTGCGCAGGAGCTGCACGGACGTGGTGCCGGTCGTGGTGGCGACGTTCTTGCCGTTCAACTGGGAAATCGAGGTGATGCCCGAGCGGGCCTTGGCGGCAATGCGCACTTCCTCGACGAAAGTGGTGACCGCGAAGGAGACATCCTTCTGGCGTGCCGCGTTGTTGGTCGTCGAGCCACACTCGATGTCGATGGTGCCGTTCTGCATCAGGGGAATGCGGTTTTGCGACGTAACCGGCTGGAACTTGACGCTCAGCTGGGCCATGCCCAGCTGCTTGCGAACGTCGGCAAGCACGCGCTCGCAGAGCTCGACGTGGAAGCCGGCGAACTTGCCGTCGCCGAGCGTAAAGGACAGGCCGCCGGACGATTCTCGCACGCCCATCGTCACGCTGCCGGAATCCTTGATCTTCTTCAGGGTTCCAGCATCCTGGGCGAATGCCGGCTCGGCGACAAGGGATGCAGCGATCAGGCCTGCGCTAATGACTGTTTTTGCGCTCATGTGGTTTTCTCCTGGGGGAATAGCTTCAAAAAGTACAGATGCCCATCAAGGCACCCGGTGCGGGGCAGTATAGATTACCTTCAGGCCGATTCAGAAGCGTGTTCCTGTTGCTGCAGGTGCCACATCCGCGCGTAATTGCCCTTGGCATCGAGCAGCGCGATGTGCGTTCCGCGCTCGACGACCTGGCCATCCTGCATGACCAGTATTTCGTCGGCATTCATCACCGTGGACAGGCGATGGGCGATGATCAGCGTGGTGCGGCCGACCGCGGCCCGTTCGAGCTGGCCCTGGATGGCGCGTTCGGTTGCCGAGTCGAGCGCCGAGGTGGCTTCGTCGAAGATCAGGATCGGCGGGTTCTTGAGCAAGGTGCGGGCGATGGCCACCCGCTGTTTTTCGCCGCCGGAAAGCTTCAGCCCGCGTTCGCCGACCCGGGTTTCGTACCTCTGCGGCAGGGACTCGATGAATTCGTGCAGCTGGGCGGCGCGGGCGGCGGCGAAGACCTCATCGCGCGTGGCGTCCGGGCGGCCGTAGCGGATGTTGTAGAAGATGGTGTCGTTGAACAGTACCGTGTCCTGCGGCACGATGCCGATCGCCGCGCGCAGGCTGGCCTGCTTCAGGCTACGCAGGTCGTGGCCATTGATTCGGATGGCACCGCCGGTGACGTCGTAGAAACGGTAAAGCAGGCGGGCCAGCGTCGACTTGCCGGCACCCGATTGACCGACGACGGCAACCGTCCTTCCCGGCGGGATCGCGAAGTCGAGGTTGCGAAGGATCTGGCGGTCCGCCTCGTAGGCAAAGCTGACCGCATCGAAGTTGATCTGCAGCGGCCCCGAGGGCAGGTCGCGGGCGGCGGGGGCGTCGGCGATTTCCTTGTTCTCTTGCAGCAGCTTGAACATCCGTTCGATGTCGGTCAGCGCCTGGCGGATCTCGCGATAGACGACGCCGAGGAAATTGAGCGGGATGTAGAGCTGGATCAGGAAGGCATTGACCAGCACGAGGTCGCCGATGGTCATGCGGCCGTCGACGACGCCTCCCGCAGCGCGCCACATCATCGCCGTCACGCCAAGGGCGATGATTGCCTGCTGGCCGAGGTTAAGCGCGGACAGCGTGGTCTGGCTGCGCGTTGCGGCATCCTCCCAGTTCACCATCTGCTCGTCGTAGCGGCGCGCCTCGAAGTCCTCGTTGTTGAAGTACTTGACCGTCTCGTAGTTGAGCAGGCTGTCGATCGCGCGCGTGTTGGCGGCCGAGTCGCTCTCGTTGACCGCGCGGCGGATGTCGATCCGCCAGTTGCTGACCTTGACTGTGAACACGATGTAGGCCACCAGCGAGACGAGCGTGATCAGCACGAAGCCGATGTCGTACTTGACGAAGAGGATGCCGAGGACCAGACCGATCTCGACCAGCGTCGGCAGGATCGAGTAGAGCGTGTAGGAGATGAGGCTGGAGATCGAGCGGGTGCCGCGCTCGATGTCGCGCGAGACGCCGCCGGTCTGCCGTTCGAGATGGAAGCGCAGCGAGAGCGCATGCAGGTGGCGGAAGACCTCGAGCGCGACCTGGCGGACGGCGCGCTGCGTGACGCGGGCGAAGAGGAACTCGCGCAGCTCGGTGAACAGTGCCGTCGAGAAGCGCAGCAAGCCGTAGAGCAGGAGTAGCAGCACCGGCAGGGCGAGCGCCTGCTG
>Ga0316621_10000071_pt1 | contig 13516 bp, 11 predicted proteins | sample OWC_Aug_OW2_C1_D_2_FD_207664 | JGI IMG/M metagenome (GOLD analysis project Ga0316621, IMG submission 207664) | Wetland soil microbial communities from Old Woman Creek delta, Ohio, United States - OWC_Aug_OW2_C1_D1_C | ecosystem: Environmental > Terrestrial > Soil > Wetlands | place: USA: Ohio... | reverse complement strand
CGACTGCATGCGCCGGACGCAACCACCGCACGCGCGTGGTCGGATGCCGCGATCGCCGAAGTGCGGCGCATCGAAGCCAAGTACTCGCGCTACCGCGACGACAGCGTGACCACGGCAATCAACCGCTCTGCCGGGGGCGACGCGATCGAAGTCGATGCGGAAACCGCGGGCCTTATCGATTTCGGTGCGACGCTGCACGCGCAGAGCGGCGGGCGCTTCGATCTCACCAGCGGCGTGCTGCGACGGGCGTGGGACTTCAAGACACAGCGCCTGCCGTCGCAGCAGCAGATTGACGCGGTGTTGCCGCTGATTGGCTGGGCGCAGGTCGAGTGGCGGGACGGCATGGTGCGCCTGCCTCGCGCCGCCATGGAGATCGATTTCGGCGGCATCGGCAAGGAGTACGCCGCCGACCGTGCGGGCGCGCTGTTGCTTGAACAGGGGGCCGCGCACGGGCTGGTGAATCTCGGTGGCGACATCCGCGTGATCGGCAGCGCTCCCGATGGCACCCCGTGGCGCATTGCCGTGCAGGATCCGCGCGGCCGACCTGGGGCGACGCTGGCGCGGCTCGATGTCGCCAGCGGTGCAATGGCCACGTCCGGCGACTACGAGCGCTACATCGTTGTCGACGGTCGCCGCTACTGCCATGTGATGGATCCGCAGACCGGCTGGCCCGTGGATCACTGGCAGTCGGTGTCGGTCGTCGCGCCTCTGGCGGTGGCGGCAGGCGCGTGCGCGACGATCGCGATGCTGCATCCGGTGGACGAGGCACTGGCCTTCCTGCGGGCGCAGGAGGTGCGCTATCTCGCGATCGACGCTAGTGGCCAGCGCTACGCGGCGTGACGCGCCGTCAGCCGACGATCGCCTTCGCCAGTTCGATCAGCGTCAGCGGTGCGCTGCCTTCGGCCTTGTTATTGGCAATGATGAAGCTCGGCTGGCCGCTTTTCATCGCGACGTGCACCAGGTGGACCAGCGTCCCGCGCGTGGGGATGTCCGGGTCGATCAACCGGTCAAACGGCGCGTAGCGGTTCTTCGCCTCGTCGTAGCGGAACCCGCTCGCCAGATTCCAGCGCACCACCAGCGGTCCCTTCATGCGCCAGTCGTCACCTTCCTCCGCGGTCGCGTCCATCGCGTGCAGAGCGGCGCTCTGCCGTGGCGCAGGCGGCATGTGCGAGTGAATGCCGATGCACGGGCGCGCACCGTGTTCACGCAGCATGCGTACGAAGCGTGGTGTCAGCAGTTCCGGGTTGCGCAGCTCGACCGCATAGATCGGCACGAGATCGTTTACGCGCGGCGGCAGGCCCGCCAGCATCGCGCCGATCCGTTCGATCATTGCGACTGCCGCGTCTCCCAGCGTCCACTCGCGCGGCAGCGGTGGCAGCTGGAAGACGAGCGGCCCGGCGCGCACCCCGAGGCCTTCGAGCGCAGGGCTGACGAAGTGCTCGACGGCCACCGCTGGATCCAGGAAGTGGGGGTTGGGCTCGATCGGCGCACCGCGCTCGCGCCGCACGACGGCATCACTGATCAATGCCGGCGCCTTCACGAGAAACCGGAACGCCTCCGGCACCTGACTCGCATAGCGAGCGTAATCGGCGACAGTCAGGGGCTGGTAGAAGCTGCGGTCGATGCCGACGGCGCGCAGCAAGGGATGCTGCGAGTACGCGGCGAGCCCGTGGCGTGCCAGCTGCGCCTCGGTGTACTGGCGCGAGTAGACGATGTCCTGCCATCCCGGAAAGCTCCATGACGAGGTGCCGAGGTAGACACTGGCGGGCAGCTGGCGTCCGAGCTGGAACACGCTTTCGTCCAGCCAAGCCGGCGCGATCGTCCCAGCCCCACTCGGGGGCGACACGCTTGGGACGGGCTCGTCGTCGAACAGCGAATCAGTAGGGACGGCACGCGACATGGCGCGCAGTCTAAGGGCGGGCTACTCCTTGCGGAGCTGCTCGATGACCGCCTCGGTGTCCAGGGAAAGCTGCATCGCCCGGGTGGTGGGTCCCGGGACCGGGTTCAGCGGCAGGCGCAGCAGGATCATCGTGCCCGCGCCCGGAACCGATTCGACCTTGAGGAATGCGCCAGTGCGTGCGGCGCGGCTCTTCATGTTCAGCATGCCGCGGCCGGTGACGTTGCCGGTGGCCGCGAGCCCGCGACCGTTGTCGGTGACGCGGATCGATAGCCACTGCGAATCGCCGTCGTGGTCGACGCTGAGCGTGACACGCACCACCCGTGCGCGACTGTGCTTGATCGCGTTGGTCAGGGCCTCCTGCACGATGCGCAGCACCGGGAGCACGGCATTGGGGTCGAGGTCGACTTCCTCTGGCAGGTTGCGCGCGTCCCACTGCAGTTCCATGCCGGCGGCCCTCAGCCGGGGCTCCATTCTGAAGCGCATGTTGCCGAGCGCGGCGAACAGGTCCGAGTCGTCTGCGGCCAGGGCATCGATGGCCAGCCGCATGTCATCGATCGATTCGCGCAGGATCTGCGCCACCTGCTCGTTCGACATTGCGCCGCGCTCGACCAGCATCAGCGAGGACAGCAGCTGCGATCCGAGGCCGTCGTGCATGTCCTGCATGATGCGCTGGCGCTCCTGCGCGCTGGCCTTCACGCGCTCGCTCTCGCGCAGCCGGTCGAAGTTGCGCTTCAGCAACTGCTCGCGCTCGTGGATGCGCGTTTCGAGGTCTGCGTTGGTCTTCTCGACTTCTGCGAGCGAGCGCACGAAGCGGTCGATCAGCGTGGCGCCCAGCGCGATCACCAGCACCGGGGTGGCGATATTCAGCAGCGCCGGACTGGCAAAGGGCAACACGCCGATCACGACCAGGAAGTCGTGGGCGGCCGCCACCAGAGCGATGATCAGCGCCGCGACGACGAAGCGCAGCACGAGGCCGCTCTCGCCGACCGCGCGACGCGCAAGCGACAGTACGCCCAATGCCAGCGCGCCGAGCATGATGGCGAGCCACAGCGGACCCACGGTCAGGTCGAAGGTGCCGCCGGACAGCAGGAACAGCACCGGACCCATCGCGGCGAGCACTCCGATGCCGAACTCCGCGCGCCCGCGCTTGCGACCGCTCTGGCGCCACATGGTGATCGTCGCAAGCGCGGTGAACGCGCCGGTACCAACGTAGAACGCCAGGCGGCTCAGGAAGTGCGCGTCGTCGGACAGCACTTCGAAGGCCGAGTCGAGCGAACGGACCGCCCAGAAGAAGGCAATCAGGGCGAGCATGCCGAACAAGTGCTCGCTGCGGCGCCGGAACCACAGCGCCGCGAAACCCACCGCGAGCAGCACGGTCAGGACCAGCGAGATCCATCGCAGCGTGTGACTGACAAAGAATTCACGGCTGTACAGCGGCTGCAGTTCCGCGGTCGGGCCGACTTGTGCCGTCCCGAGACCGTGAATGCCACTGCCATACGAGGTGTGGATCAGGACTTCATTGCCTCCGGACTTCAGGAAGTCGGTCGGCAGGTTGATGAGGTGTGGTCGCCGCCAGCGCACGCGTTGCCGGTCGGTATCGGTGGGCACGTCGGCCACCATGCGGCCGTTCAGATACACCGTGCCGCCGCTCGGCAATCGCTGCAGCAACAAGCCCCAGCCTTCAGTGGGGGCGGTCGCCACCTCGAACGTCAATCGAAGCCAGAGCCCCTGCCGAATGCCCGTCGACGATGACCATCGCATTGGCAGGCCATGCGCCTGCCAGGCCGCAGTGCTGGCCGGCACGGCATTGCGCTGGCCGGCGATGAACTCGATCCGTCCGATGGTCTTCGACTCATCCGCGCGCGCCAGCGACGCAAACGAAAGGCAGCAGACCAGCAGAAACAGGCCGGCGCGGGCCAGCAGGCCGAAGCGCTGGAGGGACCGGGTCACGCCTGCCCCGCGGGCGCTACCCACGACTGCCGTAGGACTCAACTGCGCAGCAGTCCCATCTGGGTCGCTTCGTACACGGCCTCGCCGCGCGAATGCACCGCCAGCTTGCGATAGATCTTCTTGATGTGTGCAGTGACTGTGTGCGGCGAGATGCCGAGGATTTCGCCGATCTCGTTGAAGCTCATGCCCTTGGCGAGCAGTTGCAGAATCTCGGTCTCGCGCGCCGACAGCGGATTCTGCTCGGCACCTGGCACGCGCGCCGGTGCCGTCGTGCCCATGCGGTTGCGGATCGCACGCAGCACGCTTCGGGCCACGACCGGGCTGACCGGGGAGCCGCCGGCGCGCAGCAGGCGGATGCAGGAGATCACGTCAGCCGGAGCCGAATCCTTGAGGATGTATCCGGTGGCGCCCGCTTCGATCGACGACACCACGTGCTGTTCGTCACCGAACACCGTGACGACCATGATGTCGACGTCGGGCTTCTTCTGGCTGACCTGGCGGATCAGTTCGATGCCGCTGCCGTCGGGCAAGCCGAGGTCGATCAGCATCACATCGAAGGCAACCTTGTCGAGGATCGCCTGCGCCTCGCGCTTGTTGGCGGCCACGCCCACCAGTTTCATGCTCGGTTCGCTCTCGACGATCTGAACGAAGCGCCGGCGGAACTCCGGCTCGTCCTCGACGATGATGATCGAAATCGGCTGCTCGCTCATCCAACCCCCTGAACCTGCGAATGTCCGATGATAGCCGCTGATGCCTTTGGGGGTACGGCTCGGAGGCAACGGGAAATGCGGGCCTTTTCCGAGCGGCGCGGGCTCAAGGCGCGAGGCGGGTCCGTTCCCAGCCGGAACCCAGTCGCTGGTAGCGCAGCCGGTCGTGCAATCGTGAGGGCCGGCCCTGCCAGAACTCCATCACCTCGTGGCGCAGCCGATAGCCACCCCACTGCGGCGGACGATCCGGATTGAGCCCGTGGCGCAGCCCCATTTCGGCCGCCCGGCCCATCAGCCACGCTTTGCTGGGAATGGGCTCACTCTGCGGCGATGCCCACGCGCCGATGCGGCTCGCCAGTGGACGGCTGTGGTAATAGGCATCGGATTCCTCGGTGGCGACGCGCTCGACGGGACCTTCGATGCGTACCTGGCGTTCGAGCTCGGGCCAGAAGAACAGTAACGCTGCGTTCGGATTGGCCGCCAGCTCGCGTCCCTTGCGGCTGTCGTAGTTCGTGAAGAAGACGAAGCCGCGCTCGTCGTAACCTTTCAGCAGCACGACACGGGCGGACGGAACGCCGCCGGCGTCCGCGGTGGCCAGTGTCATCGCATTCACTTCCGGCAGTTGCGAGTTCAACGCCTCGTCCCACCATCGGCCAAACTGCGTAATCGGGTCGGCAGCGGCGTGTTCATCGTCGAGCGCGCCCTTCTTGTAGTCGGTGCGTATGCGTGCGATTTCGTCCATGGCGCCATTTTAGGCAGCGGCGCCGGTGCGCCAGGTTTGCGGGTCGACGCCGGCGTGGCGGGCCAGCCGTTCGAAGTGTGGATCGACGATGCCGTGCGCGCGCAGCCCGCAGATCGTGTTGACCAGGTAGTCGAGGCTGGTGCCATAGCGGCCGCAGCTGCCGCGCGCGAAGACGTCGAGGATCTCGCGTTCGTCCAGGCGCCCGGCGTAGTTGGGCGCCTCGCGACGCACGACGAACGCCACTGCGGAGACCAGGGAGCCGTCATCCAGGCGGCACTCGAGATGCCGGGGTTCGTAGGAGTTGGTCATCATCTCGCGTTGCCAGAGTTGCGAGAACTGACTGCGCACCGCCCCCGCGGGAACGCGGAAGACGACTCCGGCACAGGAGCCACCGCGGTCGAGTCCGGCGACCAGTCCCGGACAGTCCGGTGTGCCCCGGTTGATGCGGCTCCACAGGCACAGCCGCCGGTGGTAGCCGTGCACGCGGGCAGCCTGTCTCAGGTCGAATGACAGTTCCGGCTTCCAGATCAGCGAGCCGTAGCCGAATACCCAAAGCGGCTGCTCGCCATCCCAGCGGCTGAGGAAGGCATCGAGCGAGGCCTCGAGCTCCTCGTAGCTGAGGCGACGCGGCGAGCCGTCCGGAACGCTCATTCCGGCCGCCTCGCCCGCGCTCGCTCGAGTCTCATGCGCTGCCGCGCGCTCCATCCGCCCCCCGTCAATGCTGCGGCCATCAGCCAGAAGCCGGCAGCAGCGCCGAGCACCGCGCCAAAGGCGCCGATGACCAGCGGCAGCACCACGTGGCTGCTGTTCATGATCGTCGCGCGCAGGCCGAGGGCTTCGCCAACACGCCCCTTGGGCGAACGCTCATGCAGCAGCGACATGACATTCGGTTGCGCCGAGCCCAGGCCCAGACCGAGCAGGAACGCGACGCCCATCAGCGGCGCCATCGTGTCGAAGAGTGGCATCAGCCCGAATGCGGCTGCCGAGGCCAGCAACGTGAACAGCAGCACCTGCCACTCGCGATAGCGGCGTGACAGCGCCGGCATGGCGAGTCGGATGACGAACGTGGCCGCGGCGAAACTGCCGAGCACCAGTCCGATCTGCGAGGCGGACAGGCCGACGCTGTTGCCGTAGACCGGGATCAGGAACGACTGCATGTCCCACGCCATCGAAATAAGCCCGCTGACAATCAGCACCGCGCGCACGTCGGCATGACGCAGCAGCCCGAAAGGGTCGGTTGCCTGTGCGCTGTGGTCGTGAGCCTCCCGGGGCGGCATGCGGTGTCGTTGTGAAAACAGCAAGGCGAGGCTCACCGCCATCAGGACGAACACTGCCGCGAAAGTGACACGATGCCCGAACGCATCGATCATGAAGCCGCTCGCTACTGGTGCGATCAACCCCGACGTTGAAAAGCCGAGCGCCAGCATCGAAAAGGCCGCCGGCCGGCGCGCCGGGTCCGCCAGCACACCGACGATGTTCTGCGCGGTCATCTGCAGGTACATGAAGCCGGTGCCGAGCAGCGCGGCCGCGACCAGCAGCGGAGCGACGTCGGCGGTGGCGTAGGGAAACGCCGCCGGAAGCAGCGCGCCTGCTGTCATCAGGACCGTTCCGAGCAGCAGTGGCCGATAGGGCCCGACGCGGTCGAGCCAGCGCCCGGCGCGCACGGCGAGCAGGGCCGGCACCAGCGCAAACAGCGCCATCACGACGCCAACCGTGAAGGTCGAGGCCTTGTTGGACAGCGCGTACAGCGATGAGGTGACGCGCGCGGCGCCGAACGCGGTGTGCGTCAGCACGACGAAACCAATGATGCGAGCCAGGCGCAGCGTCATGTGGCTCTCGCCGGGTGGGGCGCGACGACCGGCCGCCAGGCGACCAGCGCGACGCCGGCACAGGTCACAACGATCCCCAGCGCTGTCAGCAACGTCGGCCGCACATCGAACATGGCCCACTCGAGTGCAACGGCGATGATCGGTGTCAGGTAGAGCAGGCTGGTCACGCGCGTCGCCTCACCGCGACGCATCAGCAGATGCAGCGCGTTGACCGCGAGAATCGATGCCAGCACGACCAGGAACACGATACTGCCCACGAGTGGCCACGCCCAGCGCACCGGGAATCCTTCAACGGCAACCGCCAGTGGCGCGAGCACGGCCAGCGTGGCGACAAATTGCACGACACCGGCCGCGCGCAGATCCACCGCCGGACAGAAAATGCGCTGGTAAATAGTCCCCGCGGTGATGGCCGCGAGGGCGATGCACACGGCGACGAGCGCCGGCATGCTGAGCGCGCGCAGGTCGATCTTGTGCCAGACGACGAGCGCCACGCCGAGCAGGCCCAGCGCGACCCCGAGCCACTGCGGTCGACGCAGGCGCTCGCCCAGCAGCGGCGCCGCGATCATCGCGGTGACGAGCGGCTGCAATGCGAGGATCAGCGCCGCGATCCCGGCCGACATGCCCAGGTATTGCGCGTAGTGACTGCCGCCGAGGTTGACGGCATGCATGAGCAGCCCGGCGACGATCACGTGAAACACCTGTGTTCCGCGCGGCCAGGTCGGGCGGGCCAGCAACGCCAGTGGCAGCACCAGCAGTACACCGAACGCGAAACGCAAGGTCAGGAAGGTGAAGGGTGGCGCGTATTGCAGGCCGACCTTGGTCGCCAGGTATCCTGAGCCCCAGACGGTGACGAAGAACCAGGCGAGCCAGCGGCTGGAGTCAGAGAGTTGTGTGGCGCTCACGCCCGGATTCTTGCAGACCCGCCACCGCCGCCGCGCCGCCCGATCGCCATTTCGCTGTCCCCAGGTGCGCGACTATCGGTCAATTAGTGAAATTGAATTGGAAAGACTGTATCGATAGCCCCAATATTCAGTCCTCAGTTTTGGTTCCCCTTAACAATCCAGTGAGGACTAGCACCGTGTCAATCATCAACACCCAGGTCCAGCCCTTCAAGGCCCAGGCATTCCACAACGGCAAGTTCATCGAAGTGACCGATCAGTCCCTCAAGGGCAAGTGGTCGGCGCTGATCTTCATGCCCGCGGCGTTCACCTTCAACTGCCCGACCGAAGTCGAGGATGCGGCCGACAACTATCACATGTTCAAGACGCTGGGCGCCGAGGTCTACATTGTCACGACCGATACGCACTTCGCGCACAAGGTGTGGCACGAGACCAGCCCGGCCGTCGGCAAGGCGAAGTTCCCGCTTGTCGGCGACCCGACGCATACGCTGACCCGCATGTTCGGCGTGCATATCGACGAAGAAGGCCTGGCGCTGCGCGGCACCTTCATCGTCAACCCGGACGGCGTCATCAAGACCGCGGAAATCCACGACAACAGCATTGCTCGTGACGTCAAGGAGACGCTGCGCAAGCTGCAGGCCGCGCAGTACGTCGCCAAGAACCCGGGCCAGGTCTGCCCGGCCAAGTGGCAGGAAGGCGCCAAGACGCTGACCCCGTCGCTCGACCTCGTCGGCAAGATCTGATCGATCTCGTCTGCAATCGCCTCCGCCGGCCGCCCGCCGGCGGGGGCGTCACTTTGCCTCACCTTGGAGTTCGCCATGTTGGACGACACCCTCAAGACCCAGCTTGCTGCCTACCTGCAGCGCCTTACGGACACGGTCGAGATCGTCGCCTCGCTCGACGAGCGTGAAGCCTCGCGCGAGATGCGCGAACTGCTCGATGAGATCGCGGCGCTGAGCCCGCTGATCCGCGTGCGCCATGACGGCGCGGATGCGCGCCGGCCCTCGTTCTCGATCAGCCGCGCGGGTGACGACATGGGCGTGCGCTTCGCGGCGATCCCGATGGGCCACGAGTTCACTTCGCTGGTCCTCGCGCTGTTGCAAGCGGGCGGCCACCCGCCGAAGCTCGAGCCCGAGGTCATCGAGCAGATCCGGTCCCTGGAAGGCGAGTTCGCCTTCGAGACCTACATGTCGCTCACCTGCCATAACTGCCCGGACGTCGTGCAGGCGCTGAACCTGATGGCGGTGCTCAACCCGCGCATCCGCCACGTCGCGATCGACGGCGGACTCTTCAAGGACGAAGTCGAAGCGCGCCAGATCATGGCGGTGCCGATGATCTTCCTGAACGGCCAGCCGTTCGGCTCGGGCCGCATGGAGATCGGCGAGATCCTCGCGAAGATCGACACGGGCGCTGCGGCGCGCGATGCGAAGAAGCTGGCCGCGAAGAAGGTGTTCGACGTGCTGATCGTCGGCGGCGGACCTGCCGGTGCCGCCGCCGCGGTCTACGCGGCGCGCAAGGGCATCCGCACCGGCATCGTTGCCGAACGCCTCGGCGGGCAGACACTCGACACCCTGGGCATCGAGAATTTCATCTCGGTGCTGGAGACCGAAGGACCGAAATTCGCGGCGGCACTGGAAGCGCACGCTCGCCAGTACGACGTCGACATCATCGGCGGGCAGCGGGTCGAGTCGCTCGAACCGTCGGCGACAGCGGGCGGCGTGAGCACGGTGACACTCGCGAACGGCGCACAACTGAAGGGCCGGACGGTGGTGCTGTCGACCGGTGCACGCTGGCGCAACGTCAACGTGCCGGGCGAGCAGGAGTACAGGAACAAGGGCGTGGCCTACTGCCCGCACTGTGACGGCCCGCTCTACAAGGGCAAGAAGGTCGCGGTGATCGGCGGCGGCAACTCGGGCGTCGAGGCGGCGATCGATCTGGCCGGCGTCGTCGAACACGTCACGCTGATCGAGTTCGCTGATCAGCTGAAGGCGGACGCCGTGCTGGTGCGCAAGCTCAGGAGCCTGCCGAACGTGGCGATTCATACGAACGCGCAGACCACCGAAATCACCGGTGATGGCCAGAAGGTCACCGGGCTGCGCTATCGCGATCGGGCGACCGGGGTCGAAGTGGAGATCGAACTGGCCGGAGTGTTCGTGCAGATCGGCTTGGTGCCCAACACCGAGTGGCTGAAGGGCACGGTGGAGCTGTCGAAGTACGGGGAGATCGTCGTCGACGCCAAAGGGGCCACGAGCGTGCCCGGCGTGTTCGCCGCAGGAGACGCGACGACGACACCGTTCAAGCAGATCATCATTGCGGCGGGTGACGGGGCGAAGGCCGCGCTATCAGCCTTCGACCACTTGATTCGCCATAGCGTCACCGCGGAGGCTCCGTCGGAAGCGATGCCCTTGGCGCTCGCGGCCTAGCCGATCGCACGCGAGGCGGTCATGACCTCAGGGCGCGGCTGACACCAACAGAGGTGGCGCTCGCCCGGATCGATTGGGCGGGCGCTGCATTCCCTTCTACTGCGGCTGGAACCCGCTGGTGCGGATGATGTGCGCCCAGGCCTGGGAGTAGGCGCGTTCGCGGGCGGCCAGTTGCGCCTGCGGCAGCAGGCCGACTGTCAATCCCCATGCCGTCAGTTTGTCCTTCACTTCGGGTCTGGCGATGACCTTGGCCAGTGCCGCGGAGAAGCGATCGATTTCCGCCTGCGGCGTGCCCGTCGGCGCGAAAAATGCGTAGTACGGAACATCCTCGAAGCCAGCGAGTCCCAGTTCTGCGAAGGTCGGAACCTCTGGCATCGCGGCCTGGCGCGTGGGACCGAGTACGGCGACAACGCGCAGCTTGCCGGCCTTGTGGTTCTCTACGAACTCCGGCACCGAACCGATACCGGCGGTGATCTGGTTGCCGAGCATGTCCCCGATCATCGGTGCACTGCCGCGGTATGGCACGGCGAGGAGATCGACGCCATATTTCTCGCCAATCACCTTGACCAGAAACTCGGGCACCGAGGCCGGCGCCGGAACCCCGATGGCCGACTTGCCCCCCTGGCTCCTTACCCAGGCCAAGTAATCCTTGAGTGTCTTTGCCGCGGTGCCGCCCGCCAACGCCAACGCGTTGACGAACGTGGCAAAGCCCGCGATCGGCACGAAGTCGCGTGCCGGATCGAATCCCGGATTCTTCGTGACGAGCGGCAGGATCGAGATCGTATGGTCGTGCGAGATGAAGACCGTGGTGCCATCGGGCGCTGCCGCCTTCAGCGCCTGTGCCGCAATCTGCCCGCCGGCACCAGGCCGGTTCTCGACAATGACCGGGGCGTGCAGTTCGTCTTTGAGCCCATCCGCGAGGGTGCGCGCAATCGCATCGGTGCCGCCACCGGCCGGGAAGCCCACGAGGACCTTGATGGGCTTGCCCTGGGCGAAGACTGTTCCGACCGACAACGCGGACAGCAGCAGCAACGCGCGCAGCCAGCACCGCATGCCGCATCCCCGGCGCTTCAGTGCTGCTCCCGCAGCCGATTGAAGCGGCGGTGTCACGCGTGACGCACGAGCAGCAGCGGCACGCTCGAATGCGCTATCACGCGCGTGGCCACCGACCCCAGCACCGCGGCCTTGAACGCGCCGTAGCCGTGCGAGCCCATGACCAGCACGTCGAGCTTCTTCTTCTTGGCGTAGGCGGACAACTCGTCGCCGGCATTGCCGACGAGGCAGACTTCGATTGGCTTGATGCTGGCCTTGGCGAGCAGCTTGCGCGCCGGCCCCACTGCGGCCTCGAAGGCCTTCTTCTGCAGTGTCCGGATCTCTTCCTCGGAGAACGCGGGTAGCGCAATGCCTCCCATGTCGGGCATGACCGCGCCCGCGAAATCGCTGACCACGTGCAGCAAGGTCACTTCGGGCTTCGCGCCAAACAGTGCGAGATGGCGCAATACGTACTTGACCGCTTCACGTCCATACTTGCTGCCATCCACTGCGATGCCGACCTTCAGTGCGTCCGTCGTCGGCGCTTCCTTGTGGCGCAGTACCAGCATCGGCACCTGGGTGCGCGCCAACACATTGTTGGTCACCGAACCGACCAGCAAATTGCGCAGTGCCGAGTGGCCATGCGATCCCATGACGATCAGGTCGACGTCATCCTTGACCGCCGCGGCACTGATTTCCTCGCCTGGGTGGCCGACCAGGTAATGGCCGCTGGCCTTCAGTCCTGCCTTGGCCAGGCGACGCAGCGCCGGCTTCAGCGCGCGGTCCGACTCGTCGGTGTAGTAATCGGTCAACGCCGCCTTGCCGACCACACGTGCGGCGCGCACCGGTACTTCCAGCTGGACGTTTATGACGTCCACCTGGGGCTCGGTACCGATCAGGGTCGAGCGCGAGGCGACGAACTCCACGGCGGCCTTGCTGTAGTCGCTGCCATCAACGGGAAGAAGGATTTTCATGACCGCTCCTTTAGTACCCATTTTGCAGTCTATGCCAGCCCGCGCCGGCCCGCCTGACGATGAGCAACGGCTCGTCGAGCGGACCTAGGCGCGGGAAGTCCCGCTGTTGAAAAACCGTGCGGGGGGCAGAATATCGAGTGCGGTGAGCGAGGGGGACGCCCTGGCTCAATCTACGGGAGTGGTGCCATGGATCAGAAGGAACAGCAGGCCGTCATGACGATCGCCTTGCTTGCGGCGTTCGCGGACGGACGCAATGAGGATCGCGAGCGCGAGGAACTGCGCCACGTCGCGGAAGCGCTCGGGACGTCGAACGTCCCCGCCCTCGTGCAGGAGGTGTTGTTGAAGCGCGTTTCGCTCTCGGAAGCCGCCGGTGTCGTGACGACCCCTGACGCGCGCCGACTGGCCTATGAACTCGCGGTCGGCGTGTGCGATGCCGACGGGCTGCGTAACGATGCCGAGTCGCGCTTCCTCGCGGACCTGGGCGCCCGGCTCGGCCTCGACCAGCCAACGATGGTGGAGACAGCCGTCGATGCCGACGAGCTCGCGACGATGCCCCTGCCGGCGATCGGCGCGACGACCGGGAGCGCAACGCTGGGTGAGGTAGTCGCGGCGACACCTTCGATCGCACCGGCCGAGCTCGACAAGATGATCCTCAATGCGTCGATACTGAATGGCGCACTGGAGTTGCTGCCGCAGTCGATCGCCTCGATGGCCATCATTCCCCTGCAGATGAAACTTGTGTACCGCATCGGCAAGGCGCATGGCGTCGAGGCTGACAAGACGCAGATCCGCGACTTGCTCGCCACGCTTGGCGTCGGGCTCACCGGCCAGTACCTGGAACAGATCGGCCGCAAACTCATCGGCGGCCTGCTCGGCAGCGTGGCCGGCGGCATGGCGGGTTCATTGGCGCGCGGCGCGACCGGGGTCGCCTTCTCGTTTGCCACGACTTATGCGATCGGTGAGGTCGCGCGCCGCTATTACGCCGGGGGTCGCGTGATGTCTGCGGACTTGCTGAAGCGAGCGTTCAGCGACCTGCTGTCACAGGGCAAGGCACTCCAGG
>Ga0316621_10000069_pt1 | contig 13522 bp, 9 predicted proteins | sample OWC_Aug_OW2_C1_D_2_FD_207664 | JGI IMG/M metagenome (GOLD analysis project Ga0316621, IMG submission 207664) | Wetland soil microbial communities from Old Woman Creek delta, Ohio, United States - OWC_Aug_OW2_C1_D1_C | ecosystem: Environmental > Terrestrial > Soil > Wetlands | place: USA: Ohio... | reverse complement strand
CTCGGCGGCGCTCGAGCTCCTCGGGACGACCGAGCTGCCGTGGGGCGACGGGACGATCTCGCTCGCGGCGCCGTTCCGGCGGGTCGGCATGAAGGAGGCCATCGTCGAGTACGGGGCGGAGGCGCCCGGCGGCCCGATCCGCTGGGGCGACCTGGAGGACCTCTCGCTCCTCCGGACGACGGCGGCGCGCGTCGGCGTGGAGGCCCTCGGGCGGTTCGGCGACTCGAAGGGGAAGCTCGTCGCCGAGATCTTCGGGACGGTGGCCGAGAAGAAGCTCGTCCAACCCACCTTCGTCGTCGACTTCCCGGCGGAGATCTCGCCCCTCTCGAAGACGAAGCCGGACGATCCCTCGACCGCCGACCGGTTCGAGCTCTACGTCGCGAAGATGGAGATCGCCAACGGCTTCTGCGAGCTGAACGACCCCGACGAGCAGGCCGAGAGGTTCCGGGCCCAGGTGGCCGAGCGGACGAAGGGGGACGACGAGGCGATGCTCTACGACGAGGACTACGTCGAGGCCCTTTCATACGGGATGCCGCCGACGGCGGGGGAGGGGATCGGCATCGACCGCCTCGCCATGCTCTTCACGAACAGCCCCTCCATCCGAGACGTCATCCTCTTCCCGCTGATGCGGCCGAAAGCGTGACGGCGCTTCTCCTGGCCCGGCGGTACCTCCTCGCCTCGCGGAAGGAGGCGCAGGTGGGAGTCGTGGCGCTCGCGGCCTTCCTCGGGGTGACGCTCGGCGTCGCCGCGCTCGTCATCTCGCTCGCCCTTCTCGCCGGGTTCCAGACGCACATCCGGTCCCGTCTCCTCGCCGAGACGCCCCACCTGACGGTGACACCGGCCGGGCGGGACGCCTTCACCCCGGCCGACGGGATCGAGGCGAAGCTCGCGAAGCTCCCCGGCGTCGTTTCGGTCTCGCCGGTGGCGCGCGGCCGCCTCTGGGTCAGCCTCTCGGGTCGGACGGCCCCGGTGAAGGCCGTGGGGCGGGCCGGGGCGAAGGGACTCGTCCTGGACCTGACACAGGCGCGCCCGCTCGGGGCGATCGCCGGCGAGGAGGCGACGCTCGTCTCTTCCCGGACCCGCCTCTCTCCGCTCGGCCCGGTCCCGATCGCCGTCTCGATGCCGGTCCAGAGCGTCGAGCCGCCGGCCACGGGGCGCCGCGAGCCGGAGGCGATCCTCCCGCTCGACGCGGCGCGCCGCCTCTTCGCCCTTCCCGCGGGCGGCGCGAACGGCTACGAGGTCTTCCTCAGGGACCCGCGGGAGGCGGCGGCCGCCGCGCGGCAGGCGTCCGCGGCGCTCGGCGCCGGTGTCGCCGTGACGACGTGGGAGGGGGCGAACCGCTCCCTCGTCCTCGCCCTGAAGCTGGAGCGGGCCGTTCTGTTCGCGACCGTCTTCCTGATCGTCATCGTGGCCGGCCTGAACCTCGCGGCGACGTCGGCCGTCCTCGCGGCGACGCGGGCGGGGGATGCGGCGATCCTCGCCGTACTCGGGGCCGGGCCCGGCACGGTGGCGCGGGTCTTCCTCGCGGCGGGGGCGGCGGTCGGCGTCCTCGGCACGGCGGCGGGCGCCCTCCTCGGCACGGCGGGGGCGCTGGCTCTCGACGCCACGAAGGCCATTCCGCTTCCGGCCCACCTCTACTCCCTCGCCCACGTTCCGTTCCGGGTCGAGGCGGGAGAGCTGCTCGCCGTCGTCGCCCTCTCCCTCCTCTGGTCGGTCGCCGCGGCCGCGCTCCCGGCGCGGACGGCGGCGCGACGCCCCGTGGCCGAGGTGCTCCGTGCCCTCTGAGCCGTCGCTCCTCTCGGCCCGGGGGCTCGCCAAGGGTTTCGGGGCGGGGGAGACGCGCGTCGAGATCTTCCGCGGGGTCTCTCTCGACGTCCGCCCGGGGGACGTCCTGGCCGTCACGGGGCCCTCGGGCTGCGGGAAGTCGACGCTCCTCCACCTCTTCGCCGGGATCGAGGAGCCCGACGCGGGGACGGTCGAGGTGGCGGGGCAGGCGTGGGCCGGACTCTCCCCGGAACGGCGCGCCATTCTGCGCGGCGAGGCGGTCGGATTCGTCTTCCAGTTCCACCACCTCCTCCCGGAGCTGTCGACCGAGGAGAACGTCGCGCTTCCGCTCTTCCTCGCGGGCGTCGCCGAGCCGGAGGCCCGGGCCACGGCCCGCGAGGTCCTCGCCCGCGTCGGGCTGGCGGCGCGGGCCGCCTCGCTCCCCCGGACCCTCTCGGGGGGCGAACGGCAGCGGGTCGCGATCGCCCGGGCCGTCGTCAGGCGGCCGCGGCTCCTCCTCTGCGACGAGCCGACGGGGAGCCTCGACGCGGCCCACGCGGCCGCCGTCTTCGACCTCCTGCTCGAGGTCGCGCGGGAGCGCGCCGGGGCGGCCGTGGTCGTCACCCACGACCCGGAGTGGGCGAAACGCTGTGCTACGATGAAATCGTTGACGCCGAACGGGTTGGCCGGCGTTTAGCCTATGTTCGAGAAGTACAACGAGAAAGCCCGTCGGGCCCTCTTTTTCGCCCGCTACGAGTCGTCGAAGCTCGGCTCGAAGGTGATCGAATCCGAGCACATCCTGCTCGGGATCCTCCGCGAGGGCGAGGACGTCATCAAGGAGATCTTCTCCCGCTTCAACGTCAAGCCGGATGACGTGCGGCGGGAGATCGAGGGAGACCGGGTCTTCGTCGAGCGGGTCTCCTCGACGCAGGAGCTTCCCCTCTCGGAAGAGTCGAAGAAGATCCTTGCCTACGCCTCGCACGAGGCGGAGTCGATGATGCATCCCTACGTCGGCACGGAGCACCTCCTCATCGGGATCCTCCGGGTCGACCCCTCCGTCGCGAGCCGCATCCTCGTGGCCCACGGCTTCAACCTCTACGGCGTCCGCGAGGAGACGATCGCCCTGATCAAGGAGCGGGAGGCCTCGAAGCAGAAGAAGGAGCTCCCGTTCCTCGCCGAGTACGCGCGGGACCTGACCGCCCTCGCGGGACAGGGCTCCTTCGACCCGCTCGTCGGGCGCGACAAGGAAGTCGAGCGGATCATCCAGATCCTCTCCCGCCGGACGAAGAACAACCCGATTCTCCTGGGCGAGCCGGGCGTCGGGAAGACGGCGATCGTCGAGGGGCTCGCCCAGCGGATCGTGGAGGGAAACGTCCCGCTCTTCCTCTCGAACCGGAAGATCCTCGCCCTCGACCTGTCGCTCATCGTGGCGGGGACGAAGTACCGGGGGCAGTTCGAGGAGCGTCTGAAAGGGATCCTGAAGGAGCTGAAGGAGAACCAGGACCTCATCGTCTTCATCGACGAGATCCACTCCCTCATCGGCGCCGGCTCGGCCGAGGGGTCGCTCGACGCCGCGAACATCCTGAAGCCGGCCCTTTCCCGGGGGGAGATCTCCTGCATCGGCGCCACGACGATGAAGGAGTACCGGAAGTACATCGAGAAGGACCGCTCGCTCCTCCGGCGCTTCCAGGCCATCAACGTGGCTCCGCCCAACGAGGAGGAGACGCTCGAGATCCTGGATGGCGTCCGCGAGCGGTACGAGAAGTTCCACCGCGTGAAGTACTCGGACGAGGCGATCCGGACGGCCGTCTACCAGGCCAACCGGTACATTCCCGACCGGTTCTTTCCCGACAAGGCGATCGACATCCTCGACGAGGCCGGGGCGAAGGTGAAGCTCCGGAAGACGGCCGACACGCAGAACCTGAGGCGCCTCGAGAACGAGGTGAAGTCGATCGTCAAGGAGATGAAGAAGGCGATCTCCGAGAAGGACTTCGAGCGAGCCGTCTTCCTGAGGGAGCGGGAGATCGAGGTCAAGGAGGAGATCGAGCGGACGAAGGCCGTCGCGAACGACGCGAGCCAGACGGTGGACGTGACGCGGGGCGACGTCGAGGAGATCATCTCGAGCTGGACGGGGATTCCCGTCACCTCCCTCCACGTCGAGGAGGCCGAGAAGCTCCTCCACATGGAAACGACTCTCCGCAAGCGCGTCATCGGGCAGGACCCCGCCATCGAGGCGATCAGCCGGGCGATTCGCCGCTCGCGGCTCGGGGTGAAGAACCCGAACCGGCCCATGGGATCGTTCATCTTCCTCGGCCCGTCCGGCGTCGGGAAGACCGAGGTCGCACGGCGGCTCGCCGAGTTCCTCTTCGACAACCCGCGCGCGCTCGTCCGCTTCGACATGTCCGAGTACATGGAGAAGCACGCCGTCTCCAAGCTCATCGGCTCGCCCCCCGGGTACGTCGGCCACGAGGAGGGGGGGCAGATGACCGAGCGGATCCGGCGGCAGCCCTACTCGGTCATCCTCCTCGACGAGATCGAGAAGGCCCACCCCGACATCGCGAACCTCCTCCTGCAGATCCTCGAGGACGGGCAGCTCACCGACGCCTACGGCAACGTGGTCGACTTCAAGAACACCCTCATCATCATGACCTCGAACATCGGGACGAAGTTCCTCGTCACGCAGTCGAAGGTCGGGTTCGGCGAGGGGAAGGGGGCCATGGCGCGCCGCGAGGTGGAGGAGCTGGTCCTGAAGGAGCTGCGGCGGGAGTTCTCCCCCGAGTTCATCAACCGGATCGACGAGGTCATCGTCTTCAACCCGCTCGGCCTCGAGCAGCTCCGGGGGATCGGACGTCTTCTCCTCGACGACGTCGCCTCCACCCTGAAGCACCGCGGCCTCTCCCTGGTCGTCGACGAGGCCGCCCTCGACTGGCTCCTCCGGGTCTCCGGCCACGACGCGCATTCCGGCGCCCGGCCGCTCCGACGGACGATCCAGCGCCACGTGGAGGACGCGGTCTCGGAATTGCTCATCACCTCCCGGGAACCGATCGAGTGCGTCGAAGTGACCGTAGAGGGCGAGGAGCTGAAGGTGCGGAGCCGGTCCCCGGAGCCGGTGGCGACGGGTCGGTAGGGCGGGTGGGGCGTCACGGAGCTTCCGGTGCGCGAGCCGGCGGGTCGGCGAAGCCGGGTGTGCGCCGGGCGGCGCTCCTTCTGGCCTTCCTCGCGGCGCCCTCCCTTTCCTCCTACGCCCAGGAGGCGCCGTCTCTCGCCCCGACCCCTCCGCCCTCGCCCCTGGCGGGGGGGATGCCGAGGCCGGTCCTCGGGACCGGCCCGGAAGGGCGCCCCGAGGAGGGGCCGAAGATCGTCCAGATCGTCGTGAAGGGGGGGAAGACGGTCACGGCCGAGACCGTCGGCTTCTATCTCGGTGTCAAGGCGGGCGACCCGTACGTCCCGGGACTCCTGAAGAGGAACTTCGGGAGGCTCTGGGACTCGGGGCTCTTCGAGGACCTGTCGCTCGAGAAGGAGGACGTCCCGGGCGGCGTCGCGATCGTCGCGATCGTGGTCGAGCGCCCGACGGTCTCCGATCTCGAGTTCCGGGGGAACAAGAAGCTGACCACGTCGCAGCTCAAGGACAAGCTGAAGGAGGGGAAGGCCGAGATCAAGCTCGGCGGGCCGATCTCCCTCCGCGACGTGTCGAAGGCGAAGTCGGTCCTGGCCGACGCGTACAAGGCCGAGGGGTTCCGCTCCGTGGCCATCGACACGACCGTCGAGAGCGTTGCCGACAACACCCGCCGGATCGTCTTCCTGATCGACGAAGGGGACAAGCTGAAGATCGAGCTGATCCGCTTCACCGGGAACACGGTCTTCGGCCAGCAGACGCTCCGCAACGCGATGAAGAAGACGGCCACCGACCACTGGTGGCGGTTCTACGACTCGAAGTCGACCTTCAACCAGGCGAGTTACGACGAGGACGTCGAGAACCTCCGGAAGATCTACCGGAACAAGGGGTACAAGGACGTCGTCATCAAGGATCCGATCTTCCAGACGTACGTGGCGAACCCGAGGGAGAAGAAGCCGGAGAAGATCCGCCGCCGGCTCCGGATCACCATCCCGATCGCCGAGGGAGACCGCTTCTACTTCGGGACCGTGAAGGTGGAGGGATCGACCGTCTTCCCCTCGGCCAACCTCGAGAAGACCTTCACCTACAAACCCGGGAAGCCGCTCGCGTACAGCGCCCTCGAGGACGGCATCAAGATCATCGACGCGGCCTACCGGGGGCGCGGCTACATCTACTCCTTCATGAACCCGGAGTTCACCGAGAAACCGAACCACGTCGTGGACGTGACGATCCGGGTCACGGAGGGAGACCAGTACCGGCTCGGGCGGGTCGAGTTCGCCGGGAACAAGACGACCCGCGACAAGGTGCTCCGGCGCGAGCTGGTCCTCTCCGAAGGCGACATCATGGACATGGAGACTTTCAAGAAGAGTCTCTTCAAGATCACGCAGCTCGGCTACTTCAAGATCGAGGAGGATCCGGACTTCCGCGTCAACCCGGACCTGAAGACCGTCGACGTGACGGTCAAGGGGACGGACACGAACCGGAACGAAGTGCAGTTCGGGGCCGGCTACTCGCAGCTCGACGGGTTCTTCGGCCAGTTCCAGTTCAACACGCGGAACTTCCTGGGTCGCGGCGACACGCTCGGCATCCAGTTCCAGCGCGGCGCGCGGTCGAATTTCCTCGATCTCTCCTTCATGGAGCCCTACTTCCTCGACCAGCGGATGTCGATCGGCGCGGCCGTCTTCAACCGGGGGCTCGAGTACCTCGACGTGAACCAGAAGTCGAAGGGAGTGAACGCCTCCCTCGGCTATGGACTCGGGCTCTTCGACGCCGTCTCGCTCTACTACGGGTTCACGGACACGAAGAGCAAGTACCAGGTCTTTCCTCCGCCCCCGCCCCCCGGATCGGGCATCGTGCCGATCGCCTTTTCCGAGTTCACGGGCCGCACCTCGGCGATCACCCCGGGCTACCGGTTCGACAGCCGGAACGACCCGTTCGACCCGAGCCGCGGGAAGCGATACGGCGCCGCCGTCACCATGGCGGGCGGCCCCCTCGGCGGCGACTTCTCCTACTTCAAGCCGTCGGCCTCCTTCACCTGGTACATCGCGGCCGGGCGCCGGTCGAACTTCGCCTTCAACATCGACGGGGGCTTCATCAAGCCCTACGACGGGAAGGAGATCCCGATCTTCGAGCGCTACCGGATCGGCGGCGACCGGTCGATCCGGGGCTTCAAGTTCGGCTCCATCTTCCCGATCGACGAGCAGAACCGGGCCTACTTCGATTCGAACGGAGCCCTCCTGGGCGGAGACAAGTTCTACTACTTCAACCTGGAGTACGTTGTCTCCGTCGCCGGGCCCCTCAAGGTGGCCCTCTTCTTCGATGCCGGGAACACCTGGATCGAGAAGCAGCCGTTCAAGCCCTTCGAGCTCCGCGCGTCGTACGGGCTCGAGGCCCGGATCTTCCTGCCGATCTTCCAGGCGCCCCTCCGGTTCATCTATGGAATCAAGCTCGACCCGAAGAGCATCCTCGACTCTCGGGGCCAGCCGCTCCCCGGTGGCCAGGAGCCCAAGACGGACTTCACCTTCACCATCGGAAGCACGTTCTGAGGGGCACTTGCGGTAAACTCCGGCGCTCCGCGGGCCGGACGGGCGCCGCGACCACCCGGGATCATCTCGATTAGTTTAAGGAGTCGCGTTACATGAACCGTATCGTCACGTTCGCCGCGTGCGCCCTGCTCGCCATGCTGCCCGCCGCGCCGGCCGCCCTGGCGCAGGGGGCGGCCGCCCCGAAGATCGGGGTCATCGACGTCAACCGGGTCATCCAGGAGTCCGCGATCGGCAAGGAGGCCCTCGCCCGGGTGCAGAAGCTCCAGCAGAACAAGCAGGAGGAGCTGGCCAAGCGGCAGAAGGACCTTCGCGACCTGGAGGTGAAGATCCAGGAGCAGGGCAAGTCGCTCGCCGAGGAGGCGATGGAGAAGCTGCAGAAGGACTACCAGGCCAAGGCCGTGGACCTGAAGCGTTTCCAGGACGACGCCCAGCGCGACCTCGAGGATGCCCAGCGCAAGGAGTTGAAGGCGCTCGAAGAGCGGATCATGCCGGTGATCGACGCGTACGGTAAGGAGATGGGCTTTGTCGCCATCTTCAACAAGTTCAACAGCGGCTTCCTCTTCGCTGCGGAAGACACCGACGTGACGAACGCCTTCATCCAGCGCTTCAACACGCAGATCGCCGCGCCGGCCGCGCCGAAGCCGGCGGCGGCGGCGGCCGCTCCGGCGCCGAAGCCGGCCGCCCCGGCGACCGCGCCCGCGCCCGCGCCGAAGAAGAACTAGCCCGGGTCGCGACGCTCCGCCGTGACGACGTTCTCCGTCGCCGAGATCGCGGCCCGCTGCGGCGGCCGGGTGTCCGGCGACGGGGAGCTCCGGGTCGCCGGAGTCCGCGCGCTCGACCGGGCCGGCCTGAGCGACCTCTCCTTCGCTGCCGACGCGAAGTCCGAGAGGAAGGCGGTGGCCTCCCGCGCGGGCGCCCTCCTCGTCCGTTCGGCCGCGGCCTTCCCGGGACGGACCGTGATCGAGGTTGCCGATCCCCAGGGCGCCCTCGCTGCGGTCCTCCTTCTCTTCCATCCGCGGCGCGTCCCCTGCGGCGGCGTCCACCCGACCGCCGTGGTCGGCCCCGGCGCCTCGATCGACCCCTCGGCCGAGATAGGGCCGTACGCCGTCATCGGTCAGGGGACGCGCGTCGGGGCGGGGGCGATCGTCGAGGCGCACGCGGCCGTGGGGAGGGATTGCGAGCTCGGAGAGGGTGCGTGGCTCCACCCGCACGTCGTCCTCTACGACCGGACGGCCGTCGGCGCCCGGGCCGAGATCCACTCCGGGTCGGTCCTCGGGGCCGACGGCTTCGGCTACGCCCCGTCGCCCGGGGGAATCGTCAAGGTGCCGCAGGTCGGCCGCGTCGTCATCGAGGACGACGTCGAGATCGGCGCGAACACCTGTGTCGACCGGGCCACGCTCGAGGAGACCCGAGTCAGCGCGGGGACGAAGATCGATGACCTCGTCATGATCGGGCACAACTGCTCGATCGGGCGGCACAGCATCCTCTGCGGCCAGGTGGGGCTGGCCGGCTCCACGACCGTGGGGGACGGTGTCATCCTCGGGGGGCAGGTCGGCGTCGCGGGGCACCTCCGGATCGGAAACGGCGTGAAGGCGGGCGCGCAGAGCGGCATCGACGGCGACGTGCCCGACGGCGAGGCCATCTGGGGCTCACCTCACATGCACCACCGGCTCGCCCTGCGGGTCGCGGCGGAGCTCCGGCGGCTCCCGGATACGGCGCGTGCCGTCCGCGAGCTGATCGCCCGCGGGAAGAAGGTAGAGGACGGCGAGAACCGATGAACAGCCCGAAGGATGCCGGCGCGACGCCGGCGATGGACATCCGCACGATCCTGAGCGTCCTGCCGCACCGCTATCCGTTTCTCCTCGTCGACCGGATGCTGACGATCGAGCCGGGGAAGCGGGCCGTCGGGCTGAAGAACGTCTCCGTGAACGAGGAGTTCTTCCAGGGGCATTTCCCGGGAAACCCCGTGATGCCCGGCGTCCTGATCCTGGAGGCGATGGCCCAGGTCGGGGGATGCCTCGTCTACGCGACGGAGCCTTCCTTCAAGGGAAAGAAGGCGTTGTATCTGGCCGGGATCGACAAGGCGCGCTTCCGCCGCCCGGTCGTCCCCGGCGATCAGCTGATCCTGACGGTCGAGGTCCTGACGGTGAGGACGACGCTCGTCAAGATGAGGACCGAGGCGCGCGTCGAGGGTCAGCTCGCGGCGGAGGCGGAGATACTCTCGGGCGTCGTCGATCTTCCGGAAGGAATGGTGCGCTGATGTCCGTTCATCCCACGGCCGTCGTCTCTCCGGACGCGACGGTCCATCCCGAGTGCGAGATCGGGCCCTACGCCGTCGTCGGCGCCGGCGTGACACTCGGTGCCCGGACGACGGTCGGGGCGCACGCCGTGATCGAAGGGCCGACGACGATCGGTGAGGAGAACCGGATCCACGCCCACGCGGCGCTCGGCGGACCGCCGCAGGACCTGAAGTACAAGGGGGAGCCGACGACGCTCGTCGTCGGAAACCGGAACGTCTTCCGGGAGTTCTCGACCGCGCACCGGGGAACGGTCACCGGGCACGGCACGACCGTGATCGGCGACGACAACCTCTTCATGGCCTACTCGCACGTTGCCCACGACTGCGTCGTCGGCAGCCGCTGCGTCTTCGCCAACGGCGCCTCGCTGGCGGGCCACTGCGTCGTCGGGAACGACGCGATTCTCGGTGCCTTCGTCGGGGTCCGGCAGTTCCTCCGGATCGGCCCGTACGCCTTCCTCGGCGCGTTCACCGGCGTCAACAAGGACGTCCTCCCGTTCCTCTGGACCTCCTCGGAGCGCGACACGAAGGCCTGGAAGGTGAACAGCGTCGGTCTGTCGCGGAAGGGCTTCTCCGAAGAGCGGGTCAAGGCGCTCCAGAAGGCCTACCGGATCCTCCACCGGAACCGGCACGACCACGCGGCGCTCCTCGCCGGCCTCGCCGAGCTCGCGAAGGCGTCGGAGGACGTCCGGCTCCTTCACGACTTCATCGAGGCGTCCCGGCAGGGCATCCACGGGGCGTGACGAATCAGGGGAGCCAGGGGAACCGCTCTCCCGTCCCCCCCTGACGGCGGGTCCACCGGCTCCCCTGCGCTCCGCGCCGCTCGGCAGTCCCCCGAACGGCCGAATCTCTCCCCTCTCCCGCGCCCTACTCTTCGACGACCTCGGCCTTGCGCGACTTCTGGTAGTCGCCGATCAGCTTCTCCTGGATCGGGCGGGGGACCTCTTCGTAGTGGTCCATCTCCATCGTGAAAGAGCCGCGCCCCTGCGTGATCGAGCGGAGGACGGGGGCGTACGAGATCATCTCCGCGAGAGGCACCTCGGCCCGGATGACGGCGTCGTCCCCCTCCGTCTCCATTCCGGCCGGGCGCCCGCGGCGGCTCGTCAGGTCGCCCATCAGGTCGCCCATGTACTCCTGCGGCGCCTGGATGGCAACCTTCATGATCGGCTCGAGGATCGTCGGGCGCGCCTTCTCCATGGCGTCCTTGTAGGCGAGCGAGCCGGCGATCTTGAAGGCCATCTCCGACGAATCGACGTCGTGGTACTGGCCGTCGTAGACCTCGACGCGGAAGTCGACCATCGGGAAGCCGGCCACGTAGCCGCGCTTGCGGACGTCCTGGATCCCCTTTTCGATGGCGGGAATGAAGCCGCGGGGGATGGATCCGCCGAAAGTGTCGTCCTCGAACTGGAAGTCGGCGCCGCGCGCGAGCGGCTTGATCCGAATCTTGCAGTCCGCGAACTGGCCGTGGCCCCCCGTCTGTTTCTTGTGGCGCCCGTGCCCTTCGGCCGGGCGGGTGATCGTCTCGCGATACGGGACCTTCGGGGGATGGAGGATGACCTCCACTCCCGACTTCCGCTTCATCCGCGCGACGGCGATCTCGACGTGGAGCTGGCCGGCCCCCGAGAGGAGGAACTGGTGCGTGTCGGCGTCGCGCGAGAAGCGGAGCGACGGGTCCTCCTCCACGAGCTTGTGGATCGCCGAGGAGATCTTGTCCTCATCCCCTTTCGCCTTCGGCTCGATGGCGAAGGAGATGGCCGGCTCCGCGAGCTCGATCGGAGCGAAGAGGTAGGGCCGGTCCTTGGCGGAGAGCGAGTCGCCCGTCAGCGTCTCCTTCAGCTTCGCGACTCCGCCGATGTCCCCCGCGGGGATCTCGGGGACGGTCTGCTGCTGCTTGCCGAGCGGGGAGAAGACGGGGCCGAAGCGCTCCGGGAGCTCCCGGGTCCCGTTCCAGTAGGACGTGTCGGGACGAATCGTCCCGGAGACGACGCGGAAGAGGGTCAGCCGTCCCGCGAACGGGTCGGAGATCGTCTTGAAGACGTAGGCCGCCGGAGGGCCCGCCGGGTCGACGGTGAGGGCCTCGCTCTTCCCGTCCTTCCCCTTCGCCACGGCCTGGAAGCTGTCGGCCGTGGGGAGGAGGTCGACGATCTCGTCGAGCAGCTTCTCGACGCCGGTCTCGTGGTTCCCGGCGGCCGTGAAGAGGACCGGCGAGATCCTCCGGGCCCGGATGGCGGCGCGAAGGGCCGGGTGCATCTGCTCCTCGGTGAGGTTCCCCTGGCTGAAGAACTGCTCCATCAGCTTGTCGTCACCCTCGGCGACCATCTCGACGAGCGCCTCGTGGAGCTGGTTGGCGTCGCCCGCGAACTCCTCCGGGATCGGGCCCGGCGCGGTCTTGCCGTCGTCGTCGGTCAGGTAGCCCTGCATGGAAATCAGGTCGATGACCCCGCGGAAACCCTTCTCCCTGCCGATCGGCGCCTCGGCCGCGATGCAGGATCGCCCGAACTTCTTCTGGAGCTGGTCCATCACGCGCCCGCCGTCGGCGTTCTCGCGGTCCATCCGGTTGACGACGACGAGACGGGGGAGACCCAGCTCCTCGGCCACCTTCCAGGCCTTCTCGGTCTGGACCTGGACGCCCCCGACCGCGTCGACGACGAGGATCACGGCGTCGGCGGCCCGCATGCCGCAGACCATCTCGGAGACGAAGATCCCGTAGCCCGGGGTGTCGATCAGGTTGATCTTCCTCTTCTTCCACTCGAGTGAAGCGACGGAAAGGCCGATGGAGATCTTCCGCTCGACCTCCTCGGGGTCGAAATCCGTGGGCGCGCTGCCGTCGTCGACGCGCCCGAAGCGCGGAACGGCGCCCGCCTCGTGAAGAAGGGCCGACGCGAGCGTCGTCTTTCCGACGCCGTTGTGGCCCACGATGGCGACGTTGTGGATGGCCGATGCCGGGAATACTTTCATTCGGACTTCCTCTCGATGGCCCTCTGGGGCGAGGGGCGATTATAGGAAGAGGCGGCGCGCTCCCGGCGGGTTTCGGAGCCCCCCTGTTAGAATTTTCGCGGGGTTTTCGTCGAGCGTTCCGGACCGCCGCGTCCGGGGGAGGGTTTCTGCCGACCGAGACGGGAGCGTCCTACTCCAGCCTGCCCAAGCGGTTCGGCCGCTACGAGGTGGTGCGCGAGCTGGGGAAGGGCGCGATGGGGGTCGTCTACCTCGGGCGGGACCCCGTCATCGGCCGTCTCGTGGCGCTGAAGACGATCCGGGTCGCGGCCGAGGACGACGTCGAGCAGCGGGAGTTCAACGAGCGCTTCCTCCGCGAGGCCCAGGCCGCCGGAACGCTCTCTCACCCCAACATCGTCACGGTCCACGACGTCGGCGAGGAGGACGAGACGTCCTTCATCGCCATGGAGTACGTCGAGGGGAAGAACCTGAAGCAGGTGATCCGGGAGAAGGAGCGCCTCCCGTTCGAGCGGATCGCCGAGATCATCGCGGAGGTCGCCGAGGCCCTCGACTACGCCCACCGGAAGGGAATCGTCCATCGCGACGTGAAGCCCGCGAACATCATCATCACGCCCGACGGGTCGGTGAAGATCACGGACTTCGGCATCGCCAAGATCGAGACGTCGAGCCTGACCGAGACGGGGCAGTTCCTCGGCACCCCGAACTACATGTCGCCCGAGCAGGTGACGGGAGAGACCGTGGACGGCCGCAGCGATCTCTTCTCGCTGGGGGTCGTCCTCTACGAGCTCCTGACGAAGAGGAAGCCGTTCCTCGGCGATAACGTCACCTCGATCTCCTACAAGATCG
>Ga0316621_10000066_pt1 | contig 13745 bp, 9 predicted proteins | sample OWC_Aug_OW2_C1_D_2_FD_207664 | JGI IMG/M metagenome (GOLD analysis project Ga0316621, IMG submission 207664) | Wetland soil microbial communities from Old Woman Creek delta, Ohio, United States - OWC_Aug_OW2_C1_D1_C | ecosystem: Environmental > Terrestrial > Soil > Wetlands | place: USA: Ohio... | reverse complement strand
GCGACTGGATTAGCTTCTACAATGAAGAACGCGGACATTCTTCTCTTGACGACCGAACCCCGGATGAGGTTTACTACGGACGGCCTCATCCCTTCGCAGAGGCTGCCTGATGCTTCTTTTTAAAATTAAAAACCGATTCAGAGCTTATCCCACCCGTCAGGCTGTCCAAACAACGGGGTCCACCGCCCCTTGGCTCATATGAACGTTAATCATTGAGGTGATTATTATGGATGATACCTCAAAACAATCTAATGCATTCTTAAAAAATCTTATTCTCAGTTCAGTTCACGGTGTTATCGCAGCAGACAAATCGGGAAAAATTATCATTTTCAACCATGCTGCCGAAGAAATCAGCGGATATTCAGCCGATGAAGCCCTTCACCACGTGAATATTCGGGATGTCTATCCGGAGGGCGTCGCCCGCGAGGTTATGCGTAAACTGAGAAGTGACGAATATGGTGGGAAGGGAAAGTTAAAATCATACCAGGTGGATTTCCTCAGAAAAGATGGTGAAACGATACCCATTCGCTTGAATGCGGCAATTGTTTATGAAGAAGGTCAGGAGATTGCCACTATCGGATTTTTTCATGACCTGCGCGAAACTCTGCGGATGCAGAAGGAATTGGAAAAAACACAGATCCAACTTCTTCAAGCTGAAAAAATGAGCTCTTTAGGAAAGCTGGCTGCGGGTGTCGCTCACCAACTGAATAACCCTTTAGGGGGGATTATCCTCTATACGCAGCTTATTTTGGAAGAATATCAACTGGACGAAAAAGTTCGCGATGATTTAAAAAGAATCCTGAAAGATGCGAAACGGTGTCAAGACACGGTCAAGGAATTACTGGAATTTACGCGCCAGACGCGCCATTTGATGCAGCCCCAGGATATCAACCAGTCCATTTCAAGGGCCCTATTTCTGCTTGAAAACCATACGATATTTCAAGATATCAAAATTATTAAAGATTTCAGTCCCTCGCTGCCGCTGTTATCCGTCGACATTCAGCAGTTAAACCACATGTTCTTGAATATTTTTGTCAATGCCGCCCAGGCAATGAAAGGAAAGGGCAAGCTGATCATCAAGACCTATCTACTGCCGAATCATGACCGGATCGGCATAGCCATAACCGATACTGGCTGCGGCATTTCGCGAGAGAATCTGCCGCATATTTTTGAGCCCTTCTTTACTACCAAGGAAGAGGGGGAGGGAACCGGTTTGGGTCTGAGTCTGGTGTACGAGATAGTGCAGAACCACGGTGGCACAATAAAAGCGACCAGTAAGATCAATAAAGGGGCGACATTCATCATTGAGCTTCCAATTACCCAATCTGAAGGCAGTGGACATGACAGTGGGAAATAGCCTTGAGCCGATTCACGTACTCGTAGTGGATGATGAAAAAAACATACGAGATGGGTCTGAACGAACACTTAATTCGATCGGATTTCAAGTCTTCAAGGCTTCAAATGGAAGCGAAGCTCTTGAAATATTATCCCAAAATAAAATTTCCATTGTCCTGCTGGACTTAAAAATGCCGGGGATGGACGGAATGGAAGTCCTGGCGCGGATCCGAAAGATAGATCCGGAAATTTTGGTCATTGTCATTACCGGGTATGCGACCGTTCAGACCGCAATTGAAGCTATGAAGCTAGGGGCCTATGATTTCATCCCCAAACCTTTTGAACCTGACCAGCTACGAATAGTGGTCCGTCGGGCCAATGAAAAGATTCGACTTATCCAGGAATCCGAAAGACTGGCGGATGAAAGAAGACGAGCGCTTTTAGATCTTTACACGGAAAAAAGCCGCATCCACACCATTCTGCAATCCCTGCCCAACGGCGTTCTAATCACCAATGCCCAGGGCCAGGTGGTATTATTTAATCCAGCCTTCTTAAAGCATCTGGACTTGAACCCCGGCAGTCAACCGGGAAAGCAGATCGAAGAATACATACCTGACAAAAATCTATGTAATCTTATTATGGGAATTTCGCAAGGCCAGCACGTGGACTTCGAAGATATCCCCACCTATGAATTTGCCCTGTCAGACAAAAAATATCTTTTGGCCAGGGGTCAGCCCATACTTAGCGAAAAAAATGAATGTTTGGGAGCGGTCATAAATTTTGTCGACATTACCGCCATGAAGGTCCTGGATCGACTCAAAACCGAGTTTGTGGCCAAAGTTTCCCATGAGCTCCGATCCCCCCTGGCGACGATTCACGAGCAGTTGGCCCTGGTCATTCAGAACATGGTAGCCAACGCGGTTGAGACCGACCATCATCTTCTTTCACGGGCCAAAGAGAAAACCAAAGGATTGATTTCCCTCATCGGGGATTTGCTTGATCTTTCTCGAATTGAGTCCGGCGCCATCTGCCAGGAACCCAAACCGGTGCGCCTCGATGATATTTTAAAAAATGTATCCGACTTTCTTAGAACCCGAGCGGCGGAAAAAAAACAGTCGCTCACCCTTGAGGTTCTAAATGGGCCTCTGCCCACGACATCCGCCGATCCGGTAGCGCTGGAGAGCATCTTCGGCAACCTGATTACCAATGCCATTACCTATACGCAAGAAGGCGGCGAAATTCAGGTGAAAGCGGATCTGACCGGGGTCAATATTCGCGTAAAGGTAATCGATAATGGCTTCGGAATAGAAACACGGCATTTAGAGAAAATTTTTGAAAAATTTTATCGTGTCAAGAATGAAAAGACACGATACATCACGGGCACGGGCTTGGGACTTTCGATTGTTAAAGAATTGGTAACGTCTATGGGGGGATTTATCGAAGTGGAAAGCACTCCCGGGAAGGGTAGCACCTTCACGGTTTTGCTTCCGATAAAGAAGGAATAACCTTCATTTTTACAAAACGCAGAAATAAATTTTCATCTGGATTCAAATCATTTCGCTTTCAAGTATCTTTAAAAGCTCTTCCGCTGGGATTTGAAGCCCTGTCCACAAGGTGAAACTTCTCCTGGCCTGATGAGCCAGGGCCGGCAGGCCGTCCATGAAAGGGATGTTGTTTTTTTCGGCAAAATCCTGCCAGAAGTTTTGTGGGCGGCCATAGTTCAGATCCATCAACAATTCACATTTCGGAAATCTCAGGCTTCCAACCAAATCGGCCAATTCCGGTGACTCATCGCGACTTGAAACCGAAGTGGCGTTAACAATCAGATGGGCCGACAAAGGCAGCGCTTTTAACGAATTGAGAGATTTTGCTTCTCCGCCCGAATTTGCGGCAACCCGTTTCGCTTCTTCTGCGTTACGTCCGGCCACAACAATCGAACCGGCTCGCAACCAGTTTAATATGAAAACAACCGCCTTGGCCGCTCCCCCGGTCCCAAATACGACTGCCGATTTTCCGTCAACGCTGAATCCGGCCATGGATAATGCGTCCATTATTCCGATGGCATTGGTGTTGTATCCTTTCAGCAAATCACCTTTGCGCACAACCGTGTTAACCGCACCGATAATTCTGGCCCCTTCCGAGAGGATGTCCAGAAAGGCAATGACCGCTTCCTTATACGGTACGGCGATATTGGCACCGTCAATGTTCAAGATCCTTAAACTTTGAATCGCCTGACCAATATGCGCCGGATTCACCCTGAACGGCACATACGCCCCCTTGATCCCGACCCGATTCATGATGGCTGCAAATAAAACGGGGGACTTTGAATGAAATTCGCGTTCATCGCTTATCATACAGAAGACTTTAATGGCTCAAGCCTTTCTATGACCCGAGAAGCCGATTCAAGCTTTGAATGATTTTCTCGGAAGAGCCGGGTTTTTCAATGTAATCATCTGCTTCCATGCTCATGCCATCATAGTGAGAATACCGTGTCGTCGTCACATGGTCCCCCACCGCGGTCAACATGATCACCACGATGTTGGCATAGCGTGGGTCCCCTTTGAGTTCTCGGCACATTTTATATCCGTCCTTCTCAGGCATCATGACATCCAGGAGAACGGCATCCGGCGGCCGGGCATTGACTTTTTCCAAGCCTTCGACGCCATTATAGGCGATGTCGACGTCGAAGCCTTCCTTCTCCAGATACCCCTGGACGATGGAAGCATAGTCCGGCTCGTCATCCACAATCAGAACTCTTTTTTTGGCACTCATCGTCTTCCTCCTTTTGAAAGAAATTTTTCAGGCCATATCCCGGACCGCCTGTTAGAGTATTCCTGCCGCCACCAGGATATCCGGAACCACTTCCTCTTTGCCGATCGCCATGATATGAACGCCGTCGCACATCTTTTCTGATTTAATGCGCTGAATCATCCGGCCTGCGATCTCGATACCCTTTTTCAAGGCTTGCCCCTTGGGAGCGCCGGCCAGTTCATCGATCAATATCTGGGGGACGTTGACACCGGCAATATTTTTATTCATAAAACGGGCCATCGGGGCGGACGTCAACAGGATGATGCCGGCCAGGATTTTAACATCAAATAGGCGCGCATAATCCATGAACTTCTTAAACTTATCCAGGTCGTATACAGCCTGGGTTTGGATGAATTCGGCGCCGGCTTCGATCTTTTTTTCAAATTTGATCAGCTGCGGTTCAAGCGGGTCGGCCTCAGGGGTTACGATGGCACCGGCGCAAAAAGACACGGGGCCGTCGAGATCGTTTCCGCCCAGGTCCTTTCCCTTTGCAAGCAGCCGCACAGTCTCCAGAAGCTGGCTGGAATCCAGATCAAAAACACTTTTGGCCTGTTTGTGATCACCCAGAATGATCGAGTCCCCTGTCAGGCAAAGAACATTTTGAATCCCTCTGGATGCGGCAAAGAGCAGATCGGCCTGCAACGCCAGACGATTGCGATCCCGGCAGGTCATTTGCAAAATGACTTCCCCGCCCTGTTCTTTAACCAGAAGGCAGCCCCCCAAGGAAGGATAGCGCATGACGGAGCTCTGATGATCGGTTACATTCATGGCATCCACCTTGTCTTTCAGAAGCTCGATATGATGCTTCATTATTTCAAGATTGGTCCCCTTGGGTGGAGCGATCTCGCTCGTAACCACAAACTTGCCTGATTCAAGCGCTTGTTTGAACCGTGATGTCATCGGTTGAATCCCTTCCCTGTATGTTGAGCTGCCGGCTTTACTTCCATCCAATAATAGGCCGTACCTCGCTTATGTCGTCGGCAGTAAAACCTTGCCGGGCTTCGGCTCCTTCTGATAATTCCGCGGCCGCTGATACTTTCGCATAGTTTCAATTCGTCCCAGCTCTTTGAGACGGCGATAGATCAAGGTCCAGACGCAGTCTTTCTCGCTATCGATTTCACACTTTCCGTGATTGGTTCCGCCGCACGGTCCATTGACCAGCCCCTTATGACAACTGGTTACGGGGCACAACCCTCCGGTTTCACCGATGATACAGGTTCCACACTGTGAGCAGACCTCATCAAACTGCCCGATCCCCGTTTCTTTGCCGATGAAGAGCGTATCCAAGGCCGGGATGACCATTTTCTTTAATTGCCGGGCAATGGCTTGGACCCCATAGGCACAGGTCATGATTAACAAGGCATCGGCCGGATCGATCTGACTACCGAATTCAGTTAAAAATTCATGCGTCAAATTGTCGCAAGCCACTGGCACCACGGTATGCCCGGTAATGATCTTACCCTTCCCGGACAGGCTTTTTTTCATGGCCTGCACTTCGGGTTCCCCGCCGGTTCGCGTTAACGTCACGCAGGTTCCACAGCCGATGATGAAAATTCGACTGCTTCCCTGCAACAGGCCTTCAATTTCATCATCCGGTTTTCTTTGGGTAATCGACCGTATCATCGCTATCTCCTCTCCCTTTCCAGATCGCATCGAAGGCACCGTTTGGCCTCGCGGGCAGCATCCTCGTTAAAGGCGTAGCCTTTCTCAACTTCGCGAAAATCTTTGATGCGGTCTTGGGGGTGTTCAAAGTCCACACCAACGCGCTGCTGATCTTTGGCCGCTTCATCTTCTAGCGCCAGGCCGGCGGCCAATGGGGTTTCGGTTTTTTCGTCGAAAATTTCGACCCGACTTTGATCACCCTGCAAATACTTGTCGATGGCAATGGCGGCTCGTCTTCCCGAGGCAATCGCCTGGATGACCGTGCTGGGGCCGGTAATGAAATCGCCTCCGGAAAATATACCGGGGATGTTGGTGGACAGCTTGTTTTTATCAACTTCAAGGCTGCCCCACAGCGAGCGTTCAATCTGGCTGTCCCTGGAAAGAAAAGAAGCATCCGGCGCCTGGCCGATCGCAATAATTACGGCATCGGCATCCACCGTCTGGATCGTTTTTTCATCGACGCTGAGACGCGCCCGACCGTCATCGTCATAAACCGTCCGGCTGCGGATAAATTCCATTCCGGTGATTTTGCGATCTTTCTGCAGAATTTGTTTGGGTGCCCAATGAAAATTTAAAACAATTCCCTCTTCCAAGGCTTCTTCGACATCTTTCTGCCAAGCTGGCATTTCCTCTCTTGTCCGGCGATAAAAAATCTGTACGTCGGAGGCACCCACCCGCAGCGCGGTGCGGGCCGCGTCAATCGCAACGTTTCCACCACCAATGACTAGAACTTTTCCGGTCAGCTGAATGTTTCCTCCGGTTCTGACATAACTTAAAAACCTGAGGCCGTAGTAAAGTCTAACTAATGTTTCATCCTCTCCGGGAATGCCGGTTCGGATGCTGGCCTGTGCGCCCGGAGCGATAAACACTGCACTGTATCCTTCGGCCAAAAGGTCATTGACCGTGTGGTTGACATCGATCGGAGAATTATAACTGATCTCAACCCCGCAGTTTTTGATAAACTCGATTTCATCCTCAATCACCTGGCGCGGCAGCCGGAACTCGGGCACCGCAATGCCGAGCATGCCGCCGCCGATCGCCTGGGCCTCGAAGACCCGGGTTTGATATCCCATTTTTGATAGAAAATAAGCGCAGGTCAGACCGGCCGGCCCCGCTCCCACCACGGCAATCTTCTCTTTTTTGGTAACGGGATACGGTTTGCGTTTGGGCCCGCGATTTTTAAAAAACCACTCCGAAGCAAATCGTTTCAGGGAGCGGATGGCAACGGGCGCATCCAATTCCCCGCGCCGGCATTTGAATTCGCAGGGATGGATGCAGATCCGGCCGCAAACCGCCGGGAAAGGATTTCTTTCCCGGATGATATCGACCGCCTTCTCGTAATCGCCTTCGGCAATCGCCGCCACGTAATTGGGGACATCGATACCGGCCGGGCAGGCGTGCTGACAGGCGGAGATAACCATGGTGTCGCAGGTGGCGCCGGCGCAGCGCTGTTCCAGAATATGATCTTCATATTCCTTGGTAAAATATTTCAAGGTGGAAAGCGCCGGTTTGGAACAGGTTTGACCCAAACCGCAAAGGGACGCTTCGGTAATGGTCTGTCCCAGTTCCCGGATGGTTTCGAGATCTTGCAGCTTACCCCGGCCCAAGGTAATCCGGGTCAAAATTTCATGCAGTTGGGTCGTACCGAGGCGACACGGCGCACATTTTCCGCAGGATTCGGACTGGGTGAAACTCAGAAAAAACCGGGCGATTTCAACCATGCAGTTATTTTCGTCCATGACCACCATGCCGCCCGAGCCCATGATGGCGCCAATCCGTTGCAGGGTGTCATAATCGATGGGCATGTCCAGATACTCTTTGGGAACGCACCCGCCGGAGGGGCCGCCCATCTGCACCGCCTTGAAAGCCCGACCCATGGGAATTCCGCCGCCGATGTCAAAAACCACGTCCTTGATGGTAGCGCCGATCGGCACCTCAACCAGGCCGGTGTTGTTCACCTTGCCGGCCAAAGAAAATATTTTGGTCCCCTTGCTGTTGGCCGTACCGACCTGGCTATACCAGCCGGCACCATTGGTAATAATCATGGAAACATTGGCCCAGGTTTCCACATTGTTGATGTTGGTGGGTTTTTGGTCGATGCCGGATTGGGCCGGAAAGGGCGGCCGGGCCCTGGGCATACCGCGCTGACCTTCGATGGAAGCCATTAGAGCGGTTTCTTCGCCGCACACAAAAGCGCCGGATCCCTTTTTCAGGGAGATATCAAAATTAAATCCGGTGCCCAGGATATTCTCTCCCAACAGGCCCAGTTTTTTGGACTGCGCCAAGGCGATGGTCAAATGCTCGATGGCAATGGGGTACTCTTCACGCACATAAATGTAGCCAACTTCAGCTCCGATGGCATAGGCGCCGATGGACATGCCTTCCAAAACCACATGCGGATCTCCTTCCAGGACGGCGCGGTCCATGAACGCGCCGGGGTCGCCCTCATCCGCATTGCAGACAATGTACTTGGGATGTCCTGCGGCTTCGCGCGTGAATTTCCATTTGATACCCGTAGCAAACCCGGCTCCGCCCCGCCCCCTGAGCTTGGACGCTGTGATTTCGGCGATAACTTCCGCCGGGGTGAGTTTCGAAAGGGTCTTCGCGAAGGCCTGATAGCCGCCGGCCGCCAGATAATGCTCGATTTGGGTGGGATCGATCCGTCCGCAGCGCGTCAGGACCCTTTTTACCTGTTTTTTGTAGAAGGGAATCTGATTGAGATAAAAAACAGGCTGAAGGGTGCCGGGGTCCCGATAGGCCAGCCGGTCGATCAAGCGGTTGTTTTTAAGTGTCTCCGCAACAATATCAATTGCGTCCTCGGGGCTGACTTCCTGATACTGGACCCCCAGGGGGTCGATGGCGATCACCGGCGCCTTGGCACAAAATCCGTGGCAACCCGTCCCCCGCACTTCCACCTGGCCGGCGAGCCCCTGGCGTTTCACTTCTTCTTCCAGGGCTTCTTTCACGGCGGCCGCTCCATAGGCCCGACAGCCGGTTATGCAGACGTAGACCACCGTTCTTGCGGTTTTCGAACGCGCTAGAATTTTATTGCGGAACCATTCCAGCTGGCCGATGGATTGTAGTCTTTCCATTATTTTGTTTTATCCTCTTTGCTCTTCCGGTAGTGATCGAGAAGGCTGGTAACCCGGGCCGGCGCGAGCTTGCCGAAATAGCTGCGATTGACCAGCATGGTCGGCGCCAAAAAGCAGGCCCCGAGACAGGCCACGGTTTCCAGGGTAAATTGATAATCCGCACTGGTTTCGCCTTCTTTGAGATTGAGCTCCTTTTGCATCAAGCGGATGATGCTGCGGCTGCCTTTTACATGGCAGGCAGTGCCCCGGCAGACTTTGAGCACGTATTTCCCTTTGGGTTTAAGCGCAAATCCGGCGTAAAACGTGATGACCCCTTGAACCTGGGAGGGGAAGAGATTTAAAGCTTTGGCAACCGGTTCAATGGCCGTCGGCGGTATGTAACCAAATTCTTCCTGAATTTCCTGGAGCAGCGGAATCAGCCCCCACTTTTCCCCTCGATGCTGATCGATGATAGACTGCATTTTGTCCCAGTTGATTTCCGGTGGTTCCATGTTCTGCCTTTCCTAAACTTTGCTCAGCCTTACCCGGCACATTTTCAGGCCTGAGGATCCCGGTTCGGTAAGATCCGACAAGCCGATCAGGTTCATGGCGTCATTGCCATTGACCGCCAGCGGAATATAAACTTGACCGCGACCGAGGCCTTCTTCCATTCGAATTTCTCTTTCGATACCCCCATATTTGGAAGCAATCGCAACCCTATCCCCGTTTTGCAAACCGAGGGCAACGCCGTCTTCAGGAGAAATTCCGATCTCGCCCTTTATTCCGAAGCTGATCATCCTTTGGGAATGGGTGCTGCGGGTGCCGCTTCCTAAATGGAAGCGTAAGGCTCCCAAAAGTGCTTCAAACGGATAATCCTTGTCAGGTGATTGGTCCGCGGATTCAGCTGCAGAAAATGATATCAAACTGTCGGCGGCTGCCGTATCTGCAACGCCTGCACTCGGATGAGTTTCAGTGATCCAGCCCTGTCCACAATCCTGCAGGTCTTTATACATCGGCACAAACTCACGGATTTCGGTCCGGATTTTTTCAAGAGAACCATATGCATTGTGTTTTCCCAGCCTTACTGCCAACTGATCGAGAATTTCCCAGTCCGGCCTGGCGTCTCCTGGAGGTGAAACCACTTCTGAAAATGATTGAATTCTTCCTTCCAGGTTTGTAAACGAGCCTTTTTTTTCACTGAAAGCGGCCCCCGGCAGAATGACGTCGGCGATCTGGGTGGTTTCCGTGTTTAAAATGTCTTGCACTACAAGAAAATCGAGCTTTTGGAGGGCCTCTTTGACTCGCTGGGGTTGGGGCAAAGAACGCAGCGGGTTTTCTCCCATAATGTATAAGGCTTTCAGAATGCCCTTTTCAGCAGCTTCGATCATGCCGGCAACAGTAAACCCGGGATTCGAAGGAAGCTTTGTATTCCAGCGCTGTTCCCATGCGCGGCGCACCCCGTCATCCGCCAGCGGCTCTCGCCCGGGAAAAAGGTCCGGTGCCGAGCCCATATCCATGGCGCCGATTTGATTGTTTTCCCCGGCAAGCATATAGATCCCGGCGCCGGTGACACCCAACCCTCCGCCTATCAGCAACAGGTTCATGACCGCCGCTGAAGAATGAATTCCATATTTTTGCTGAAGGATCCCATTGCCGACAACGATGGCCGGTTTTTTCCCTCTCAGCAATTCGATTGTTTTTTCCAACGTACGCACATCCAGCCCGGTTATGCGGCCGATTCTTTCAAGCTCCAGCGAGCCCGAGCTTGCTCCCAGGGCATTGAAACCAGGGGTCTGCTGGTCAATCAATGCAGGCGCATCGCCCATTTTCGGATGCAGTAGGCCAGCAAGCCCGTTGATCAGCTCAAGGTCGGTTTGGGGCTTGATCCGCAGCCAGAGGGCGGCATAATGAACCAGTTCGGTTTCCCTGGGTTCCACCACAACCAGCGGGATTCCCTGCCGGGCGGCCCGTTTGAGATAATAAGCGACCACCGGCGTGGAATGGGTGGGATTGGCGCCCAGCACAAGAATGACTTGCGCTTTATCAAGGTCTTGCAATCGGTTGATCCGGCATTTGCCACCCGCCTGTTCATCCATTCGCCGCACCAGGGACTGCCCGAAGAAGTTTCCGATGTTATCCACATGGTTGGTTTCAAGAAAAACCCGGGCCATTTTCTGGAAGAGGTAATTTTCTTCATTGGTGCATTTTGAGGAACCCCAAAAAGCCACGCTTTGCGGGCCTTCGGCCTTTTTGATTTCCAAAAAGCGACTGGCGATCAATTTCAGGGCTTCCTCCCACGCTGCGGAAACCGGCTGGCCGTCCTTGACGATAGCGGGATGCGTCAGGCGCTCAGCCGCATTTAAAAAATCATGGGCAAAATGGCCTCTAACGCAAAGCGTGGACTTATTGACTGTTCCCGGCAATTGAGACGGGTTTACTTCAACAATCCGATCGCCCGCGGTCCCCATTGCCAGCGCACAGCCCACCCCGCAAAACCCACAGATGGATTGAATTTCCCGCTCCGGTGTTCCCACAAAGGGCCTGTCTCCCGCGGGCGCATGAGGGGACAAGGCGCCGGTGGGACAGATCGATACGCAGGTGCCGCAGAAGGTGCAGGAGGAATTTTCAAGTGGCAGCTCGTGAACGGTGGCTGGCCGGGACTTAAATCCCCGGTGATTGTAATCAATTGCCCCCACCACCACCAGTTCATGATCCGCACGGATACATTTGCCGCACAGGATGCATTTGCTTAAATCCCTTATGATAAAAGGGTTGGCCTGTTCAAAAGGACTGGCATTGGGCATCGCATAAAGGCGGGTTTCGCCGATTCCCAGCTCAGCCGCTACTTGTCTCAACCGGCAACGGTTGCCTTTATTGCAAACCAGACATGATTCGGGATGCTCGGCCATCATCAGGCGAACGATATTGCGCCGGTGATTTTTGATGCGGTCGGAATCAGTGAGGACCGCCATATCCTGAGCGGCAGGCGTAACGCAGGATGCCATGATGCGTCCGGTCTTTTGGTCTTCCACTATACAAAGACGACAGGCCCCGACCGGTTTCAGTTCCGGGTGATCGCACAGCCTGGGAATTTTTATCCCGTTAGCTTCGGCAGCCTTCAACAGGCTGGTTCCCGCAGAGCAATCTACGATTTTACCGTCAATGGACAGACTGATTTGTTTCAAGACGGGTCTCCTTTTAATGAACCCTCAGATGCTCTCTTACTTCTCACAAGCGGTTACGTATCATGTGGTAGGAGCAATGAATATTCCAGAACCGAAAAAGGAGGGTTTTTACTTAAAAAAACACGTGAAAACAGAATGTTAAGATTTACTCTCTCTTTTGAGGTGCAATTGAAAATCCTTCTTGCCGGGGCCGATTTGGCACAGGAGGCATCCAAATATCATAATAAATACAAAATGATGATCGACTATGCGCCATTTTGAAATAGTCTGGTTTGGAACACCTGCTCATTCTGAAATCACTCATCGCGAGCAAAACCGGTCATCATTTCGTTATCATTTGATTTATGGCTGTTATTGTGTATTCATATGAAATGTCTGGCGAACTAGCCTGCAAGAGGATTTTCGCAATGGATAATAAAATTTTAGTCATCGATGACGATCCGGATTTTATTGAAATCATCAGTAATTCGTTGAGAAGCTTTGGTTTTAAAAACATAACGGCCGAGACGGATCCATTAAAGGCGGTCGCCTCCATCGAAAATGGCGAGATTTTTGATATGGCCCTTATCGACATGACCATGCCGGACATGGACGGGCTCGACGTGCTGGAAGTTATTAAGCGCAGCAGCCCGGGAACCGAATGCGTCATGGTGACGGCGGTAAACGAGGCCCGGGTTGCCGTGGAGTGTCTTAAAAAAGGCGCTTACGATTATCTTGTCAAACCGATCGCTTCGGAAAACCTGCTGCTGGTTTTAAACCGGGCCCTGGAACACAAACGGCTGCTGGACATCCTGGATCTCGGCAAGAGCAAAAAGCTGCCGGAACTCGTCCATAAAGAAGCCTTCCAATCGATTGTCACGCGGTCGCCGAATGTATTACGGGTGTTAAAGGAAGCCGAACTGCATGCCGCCAGTGATGTGCCGATCCTGATCTTCGGTGAAAGCGGAACCGGTAAGGAGCTTTTGGCCCGGGCCATCCACACCATCAGTCGCCGATCAAGCTTTCCCTTTACCGCGGTAAATATGGCTTCGTTAACCGGCAGCCTGTTTGAGGCCGAGTTTTTTGGACATTCCAAGGGAGCATTTACGGGGGCCGAAAAAGATCGGGTCGGATATTTGGAATATACCAACCAGGGCACCCTGTTTTTAGACGAAATCGGGAACCTGCCCATAGAGCTGCAGGGAAAGCTCCTGCGGGTTTTACAGGATGGAGAATACACCAAGCTGGGAACCAGTCAGAAGCAAAATGCGGATGTCCGCTTTATCGCGGCCACCAACGAGGACCTTGAGAAAATGATGGCCAACCGGAGGTTTCGTAAAGATTTATATTTCCGTATCCGGGGCGGCTGGCTGCACCTACCGCCGCTTCGAGAGCGAAAAGAGGATATCCCCCTGCTGATACAGACCTTTCTGCAGGAATATTCCGATCAGCCCGAATCCTATGGGATTGAAGAAGAGGCGTTGGATTTATTGGTGGGTTATCATTATCCTGGCAACATCAGGGAACTCAAGTCCATTATTCGTTCGGCGGTGAATCTTTCCCAAGGCGGCGCCATAACAATCAATTTTCTTCCGGAATATTTAAAAAGACATCAGCCAAGATCGCGGATGTCTACAGTTTCAGAAACTAAGCTGATTGCTCCCCTGGCAGAAATCGAAAAAAATTATATCCTGAAAGCATA
>Ga0316621_10000065_pt1 | contig 13749 bp, 9 predicted proteins | sample OWC_Aug_OW2_C1_D_2_FD_207664 | JGI IMG/M metagenome (GOLD analysis project Ga0316621, IMG submission 207664) | Wetland soil microbial communities from Old Woman Creek delta, Ohio, United States - OWC_Aug_OW2_C1_D1_C | ecosystem: Environmental > Terrestrial > Soil > Wetlands | place: USA: Ohio... | reverse complement strand
AGGGCGCCGTTCAAGGCCCAGAGCTGCTTGGGGCCGACCGAGGCGCTGAGGACAGGCTCCATGCTGGTGGCGGCTTGCATCGACTGGCGAAGCTTCTGGTTCGTCATCATGCCCTCCTTCTGATTGAAGAAGAGCTCGCCGAACCCGGCTGCCTTGCGAATCATGATGGACACCGACGAGTCTTTCTCCAGACTCTCGAAGAGGTCGCCCGGGATGTACTCGGCGTAATCGTACTCGCCGGCCTTGAGGCCGTTCAGGCGGGTGCCGGGGTCGGCCACGGGCACGAAAACGAGCTTGTCGAAGTGGGCCACCCGCTCGCCGGCGTAACCGTCGTGCTTGTCGGTGCGCTTCACGTACTTGTCAAACCGCTCCAGGATGATCTCGTGGCCGGCCTTCCACTCCACGAAGCGGTAGGGCCCGGTGCCGATGTAGGCGGACGGCGGAATGGGCTGCTTGGTGGCGTTTTCCATGACCTCCTTGGGATAGATTGTCGGTCCGCCGTTGGCGTACGCCAGCATCGTCGCCCAGGGAGCGAAGGGGTTCTTCAGGTGGATGCGGACCCCGTACTTCCCGTCCGCCACAACGCGTTCCACGTGCTGGAACAGGTTCGGCGCCCGCGCGCCGAACTTGCCCCAACGAACCAGGGAGGCGACGACGTCTTCGGACGTCATCTCCTTGCCGTTGTGGAAGAGCACTCCTTCGCGCAGCTGGATGACGATGAGCTTGCCTCCGTCCCGCACCTCCGCGCTCTTGGCCAAATGAGGGACGGCCTCGTACTGGTCGGTGAAGGCGAAGAGCGTCTCGAGAAAATGCTGGCTGACAGTCGTGCTGAGGGTGGCCGTCAGGACGTGCGCGTCCAGCGACGGCGGGGTGTCGATCATGGCGAAGCGCAGCGTTCCGCCGCGCGTGGGACCCTCCCCGGCCATGACGGGAGTGGCGTTGAGCGAGAGAACTGCCAGGAACAGCGCCATCCAGGCGAGCAGTCGCATACCCATCCTGCACCTCCTTTGCTGGTGTTGCGCCGAAAGGCCTGTTCGATCTGCCGATGACGTACACGAGGCCCGACGCGTCGCTTCAAGCCTCGCATCCGATCGGATGGGACGTCGCGCCGCACACCCGTACGGGGCATGCGGCGGAACGTGTGGGACAGACTATGCTGGCCGAATTCCCGTGTCAATCCGAAAGGCCGCCCAAGCCACCCTGCCGGGACGCTGCGGACTGACGGGCGCGGGCAGAGATGAATGGATCGCGTGGAGGCCAACGCCCGGTTGCCAGACAGGCGTTCTACCCGGCACATTTCTCCTTGACGTCGCGGTCCGATCCGCGGTATCCACCGCCTTGGTCCGGCCGCGACGGAGCTACCTGACCGGAACCGGACTCCGCCGGTGCGCGCACGGGCGACATCTTCTTCTGTCTGAAGCCGGTTCGACTCGATAGGCCTGGAGGCACGCCATGCGAATCTTTTCCGCGACCATCGCCACGGAGAGCAACATGTTCTCGCCCATGCCCACGAGCCTCGCCGGCTTCAAGGAAAGCGTGTTTCTGCGCCCCGGCGAGCATCCGGACGACGCACCGCGTATGTGCACGGCCCCGCTCTGGGTCGCGCGCCGCCGCGCCGCCGCGGAGGGCTTCACCCTCGTCGAGGGCAGCTGCTTCGCCGCCAGCCCCGCCGGCACCACGGTGCGCAAGGACTACGAGTACATGCGCGACGAGATCCTCGAACAGGTGCGGCGCGCGATGCCCCTGAACGGCGTGCTGCTCGGCCTCCACGGGGCGATGGTCGCCGACGGGTACGACGACGTCGAGGGGGACGTCATCGAGCGGGTGCGGGACATCGTCGGCCCGACCTGCGTGATCGGCGTCGAGCTGGATCTGCACTGCCACCTGACCGCCAAGCGTGTGCGGCTTTCGGACATCATCATCCTCTACAAGGAGTTTCCGCACACCGACGTGGCCGAGCGGGCGGAGGAGCTCCTCACACTCGTCCTCCGGACCATTCGCGGCGAGGTCAGGCCAGTCACGTCGCTCTACGACTGCCGACAGATCGGTAGCTACCCAACGACCCTGCCGCTGATGCGCGCCTTCGTGGACAAGGTGAAGGCGATGGAAGGAAGAGACGGCGTGCTTTCCATCTCCATCAACCACTGCTTTCCCTACGCGGACGTGCCGGAGTTGGGCGGGCGCATCCTCGTCGTCATGGACGGGGACAAGGCCAGGGGGGACGCGATCGCCACGCGGATCGGAGAAGAGTTTGTGTCGATGCGGGGCAAGACGCTGCCGCGCTTTTACGATGTCGACGGCGGTATCGAGGCGGCGCTCGCCGTGGACGGGATGCCGGTGGTCATGGCCGACCCGGCCGACAACGCCGGGGGCGGCGCCCCGTCGGACAACACGACCATCCTGCGCCGGCTGATCGAGCGCCAGGTGGCCAATGCCGCCCTGGCCCCGATCTGGGACCCGATCGCGGTGCGCCTCTGCTTCGACGCCGGTCTCAACGGGGAACTTGCGCTGCGCTTTGGCGGGAAGATCGGCCCTGCCTCCGGCCGGCCGGTCGACGCCCAGGTAACGGTGATCGGCCTCAAGCAGGACGCCTGGCAGAGCTTCGGGCCAACCCAGGTCCCGCTGGGCGACTGCGCGGCAGTCCGCCTGGGTGGGATCGAGGTCGTGCTGATCTCCAACCGCACGCAGGCGCTGGGCCTGGAGCTATTCCGGAACGTCGGGATCGAGCCCCTGGCCAAGAAGCTGTTGGTGGTGAAATCGACCAACCACTTCATGGGCAATTTCGGGCCGATCGCCAAACAGGTGATCTACGTCGAGTCGGACGGCCCGCTGCGCCGGGACTACCGAAAGATACCGTACACCAGGGTGCAGCGTCCGATCTGGCCCCTGGACGACGAGACGACGCCCGCGCTGCTGATCTGAGCCGAAATTTTTGGCCACAAGATGCACAAGACACACAAGTGGCTTGATGACCAGAGATGTCAGGCGGGGGGGCAGGATGAAACAATGCCCCTCCCAACCTCACGAAAGCGAATACGGGCTCAGGCCCGGCGGGCGAACTTCTGCAGCGTCCGTGCGCCGCGGTTCAGCTTGGCGTGAGTCATGGCGACCTCGCCCACGTACAGGTCGCCCCGATCATCCACGGTGATCACGTGGGGCGCCACGAACAGGCGATCCTCTCCCATGGTCCCGTCGTTCCCCCAGCGCGCCAGCAGCTCGCCGTCCATGTTGAAGACGCTCACCCGCATGCACAGCTCGCTCACATAGACGATGTCGTCCTTGTCGATGCAGACGCCCGTCGGCCGGAAGAGGTTCGTCCACTGCGTGAGGAATTTCCCGTCCTCGCGGAAGATCTGGATCCGGGAATTCTCCCGGTCCGCCACCCAGACGCGGCTCGATTTGTCCACCCACAGGTGATGAGGAAGGCGAAACTGCGAGGGGCCGGGACCGGGTTCGCCCCAGGACGAGATGAGCTGGCCATCCGCGCTGAACCGGTGCACCCGGGCGTTGCCGTACCCGTCCGTGATGTAGATCTCTCCCGAGCGAGCGAACGCCACCCCGGTGGGCCGGTTGAACGGCGGCCCGCCGTGAGTGATGGACGCCAATCGCTCGAAGAGGTCCGCCGCCTCGTGGTACCCGGTGTCGGACGGCTTGTCTTCGGTCCCCAAGGTCTTGAGCAGCTTCCCGTCCTGGGTGAACTTGGACACCGTGTGATTCCGGTCGTCGGTGCACCAGATCGAGCCGTCCGGCCCGATACAGCTCCCGTGCGCCCGCGCAAAAAGGCCCTTCCCCCACCGGGAGACCATGTTCCCGTCGCGATCGAACACCGTGATCGGGTACTCGGTCCGGCTCAGAACGTAGACGCGCCCGCTCGGATCCGTGCACACGCCGCCCACGTCCATGAAGGACTCGCCCGCGGGAAGCTTCGCCCACCCCTGCACCAGCTCGTACCGGTATTTGCCTTGTCCGTATAGCATGTTGCTCCGTACCTCCCGTTGTGTCAGGCTTCCTGCGCCAAAGCATGTACCGCACACCCCAGACGGAAGAGTCCGGGACCGGCCGACACTACCCCTCCCGCCGCGACAGTGTCAACCGGGATCGTCCGCCGGCTTTGCGATTGACGCAGATTCCCGGCTGGGACTATGCTTCGCGCAGGCGTGGACACGCACGATCTTGGCACCCTTCAGGAAAGCCGGAGCACGCAATGACGATCCTGATCGATGGCGAACGGTTGACGCTGGCGGACGTGGAGCGCGTCGCGCGCGATGGGGAGTCGGTGGCGCTCGACCCTGCCGCGCGCCCGAAGGTGCTGGCGGCGCGCGCCGTGATCGAGAGCGCCCTGGCCGACGAGCGCAAGATCTACGGGGTGAGCACCGGATTCGGGCCGTTGAGCGACGTGTTCATCAGTGGGGCCGATCGCGATGCCTTGCAGGCCAACCTGCTCCGTAGCCACGCCCTAGGAACGGGGAATCCACTTGGCGAGGCCGAGACGCGGGCCACGATCCTCCTCCGCGCGAACGTCCTGGCCAAGGGCCACTCGGGTGTCCGGCCCGAGGTCATCGAGCTGCTCTGCGAGCTACTCAACCGGCGCGTCCATCCCGTGATCCCCGAGCGTGGCTCCGTCGGCGCCAGCGGCGACCTGGCGCCCCTTGCCCATCTGTCACTGGTCCTGATTGGCGAGGGCGAGGCAGTCTGCACGGGTCAGCGCCTCGCTGGCGCCGACGCGTTACGTCACGCGGGCCTGGCGCCTCTGGCCCTCAAGGCCAAGGAGGGCCTCGCCCTCATCAACGGTACCTGCGGCCTGACCGCCATCGGCGCCCTGGCGTACGAGCGTTCGGCGCGGCTCGTGAAGCTGGCGGACGTGGCTGGGGCCATGACGCTGGAGGCGCTGCGCGGCTCCTTCGTTCCCTTCGACCCGCGCCTCCAGGCCGTGCGCCCGCATCCAGGGCAGATCGCTACCGCCGAAAATCTCCGCCGCTTGCTGCAGGAGTCCGAGATCAACCTCTCCCACAAGGACTGCGGGAAGATCCAGGACAGCTACACGCTGCGTTGCATCCCCCAGGTCCACGGCGGCGTGCGCGACGCCCTTGCCTTCGTGGAGGCGATGCTCGCCCGCGAGCTGAACGCGGCCACCGACAACCCGCTCGTGTTCCCCGACGACGGTGGGGTGCTCTCGGGGGGGAATTTCCACGGGCATCCCGTGGCCGTCGCCCTCGATCTCCTGGCCATCGCCCTCGCGGGGCTCTGCGGCTTCGCCGAGCGCCGGATCGAGCGGCTGGTGAATCCGCAGCTCAGCGAGCTGCCGGCGTTCCTGGTCGAGGCGAGCGGGTTGAATTCGGGCTTCATGATGGCGCAGATCTCCGCCGCCGCCCTCGTGGCGGAGGCGCGCGTCCTGGCCTCCCCCGCCTCGGTGGAGTCTATCCCCACCTCCGGCAACAAAGAGGATTTCGTCAGCATGGGCTGGCTGGCAGCCGTCAAGGCCGCCCAGGTCGCGGACCGGCTGGCCACGATCCTGGCCCTGGAATTCCTCTCCGCCGCCCAGGGTCTCGACTTCCTTCGACCCCTGCGAGCCGGCCGTGGGCCGCAGGCAGCCTACGAGTGCGTGCGGCGTGCCGCTCCCCATCTGACGCAGGACCGCGTGCTGAGGCCCGATCTGGATCGGGTCCTATCTTTGCTGGAGGACGGGACTCTGCTCGGCGACGTCACCGCCGCCGCCGGCCCCCTTGCCTGATGCCCCACCCCAATGCGGGTCAACGCTTGACGGAGACCGGCTCGCCGTGGCCTAATTGCTCCCGTTGCCCGCGGGTCCGCCCGACGGCGGGCCGAACGGATCTGAACCGACGAAAGAAGGAGGACCCAACCATGAAATGGATGCGAACGAGTCTCGGACGGCTGCTCGCCCTTGCCGCGCTGGCGACCTGGCTTGCCGCGCCCGCCGCGGCGCAGGACACCATCAAGATCGGGTTCTTCGCGCCCATCACCGGCCCGGCGGCCGCGGACGGCGCGAGCGCCAAGCAGGCAGTCGAATTGGGCGCCAAGGAAGTGAACGCGGCCGGCGGGATCATGGGGCGGAAAGTCGATCTCATCGTCTACGACGATCGTTTCAGCCCCCAGGAAGCGGTGGCCATCGCCAACAAACTGATCGAGAAGGACCAGGTCGTGGGCGTGGTCAGCGGCTCCTACAGCGGCCCGACGCGCGTCGCGGCACCTATCTATGCCAAGGCCGGCGTGCCGATGGTCGCCGGATACGCCGTACACCCGGATGTCACCAAGTCGGGTGAGTCCAACTTCCGCCAGGGATTCCTGGGCGAAGTCGAAGGTCGAGCCGCGGGAGAGTACGCGGTCAAGGTGCTCAAGACCAAGAAGCCCGCTGTCATTTACATGGACAACGATTTCGGCCGCGAAATCTCCGCAGGCTTCGTCAAACAGGCGGAGAAGCGGGGTGCAAAAGTCGTGGCCTCCCAGGTGTACAAGTTCCCCGGCGAGAAAGATTTCCGCCCCTTCCTCACTCGGATCAAGGAGGCCGACCCGGACCTGATCTTCGCCGCCGGCTACTACAACGAGGCCGCGCTCATCGTGCGGCAGGCCAAGGAGTTGGGCATCAAGGTGCAGATTCTGGCAGAGGAAGGATTCGACTCGCCGAAATTCATCGAGCTGGCCGGAAAGGACGCCGAGGGGGTGATCATCGCCACTAACCTGGACCGCGACGATCCGCGCCCGGTGGTCCAGAACTTCCTGAAGAACTACAAGGCCGCCTACAAGATCGACCCCGACATGGTCGGGGCCTCCAGCTACGATGCCTTCATGATCTTGGTCAATGCCATCGGACGCGCGGGCTCCACCAATGCGAAGGCCATCGTGACGGCTCTGAAGGAGACCAAGGATTACAACGGCCTCACGGGAAAACTGAGCAAATTCATCAAGGGAGAGGTCGTGAAGCCGGTGCAATTCCAGATCGTGAAGGGAGGCGTCTTCCGGCGTCACGGCGTCGTGGATGCGCCAGAGATCATCACACCGCCGGTGAACTAGGCGACGGCGATTTCCGGCAGGGACAGGAGTGGGATGCGGGGGGCTGACATTACGCGGCCCCCCGTTCTGCTTGAAGGCGCGACTCAGTCCACGGTGGGCCGCCGGAGCAGGACCACCGCGAGAACGAGCAGCAACGCCAGCGTGTGCATGTAGTAACTCAAGAGCAGAAGATTGAGATCCTTCCCCAGCACCTCCCGGTTCAGGAGCAACGCCGGAACGGCATACACCCACATCGCCGCGGACGCCGGCACCCCGAGGGAGCGACCGCACCCTTCGGCCGCGATCAGGTATAGAGCCGGAACGATAAACACGAGGTGCTGGGTCCAGGTCACGGGTGACAGGAGCAGGGCCAGTATCAGGACGGCACTACATTCCAGGAGCCACGCGGGGTCGTCCGGGCCGCGGTATCGCCTCCGCATGAGCCAGGCGCACGCGAGGAGCAGGACCCCGACGATCCCAGTGGCCACCCAGCGCGCTGCCTCGGGATCCAGGTCGAGAAACGACACGTAGGCGGGATGCGAGACACGCAGGGGGTGACCGTCGGGATAGGTCACCAGGTACCGCGTCGCCGCCAACTTGAGGGACTGGTTCTGCACCCGCTGTTCGCTGGCCTGGACGCCGGGCGTCGGATTGTCGAGGACGGACTGCAACGCTGTGCGGGTCCACTCGACCTCGTGGCTCCACCAGCTTGTCGGTCCCATCCACACCATCGGGAGCATCGTCCACAGGACGGCGGCGGCGGCGGAAAGCCCCGCCAGCTTCCATTGCCGCTTCCACAGCAGGAACGGCAGGAACAACCCGACCGGCGCCTTCAACACGGTCGCCAGCCCGAACCACGCAGCCCCCAGGACAGCGCGCCCGCGCGAGACGCAATACATCCCTCCGACGAGAATCGTCAGCAGGAGAAGGTGGGGCCCGCCGTCGTCGAGGTCTCGGAGGATGTACTGGACTCCCAGGACCAGCGTGATGACTTCGACAGCCAACACCGTGGCCGGATCGAGGCGGCGCCCTCTCCCGACCATGATACGCAGCAAGCGGAGCGTCAGCCAGAGCCCTGCCACGGCCGCGGCGTAGCGAATGGCTAATCCGAGCCCCGGTCGCACCAAGGCGAGCGGTGCAAAGGACAGCGCGGCGCTGGGCGTGTACGGGTAGTGGAGGCCGCCGGCATACAGGTGCTCGCCAGCGAGAAATCGCCGCCCCATCTCGCGCGAGATGTCGTAGTCGCCGATGTGCCGTTCCCGCCGGTGCGTGATCACCGCGGCTTGTGTCGCGATGATGACGAGACACGCGCCGATGAAGATTCGCCGCGCCCATGGGTGAGAGAAGAGTCGCTTGGTCATCGTCGCGGTATCCGGGAGGCCACGCCTAGAGGTTCGCTTCTTCGGGCGACGAAGACGGGGATGACGTCGACGATGCGGCGAGGCTTCCCGCGTCCCACCCGCCGCGTTCTTGGATCGCCCAAAGAGCCGCGTATTCGAGCTGAACTGCGGTGGCGGCACGCTGTGCGATCAGCAGACCGAACGTCCCGTCCAGACATCCGCCTTTGAGCAGATAGAATTTCAGGAAGGCGAAGACGGGCCGAAAGAACAAGTCCGACCAGCCGCATCGTTTGCCCCGGCGGTACCGGTCCTCCGCGACCAGCCGGAGTCGCACGTCGGCCAGGCGGCCGTTGAAGTACTCGGCGAACCCCGCCCGACGGCATCGGCCATGTTCCATCCATCCGCGGAGTTTCCGGACTCGGGACGGGTGGCTGGGGAGCCGCGCGTCGTGCAAGGCTTCCGCCGCCCAACGGCACCGCCCGCGATGGATGAGGCGGCTCTGCCAATCCGGGCTGTAGGCACGCACGTAGCGACCCATGACGTAGTTGCGTCGACGCATGAGGAAGAGGTCGTATCGTTCCTTGTCCTCGTCGCTCAAACGGCAGATCTCCTGCGCCAGCTCCGGGGAACACTCTTCATCGCCATCCAGCACCAACACCCACTCGTTGCGACAGAGGCCGGCGCCGAATCGCTTCTGCTCCGTGTAGCCGCGCCACGGCTCCACCACATACCGGGTGGCGAAGCGCTTTGCGATGTCCCCGGTGCCGTCCGCCGAGCCCGAATCCACGACAACCAGCTCATCGGCCCAGGCAGCCGACCGACAGGCCGCCTCGATCGTGTCCGCGACGTTGGCGCAGCAGATTACGACGGAAATCCGAGCCATATTCTCGCCCACGCACACGCCCCTCCGGCCAGCGCCTCACCACGGGTCACGATAACGCCGAGTCCCCGTACCGACCAGAACGGAACCTCGGCCGAATGCACTCGAAGATCACGCCGGAAACCACGGATCACCTCGCGTACAAGAACACTTTGTGCCGGTGAGTCGTGTACTCCGCGATCAGCTTCTCGTCCCTCGCGCCCTCGCAGCTGACCAGATACCGCCAATCGTTGAGCGTCTTCTCGGAAGTCACCCTGACTCCGGCATTGACATTGATGTAATAGGGAAGCGCATATACTGCGCATGTGCCGGCGACGCGCGGCTCTCCGTCCAGGCGACGGGCGATCTCCTGTCCGACGGCACGAAGTGAACCGCGCTTCTCCATCATCCACGGGAAGCCGACGAGGCCGTACGCGAACCGTCCGGCGATGACGGCGGCGATGAGAATCAGTGCGAAGTTCTTGGATCGGTCACGGCTCGAGCGAAGCACATACGCAAAGACCAGGGTGATGAGGGGAAACAGGGGGAGAATGTACCGGCCCCTGCTTCCGACGGAAAGCCAATACGGTACGTAGTTCACGCCGGCGATGAGCAGAAGCCGCGTGACGTTTTCCGTAAGGGCCGGCTTCTCCTTCCAGACGAGAAACGGAACCACAACGCTCAGGGGAAGGAGTTGCTTGACGGTCAGCAACGGGTAGCTCGCCAGATGGAGCAAGAGCTCCCCCATGCCGTGAGAAGGCGATGTCCTGCTGAGGCTCTCGAAGAACAGCCGGTGCGAATACACCGTTGGCGCTTCCGTCCAGAGGATCCATACCAAAGGGGGCACGACCGACGCGGCATACGCCACGAAGGAAGGCGCCGTGAAGGGCAGACGATACCGCTTATAAGAGAATGTCAGACTGGCGAGCGTCAGGACAAAGAAGGCGTACGCGGGGAAGCCCTTGAGGAGAAACGTGAGTCCCGTGATGAGCCCGGCGAGGATCAGGTAGCGGTTCTTTCCCGTCTCGAACGCGCTCCAGAGGCACAGGATCGTGCCGAATACGAAGAACGTGAGCGTGACGTCGATCTCCCCAATCCACCCGTAGTGATACAGATTGTCGGCGAGGGTGACGTAGATGAGCGCCGCGAGGAGGCCGACTTCGCGGCCCCCGATGATCCTTTTCGCGGTCAGGTAGACGAGAAGAGCGGTCAGGGCGGTGAAAGCGAGCGAAACGGCCCGGACGGCGAATCCGCTCCAGCCGAAGAGCATCGACGAGAGAACGATGAGCCAATTGAACAGGGGCGGTTTGTTAAAATAGGGTTCGCCCAGGAGCGTCGGCTGGAGATAGCTCCCACTGAACCACATCTCGTAGGCAACAAGCGCCCGGCGGGGTTCCTCCAGGGTGAGCTCGAAGAACCGTATGTAGGGAAACATCGACAGATATGCCAGGACGAGCAGTCCGGCGATCGTGAGTTGCCGGCGGTCGAAGCCAGTCCATGGCTTGGACGACGTATCTGTGATGGGGTGACACGCCCCGCTGGAGTCAGGGCCGCGGGCCCCGTTCCGCTCGCCCCTGGTCGTCACCCTTCTGTCTCCATGCCATCGGCCGCCGGCGACTCGCATCGCGCGCCGAGAACGCGGCAGTACTGCGCGCGAGTCTGTCGTGCTTCGGCCTCTAGCGTGAAAGCCTCTCCGGCGCGGGCGCGTCCGGCCTCCCCCATCGATTTTGCCAAAGCGGGGTTGGCGAGCACATCTATCACAGCCTCGGCAAGACGTTGGGGGTCTCGCGGAGGCACCACGAATCCGGTCTCCCCATGACGGACGGCCTCGGGAATCCCGCCGACCGCTGTGCCGACCACCGGCCGGCCGGCCGCCATGGCTTCCAGAACGGTCAAGGGAAGTCCCTCGGTGTGAGACGGCAGAACAAAGAGATCCATGGCAGCCAGGAACCGCGGAACGTCGTCCTGGGCCCCGACCCAGACGAGTCGGTCTCTCACCGCGAGGCGCTCCGCCAGCTCGAGGAGATGATTCATGTACCTCTTTCGAGGTGCCTCCCCCACCACCAGACACCTCACCCGCGGGATTCGCCGAACGATCAGGGGAAGGGCCTGAACGAGGTCATCGAACCCCTTGTGCGGGAGTATGTGGGCGACGATCCCGATAAGCGGATCGTCCGCCGCATTGCCCAGACTCTCACGCAGCTTGCGCCGCGCAGACTCTGTCCGCATGGGAGGAAGCGACACACCTGATCGAACGGTGCCGACTCGATCCTGCGGCACGCCCGCATCCACCAGGATCCGCGCTACGCTGTCGCACACCGCCACAAGGGCGTCCAGCCGGCGCAGGCGATATTGGCGAACCTTGTCTGGCGCGATCATCTCGCGGACTGTCGAGACGCATGGCACGCCTGCCCAACGGGCGACGAGAAGGCCGAACGGCGCCGACCGGTAATTGTTCACGTGGACCAGGTCGACGCCTCTCCTGGACAGCACCTGTCGCAGCCGGAGAAGGCACACTGGGAGGAGTGGGAGGGACAGCCCGTGCCTCCAGCGCGGGACCTTGAGCCGGACGACGCGGATCCCCTGGGATGATAGTCGCGCGAAGATCGCGTCATTCCGTGGCCACACGACGAGAGGCTCGACGCCGGCGGGCCGAATGGCTTCGATCAGACGGAGAAGGGCCAGCTCCGCCCCGCCCATCCGACTGAACTCATGCAGGTACAGGACGCGTGGCGTCATTGTCAACCCTTGAAGCCATGGCTGAGAACCTCGCGATAGAAGCCGAGGCGGAGCCAGCGGCTGCGTGTGCGGGGCAAGACCGGGTGGGACGCAATGCGCTGCGCCATCACCGAGGGATGACTGCCGCGGAAGCGCTTGAGTATGGGATGCCGCCGGCCGGGGTCCGGGAATCTCTCCCGCATCGTCCGCTCCCGTTCCGCTTTCGGCAGATCACCCCACCACAGCTCCTCGATCACGTCCAGTTTCGACACGAGCTGTTGGGGGGTCTTCACGGCACCATAATGGTAAACGCGCGCAACCGGCGCAAAGGATTTCTGGGGATCCCGAGCCCATCGGACATGCCCGCCCAGGTGATGCCGGTCGAGATATGCCGAACGGCCGCGCCGCCCCGGCCGAGCAACGCTATCCGTGTGGTCCTTGATCGCGGGACCGCAGGCATCGGCGACGATCTCGCATGAATCGTCGAGGCGTATCACACGACACGCCTTGTGGTAGCACCACGGATCGGTGGATTGATAGTCGAGGTAAAAGTGGAGGTAGCGGAACAGGAGCGCCTTGACTTCCGGATGGCCGGCCCAGTAGTGCATCGCCGCGCGGATTCCGGGCAGGTCGTCTTCGTGGATCACCTCATCGGCCTGAATGTAGAAACCCCAGGTGCAGCCCGTCGCCTGTGCCGCCGCCATGGCCTTGTTCGCTTCAATGGCCAACACCGCGCCGTCCGCCTTGACATCCGGCCAGACCGTGTCAATGATGCTGACCTTCGGATCGATCCTTTCCACCCGCCTGCGGGTATCATCGTCGCTCTTGCCTACGGCGAAGACGAATTGATCGCACACAGGAAGCACGCTGCGGATCGCTTCCTCGACCGGGTAGTCCAGCTTGGTGAGATTTCTGCCAAAGCCGAAACCACACACACCCATTCGCGAAGGGACGCGCACAGTGGATTCGCCTCTCGGTCAAACGCGCGAGGTGTTGCCCGATTCCGTCCTCGCGTAGCGTCTCACCCTGCCCAGCAGGCTCTCGGCATCCGGAAAACCGCACGCGAGGGCCTTGACCGCGCCGACGGCTCGTCGCACATCCTTCCCGAGCCGGAGTGCGCGAGCGTGCAGATACGAGCGGGGAGCGCCAAGCAGCCGCGCGGGCGCGAGGAGCGGGGGGTCGAAGAACCAGCGGCGGATCGCGGCCTCTCCCCACTTCTCCACGACCGTGACTCGCGGATGCTCGCAGGTGAACGGGGCGCGCTCACCCCGTCGCGTTGCCTGTACGTAATGGTGGACGTACACCCAGCCGGCAACCATCGGCGGCGCCACATCGCCTTGTTCCTCGGCGCGCTGACGGAGACGGAGGTAGAGATCCCAATCCGCCGCCTGGACCCGTGGATCCCAGCCGCCGATCTGGTTCGCGAACGACCGGGACATCACCACACAGCTTCCGACGATGCCGGAAACCAATCGGTCCTTGAAGGACACCCTGATCTCTTCGCAGAACCGCGACCAATCGCCGTACATCAGCTGCAGGGCGGCCCGAAGGTCGGCCGCCGTCTCGATGAGTCCGGTGCGCCGCTTGACGAGTCGCCACCGCTCCTGGACGGCGCGCGCCAATCCCTCGTTCGGCATCCTCTCGATTCCCACGGGAGACACCACGGAGAGACGGTGTCGAGCCAGTGCGTCGATCAGCGCCTCGTCCCACCCCGGGCTGACCACGATGTCGTTGTTGAGAAACCCGACGTACTCCCCGCTCGCCTGCGTAAGGCCGAGGTTCATGCTCTCCGGATAACACAGATTTCCACCGGTCGCCAGCACG
>Ga0316621_10000064_pt1 | contig 13789 bp, 8 predicted proteins | sample OWC_Aug_OW2_C1_D_2_FD_207664 | JGI IMG/M metagenome (GOLD analysis project Ga0316621, IMG submission 207664) | Wetland soil microbial communities from Old Woman Creek delta, Ohio, United States - OWC_Aug_OW2_C1_D1_C | ecosystem: Environmental > Terrestrial > Soil > Wetlands | place: USA: Ohio... | reverse complement strand
AATGGCTAAGGAAAAATTCTCGCGTACGAAGCCGCATGTGAATGTGGGGACGATTGGTCACGTTGACCATGGCAAGACGACGTTGACGGCGGCGATCACGACGGTGCTGTCGGCCAAGTTTGGTGGCACGGCCAAGAAATACGCTGAAATTGACGCGGCGCCGGAAGAAAAGGCGCGCGGCATCACGATCAACACTGCGCACGTTGAATACGAGACTGCCAACCGTCACTACGCCCACGTTGACTGCCCGGGCCACGCCGACTACGTCAAGAACATGATCACCGGTGCTGCCCAGATGGACGGCGCCATCCTCGTCTGCTCCGCTGCCGACGGCCCGATGCCGCAGACCCGCGAGCACATCCTGCTCGCCCGCCAGGTTGGCGTGCCGTACGTGATCGTGTACATGAACAAGTGCGACATGGTCGACGACGCCGAACTGCTCGAACTCGTCGAAATGGAACTCCGCGAGCTCCTCGACAAGTACGACTTCCCCGGTGACGCCACGCCGATCATTCAGGGCTCTGCCCTCAAGGCCCTCGAAGGCGACCAGTCCGAAATCGGCGTACCCTCCATCTTCCGTCTCGCCGACGCGCTGGACTCCTACATCCCGACCCCGGAACGCGCCATCGACCTGCCCTTCCTGATGCCGGTTGAAGACGTCTTCTCCATCTCCGGTCGTGGCACCGTTGTGACCGGTCGTATCGAGCGCGGCATCGTCAAGGTGGGCGAAGAAATAGAAATCGTCGGCATCCGTCCGACCATCAAGACCATCTGTACCGGCGTCGAAATGTTCAGGAAGCTGCTCGACCAGGGTCAGGCCGGCGACAACGTTGGCACCCTGCTGCGCGGCACCAAGCGTGAAGACGTCGAGCGCGGCCAGGTACTGTGCAAGCCGGGTTCGGTCAAGCCGCACACCCACTTCACCTCCGAAGTGTACATCCTGTCCAAGGATGAAGGCGGTCGTCACACGCCGTTCTTCAACGGCTACCGTCCGCAGTTCTACTTCCGTACCACCGACGTGACCGGCTCCATCGACCTGCCGGAAGGCGTCGAGATGGTGATGCCGGGCGACAACATCGCCATGACCATCAAGCTGATCAACCCGATCGCCATGGAAGAAGGCCTGCGCTTCGCCATCCGCGAAGGCGGTCGTACCGTCGGCGCCGGCGTCGTCGCAAAAATCATCGCCTGACCGCGACGTTTCATGCAACACGGCGCTCCGGGCAATCGGAGCGCCCTGATGTCTCTGCTGCAGGGGTGTAGCTCAATTGGTAGAGCGCCGGTTTCCAAAACCGAAGGTCGGGGGTTCGATTCCCTCCGCCCCTGCCACTCTCTCTAAAGATCGCGAAGATCATGGCTGACAAGATCAAGTTTGCGCTGGCGCTGGCCATGCTGGCTGCTGGCGTGGCTGCTTTCTACCTTCTCGCCGAACAGGCGATGATCTTGCGCGTACTCGCGGTGCTTGCCGGGGTCGCTCTCGCCGCTGCCCTCGCCTGGAAGACCGAGCCCGGACAGCGCTTCTTCACCTTCGCCAACGAGGCGGTGGTCGAAGCGAAAAAGGTGGTCTGGCCGACGCGCAAGGAAACCACGCAGTCCACCGCATTGGTCTTCGCTTTCGTCGTGATCATGGCGCTGTTCCTCTATCTGACCGACAAGACCCTGGAGTGGGTTCTCTACGATCTCGTGCTGGGCTGGAAGAAATCATGAGCAAACGCTGGTACGTGGTGCATGCCTATTCCGGCTACGAAAAGAGCGTCATGCGCGCCATTCAGGAGCGCATCAACCGTCTCGGGATGCAGGAGAAGTTCGGGCGCATCCTGGTTCCGGTCGAGGAAGTCGTCGAGATGAAGGCTGGCCAGAAGGCCATATCCGAGCGCAAGTTCTTTCCCGGCTACGTGCTGGTCGAGATGGAGATGGACGACGATTCCTGGCACCTGGTCAAGAACACGGCGAAGGTGACGGGCTTTGTCGGGGGCACGGCGACCAAGCCGACGCCGATTTCCCAGAAGGAAGTCGACAAGATCATGCAGCAGATGCAGGAAGGGGTCGAAAAGCCCCGCCCGAAGGTGCTGTTCGAGGCCGGCGAAGTGGTGCGAGTCAAGGAAGGTCCTTTCACCGATTTCCACGGCGCGGTCGAGGACGTTAACTACGAGAAGAGTCGCCTGCGCGTTTCGGTGACGATTTTTGGCCGGGCAACGCCGGTCGAACTCGAGTTTGCCCAGGTCGAGAAGGCCTGAAAAAGGGTTTCAAGGGCCTGCCGCAAGCCCCGATTGCGGCAAGAGGAGCGTCAGTAGCCGCTATTGCTGCGGTCAACGCGCGTTACCACTCACTTTCTAGGAGCAATCATGGCCAAGAAAATTATTGGCTACATCAAGCTGCAAGTGCCGGCTGGCAAGGCGAACCCGTCGCCCCCGATCGGCCCCGCGCTGGGTCAGCGCGGCCTCAATATCATGGAGTTCTGCAAGGCCTTCAATGCCCAGACGCAAGGGCTTGAGCCGGGCCTGCCGATTCCGGTGGTGATTACCGCTTTCGCCGACAAGTCCTTCACCTTCGTGATGAAGACACCGCCGGCGACCATCCTGATCAAGAAGGCGGTCGGCATCAAGTCCGGCTCGCCCAAGCCGCATACCAACAAGGTCGGCAAGATCACCCGCGCCCAGCTCGAGGAGATCGCCCAGACCAAGATGCCCGACCTGACCGCTGCCGACCTGGACGCTGCCGTGCGGACCATTGCCGGCACCGCCCGCTCGATGGGCGTTACCGTGGAGGGTGTCTGACATGGCCAGGTTAACCAAGAAGCAGAAGGCGCTGCAGGGCAAGATCGTCGCCCAGAAGCCGTACCCGGTTGGTGAAGCCCTGGCCCTGGCCAAGGAATCGGCAACCGCCAAGTTCGACGAGTCGATCGATGCCGCGGTGAACCTCGGCGTCGACCCGCGCAAGTCCGACCAGATCGTGCGCGGTTCCGTCGTGCTGCCGGCAGGTACCGGCAAGTCCGTCCGGGTTGCCGTTTTTGCCCAGGGCGACAAGGCCGAGGCTGCCAAGGCGGCCGGCGCCGAGATCGTCGGTTTCGAAGACTTGGCCGCCGAGGTCAAGGCCGGCAACCTGAATTTCGATGTCGTCATCGCCACGCCGGACGCCATGAAGGTCGTCGGCCAGCTCGGCCAGATCCTCGGCCCGCGCGGACTGATGCCGAATCCGAAGGTGGGCACCGTAACGATGGACGTCGCGACTGCCGTCGCGAATGCCAAGGCAGGCCAGGTCCAGTACCGTACGGACAAGGGCGGCATCATCCATGCCACCATTGGGCGCGCCTCCTTCCCGGTCGAGAATCTCGAGGCCAACCTGAAGGCACTGATCGACGCCCTGAACAAGGCCAAGCCTGCCACTTCCAAGGGCCAGTACCTGCGCAAGGTGGCGGTTGCAGCCACCATGGGTCCTGGCATTCGCGTCGATCAGGCCACGCTGGCTGGCTAACAAAAGTACTTTGGGCCGCTGGTGGCCGCTCCGGTGGCAACCAGTGGATCGTCAAAGACCGCAGGCGTTCTGGCAACAGGACTTAATGGCGAAAGTGACCTGCGCAGACGGTGTCCCAGAACAGGATTTTCCGCCGGCCGGCAACGGCAGGCGGTGCTTCCGGTTCAGGTCGCCGTAGGTGCGGCGGGATTTCCCCGCCGTGTTATGACTTGAAAGGAGGAAGGCCCCGTGGGTCTCAATCTGAACGAAAAGAAAGCGGTTGTTGCTGAAGTGTCGGCACAAGTGGCCGATGCCCAGACCATCGCGATCGCCGAGTACCGCGGCATCGCCGTCAGCCACATGACGGTGTTGCGCAGGAAGGCGCGCGAGTCGGGCGTCTATCTGCGCGTGCTGAAGAACACCTTGGTGCGTCGCGCAGTCGCTGACACGCCGTTCGCCGGTTTGTCCGACCAGATGGTCGGGCCGCTGATCTACAGCATTTCCGGCGATCCCGTGGCAGCAGCGAAAGTCCTCAACGATTTCGCCAAGACCAACGACAAGCTTGTGCTCAAGGCTGGCGTCTTCGCCGGCAACGTGCTCGACAAGGCTGGGCTGCAGGCGCTTGCCTCCATCCCGAGCCGCGAAGAGCTGCTTGCCCGGCTGCTCGGCGTCATGCAGGCTCCGGTGTCCGGTTTTGCCGGCTGCCTGGCTGCGCTGGCCAAGCAACGCGAAGAAGCTGCCGCTTGATCCCTACCGCTTACGATTTGAACTAGGAGTATTTTGAAATGGCAATTAGCAACGAAGACATCCTGGAAGCCGTTGGCTCCATGACCGTGATGGAACTGAATGACCTGGTCAAGGCATTCGAGGAAAAGTTTGGTGTTTCCGCCGCATCGTTCGCGGCTGGCCCGGCTGCTGCCGGCCCGGCCGCACCGGTCGAAGAGCAGACCGAATTCACCGTCATGCTGACCGGCGCTGGCGAGAAGAAGGTCGAAGTCATCAAGGTCGTCCGTGCGGTGACCGGCCTTGGCCTCAAGGAAGCCAAGGATCTTGTCGATGGTGCCCCGAAGGCGGTCAAGGAAGGCATTTCCAAGGCCGATGCCGAAGCCCTCAAGAAGCAGTTGGAAGACGCCGGCGCCAAGGTCGAGATGAAGTAACGGAGTCCCGTGTGCGGGCTGGCGGCTTCGCTGCCAGCCCTTTTCCGCTTTGTACGAACGGTTCGAACCAACCCCGAAGACAGACTTGATTGACGCCAGCCGGCAGACGCAAACGGTGCTTTCCCTTCCCTGAGTGGAGGGAGAGCGCGTTTGCGTTTGCCTGTTTCGACAGCTTCGACGTTTGAATTCATCCTCACGGAGTTCCCATGACTTACTCCTTCACCGAGAAGAAACGCATCCGCAAGAGCTTCGCCAAGCGCTCCAGCGTACTCGATGTCCCCTTCCTGCTTGCGACCCAACTGGAGTCCTTCTCGGCCTTCCTGCAAGCCGAGACTCCGGCCGAGAGGCGCAAGAACGAGGGGCTTCAGGCGGCGTTCACCTCGATCTTTCCGATTGCCTCCCATTCCGGCAACGCGCGGCTGGAGTTCGTCAGCTACATGCTCGGCGCCCCGGCGTTCGACGTGACCGAGTGCCAGCAGCGCGGGCTGACCTACGCTTCGTCCCTGCGCGCCAAAGTGCGCCTGGTGATCATGGATCGAGAAGTGCCGGACACGATCAAGGAAGTGAAGGAGCAGGAAGTCTACATGGGCGAACTCCCGCTGATGACGACGAACGGCTCGTTCGTCATCAACGGCACCGAGCGGGTCATCGTTTCCCAGCTCCATCGTTCGCCCGGCGTCTTCTTCGAACATGACCGCGGCAAGACGCACAGCTCGGGCAAGCTGCTTTTCTCGGCGCGGGTCATTCCCTATCGCGGCTCTTGGCTGGATTTCGAGTTCGATGCGAAGGACATACTTTTCTTCCGTGTCGACCGTCGCCGCAAGATGCCTGTCACCACGCTGCTCAAGGCGATCGGCATGTCTTCCGAGCAGATCCTGGCGAATTTCTTCGAGTTCGACACCTTCGGCCTGAGCAAGGAGAAGATCGAATTCTCCCTGCTACCGGAGCGTTTGCGAGGGGAAGTGGCACGCTTCGACTTTGTCGCTCCGGATGGCAAGGTCATTGTCGCCAAGGACAAGCGGATCATCGCCAAGCATATCCGCGACATCACTGCCGCGTCGCTCAAGCAGATCGCCGTCCCCGAGGATTTCATCGTGGGCAGGGTCATTGCCCGCGACGTCGTCGATCAGGATAGCGGCGAGATCATCGCCAGCGCCAACGATGAAATCACCGAGACGTTGCTGGCGAAGCTGCGCGAGGCAGGCATCACCACCCTCGAGACCCTCTACACGAACGACCTCGACCGTGGCGCGTTTATCTCCAGCACGCTGCGTGCGGACGATACCGTGTCACGGCAGGCGGCGCGCATCGCGATCTACCGGATGATGCGGCCGGGCGAGCCGCCCACCGAGGAGGCGGTCGAGATCCTGTTCAACGGCCTGTTCTATTCGGACGAGCGATACGACCTGTCCGGCGTCGGTCGCATGAAATTCAACCGTCGCCTGGCGCGGCAGGATGTCATCGAATACAAGGTGATGGTCAAGAGCCTCGCCTCCAAGGCCGAGGCCGCGTTGAAGAATCTCGCGGAAGGGTCGGGCTTCCCGCTTCCCGCCATCCAGTATCTGGTCAGTCTGATGCCCTATGGTGCGCGAGCACTCTGCGAAAACATGACGCAGAGCGATGCCGATGCCTTGGCCAGCAAGATCAAGCCACTGGGTGCCAACGTGGAAGTTCGCGAGCAACTGACCCTGTCGCCGCGTGACATCGTCGATGTCATCAAGGTCCTCGTCGATTTGCGCAACGGCCGGGGTGAGATCGACGACATCGACCACCTCGGCAATCGCCGCGTCCGGTCGGTCGGCGAACTGGCGGAAAACCAATTCCGCGCCGGGTTGGTGCGTGTCGAGCGTGCCGTCAAGGAGCGCCTGAGCCAGGCCGAATCCGACAATCTGATGCCGCACGACCTGATCAACGCGAAGCCGATCAGCGCGGCGATCAAGGAGTTCTTCGGCTCCAGCCAGTTGTCCCAGTTCATGGACCAGACCAATCCGCTGTCGGAGATCACGCACAAGCGGCGCGTCTCGGCACTCGGCCCGGGTGGCCTGACCCGCGAGCGTGCCGGCTTCGAGGTGCGCGACGTGCATCCGACCCACTACGGCCGCGTCTGCCCGATCGAGACGCCGGAAGGTCCGAACATCGGCCTGATCAACTCGCTCGCCCTGTTCGCCCGTGTCAACAGCTACGGCTTCATCGAGACCGCCTATCGCCAGGTTGCCGGCGGCAAGGTGAGCAACGACATCGAATACCTGTCGGCGATCGAGGAAGGCAATTACGTCGTCGCCCAGGCCAATTCCTCGCTCGACGAGCAGGGACGCTTGACCGACGATCTCGTGACCTGCCGCGAAAAGGGCGAGACCATCCTGGCCGAGCCGTCGCGCGTCCAGTACATGGACGTCGCGCCGGGCCAGATCGTTTCCGTTGCCGCCTCGCTGATTCCGTTCCTTGAGCACGACGATGCGAACCGCGCGCTGATGGGAGCCAACATGCAGCGGCAGGCGGTGCCCTGCCTTCGTCCCGAAAAGGCGCTGGTGGGCACGGGTATCGAACGCACGGTTGCGGTCGACTCGGGTACGGCAGTCGTGGCGCTTCGTGGCGGGCTGGTTGACTATGTCGATGCCGCGCGGGTCGTGGTTCGCGTCAATGACGACGAGACCGTCGCCGGCGAAGTCGGCGTGGACATCTACAATCTCGTCAAGTACACCCGTTCCAACCAGAACACCAACATCAACCAGCGTCCGCTGGTGCGCGTTGGCGACCGGATCGCACCCGGCGACGTAGTGGCCGACGGCGCCTCGACCGACAAGGGCGAACTTGCGCTCGGCCAGAACATGCTGATCGCCTTCATGCCATGGAACGGCTACAACTTCGAGGATTCGATCCTGATCTCCGAGCGCGTCGTCGCCGAAGACCGCTACACCTCGATCCACATCGAGGAACTGACGGTCGTCGCGCGTGACACCAAGCTCGGCCCAGAGGAGATCACCCGCGACATCGCTTCGCTGGGCGAAGCGCAGCTGTCGCGGCTCGACGAGTCCGGCATCGTCTATATCGGTGCCGAAGTCGAGGCCGCTGACGTGCTGGTGGGTAAGGTGACACCGAAGGGTGAAACCCAGCTGACGCCGGAAGAAAAGTTGTTGCGCGCCATCTTCGGCGAGAAGGCGTCTGACGTGAAGGACACCTCGCTGCGCGTGCCGTCGGGCATTGCCGGCACCGTCATCGATGTCCAGGTGTTTACCCGCGAGGGGATCGAGCGCGACAACCGCGCCCAGGCCATCATCGAAGACCACCTGCGCCACTACAAGCTCGATCTCGCCGACCAGATGCGCATCGTCGAACGCGATGCCTTCGAGCGGATCGGGCGCCTGATCGTCGGCAGGAAGGCAAATGGCGGCCCGAAGAGGCTGGCCAAGGGATCGACCATCGAGCAGTCATACCTGGATGGCATGGACCCGCATCACTGGTTCGATATCCGTGTTGCCGAGGAGGAAATCGCACAGCAGCTCGAGCAGGTCAAGGACGGTCTCGAGCAGGTGCGCAAGGCTTTCGATGTCGCCTTCGAAGCCAAGCGCAAGAAGCTGACCCAGGGCGACGAACTGCCGCCGGGCGTCCAGAAGATGGTCAAGGTTTATGTCGCGGTGAAGCGTCGCCTGCAGCCGGGTGACAAGATGGCGGGCCGTCACGGCAACAAGGGTGTTGTCTCGCGTATCCTGCCGGTCGAGGACATGCCGCACATGGCCGACGGCACCCCGGTCGACATCGTGTTGAATCCGCTCGGCGTGCCGTCGCGGATGAACGTCGGCCAGATTCTCGAGGTGCATCTTGGTCTCGCGGCCAAGGGGCTCGGCTTCAAGATCGCCGACATGCTTCGTCAGCAAGCCGCCGTCAAGGATGTACGGGCCTTCCTCGACCGGATCTACAACTCTGGCGGCAAGACCGAGAAACTGGACGAATTGTCCGACGCCGAAATCCTCGAGATGGCCGGCAACCTGACTTCCGGCGTGCCGTTTGCGACGCCGGTGTTCGACGGCGCCAGGGACGAAGAGATCAAGGCCATGCTCGCTCTTGCCGAAATGCCGTCGTCGGGACAGATGACGCTGTTCGACGGCCGAACCGGCGAGCCGTTCGAGCGCCAGGTGACGGTCGGCTACATGCACTACCTGAAGCTGCACCACCTGGTCGACGACAAGATGCACGCCCGCTCGACCGGCCCCTACTCCCTGGTGACCCAGCAACCGCTGGGCGGCAAGGCGCAGTTCGGCGGGCAGCGCTTCGGTGAAATGGAAGTGTGGGCCCTCGAAGCCTATGGCGCCGCTTATGTGCTGCAGGAAATGTTGACCGTGAAGTCCGACGACGTGAATGGTCGTACCAAGGTGTACGAAAACATCGTCAAGGGCGAGCACCGGATCGATGCCGGCATGCCGGAATCGTTCAACGTGCTGGTCAAGGAAATCCGTTCGCTGGCAATCGACATCGATCTGGAACGTTACTGATTCAGGGCTTAGGAGTTAAACGATGAAAGCATTGCTCGATCTGTTCAAACAGGTAACCGCCGAGGAAGAATTCGACGCGATTACCATCGGTCTCGCCTCGCCCGACAAGATCCGCTCGTGGTCCTACGGCGAAGTCAAGAAGCCGGAAACGATCAACTACCGGACCTTCAAGCCCGAGCGTGACGGCCTCTTCTGCGCCAAGATCTTCGGCCCGATCAAGGATTACGAGTGCCTGTGCGGCAAGTACAAGCGCCTCAAGCACCGCGGCGTCATTTGCGAGAAGTGCGGCGTCGAGGTGACGCTGGCCAAGGTTCGTCGCGACCGCATGGGTCACATCGAGCTGGCCTCGCCGGTTGCCCATATCTGGTTCCTGAAATCCCTGCCTTCCCGTCTCGGCATGGTGCTCGACATGACGCTGCGCGATATCGAGCGCGTTCTGTACTTCGAGGCCTATGTGGTCTGCGACCCGGGCATGGTCAGCAACCTCCAGCGTGCCCAGCTGCTCACCGAAGAGCAGTATCTCGACATGATGGAGGAGCACGGCGACGAATTCCATGCGCTGATGGGCGCCGAGGGTATCCGCGAGCTCCTGCGCAGTCTCGAACTGTCCAGCGAAGTCGAATCGCTGCGCGCCGAACTCGAGGTGACCGCCTCGGAGGCGAAGAACAGGAAGATCGCCAAGCGCCTGAAGATACTGGAAGGTTTCGTCAAGTCGGGCATCAAGCCTGACTGGATGGTGCTCGAAGTCCTGCCGGTGCTGCCGCCCGACCTGCGTCCGCTGGTGCCGCTCGACGGCGGCCGGTTCGCGACCTCCGACCTCAACGATCTCTACCGTCGCGTCATCAACCGCAACAACCGCCTGAAGCGGCTGCTCGAGCTGAAGGCGCCGGAAATCATCGTCCGCAACGAAAAGCGCATGCTGCAGGAAGCCGTCGATTCGCTGCTCGACAACGGCCGCCGCGGCAAGGCCATGACCGGCGCCAACAAGCGCCCGCTGAAGTCCCTGGCCGACATGATCAAGGGCAAGGGCGGCCGCTTCCGTCAGAACCTGCTCGGCAAGCGCGTCGACTACTCCGGCCGTTCGGTCATCGTCGTCGGCCCGCAGCTCAAGCTGCATCAGTGCGGTCTGCCCAAGCTGATGGCGCTGGAACTGTTCAAGCCCTTCATCTTCCACAAGCTGGAAGTCGGTGGTTACGCGACGACGATCAAGCAGGCCAAGAAGATGGTCGAAGGCCAGGAGCCGATCGTCTGGGACATGCTGGAAGACGTCATTCGCGAACATCCGGTCATGCTGAACCGCGCGCCGACCCTGCACCGTCTGGGTATCCAGGCCTTCGAGCCGACCCTGATCGAAGGCAAGGCGATCCAGCTGCATCCGCTGGTCTGCGCCGCTTTCAACGCCGACTTCGACGGTGACCAGATGGCCGTACACGTACCGCTGTCGCTGGAAGCGCAGATGGAAGCCCGCACGCTGATGCTGGCCTCCAACAACGTGCTGTCGCCGGCCAATGGCCAGCCGATCATCGTGCCGTCGCAGGACATCGTTCTCGGCCTGTACTACGCGACCCGCGAGAAGATCAACGGCAAGGGCGAAGGGATGTATTTCGCCGATGTGGCCGAAGTCGAACGCGCCATGGCGGCCAATGAACTCGACATCCATTCCCGGATCTCGGTGCGCCTCAAGCACTACGAGCCGGCTGCGGTCGACGGTGAATTCGTCGAGAAAATTGTGCGCGTCGAAACCACCGCTGGGCGTGCGCTGCTGTCGCGCATCCTGCCCAGGGGCCTGCCGTTCAAGGTTATTGACAAGGCGCTGAAGAAGAAGGAGATCACCAAGTTGATCGACGAATCCTTCCGTCGCTGTGGTCTCAAGGAAACCGTCGTGTTTGCCGACAAGCTGATGCAGAACGGCTACGCTCTGGCGACGCGGGCCGGTATCTCGTTCTGCTCCGACGACATGCTCGTGCCGGCGAAGAAGCACGAGATCATCGCTGCCGCCGAAGCGGAAGTGAAGGAGATCGAGACCCAATATACGAATGGCCTGGTCACCCAGGGCGAACGCTACAACAAGGTCGTCGATATCTGGGGGCGTACCGGCGACCAGGTCGCCAAGGTGATGATGGATGAACTCGGCCACGAGGAAGTCAAGGATCGCCACGGCAAGATGGTCAAGCAGGATTCCTTCAATTCCATCTACATGATGGCCGACTCCGGCGCCCGCGGCTCTGCCGCGCAGATCCGCCAGCTCGCCGGCATGCGCGGCCTGATGGCGAAGCCGGACGGCTCGATCATCGAGACGCCGATTACCACCAATTTCCGCGAAGGCCTGAATGTTCTCCAGTACTTCATCTCGACCCACGGCGCCCGCAAGGGCCTGGCCGATACCGCGCTGAAGACGGCGAACTCCGGTTACCTCACCCGTCGCCTGGTGGACGTCACGCAGGATCTGGTGATCACCGAGGACGATTGCGGCACCGCCAACGGCTTCGCGGTCAAGGCCCTGGTCGAGGGCGGCGAGGTCATCGAGCCGCTGCGCGAGCGTATCCTCGGCCGTGTGACCGGCGAGGACATCGTCGATCCCGGAACCCAGGAGACGGTCATCTTCGCCGGCGAGATGCTGGATGAAGGACGGGTCGACCTGATCGACAAGCTGGGTATCGACGAAGTCAAGGTTCGCACCCCGCTGACCTGCGAAACGCGCTACGGGATCTGCGCCCAGTGCTACGGCCGCGATCTGGGTCGCGGCAGTATGGTCAACGTCGGCGAAGCGGTCGGCGTCATTGCCGCCCAGTCGATCGGCGAACCGGGCACCCAGCTGACCATGCGGACCTTCCACGTCGGCGGCGCTGCATCGCGAGCTGCCGTCGCTTCGCAGGTCGAGGCGAAGTCGGCCGGTACCGTGCGGTTCACTCCAACCATGCGTTATGTCACCAGTGCCAAGGACGAAAAGGTCGTCATTTCGCGTTCAGGCGAGGTGCTTATCACCGACGACCATGGCCGCGAGCGCGAGCGCCACAAGGTGCCGTACGGCGCGACGCTGGCCGTCAATGACGGCATGTCCGTCAAGGCCGGCGCCAAGCTGTCGACTTGGGATCCGCACACCCGTCCGATCGTCACCGAGTACGACGGCACCGTTCGCTTCGAGAATGTCGAGGAAGGCGTCACCGTCGCCAAGCAGGTCGATGACGTTACCGGCCTGTCTACACTGGTCGTCATCGACAACAAGCGGGGCGGCAAGGCTGCCACCAAGGGCCTGCGCCCGGTCGTCAAGCTGCTCGACCAAGCCGGACAGGAGGTCAGGATCCACGGCAGCGATCACGCCGTGTCGATCGCCTTCCAGGTCGGCTCGATCATTTCGGTGGTCGACGGGCAGCAGGTCGGCATCGGCGACATTCTTGCCCGCATGCCGCAGGAGTCAGCCAAGACGCGTGACATTACCGGCGGCCTGCCGCGTGTGGCGGAACTGTTCGAAGCGCGCATCCCGAAGGATGCCTCGGTGCTTGCCGAAGTGACCGGCACGATCAGCTTCGGCAAGGACACCAAGGGCAAGCAGCGTCTGGTCATCACCGATCTTGACGGTGGCCAGAACGAGTTCCTGATCCTGAAGGAGAAGCACGTTCTCGTCCATGATGGGCAGGTGGTCAACAAGGGCGAGAAGATCGTCGAAGGCGCCCCGGACCCGCACGATATCCTGCGCTTGCAGGGCGTCGAGGCGCTGGCCCGCTACATCACCGACGAGGTACAGGACGTCTACCGCCTTCAGGGCGTCAAGATCAACGACAAGCACATCGAGGTGATCGTCCGCCAGATGTTGCGTCGCGTAATGATCGACGAGCCGGGCGACACCCGTTTCATCAAATCGGAGCAGGTGGAGCGTGCCGAACTGCTGGCCGAGAACGATCGTGCGATCGCCGAAGGCAAGCTGCCGGCAACCTTCGAGCATATGTTGCTCGGCATCACGAAGGCCTCGCTGTCCACCGACTCGTTCATATCCGCGGCGTCCTTCCAGGAAACTACGCGCGTGCTTACCGAAGCGGCAATCATGGGCAAGCGCGACGACCTGCGTGGCCTCAAGGAGAACGTCATTGTCGGCCGCCTGATTCCGGCCGGCACTGGGCTTGCCCACCACCGCAGCCGTCGGGCGCAGGCCGCGGGCATCGTCGACCTCGCCGGCGATCGCGGGATTGAGGAAAGTGCCGAGGAATCAATGGCCCAGGGAGTGGATCAGGGGGCCTGAGCAATCGAACAACCCCGGTGTTTCGTTGACACCGGGGTTGATCAACCCTAAAATCCACGGTTTTTGTCGGCGGAGGCTAACCATTGTCTTCGCTTTGGATAACAAAATTGCCGGCGTGCAGCGAAGTTTCGTCGTCCGGCTGCTGAAGGAATAGATATGCCGACCATCAACCAACTCGTGCGCAAGCCGCGTGTTGCGGAGGTTACCAAGAACAAGGTGCCCGCGCTCGAGAGGTGCCCGCAAAAGCGTGGTGTTTGTACCCGCGTCTATACGACGACCCCGAAAAAGCCGAACTCAGCTTTGCGCAAGGTGTGCAAGGTGCGTCTGACGAACGGCTTCGAGGTGATCTCCTACATCGGTGGCGAAGGCCACAACCTGCAGGAGCACTCGGTGGTCCTGATCCGAGGCGGTCGCGTCAAGGACCTGCCCGGTGTGCGTTACCACACCGTGCG
>Ga0316621_10000063_pt1 | contig 13853 bp, 29 predicted proteins | sample OWC_Aug_OW2_C1_D_2_FD_207664 | JGI IMG/M metagenome (GOLD analysis project Ga0316621, IMG submission 207664) | Wetland soil microbial communities from Old Woman Creek delta, Ohio, United States - OWC_Aug_OW2_C1_D1_C | ecosystem: Environmental > Terrestrial > Soil > Wetlands | place: USA: Ohio... | reverse complement strand
CCCGCTGGGACAGTCCAAGTAGCCAACGATGTTTCATCTTGAGAATCTCAACAAGTGGGATTCCATATCTTACTTGGTCAGCAGATGGCACGACAGGGCTCAGCGCAATCCCGTCTGGCGGGCCTGCTTTTGTTGATGGGATAACGTACTGGCTAAAGGCCACGTTAGATGTTGACAATGGGGCTGCTGGACGAACCGCCCGCTTCTACTACGCAGCAGATTCTGCGACCGAACCCACTTCGTGGACACAGTGGGGGACAGATGTGACCGCTGCTGGGGTTACGTCGCTTTATGCGTCGTCATCAGCGGCCCTTGAGGTTGGATCATTCAACAACGGTTTCTCAGGGATGCTGACAGGCAACGCATATCGCGCCATTGTGCGTCGTGGTATCGGTGGCACCACGGTGGCTGATTGGGCCGCATACGGACACCCTGCCAACGCTGGCACATTCGGGGATGCAAACTTGAATGTGTGGACGATCAATGGTGGCACGTTGAGGAATGCGAACCGTTTGAACTTCGGCGCCAGCGACTCGTTCACGGTTATAGCCGTGCAACGAGTGTGGTCCACTCAGTCAACAGCGCGTGCGCTCATTGCCAAGAAAGCCGATCTGACGGCTGCAACTCAAGGTTGGGCGTTGAGTTCGGGCAGCACGACAGCATTACAAGGGCAGATGCAGGTCGGTGATGGCACAAACGGCGTGACAGCCGTGAGCGCAAGCCGCACGGCAGGAACCTTGCAGATAGTTACCGCTGTGCGCAACATCACTGCCGACACTGTTACAACATGGTTGAACAACACCGCCGGCACATCAATCACGGACACAACAACGATCAGTTCAGCCAACGCTGAGGTGATGCGAGTCGGTCGATTGTCAGGGGCTGGAACCGGATACGCCGACATGGAGCTGGTCTCCGCTGCCGTCTGGAGTCGAGCGCTGAACGCCAACGAGATCGCCACCATCGTCAACCGCTACACCTAGGAGACACCATGCACCACCTGTTCGGGTCCGACGCCCGCGCCTCGGCGTTCCGCACCCTGCTGCGCGCCGCCGTCGTGATCGCCACCGCGTTCGGCCTTGACCTTGACCCGCAACAAGTCGCCGCCATCCAACTCGGCATCGAAGCACTGCTCCAGTTCGGCCGTTCCTGGTACACGAAAGCGGTCTGACAATGGCCTTGGGGGACGCACTCAACAACGAAGCCGCACGCAACTATCGGATGCGTTGCGCTTTAGCCGTGCTGCTGGAACGCCTTGCCGACGACGACGCCGCTGCGCTGCGAGACGCACTCGGCCAGCCGCACGCATTCACCAACGGCCAGATCGAACGAGCACTAGCGACCGAAGGACACGGCCACATCAAGTCGTACACGATCATGCGGCACCGGAACGGGAGTTGTTCGTGTGGCTCTCGGTGACGCACTCAATGCCGAAGCCCAACCAAACCGGCTGACCATCCTCGGCAAGATTGCCGAACTGCTTGAGCGGAACGGCATCGATGCCGACGACATCGGCCGTGTCCACAAGGTGAACGTGTGGCAAGGCTTTCACAAGGACGCTGACGGTGAAGCACAGGTCGTGGACTTGGTTGGCGTGCAACTGTCGCCGCATTGGGCCGAAGGACCGCAATGGCCGGTGGTGCAGCAAGGCCCGTCGGTCAAACTGCCTGCCCGCAAGGTCAAGCCGACACGTTCCGACGGCTGGCATGACTGCGTGATTCTGCCCGATATGCAAGTCGGCTACTACCGAGCCCGCAGCGGCGAGTTGGAACCGATCCACGACGAAGCAGCGATAGCGGTAGCACTCGCCATCTGCGCAGACATCAATCCGTCGCTGGTGGTGCTGGTCGGCGACAACTTGGACGGTGCCGAACTCGGCAAGTACCGCACCAGCCCGGCCTATCAGCAGACGACACAGGCCGCTGTTGATCGTCTGGCGACGTTGTGCGCCGAACTGCGACAGGCCGCACCGAATGCACGCATCGTGTGGCTGGCCGGCAACCACGAGGAACGGCTACCTCGCTACCTGCTGGACAATGCCGTAGCAGCGTTTGGGCTGCGCAAAGGCAACGCACCCGAATCATGGCCTGTGCTGTCGTTGCCCTATTTGGCACGCATGGACGAACACGGCGTGGAGTTTGTGCCTGGCTACCCGGCGTCGGCGTTCTGGATCAACGACCGGCTGCGAGTGATCCACGGCGACCGAGTTGCCAGCGGCGGTAGCACGGCGCACAAGTACCTCGGGAACGAGAAGGTGTCCGTCATCTACGGCCACATCCACCGCCGGGAGTACGCTGCCCGCACACGTGAAGACAGGGACGGGCCGAAAGAAATCATGGCCGCATCACCGGGCTGTCTCGCCACGATCAGCGGTGCGGTACCGTCCACCAAAGGCGGGCTAGACCTAGATGGCCGTCCGATGGCACGCATCGAGGACTGGCAGCAAGGGATCGGCGTCGTCACCTATCAAGACGGCGATGGCCTGTTCACCTATCACAACATCGCAATCCACGACGGCTGGGCCATGTGGGCCGGCAAGGAATACCGCCATGAGTAAGCATCCGATCAAGCTCACCGCCAGCGAGGCTGCACAGTTGGCGTCGCTGATCGCCACTGTGGCACGTCCACGGTCGGCCGACGAAGTGGCCGCTGTCGAGCGCTGGCTGGGTCGGTTGATGAAGGCCAGCCGAGAGTGAAGCGACGTCCGGTCGCTGTCCGCTGGCATGACGCCGCACACATTCAGCCAGGCGACTGGTGCACCGGCCTGCCCGATGACACTGCTGTGCTGGTGACAACGGTCGGCGTGCTGGTGCGCAAGTCCAAGACGCATCTGGTGGTTGCCCAGTCGGTGGACGATTCCGGCAATCTGACGGGGGTGTTCAGCATCCCGAGAACGAACGTCGTGAAGATGTGGCGGCTCACCGACAAATAGGGTCTTGACGACTCGGGCCAGCCGTGCGCATACTCTGTCGCACCCAACCGTTCCGAAGGGGGAACATGAACTGGCTACATCTCGCCATGCTGTTCGCACCGCTGGCCGCCATCGCCATCGGTGGCATCATCTGCGAACACGACTGGTTTGACCGCATCACCGACCGCCTCGGGTTTCCATGCAGCGAAGACGAGTGGGTGAACTGATGTTCAACGACTTCATGCTGTCCGAACTTGTGGACGCACTCCACAAGACGCTGGTGGCCGCTGCTCCGACAATCAGCGTGTACGACGTCAACCTTGCCAGCATCGCCATCCACCGACTGGAGCAGGCCACCGCCATCATCCACGGCTACCGTCGAATGCCGCACTGGCCGGCCGACTACGACGGCTGGACGGCCTGCAACTTCCAGATCCCGACCGAACTCGCCGAAGCCGCCGCCGCATTCATGCAACGAGTCCGAATGGACAACCTGCCGTGGTGAGGGCCAGCGTGGACGGCTTCAGCCGCACCTTCGACGTGGTCAACAAGCACGCCGACAACGGGCTGGTCGAGATGCGCACACCCAACGGTGTCGCTACATGGTTCGCCGACCCGGCCTTTGTCACTTTTCTTGACGGATCGCCGCAACCGGAACGACCTGGCATCACCGGGGCCCGCCGCAAACTGCTGCGTGCGCTCATGTTCTCGCCGCTCACCGACCAAGCACTGTCGGAGCGTGCAGTCATCCACAACGTGATGTGGACCGCCCACATGCGCTCAGAGCTAGTCGTGGCCGGCCTTGTCGCCGACTCGGGCAAGCGTTCAGTCGGCGACGACGGCGCACGCCACATCGTGTGGATGATCACCGACCTCGGCCGCAAAGAACTGGACCGGCCAGCATGACCGTCCACCACCTGCGCCAGCCACGCCCATACGACTGGGCCGCCGACGACCTCGACCGTGTACGCATGGCCGCAAACATCATCTTCGCCTACTGCACCGCCGACGACGCACCGCAATGCGTCAAGGATGCGGCCGAACTCATCAAGCAGAAAGGACTCCAGCGATGACGCATTCAGCTAGCCGGTCATGCATCAACAGCGTGGCGCACGCACTGATCGAGAACGTCGTGGACGCCGACTGGCACGACCTGCGGTGCGCACTTGAGGTGGCCCGCATTGCCATCGAGGCGTGCGATATGTATCGCCTGTTCTATGGCTGGCCCGAAGTCGGAGAGGGCATCCAATGGACGATGTGAACGAGCGTCTCGCATCCATCCCGGCAAGGCACGCCCAACCGGACCCGTCCACCCTCGCCACGCTGCCGAAGGGCGGCACCAACCTCGTCTACATGGGCCATGCCGAAGTGACCCTTGCTCTGATCGACGCCGATCCGCAATGGACATGGGAGCCGGTCGCGATGGACTTGGAAACCGGCGGGCCACGTATCATCCAAGACGGGAACCTGCTCATCCTGTGGGGCTACCTCACCGTGTGCGGCGTGCGTCGTCTGTGCGTCGGCACCTGCGAAGCCCGCAAAGCAGAACACTCAAAGGAACTTGTCGGTGACCTGCTGCGGAACGGCGCAATGCGTTTCGGCATCGGTACCAAACTGTGGTCGAAGGCGATTGATGCCGATCCCGGTTCCATGATCCGCCAGGCACCAGCACCGGCCCGCACCAGCCCGAACGCTGCCCTGTTTGACAAGGTGAAGCGTTGCGCAGGCACCGAACTCGCAACCGAACTCAAGCAGCTTGCCGCCGAGAACGGTCGTCGGCTCACTCTTGCCGATCTTGACGCCGACCCAGAATGGGCTGCAATCGTTGCGGCGGTGGTCGGCTGATGGGCGGGCATCCCGGCCAGAATCAGAAATGGGATTACGCCGAGATCGCCGACATTGCCGTGCGCGCCCATAACCGTGGCGAACGCATGGCGGCAGTGATCGCCGAAATCTTTGATGTGACCGAAGTGAACGCCCGCACAATGATCAGCAAGTGTCGAGACTTGGGTTTCCCGATCCCGGCATCATCGCCAGGTGCCGAAGTTAAGCAGCGTGACGGCCAGCCGAAACCCGAGCAGCTGAAGCAGGTCACCACGAAACGGCTGCATAGGTACAGCGTGTTCGAAGGCATGACGAAGAAAGATGTAGACGACTTCATCGCCAAGCACGGCCGCTATCCAACACAGGATCCGGTGCGTCGTCGCCATCGTGGGCCGGAGACTGGCACCATTGGCGAGTTCACGTGAGCCGTTCATACGATCCCGCCGAAGTGATCGCCATCTGTCGTGAAGCCGCACAGGCCGGCGAACGCCAAGTGTCGGCCATCATGGAGCATTTCGATGTTGACCGTAAGCGTGCGCAAACCATGCTGATGGTGGCAAAGCGGCATCATCCCGATCACGGTCTGCCACGAGGCCAGAAAGGGCCTGACGTTGGTGCTACCGCCCGCCACGACCGCAACACGGTTGCACAGGTCGCCATCGAGGCGTTCAACCGGCGTGAACGACTGGCCGCTGTGGTCGCTGCACGGTTCGGCGTGTCCGAACGGAACGCCACACAGATCCTGACTCGGCTTCGCAAGCAAGGCTTTCCCATCCCGCACTGTCCGACCGCAGCACATGGCCCGCACCTGCGCGCTCTCGGCTGCTGCTGCGAAGAATGCCAAGCCGACACCGCCGAGGCCGAGACGGTGAAGCCCGACGAGCCGACACCGCTGAAGGTGACAGTCGTCGGCACGATCCAACTACCGGAAGCAGCTTTGCCGATGGGGCCTTGGGTGAAGCACGCCGCTTGCAAAGGCGTGGACACAAACCTGTTCTATCCAGAGCGTGGCGAACCGACCCGCCATGCGCTTGAGGTATGCAAGCCGTGCACCGTCAAAGCCGAATGCTTGCAGTACGCCATTGACAACAGCGAACGCTGGGGCGTCTGGGGTGGCATGACCGAACGTCAGCGTCGCCGCATCCGTTCCGACCGCTACCAGGCACGCAGGAACGCCCAATGACCGCCCTGCGCTGCCTCATCTGCCGCTGCCTGTTCCTGCGCAGCATTGACTACATCAACCACGAATGCGCGAAGGGGCGCAAATGACTCCGATCAGTTTCTATGTGCTGGGCGTGCCAGCGCCGCAAGGTTCCAAGACGGCGGTGGTGCGTGGCGGCAAAGCCATCCTGCTGGACGGTGCCACCGCCAGCGCACGCTCCAAGCACGCCCAATGGCGGCAGGCCGTCGCCGCAGCCGCACACGAAGCAGCAGCCAGCAGTCCGCCATGTGCGCTGCCCATTGCCGCTACCATCGTGTTTCGGTTCCCGATGCCGGCCAGCCGCACCAAACGTGATCGTGCGCTCGGCTGGCTGTGGAAACACTCGGCACCCGATCTCGACAAACTGCTGCGCTCCACCTTCGACGGTCTGACCGACGGCGGACTCATCGCCGACGACCGGCTGATCGTGTCCGTGGTCGCCACCAAGATCGAGGTGGAAGGCTGGACCGGGGCCAGCATCGAGGTGCGTGGCGCATGATTTGGTCACGCAACAATCGTGCAGGCCGCAAACTTGCCGAACACATGGCCCGCCACCGTGACGGAGGTTGCGTGTTCTGGGCGTTCGCATGGGGCGAACATCCCGGCTCAGGCAACTGGCAAACCGGCGACCTCAACACGGCACCCGTACGTTGCGACCGGCTGACATTGCCGCATGAGCTGTGCGTCACCCGTGAATACCGGCCGGCGAACGTGGTGACGTTGTGCATCGGCCACAAGCAGTGGGTGGAGGACAATCCTGCCCAAGCCCATCGCATGGGTCTGATCCGATTCAGTTGGGAGCCGTGATGACGACGTTCGTGTCATTGTTCTCAGGCGTCGGCGGCTTTGACCTCGGGCTTGAGGCCGCAGGCTGGGAATGCGTTGCCCAAGTTGAATGGGACAAGAGCTGCCAATCGGTGCTGGCCCGCCACTGGCCCGACGTTCCGCGCTGGGGCGATGTGGCGACCGTCTCCGGTGCCGATTTGCCGCCCGCCGATGTTGTCGTGTTCGGCTCTCCATGCCAAGACCTCAGCGTCGCTGGCAAGCGTGCCGGATTGGATGGAGCCAGGTCAGGACTGTTTTTTGAAGCCATCCGAATCATCAAGGAGATGCGAAATGCAACAAATGGGGCTTCCCCTCGATTCGCCATCTGGGAAAACGTCGCAGGTGCCCTCAGTTCATCTGGCGGCTGGGATTTCGCCGCCGTCCTTGATTCGTTGGGCGAACTCGGGGCGATGGACATCGCATGGCGAGTGCTGGACGCACGCTTCTTCGGAGTCCCGCAGCGTCGCCGTCGAGTCTTCGTTGTCGCAGATTTTGCAGGCGAATGTGCCGGAGCGATACACGCTGAGCGAGCGGGCGTGCCGTGGCATCCTCGTTCGAGCGGAACGGCGTGGCCGCAGCCTGCCACCGCTGTTGGAGCAGGCGTTGAGACAAGCAGCCAACCCTTAGCGGTTACCGACGTTGTTGGGACATTGTCGCCAGGGGCTCACCCCGGTGGTTTCAACGGGCAAGACGCCTACACCGGCCAACTTGTCGTCACACACACACACACGCCCTCACCTGTGGACTTGGTTCCGGTGGCCCCGATCTGGCGCACGCCGAAGCAGGTTGGCTTGTCGGCATCCGACGAAAACCTAGCGGCACCGCTGCTCTCCGGACTGAGGACGACGGACATCGACGGGGCGACATGGGTGGTCACGATGCCTGACGAAGTCGTATTCACGAAAGCGAAGCGGGCAACGTCGCCAACCGACGACGAGACATGGGTGCGAGGCGAGGTGTCGCCGACTCTCAACAGCTTTGACAACGGCGGCGACAGTCGGGCGACCGTTTTGGCGTTCCACCCGACGCAGACACCTATTCACGGCCCGATCTCGCCAGCGTTAGGTGCGACAAGCGGTGGCATGGCCGTCCATGCCACCGCAATACGTCGACTGACTCCGACCGAATGCGAACGCCTGATGGGATGGCCCGACAACCACACACGCTGGCGTGCCGACGGCACCGAACTGGCCGACAGCGTCCGCTACCGGATGTGCGGAAACGGCGTCGCCAGCCCGGTCGCTGAATGGCTCGCCGACATGATCAACCAAGCATTGGAGAATGAGTGATGGCCCGCACTCGCATGATTAAAGCCGACTTTTTCCGGTCGCGGTCATTGGCAAAGGTGTCCCGTGACGCCCGCTTGACCTTTATCGGGCTGTGGACAGAGGCTGACGCACTCGGAAGAGGCGTCGCGCACCCGTCGATCATCAAAGGCAGCGTGTGGCCGCTTGATGATGACATCACCACCGACGTGGTGGCGGCGCACCTGGCCGAACTTGCCGAAACCAGTCACATCGTTTTGTACAGCGACGATGCCGGCGACGAGCTGTACGAGATCGCCAACTGGGCAAAACACCAGAGTGCGGCCTATAGGACCGGCGAATCCAAGCACCCGGCTCCCGATCTTGCACGGAAAGTCGTGCAAGTTGCACGGCAAACCGTGCAAGTTGCAGGGGAAGTCGTGCAAGTTGCACGGCCGACCGTGCAAGTTGCAGCGGAAACCGTGCATAAAGGGAAGGGAAGGGAAGGGAAGGGAAAAGAGATTGCGCCGACTTCGTCGACGCGCGCACCCAACTCACTTTGGGACGCACTCTCAGCCCTGTTCGGTGAACCGGTCACCAGCAGCGAAAAAAGCAACCGAGGCCGACACGTGCGCGAAATCGCACAAGCCGGCGGAAATGCTTACGACATCCATGCCCGAGCAGCCGAACACGCCAGGCGCAAACTGCACTGGACACTGACAGCGAACTCGCTTGTCACGCACTGGACCGAACTCGCACCAACAGCGCCCGCCGAACCGAAGATTGATCGCGACTCGGGCGCTCATCTGTCGCCATTTCTGCGCGCATGAACCATCCCGCCGACCACGACGCCGAACGTGCCCTCATTGGGGCCGCTCTCGTCACTTCTCAAGCCATCGAAGCCGCCGGGACGATACTTGGTACCGAAGACTTTGATTCAGAGGCGTACGGAGCGATCTGGAAGGCCATCTGCGACCTGTATGCGACCTCGCACAGCGTTGACGTGGTGACCGTCGCTAATCAGCTCGCATCCGACGGCTACCACGGCGACAAGTTCACCGTGCAGCATTTGCAAACGTTGGTCGCCGAAACACCATCCATCAGCAACGCCCGCCGTTACGCCGAAATCATCCTCGGCCACAAGACCCGGCATCGGATCATCTTGGCTTCACAGCAGATCGCCGAAGCCGCATGGGACACCCTTGACGGTGGCGAAGCGCTTGACAAGGCCCGCAACATTCTCAACCGGATCGACCTGCCGTCGGGCGACACTGCACCCGACGCCACATGGACAGAGTTCATGGACAGCACCGACACCGACTACCGCTGGCTTGTGCCCGACTTTCTTGAGCGCCAAGACCGGCTGCTGATCACCGCAGGCGAAGGCGCAGGCAAATCCATCCTGTGCGCCCAAATCGGCTTCATGGTCGCCGCCGGCATCCACCCTTGGACCCAACATCGGATCGACCCGGCCAACGTCGCCATTATCGACTTGGAGAACTCGCCAAGAATGCTGACCCGCCGCCTCGGCCAGATGCGCAAAGCTGCGATGATGGCCGGGGCGACGGTGGAGCCCAGCCGTCTGCGAGTGCACGCCAGACCCGAAGGTTTGGACCTGACGAAACGCCACGACCGTCGCTGGCTGATCGACCGCTGCCTAGCGAACCGGACCGACCTGCTTGTCATCGGCCCTGCTTACCGCATGTCCGCTGGCGTGTCGGAACGTGGCGACATTGGCGGCGAAGATCAGGCACGCACCGTCACTCGGGCACTGGACGAAATCCGTGCCACCTGCGACGTGACGTTGGTGATGGAGACGCACGCACCACACGGCGGCAACTATGGCCGTGACCTGCGCCCGTTCGGTTCTAGCGTGTGGCTGCGCTGGCCCGAGTTCGGCATCGGGCTCCGCAAAGAGGACGACGACCGCTATCTGGTAGAGCATTGGCGTGGCCCTCGAGACAAGCGAACATGGCCGACTGCTTTGCAACGCCGCCGAGAATGGCCGTGGACGGCCATCATGCCCTCTTGACATCCATCGGAAGAAAGCGCATAGTCACACGAATGAAACGCACACTGATTGCCGCAGCGTTGATGCTCGGCACCCTGACCGTCCCGACAACTGCCGACGCAGCCGCAGGCCGATGCCGCAGCTATGAACCGTTGCTGGCCGCTCACGCACCACGCCGAGGCTGGGATGTGAACCGCATGAGCCGACTCATGTTCCGTGAATCACGCTGCACCCCACACGTCCGGTCCCGCACAAGGGACACTGGCCTGTTGCAGATCAACGACGTGAACCTGGCCTACCTGTCACGCAAGATGGGCCGCCCGATTACGGTGGAAGCATTGCGTGACCCGGCCACCAACATTGCTGCCGCAGCGTTGCTGTGCACGTTCTGGCGCAACGCTGGCCGCTCCTGCTATCAGCCGTGGGCGCTCTGACCGACCTAGAATCCGAACAAGGGGAAACATGATGCACACCGACCAGCCCACCATTTGGAATCACCAGCCGTTCCAGATGGCAACCAACGAACCACCCACGTTCCATCAACTGTTCACCACCTACGCTGAACAGACTGACGACGTGGCGCAGATCGCATCGGCGATCTGCACGCAACTGCGCCTGACGCCGATGCAGCGATCCATCCTGTGGGGCATCATCTTGGATGCGTGCCGCAACATGGAGCGCAGCCGTGTGCGCCGTGTCGAGCAGGTGGCAAGCCCGCAGCGTGCCGGCCGCCAGGTGGACCCGACCGCTGAACGGGCTCAACTGATGGAGCAGACGTTCTCGCTCGGTGATGGGCGACGTGTGCTGTGGGGCGAGGCAACGATTGCCGACCACGAGGCCCGCATTGACTTTCTCAGCAAGAAGCGTGACGGCTTGGATGACACCATCCAGCGTCACCGTGGCGTCGTGGAACAACTGCGCGCCACCGGGGCTTCGTGCCTCAACGAACTCTTGGAGCGGGCACAATGACCGCTTCACACCTTCTGACCGTCAGCCAATGCGGAGCCGATACCCAAACGGGCACCGCTGACGGTCACCTTCTGCCCACCGACCATAGGCGGTCCGATACCCACACCCGCCGCGTCGGTGGGCACCTTCTGACCGTCAGCCACGCTTCCCCCGAAATCCATAAGAGAGGCGCTGACGGTCACCTTCTGCCCACCGACCAGAACGTGCGCGATACCCAGGATGCTCTCGTCGGTGGGCAACCTCCCGTAGTTCCACCCGACCCGACGGCCAAACATCTGCTATGTCCCATATGTGAACCGCCGTCGGGCTGGGTGGAACTACGCATCACCGCAGACCTGTTCGCTCGAGCACAAGCCGAACGCATTGCCGTCAACAACCTTCTGCGCACCAGCGACCACGACCTGTTCGGCCCCATCGTGGCAAACCTCAAAGAAACCGAACGGCTCTGCAAACTTGCCCTACGCCGCTGCTACCGCAAAGTCGTCCCAGCCAGCCTGCGCAACCTGCAGAAAACCGAAGCCGGCCTCGGTGAGGACTCATTCGCACGCATCCTCGGCCACCTCGGCGACCCGCTCATCGCAACGCCGCACTGGTGGGAAGGAACCGGCAGCAACAGAGTGCTGATGCAAGGCGAACCGTACGTTCGCACCGTGTCGCAGCTCTGGCAGTACTGCGGCCACGGTCGGCCTGGCCGAGTCAGCAAAGGTGCCAGCGCAGCCGAACTGGCCGCATTGGGGAGCCCGACACTGAAGATGCTGGTACATCTGCAAGCCGAATGGTGCATGAGGCAGCAAGGCCGATACCGCAATCTGTACGCAGCGATCCGGCAAGCGGTCGAGAACAAGGTGCACAGCGTGCCATGCGTGCGTTGCGGGCCATCTGGCAAACCTGCGATTGAGGGCACACCATGGAGCGCAGGGCACCAGCACGCTCATGCACTCCGCATCGTTGGCAAGGAAATCCTGCGCGATATGTGGCTGGCACGAAAGGAAGAAGAAGGGCTGTGAACCACGACCTTGACCCGATTCGCTGCCTCCGTTGGGGACTCGGACTCAGCCTCATCGCATGGTTGCTCATCTGCTGGCTGGCACTCCCATGAGCCTCCAAGACCACTGGACCAGACGACTGCAACACATCGGCGCACAACTCCGAGCCGAAGGCCAACACGGCTACGCCGCCGAACTCGCCGCCATCGCACGCTTCATCGAGATGCTGCAACGCTCGCTTGACAGCCAACGTGCCATCACCGAGCAGCTCGTGCAGCGGTACGCCGACTGGACGCCACCTGGCAAGGTCTATCGGGCCGTGCCATACGTGCCACGCACCAAAGGCGATATGTGATGCCCGACGACATCGTGTGGACACCCGAACTGCGTGACCCGCCAGCCCGCAAGCGTGGCGCAGGCAAAGGCAAACCGATCGGCGCAGCGAAACAGTTGGCAATGGACAACCCCGGCCGCTGGGTGCTGGCGCGTGTCCGCACCGGCAAACGCTCCGGCTCAGGGATGTTGGACAGCGCCCACGAGTGGCAGGTCGCCATCCGCTGGGAGAACGGCAACGAGTTTGGCGTCGATGGTGACGTCACGACCACGTACATCATGCACACGCCCAAGGAGGCCGACCGTGGCTGACGACATCGTGACTCGACTGGACTGCGCCTACCCTAGACACGGCACCACCGATTGCGAACTCTGCACGTTCTGTCTGGCGAAAGCCGAGATTGAACGACTGCGTGGCATTGCCGAGGAACTAGCGGATGCGTTCCAGCAAGTCACCGACCACGGTGATGCCTGCCCGATCTGTTGGGAGTCGTTCAAAGCGACACGGAAGGCAGAGAACTGCTACGGCCACGCTGCCATCATCGGACTGGAGGCCCGCCGTGGCTGACATCGTGACCCGACTCCGCAACCACCCACATTACGAGGGTTCTACGCGGCCCTGTGAGTGGTGTGCTGCCGTCAACGAGATCGAACGGCTGCGTGACGCTTTGGCTCTGGCGTGTGGTCTTTTGAGTACCTACGAAGATCACTCAATGTTTGCACCCGACCAGTTGATGCAGCAGTTTCTGAAGGAGGCCGACCGTGGCTGACCAGTACCGCAAAGACACCACCTTCGACGCCCACATTCAGGATGTGTGCTGGATCATCCAGAAACTCCGTGCCGAAGGTGCAACACACATCGAGTTGCAGCACCATAAGGCCAGCCTGTCGCTGGTCATTGATTTTGGGGAGGCCCGCCGTGGCTGACGACATCGTGACCCGACTGCGAGTCAAAGACGGCGTGTACACCGAGTTCTGGCAACAGAAACTGATGGACGAAGCCGCCGAAGAGATCGAACGGCTGCGTGATCTTGCTTACAAATTGGAACATGATCTGACCTGTCACCATTCATTTTGCAGTTTATGTGGTGCAGGAATTACTGAATGGGACGATTACAAGGAGGCCAACCGTGGCTGACGAACTCACCGACGACCTGCGGGATGTCGCATACGAGACTGATCTGTGCTGGCGTGCCGCCGCCGAGATCGAACGGCTCGCCGCCGACGTCGAACAGCTGCGCCTCAACCTGGCCAACGCACGCACCGGCCGCGCACTACTCGACCTTGAACACCTGCGACACGACTACGCCGACCTGCACTGGCGATTCACCAAACTCGCCGCACTCTGCGAGAAGATACTGAACGAACAATGGCAGGACATCATGGGAGGGGACGGCACCCGGCCCACCCCGACCCTGCCCGACAGCGACCAGACGACATGACAAACAGCACGCAGCCCACCCATACGCACCACCTGCCGCCACCACTCGGAGTGGTCGCCGGGGGCAGGGGGAGGGGTCTGGACGGGCACATGCCCCCGCACCAGCAC
>Ga0316621_10000062_pt1 | contig 13858 bp, 10 predicted proteins | sample OWC_Aug_OW2_C1_D_2_FD_207664 | JGI IMG/M metagenome (GOLD analysis project Ga0316621, IMG submission 207664) | Wetland soil microbial communities from Old Woman Creek delta, Ohio, United States - OWC_Aug_OW2_C1_D1_C | ecosystem: Environmental > Terrestrial > Soil > Wetlands | place: USA: Ohio... | reverse complement strand
TCGGCTTCCACCAGGGGGCCGAGCGCCTGGGCGCCTCGGTGATCCCGGTCTCCTCGGCCAGCGCGCGGCGGCAGGTGGGGATCATGAAGGACTATCGGAGCACCGCGCTCGTCTGCACTCCCAGTCACGCGATGACGCTGGCCGACGCCGCCCTCGACGCCGGCATCCGGCCCGGCGCTCTCTCGCTGCGCTTCGGCCTCTTCGGGGCCGAGCCCTGGTCCGAGTCCATGCGGGCCGAGCTGCAGGCAAAGCTGAAGCTCGTGGCCACCGACAACTACGGCCTCTCCGAGGTGGGCGGCCCCGGCCTGGCCGGGGAGTGCCTGGAGCGGCAGGGGCTGCACGTGGCCGAGGATCACTTCCTCGTCGAGGTGATCGACCCGGAGACCCTGGCGCCCGTTCCCGACGGAACGGTGGGGGAGCTGGTCGTGACCACGCTCACCCGGGAGGCCATGCCGGTGATCCGCTTCCGGACCCACGACCTGGCCTCGCTCACCCGCGCTCCCTGCGCCTGCGGCCGGACCCTGGCCCGCATGAGCCGGGTGAAGGGGCGCACCGACGACCTGCTCATCGTGAAGGGGGCACGGGTCTTCCCCTCGGAGATCGAGGCGGTGCTGCTCGAGGTGGAGGGGACCGAGCCCCACTACGAGATCGTCCTCGAGCGCCGCGACGGGATGGACGAGGCGCTCGTGCGGGTCGAGGCGACCCACCCCGGCGACGAGGCGCTGCGTGCGTCGGTCGAGCGTCGGCTCGCCTCCGAGCTGGGCGTCGCGGTCGTGGTCGAGCTCGTTCCGCCCCGGACGCTGGCGCGGTCCGAGGGCAAGGCCCGCCGGGTGATCGACCGGCGCCGGCCCGGATAGGGCGCGCGGCGCGGCGCCGGATGACGCGCCCCGCCATGCGAATCCTGCAGGAGCGGGTCGTCGTCGCCTTGACAGGTGACCTCTCCCCGACAAACAACAGGCACTTACGCGTCGCGCCCCGCGCGCCGACACCGGGATTCACCTACCGTAATTGGAGGCAGCATGACGCTTCGTCACCTCGCGCCCGCGCCGTTGATCGCGGTCGCGATCCTCGCCTGCACGCCTTCCGTCCCGTCGAACCCGAACACCTCCATCGTCACGGCCGAGTTCGACCCGGCCACGTCGACCCTCCCGCTGCCCAACTCTCTCGCGATCAGCCCGGACCTGAACCCGAACCTCCTGGCCCCGCGGAACGCGCAGGAGGAGCTGCTCGGGTACTTCCTCGCGCAGGGGGGCTTCCCGCCCGACCAGGTGCTCCCGCTCACCTTCCCCATCTCGACGCTCACGGTGAACGGGCCGGACGACGTGACCTCGTCGGCGCCCGACATCGACCTGGCCTCGGTCGTGCCCTGCACCGGCCTGACCTCGCCGGGCAACTGCAACCTGTTCGTCTTCGACGCGCTGGCGCCCGCCGACGAGGCCTATCCCACCTACAACGTCGCCTACACCAAGGGCGCGTCCAGCGGCACCCTGAGCGTGACCCCCGGGACCACCGGGGCGACCACCTGGCGCCCGGGCGGCCTCTACTTCTACGCGCTGCGCGGCGGCGCGAGCGGCATCAAGACCACGACCGCCATCCCGCTGCAGCCGTCCTCCACCACCTACACGCTCATCTTCGGGCAGCCGAGCGACTTCACCTGCCCCTCCACCAGCCCGGACTGCGCGCTGAAGGCGCTGAAGACGCTCCAGACCCAGTACCAGCCGGTCTTCGCCACCATCGAGAACAAGGGCTTCCCGCTCGGGGAGACGGTGGTGGTGGGAACCTTCTCGGTCGCCCCGGCCACCACCTGGGTGGTCGCCGATCCCGGCTCCGGGGTCGTGCCCGTCCCCTCCGACTTCATGCTCGACCCGAACACCAACAGGGTCTCGCTGGCGGCCGCGACCGCCTTCGGCCTCCCGCCGCTCGCCACGCTGGACGGCTTCAGCACCACCGGCATGGACATCGCCCAGACCTACAGCTACTCCGCCAGCCAGCGCGCCTCGGAGCCAGGCCCGATCAGCGCGGGCAGCGTCCGCGCCTCCTCCGGGAAGGGCGTGTTCATCTACAAGGTGGGCGCGACCACGGCGACCGAGTTGACCGGGCCGACCGGACCCTACGCCGAGCCGCCCCCCATCACCGTCGACACGTCGACCGGGCGCCCCTGCACCCCGGTGAACGCCCAGGGTGACTACGGCCCGACGTGCGTTTCCACCATCATCGGCATCCAGCCGGCCGTGACCGTCCCCACCGCCCTGGGCCCGCTGGCCCTGCCGCCGTACGAGGAGAGGACCGAGTACGCGGTGATCGTCACCAACAGGGTCACCGACCCGGCCGGCATCCCGCTCTCCAACACCACCCTGGGGCAGATGCTCCTCTTCACGCACCCGCTCTGCACGCCGTCTCCCACCTGCGCGGGGTCGCCGTCCACGGCCGTCTCGGCGATCCCCGGCGTCTCCGGCGCACAGGCCTCCCTCCTCGAGAGCATGCGGCTTCGCCTCCAGCCGGTGGTCTCCCAGCTGGCTTCCGACCACGGCGTGGCCAAGGCCGACATCGTCATGCCGTACACCTTCCGCACCCAGAGCATCACCGGGGACGCCCTCCAGCTGGGCGCCGGACCGTACGCCCTCAACCCGCTCACGGGGCAGCCCGCCTTCCCCGACTCGCCGTACCTGAACCCGGCCGACCCGGCCGACCCGCTCAACCCGCGACCGGTGAGCCCGGCCGCCATGGCGAAGAAGTGGGGCCTGCCGGCCATCCCCGCCGCAGCCGCGATCGCGACCTTCGTCGAGGCGACCGTCCTCACCTTCGACAAGCTCGACCCGAAGACGGGCGCCTTCGATCCGGTCCCCGCCAACGGGGCCATCACGCCGCTTCCCACGATCATCGCGATCCCCGCGGCTCCAGCACCGTCCGGCGGCTACCCGCTCGCCATCTTCCATCACGGGCTGGGCCGCAGCCGGGGTGACTCGCTCCTCATCGCCGGGGTGCTCGCCAGCCAGGGGATCGTGGTCGCCGCCATCGACGCGGCGAAGCACGGCGCCAGGTCGTGGTGCACGGTCGACACGACGAATCCGGCGGCTCCGACGGGCTGCGCCACCGGCGTGGCCTGCGACACGTCGGTCTTCGCGCAGCAGCAGGGCGATCCGGACACCGGAAAGCCGGGCCTGTGCGTGGGCGCGCTCGCGCCGAAGCCGCTCGACGCGACCTGCGCGTACCCGACGTGCTGGGACGCGACCGCCGGAAACGCCTACACCTCGGGCCTCTTCTTCACCGGGTTGAACCTCTTCCGGTGGCGGGACAGCACCCGGCAGGACATCCTCGACCAGTCGATGCTGGTTCGCGTCCTCCGGAGCGCGAATGGATCCGCCGTCATCTCCGCCGCGCTCGGAGGGGCGCCGTTCGCCATCGACCCGAGCAAGGTCTTCTACGTCGGCCAGTCCGTCGGCTCGATCGAGGGAACGATCAACCTGGCGGCGAACCCGTACGTGTCCCGCGCCGCGCTGAACGTGGGCGGCGGCACCTGGATCGACATCATGACGACGTCGCCCGCATTCCGGGACGTCTACGTGGCCGGGCTCGACGCGCTCGGAATCGCCGAGGGATCGGCGGAGAACCTGCTCTTCCTCATCGGCGCCAAGTGGATCCTCGATCCTGCCGATCCGATCAACTTCGCCCGCCACCTCACGGTGGCGCCGCTGCCGAACGTCATCGTCGACCCGACCGGCCAGACACCCCAGGCCCCGAAGGCGATCCTCGGACAGGCGGCCCTCTGCGACGACACGGTGCCGAATCCCGCCAGCGAGCTGCTCTACGGCACCATGGGGCTCGCGCCGCTCAATCCCACCACCGGAAGCGACACCCCTGGCCTCCAGTGGTACATGGCATCCGGCGGTGGCGCGTGTCCCGCCGACGGAATCAGCCACGGATTCCTCCTCGACTGGACCCAGTACGGCGGTGCGCTGGCCCAGAAGACGCAGCTGAACGTCGCCTCCTTCCTGCTCCAGGGACCCGTGTCACGCTCCCCCGTCACCGCTCCCTTCCTTCCCGTCGTTCCCTGAGGACCATCATGCGCAAGCTCCTGCTCGCTCTCCTCCTGGTCCCGGCCGTCGCCTCCGCGGGCGGCTACTCCATCCCCAGCGTCGTCGCCCGCGACCTCGCCATGGGCGACTCGCTGGTGGCCGACCAGACCTCGGCCGGCGCCGTCTACCGGAACCCGGCGGCGCTGTCGCGCCTCTCCGGTCTCGACCTGACCCTGAACCTCTCCGTCCTGGGCAACGGGTCGACCTGGACCAACACCACGACCTACTACCCGTCGCCGGTCTCCACCGACTTCAAGGCGGCGACCCCGGCGGCGTTCTTCATCTCCTGGTCGGGCAAGATCTCCGGCCACGGCTACGGCGTCGGCGTCGGCGTGAACGTGCCGGGCGGCGGCAACGTCTTCTGGCCCAGCGACTGGGCGGGCCGGCACACCATCATCTCGGTGGACCGCAAGCTCTTCGGGTCGTACCTGACCGGTGGCTTCGAGATCATCCCGCAGATCCGCGTGGGCGGTGGGCTCATCTACTACTACGCCACCGAGAAGCTCACCGTGGCCAAGGCGCTGCCCGGCGGCCAGGACGGGCTCGTCACGCTGGCCGATTCCGGCGGCGCCGTGAGCTGGGATGCGTCCGTGGAGATCCAGCCTGCCCTCGACATCCCGTTGCGCATCGGCGTGGACTACAAGCAGCAGGCCTTCATGAAGCTGAAGGGCCCGGCGAACTTCGCGTTCCCGCCCGCCTTCGGCGCCGCCTATCCGGACCAGGAATTCAACCACGTGCTCCCCTACCCGAGCACCTTCAACGTGGGCGTGGCCTGGCGGCCCATTACGGCGGTCGACATCACCGCCGGTTACACCTACGAGCACTACGGCGTCTACGTCTCGGACACCTTCGTGGGGCAGACCACCGACCCGTCCACCGGGCAGCCCCTCGAGCTGTCGGTGTGGCGCAACTACAGCAATGCCAACATCTTCCGGCTCGGCGTGGCCTGGCAGGTCCTCCCGGTCCTCGAGCTTCGCGCCGGCGGCCTCTACGACCAGTCGGGCGTGAACCCCGCCTACTTCAACCCGTCCCTCCCCGACGCCAAGGCCTGGGCCGGATCGGTGGGCCTGGGATGGGACGTCATGAAGGACCTGTCGATCAACGCCGCCTTCTTCAACGCCTGGTTCGAGACCCTGAACTCGGTCCCTGCGCCCAGCACCAGCACGCTCGACAACGCCTCCTCGTTCCCGGGCCAGTTCAAGAGCTGGGCCTGGATCGCCAGCCTCGGCGTGAACTGGAAGTGGGATCCGCAGGCGAAGAAGGCGAACTGAGCCTCGCCATCGACCGGAAGTGAACCAGGGCGCGCCCTCCGGGGCGCGCTCTTCGTTTCACTGCGCCCGGCTCAGGGGAAGCAGTATCCCAGGGGCAGCGGCGGCGCCCCGGCGAGCTGGCCTTCCAGCGCCGCCCCCCAGAGCTCGATCCACTCGCCGGCCGAGGTGGGCGACTCGTCCGGCGCGCTGATGTGGCGGACGATCTGGGTCGTCCCTTCGACCTTCTGCGCCTTCACGTTCACCTGCTGGAGGGCCTGGGCCGCGTCGCGGGTGGTGGCGCCGCGCCAGTCGACCTGGAACCCGTTGGCCCGCCCCTACGGAAGGACGCAGTACCCGGCGGTCGACAGCGTGCCGGCCAGCTGGCCGTTGAGCCCGTCGAAGTACTCCTGGATCCACTTCTGGAGCTGGTACGGATCGTCGGAGTGCCCGTTGGTGTTGATCTGGCGGACGATGTCGAGGCGGGTCCATCCCGGGTGGGCCGCATCGGCGGTGAACACGATCGAGCCGAGGATCTTCGGGACCTCGGTGGTCCCGGAGGTCTTCCCGTAGAGTACCTTCACCTCGGTGGGCGCCTCGGGAGTGCCCTGGCTCACGCCGGCACGCCAGGTGACCTCGAACGTGTAGTGGCTCTGGATGCCCCCGTGGGGGATCTCCTTGGTGACGAAGTTCACCGGGTACTGCGGGTCCGACACGAGCCACGCCTCGCAGTCGCTCTCTCCCCGCTCGGGCCAGAAGCCGACGTCCACCCCGGTGGGGATCTGCAGGACCTGCCACACCTGGGCGATGGAGAAGGGCACGCAACCCCGGGCCTTGCGCTCGTTGTAGCTCGGGTTCGCGAGCACCGCGCGGGCCGCTCCGATGGAGAGGGATCCCGAGCCGGTCGCGGTCTCGCACGCGGATGGAAGGGCGACGTCCGTCGCGAGCGCGACGGGGCCCAGTCCGGGAGGCAGGTCCGTGGATTCGCTCCCGCAGGCTGCGAGGAGGAGGGGCGCGATCAGGGCTGCCGGAAGGAGGCCTCGGAGGCGTCGGGTCATGGCTCACATTCTAACCGGGTCCCGGCGACGGCGCCCCTGATCGTTTTACGTCGCAACTTCAAGCTCTTGTCGTCCCTCGTTCAGGCCCTTTCGAGGCAGGCGCCCTGGGTGGTCCGGAGAATTCGCATCAAAGCTCGCATTCCATCCTCCTGGCGTCGACAGGGGCCCCGCCCCGTGCTCCACTCTGCGGGTGCGAAAGTCGGCCTCCATCCGCCTTGGCCTGCTCCTCACCGTCTCGGCCCTCCTGGCCTCCTGCGACCCGGAGAAGCCCCAGGAGAGGCGCTGCGTGGACCGTGACGGGCAGTTCGTCGACGAGGCGAACTGTGCCACGGGTGCGCCCGCGTCCGTTCCCGACGGCGGCGTCGCGACGGGGGCGTCGGGAGGGTGGGACCCGCCGGATGGGGGAACCCCGGCGGCACGAGGCGGCTACCACTTCATCTGGATTCCCTACGGCATGTTCGGCGGGATGGGCTCCTACGCTCCCGGGTACGTCCGGACCGGTCCGGGGGGCGCGTCGCCTTCCGGGACCGCCGCGTCGAGCTCGGTGAGCCGGGGCGGCTTCGGCGCGACGGGTGCAGCCCACGCCGGCTCCTCCTCGTCCGTGGGGAGCTAGGTCACCGACCGATGGAACGCCGGGAGCGGGCACCCCGCCAGGACTGGCGGCGACGGGTGGAGGAGGTGGGCTTTCCCATCCACACCGCCGACGCCCCGTACTGGGACGAGTCGGCCTTCTGGGTATTCACTCCAGGTGATGTGGAGCTCCTGGAGCGGGCCACCTCCGACCTGCAGGAGATGGTGATCGCGGCGGTCGGCCACGTCCTGGAGACCGGCCGCTACTGGGAACGGCTCGCCATCCCGCGGGAGATGGCGCCGCTCATCGAGCGCTCCTGGGAGGGCGTGGACGGCGACGGCGATCCCTCCATCTACGGCCGGATGGACCTGGCCTGGGACGGAGCCGGGAGCCCGCGCCTCCTCGAGTACAACGCCGACACCCCCACCGGACTGGTCGAGGCCGCGGTGGTCCAGTGGCACTGGCTGCAGGACGTGGACCCGGCGTCCGACCAGTGGAACTCGCTTCACGAGCGGCTGGTGGCGGGCTGGAAGGAGCTCGCGCCCTGGCTTCCGGTGGGGCCGCTCCACTTCGCGAGCCTGGAGGTCCCGGAGGACGTGCTCACCACGACCTACCTCCAGGACACCGCCGCCCAGGCGGGGCTGCGGACCTCCTTCGTGGAGATGCGGAACGTCGGCTGGGACGACGGCAAGCGGGCCTTCGTGGACGCCGACGGCGTGGAGATGCGCGCCTGCTTCAAGCTCTACCCCTGGGAGTGGATGGCGCGCGAGGCCTTCGGCGCCATGCTGCCCCGGGCCCACACCCGGTGGATCGAGCCGGCCTGGAAGATGGTGGCCTCCAACAAGGGGATCCTGGCCGTGCTCTGGGAGCTCTACCCGGACCACCCGAACCTCCTGCCCGCCTTCCTCGAGCCGGGAGATCTCCGGAGCTACGCGCGCAAGCCGCTCCTCTCCCGCGAGGGCGCGAACGTCACCCTGGTCCGGGACGGCGAGGTGATCGCCGAGGGAAAGGACGACGGCTACGGCAAGGAGGGGCACGTCTGGCAGGGCCTGTGGGAGCCCGCCGCCCCCATGCCCCGCTCCCTCTCCATCGGCAGCTGGCTGGTGCGCGGGGTCCCGGCCGGCGCCGGGCTGCGCGAGTCGGACGGGCCCATCACCGGGAACCTCTCCCGCTTCGTGCCCCACCTGGTCTCCGAGGACGCCGGAGGCGACCCCCGCCGTCGCGCCCGCTTCCGGGCCATCGGCGAAGGGCGCTAGACTTTCTCCATGGACGTCACCCCAGGGTGCAGCTGGCCGCTCGGCGCCACCCTCTCCGGGGACGGCGTGAATTTCAGCATCTGGTCCCGGCACGCCACCGCCGTCGAGCTCTGCCTCTTCGACCGGGCCGAGGACGCGAAACCCTCCCTCTCCATCCGGCTCGACCCGCGCCTCCACCGCACCTACCACTACTGGCACGCGCACGTGGCCGGCCTCGCGCCGGGCCAGCTCTACGGCTGGCGCATCCACGGCCCGTTCGACCCGGCCCACGGCTACCGCTTCGACGGGCAGAAGCTGCTCCTCGACCCCTACGCGCGCTCGGTGGCCGTGCCCTCCACCTACGACCGCTGGGCCGCCGCCCGGCGCGGCGACAACGCCGGCAAGGCCATGAAGGGCGTGGTGGCGGACCTCTCCCGCTACGACTGGGAGGGGGACCGGCCGCTGCGCCGCACCTCGCCCCACGCGGTGATCTACGAGATGCACGTGAAGGGCTTCACCTTCCACCCGACCTCGGGCGTCGGCGCCGGGCGCCGCGGCACCTTCGCCGGGCTGGTGGAGAAGATTCCCTACCTGCGCGACCTGGGCGTGACCGCGGTGGAGCTCATGCCGGTCTTCCAGTTCGACGCCCAGGACGGCACGGGCGGGCTCCCCAACTACTGGGGCTACTCGCCGGTCTCGTTCTTCGCGCCCCACGTGCCCTACGCCGCCGCCGGCACCCCGCTCGGCGCGCTCGACGAGTTCCGCGACCTGGTGAAGGCGCTGCACCGGGCCGACATCGAGGTGATCCTCGACGTGGTCTTCAACCACTCCGCCGAGGGAGACGACCGGGGTCCCACCCTCTCCTTCCGCGGCCTCGACAACCGGGCCTACTACATCCTCGAGGACTACCGCCGCTACGCCAACTTCACCGGATGTGGAAACACCCTCAAGGCCAACCACCCGGTGGTGCGCCGCCTCATGCTGGATGCGCTGCGCCACTGGGTCGCCGAGATGCACGTGGACGGATTCCGCTTCGACCTGGCCTCGGTGCTCTCCCGCGGGACCGACGGGCATCCGGTGAAGAACGCCCCGGCGGTGTGGGACATCGAGAGCGACCCGGTGCTGGCCGGGTCGAAGCTCATCGCCGAGGCCTGGGACGCGGCCGGCCTCTACCAGGTGGGCCACTTCGTGGGCGACTCCTGGAAGGAGTGGAACGGCAAGTTCCGGGACGACGTCCGGTCGTTCCTGCGCGGGGACCCCGGGCGGGTGTCGCAATTCGCCAACCGCCTGCTGGCCAGCCCCGACCTCTACGAGCAGAAGCAGCGCGAGCCGGAGCAGAGCGTGAACTTCGTCACCTGCCACGACGGATTCACCCTGAACGACCTGGTCTCCTACCGGGTGAAGCACAACGAGGCCAACGGCGAGAAGGACCGGGACGGCTCGGACCACGAGCTCTCCTGGAACTGCGGCGTGGAGGGGCCCTCCGCCGACCCCGCCGTGGAGCAGCTCCGCAACCGGCAGGTGAAGAACTTCCTGGCGGTGAACCTGCTCTCGGCCGGCGTCCCCATGATCCTGATGGGGGACGAGATGCGCCGCACGCAGCGCGGCAACAACAACGCCTGGTGCCAGGACAACGAGATCTCCTGGCTCGACTGGAGCCTGCGGAAGACCCACGCCGACGTGCACCGCTTCCTCCGGCGGCTCATCCGGCTGCGCTCCTCGGTGCACCCCGACCCGCGCCGCACCGGCACGCTCACCCAGTTCCTCCGCAGCGCCCGGATCGAGTGGCACGGGGTGAAGCTCGGCGAGCCGGACTGGAGCGACCAGAGCCGGAGCATCGCCGTCACCTTCCAGGAGCCGGACGGCCCGGCGATGGCGCACGCCATCGTGAACGCCTGGAGCGAGCCGCTCGAGTTCGAGCTGCCCCGTGTCGAGGAGGGCTGGCGCCTCATGGTGGACACGTTCCTGCCGGCCCCGGACGACATCCGGAGCTGGGAGGAGGCGGCGGTGCTGGAGACCGGGAGCTACCTGGCCAACGCCTACTCCTTCGTGTTCCTGGCCGCGCTGGCGCCGGAGCGGGTCGAGGAGGTCACGCCGCAGGCTGCGACTGGAGCCACACCTCGAGCCCCTGGGAGTTGAGGTCCAGGTCGGTGGCGAAGGCCTCGAGCGCCTCGTCCCTCGTCCCCTTCCACCCGCGCCGCGCCAGCAGGTCGAGGAGCTGGTCCGCCAGGCCGGCACGGATGGCCGCCTGCCGCCCCGGCCCGGGCGGCGCACCCCGGGCCACCGCCACGTGGCCGTCCACCGCCGAGAGCATCGCCGCCGCCGCCTCGGGGATCCGCCCCTCGATCATTCCGAAGTGGGTCAGGTACATCCGCTCCGGCTTCCCGGCCAGCATGCGCTCCACCGAGGCCCGGAGCGCGGGCGGGTCGAACTGCACGGGCGTGGTGGTGGGGTACATGAACGGACCGCCCGCGTCGTCGAACTCGCGGTAGGAGATGCCGAAGGTGTCGCCGGTGAAGAAGCCACGGGTGGCCGGGTCGTGGACCACGAAGTGGTGCTTCGCGTGCCCGGGGGTGTCGAGGATGCGCAGGGTCCGGCCGCCCAGCTCCACCGTCGTGCCCTCCGGGGCCTCGATCACGCGATCGGCGGGGGCCGGCAGCACGTCGCCGTAGAGCTGCCGGATGGCCTCCATGCCCCCGTAGACCTCGGCCGCGCCGGCCAGCAGCTTCGACGGGTCGATCATGTGGCGCGCGCCGCGGGGATGGACGACGAGCCTCGCCGCCGGCAGCCGGGCGAGCAGCGCACCCGCGCCGGCCGCGTGGTCGAGGTGCACGTGGGTCACGATGACGTGGCTCACCGCCCCGGGCGCGACGCCGTGGGCGGCCAGGCCCGCGAGCACGTGGGGGACGCTCCGGGCCGTTCCGGTCTCGATCACCGCCGCGCTCGCGCCGCCCTTCACGATCCAGGAGGCCGCGATCCCGGGGCGCACGTAGCCGGTGTCCACCAGGATCACTCCCGGTGCAACCTCTCGCGGGGGAGCCATCGCCGCGGTCATCTCCTCACCCCGAACCCGGCCGGCAGCTCCATTCCCAGGTTCCTCAGCGTGAAGGCGTAGATGTCGGCGAACTCGTCGATGTACTTCTGGGTGGGCTTGCCGGCGCTGTGGCCGGCCCGGGTCTCGATGCGGGCCAGCACCGGCGCGGGCCCGCCCTGGTCGGCCTGGAGCTGGGCGATGAACTTGAAGGAGTGGGCCGGGACCACCCGGTCGTCGTGGTCGGCGGTGGTCACCAGCGTGGCCGGGTAGGCCGTGCCCTTCCGGAGCCGGTGCAGCGGGCTGTAGGCGTAGAGGGTGTCGAAGCCGAGCTTGATGTCCGACGAGCCGTAGTCGCTCCGCCAGGCCATCCCGATGGTGAACTTGTGGAAGCGCAGCATGTCGAGGACCCCGACCTGGGGCAGCGCCACGGCGGCCAGCTCCGGCCGCTGCGTCATCACCGCGCCCACCAGGAGCCCGCCGTTCGACCCACCGTTCATGGCCAGCCGGGCCGGTGAGGTCCAGCCGTTCCTCTGGAGCCACTCGGCCGCGGCGATGAAGTCGTCGAAGGTGTTCTGCTTCTTCCCCAGGCGCCCGGCGTCGTACCAGGCCTTCCCGTATTCGCCCCCGCCCCGGAGGTTGGTCACCGCGTAGACGCCCCCCATCTCCAGCCACACCGCACGGGACACCACGAAGATGGGGAGCATCGGGACGTTGAAGCCTCCGTACCCGTAGAGGATGGTGGGATTGCGGCCGTCGAGCTTCACGTCCTTCCGGTGGAGCAGGAACATGGGGATGCGGGTCCCGTCCTTCGACGGGTAGAAGACCTGCGTCACCTCGTAGGGGGTGGGGTCGAAGTCCACCCTGGGCCTGCGGAAGACGGTCGAGGAGAGCGACGGGACCTCGAGCCGGTACACCGTGGGCGGGGCGAGGAACCCGGTGAAGACGTAGAAGGTCTCGGTGTCCCCGCGCCTGCCGGCGAAGCCGGTGACGGTGCCGATGCCGGGGAGCGACAGGTCGGCCACCTTCTTGCCGGAGAGGTCCCAGGCCTCGACCGCGCTCTTCACGTCCCGCATCCAGACGGCGAGGAGGCGGTCCCCCACCGAGGAGACCTGGCGCAGCACGTCGGTTCCCTGGCCTTCCGGGATGATCACCTTCCAGTCCTTCTCCTCCGGCAGGGAGCGCGACACGGCCACCAGCCGCCTGCGGGGCGCGCCGCGGTCGGTGACGAAGTAGAAGGTCTCCCCCACCACGTCCACGAAGTCGTACGCGGCGTCCATCCGGGCGAGCAACGGCTCCGGCCTGGAGCCGTCCCGGTCCAGGTCCTGCACGAAGACGGCGCGCTCGGGGTGGCTCCCCTTCCTGGCCGTGATCACCAGCCAGCGCCCGTCGTCGCTCACCGTGGCCGTGAAGGCCCACTCGGGCTGGTCGGGGCGCTCGAAGACCAGCACGTCCTCGTTCTGGTGGGTTCCGACGGCGTGGTACCAGACCTTCTGGTTCAGGTTCACCGCGGTGAGCTTCTCGGCCTCGGCCGGCGCGGCGAAGCGCGAGTAGTAGAATCCCTTCCCGTCCCGGGTGAAGGAGGCGCCGCTGAACTTGGCCCAGCGCACCTCGTCGGCCAGATCCTTGCCGGTCTCGACGTCGCGCACCCTCCAGATCTGCCAGTCGGACCCGGCGTCGGCGATGGCGTAGGCGAGGAGCCGCCCGTCCTGGGAGAAGCCCATCCTGGAGATGGCCACCGTCCCGTCCTTGGACATCGCGTTCGGGTCGAGCAGCACGCGCCCTTCCACGGCCGGATCGTCGGTGACGTGGAGGACCGACTGCGGCTGGAGCCCGGAGTTGCGCATGTAGAAGTAGCGCTTGCCGTGCTTCTCGGTGGCGGTGAAGCGTTCGTGGTTCCACACCTGCGTGAGCCGGTCGCGGATCGCGCCGCGCTGCGGGATGGTGGCGAGGTAGGCGTCGGTCACCGCGTTCTGGGCCGCGACCCAGAGCTTGGTGTCGGCGGCGTTGTCGTCCTCGAGCCAGCGGTACGGATCCTTCACCTTGGTCCCGAAGTAGTCGTCGACGACGTCCACCTTCCTCGTGACCGGGTACTTGAGCTTCGCCGGCGCGGCGGGGGCGGCGGCGGCCGGGGCGGCGGCCCCGGGCGGGGGCGCGGCGACTTCCACGGCGGCGAGGGCGAGGGCGAGGAGTTCTGCGAGCAAGATTCCTCCGGGAGGTGCGGTGCGGGCGAAATCCTAGCCGAAACATGGGGCGGGTGCTTGACGGGAATGGCCACCGGACGCAGGTTCGCTGGCGTGCTCCGGGACGACTACGTGATGCGCATGGTCCGCCAGCTCACCGAGGCCCTGGCCCGGCTGGCCGGGCTCCGGAAGGCGGGCCTCCTCGATCAGGCGGTGGAGGAGCTCGATGCCGCCTTCGCCTCCCTGGCCGGCATCGATCCGCGCCTGGCCCGGGACGGCGACCCGGCGCTGCTCCTCTCCCTGGTGCAGGACCCGGCCCGGCGCGAGGCGCTGTCCCGGCTCCTCGAGGAGCGGGACGCCCTCCGCGCCGCCCGCGGCGGCCGCTGAGGTTCACCGCGCGCGAAGGGCGCGGTCGATCCCCCGGATCGCCTCCAGCGCGCCGGACGCGATGGAGACG
>Ga0316621_10000061_pt1 | contig 13871 bp, 11 predicted proteins | sample OWC_Aug_OW2_C1_D_2_FD_207664 | JGI IMG/M metagenome (GOLD analysis project Ga0316621, IMG submission 207664) | Wetland soil microbial communities from Old Woman Creek delta, Ohio, United States - OWC_Aug_OW2_C1_D1_C | ecosystem: Environmental > Terrestrial > Soil > Wetlands | place: USA: Ohio... | reverse complement strand
GCGGGTTTCGAAGGTGAGGTTCAGGCCGGGAAATTCAGCGTAGCGTTCCTCGAGCTCGTCCACCACGCGCAGCGACTGCAGGTTGTGCTCGAAACCGCCCAGTTCGCGCATGCACTCGTTGAGCGCGTCCTGCCCGGCGTGCCCGAACGGTGTGTGACCGAGATCGTGCGCCAGGCAGATCGCCTCGGCGAGCGGCTCATTCAGGCTCAGCGCGCGCGCCACGCTGCGCGCGATCTGCGCGACTTCGAGCGAGTGCGTGAGTCGCGTGCGATACAGGTCGCCCTCGTGGTTCACGAACACCTGCGTCTTGTACACCAGGCGCCGGAATGCGGTGGAATGAACGATGCGGTCGCGGTCGCGCTGGTACTCGGTGCGGTGGCGTGGCGGCGGTTCCGGGAAGCGACGGCCGCGCGACGCTTCCTCGCTCTGCGCGTAGGCGGCCAGCAGCGTGCTGACCGCGTTCACACGCCCGCCTCGAAGTGAGCGGCGAGCGTCGCCTGCAGTGCGTCGGCCGGGTAATCGCCAGCCACGACGCCCTCGCCGAGCTTGCGCAGCAGCACCAGCCGAATGCGCCCTGCCAGCACCTTCTTGTCCATGCCCATCAGTTCGAGCCCACGCTGCGCGCCGATCCGCGGTGCCGCAGTCGGCAGGCCGGCACGCTCGAGCAACGCGCTCACGCGCTGCACGTCTGCAGCCGTGAGCCACCCGAGGCGGCAGGAGAGGTCGGCCGCCATGAGCGTGCCCACGCCGACCGCCTCGCCATGGAGCCATTCCCCATAGCCGGTCGCGGTCTCGATGGCGTGACCAAACGTGTGGCCGAGGTTGAGCAGCGCACGGCGGCCGTGCTCACGCTCGTCCTCGGCGACGATGTCCGCCTTGATTTCACAGGCGCGGCGGATCGCCTGCGACAGGGTGCCCGGTTCGAGCCGCAGCAGCGCAGCGAGGTTCGCCTCGATCCAGCGCAGGAAGGCGACGTCGGCAATCAGCCCGTACTTGATCACCTCCGCGAGACCGGCACGCAGCTCGCGCGGGTGCAGGGTACGCAGCGTGCCGGTGTCGGAAATGACCGCGCGCGGCTGGTGGAACGCGCCGATCAGGTTCTTGCCGCCGGGGTGGTTCACGCCGGTCTTGCCGCCGACCGACGAATCCACCTGCGCGAGCAACGTCGTCGGCACCTGGACGTAATCCACGCCGCGCTGGTAGCACGCCGCGGCGAAGCCCGCCATGTCGCCCACGACCCCGCCGCCCAGCGCAACGACGCAGGCATCGCGGTTCATGCGGTGCTCGACGAGCGCGTCAAACACCCGCGCCAGGACGTCGAGGGTCTTGTACCGCTCGCCGTCCGGCAGGATGACGGACGCGACGCGCCGTCCCTTGAGGCCCTGTTCGAGGCGCGCCAGATACAGCGGTGCCACGGTCGAATTGGTGACCACCAGCAGGTCGCGGGCGGTCACTGTCTCGCCGAGCAAGGCGGCATCGTCCAGCAGGCCCGGCCCGATCAGGATCGGGTAGCTGCGTGACCCCAGCTCGATGCGCAGTCGCTCCATCACGCGCCCCGCGCCTCTTCCAGTCTGCGCGCGATGTCGTCCACCACAGACTTCACCCTGCGTCCGTCGGTATCCACGGTGAGATCTGCCGTCTCCTCGTACAGCGGCGCGCGCAGCACCATCAGGCGTTGCAGGGTGCCGAGCGGGTCGGGACTGTGCAGCAGCGGACGGTGGCCGCTGCGACGCGTGCGTGCCAGTTGCTGATTCACGGACGTCCGAAGATACACGACGCAGCCTCGCCCGCGCAGTCTTGCACGGGTGTCGGGATCCAGCACGGCGCCCCCCCCGGTCGCCACCAGCACACCTGCCCGACCCGTGAGCGCGTCGATCACGTCGCGCTCACGCACGCGGAAGCCCGCTTCGCCCTCCTTCTCGAAGATGTACGGGATGTCGACGCCGGTGACGGCCTCGATCTCCGCATCACTGTCGAGGAACGCAAGCCCGAGCCGGGCGGCCAGCTGCCGACCGACGGCACTCTTGCCGGAGCCCATGGGCCCTACCAGGAAGACGTTCTCGGCGTTCAGCATGGCCTGAAAAGAACAGCGGCCGCAGGGTCGCTGCGGCCGCTCATTCTCCCATCGGAAAGGCGGGACGTCAGTAGATGTCGGCGCCCTCGCGCAGGATCTTCGGCGTCACGAAGATCAGCAGCTCGTCCTTGTTGTCGGTCTTCTGCTTGCTGCGGAACAGCGCGCCGAGGCCCGGGATGTCGCCGAGGTACGGGACCTTGTTGACCGTGTCGCGACGCTCGGTCTCGAGGATGCCGCCGAGGACCACGGTCTGGCCGTCGTTCACCAGCACCTGGGTCGTGATCTCGCGCGTGTCGATGCTCGGCACGAAGCCGCCGGTCGCGCTCGGCACGACCTGGCCGACGTTGTCCTTGCTGACCGTGAGGTCGAGGATGATGCGGTCGTCCGGCGTGATCTGCGGCGTGACCTTGAGGGACAGCACGGCCTTCTTGAACTGCGTGGTGGTCGCGCCGCTCGAGGCCGACTCCTGGTAGGGGATCTCCTGGCCCTGCTCGATGATCGCCTCCCGGCCGTTCGCCGTGATGACGCGCGGGGCGGAGACCACCTCACCGCGGCCTTCGCTCTGCGCGGCCGTGATCTCGAGGTCCACCACGTAGTCGGAGTCGAGCAGCGTGAGCGCGAGTCGGGCCGCCGGGTTGGCGATCGGCAGGTTGACCATGTAGCGGTCGGCTGCCGCCGGCGTGGCAACCTGGTTGCCGTCGAGCGCGACGCCGCCGGGGCCGTTCGGGGAGATGATCGGGCCACGGTCGCCGCCAGCGGCGTCGAGGCCGCTGTTGCTCACGTACATCAGGCCGTCGTTGCTGCCGTAATTACCGACGAACGCACCGCCGAAGCGCACGCCGAGCTCGCGGCTGAAGTCGTCGTTGACGATCACGATGCGCGCCTCGATCAGCACCTGCTTCACCGGGATGTCGAGCGTCGACACCAGGCGGCGGATGTCCGCGAGGCGGTCCGCCGTGTCCTGCAGCAGCAGCGTGTTGGTGCGTTCGTCGATCGATACGCTGCCGCGGTCCGAGAGCAGCGAGCTCTTGCCCTGCGACTTGATGAGCGCCGCCAGGTCGGACGCCTTGGCGTAGTTGACCTGCAGGTACTCGGTGCGCACCGGTGCCAGTTCCGTCATCGCCTTCTGCGACTCGAGCAGCTGCTTCTCGCGGGCTGCCAGCTCTTCGGCGGGCGCGACGTAGACGACGTTGCCCTCCTGGCGCTTGTCCAGGCCCTTGGTGCGCAGCACGATGTCGAGCGCCTGGTCCCAGGGGACGTTCTGCAGCCGCAGCGTGACGTTGCCCTGCACCGTGTCGCTCACCACGATGTTCTGGCCGCTGGTCTCCGCCAGCAGCTGCAGCACCGCGCGCGTCTCGATGTCCTGGAAGTTGAGGGTCAGGCGTTCGCCCTTGTATTCCCTGCGGGTGGGGTCGGCCACCGCAGCCTTGGGACGCGGGCGCAGCTCGAGCACGTAATCACGGTCGGTCTGGTAGGCGAGCTGCTCGTAATCGCCGACGGCCGCAACGACGATGCGTGCGCCCGCAGCGGTGCCGGTCACGTCGAAGGAACTGACCGGCGTTGCGAAATCAACCACGTCGTAGCGGCGCGCCTGGTCCTTCCCGACGGTCGTGCGCGGGAAGTCAACGACGATGCGGCCACCTTCCTGCTTGAGGCTCGCCTGCGCGCGCGCGTCCGTAGTGCGGACGAGGATGCGCCCGGCACCGTCCGCACCGCGACGGAAATCGATCTTTTCGATCGCCGCGGCGCCCACGGGTGCGACCGATGCGGTCGGGGCGGCCGTGGCCGCCACCGCAGGCGCAGCACCCGCAGCCTGGCCGAGCGTCACGATGACGGTGTTGCCGGCAACGCGGGTCTGGTAAGGCTGCAGCTGGTCGAGGTTGAACACCAGCCGGGTGCGGCCCGAGGCTTCCGCGGCCACGATCGTGTCCACGCCGCCGGCCTTGACGTCGATACGGCGCGAAGCGAGCGCGATCGTCGTGCCGGGCAGGTCCACGGCCAGGCGCGCCGGGTTGTCGATGGTGAAGGTCACCGGCTGCGGCGCGGGACCGTCGAGCACGAGGCGTACCTCGAGCTGCTCGCCGGACTGCGACTGCAGCTCGACTTTCTCCAGGCGGGTGCCGACCTGCGCGAGCGCAGCCTGCGCGGCGAACGCGGCGAACCCGGCCAGCGCGGCGAGGCCCAGCCGGCGCATCGCCCCGGACGGGCCTCCGCGGCGGTCGATCGTGTGCAACGAAGCAGCGGTCATGCTCAGGTCTCCTTGGAGATCAGTCGCTCAGCGCGAGTGCGGCGGGTCGCTCGATGAAGCCGCCCATGCCGTCCGGGACGATCTCGATGAGCGAGATCTTGCCTTCCTCGATGGCCGTGATCCGGCCATCGCTCTGTCCGAGATGATTGCCGGGCAGCACCCGGTGAACCAGCCCGTCAGTTGTCTGTACGAGCCCGTAGTTGCGCCCGCCGAGGCGGAGCGTACCCACCATGCGCAGGGTGTCGAGCGAGAACTGCTCGAGGAACTCACGCGGACGGTTGACGTCGGGACGCAGCGCGTTCGGCCCGGCCACGGAGGTCGGCACGCCGGCCTCGAAAGGCGAGCGCTGGTCCTGCGCGGCGTAAGCGAACGTCTCGTAGGGCTTCACTTCCGGCAGCGGCTCGATGCGTCCACCGGGGCGGCTCTTGACCTCCGCGATCTGCGCGCGGAGCTCGTCGGTATCGTCGGCGCAGCCCGCGAGCGCCGCGAGTACTGCGGCGGCGAGGACGATGCGCTTGGTAGTGGTCATGTGCAACGGGGCCTCCACCATGGCTGCATCACTTGCCGCCGGCAGGCGGCTGGCCTGCGGTGGCGGCTGCCTGCTCGTCTTCATCGAGGTAGCGATACGTCTTGGCGGTCACGTTGAGCGTGAGGTCGCCAGCCACGCCACGCGCGCCGGCGGCGAGGGGAACGATCTCGATGTCGTGCAGGGTGACGATGCGCGGCAGCGCGGCAATGCCGCTCGCGAAATTGCCCATCTCGTGGTAGTTGCCGGTCAGGCGGATCGTGATCGGCAGCTCGGCGTAGAAATCCTTGCGGTCCTCGCCCTGCGGCTGGAACAGCTTCTCCTCGAGTCCCGCGGCGAGGCCGGTCTGCGAGATGTCGATCAGCAGGTTCGGCACTTCGGTCTTGTTCGGCAGCTGCCGCAGCATGGCGCCGAAGGACTTCTCCATTTCGGCGAGCTGCTCCTTGTACGCCTGCAGGTTGGCGGCTTTGCGGGCCTTGCTCTCCAGCGTGCCCCACAGCTCGGTTTCCTTGGCACGGGCCTCGAGCAGTTCCGGCCGTTTTGCCTTCCAGACGAAGTACCAGTAACCGGCGGACGCGGCAATCACGAACAGCAGCACGACCGTGCCGATGCGCACGCCCAGCGGCCAGCGGCCCGGATCGTTCGGGTCCAGGTTGCGCAGCTGATCGAGCAGTTGGTTCAGCTTGTTCATTTGGCCGCCACCGTCTCGCTGGCCGCCGCTTCCTCGGGCGGCACCTGGCTACGCTGGTTCGCGAACAAGGTGAACTCTGCGCCACGGCTCGCATCCTGGCCCTTGGTCTCGATGATCTGCAGGGCGGGATCGGCCAGCCATTCCGAGCCGTCGATGTTGCGCATGAAGGCCGACACGCGCGTGCTCGACTGCGCGACGCCGCGGATCTCGAAACGCGTGCCGCTCTGCTTCAGGTAGGACAGGTAGACGCCCTCGGGCAGCACACGCACGATCTCGTCGAAGACGTGCACGATCTCCGGCCGGCTGCGCTGCAGGGTCTCGATGATCTCCATGCGCGCCAGCAGCCGGCGCTTCTGGTTCTCGAGCCCGAGGATCTCCTGGATCTGCTTGTCGAGTTGAGCGATCTCGTCGCTCAGGATCTGGTTGCGCGCGTTCTGGTGCTCGATCGCGGAACTCATCTGCCAGCGGCCGACCAGGATGACCAGGGCCGCCGTGGCGATGGCCGCGCCGATCGACAGGAAGAACTCCTGGCGCTTGCGCTTGCGCTCTGCCTCGCGCCACGGCAGGAGGTTGATTCTTGGCATGTCAGTCGAAGCTCCTCAGCGCCAGACCGCAGGCCGTGAGCAGCGCGGTCGCGTCCTTCTTCACGCCCTGCGCGAGCGCGCGGGTCGAGATCTTCATCTGGCCGAGCGGATCGCCGCGCTCGGCCGGGATGCCGACGCGGCTCGCAATGACGTCCGCGACCCCAGGGATGTTGGCGCAGCCCCCGCAGATCAGGAGCTGCTCGGGCTGCTCGCGACCGCTGCCCGAGGCCAGGTAGAACTGCAGCGAGCGGCTCACCTGCTGGCACATGTCGTCGATGAACGGATCGAGCACCTCGGCCTGGTAGTTGGCCGGCAGCCCGCCTTCCTTCTTGGCGCGCCCGGCCTCCTCCATGCTCAGCCCGTAGGTGCGCATGATTTCCTCGGTGAGCTGCTGGCCGCCGAAGGCGAAGTCGCGCGTGTAGGTGACCCTGAGGTCGCGCAGCACGGAGAACGTGGTGCTGCTCGCGCCGAAATCCATGACGGCGATGTTGCGGTCCATGCCGCCGTCGGGCATCTGGTGCGTGAGCAGGCGGCAGGCGTTCTCGAGCGCGAAGGCCTCGACGTCCACGATGCGCGCCGTGAGGCCGGCGGCCTGCACCGACGCCTGGCGCTGCTCGACGTTCTCGGAGCGCGTTGCCACCAGCAGCACGTCGAGCGTGTCGGGGTCCTTCTCGGACGGCCCGATCACCTCGAAATCGAAGCTCACCTCTTCCATCGGGAAGGGAATGTACTGGTCGGCCTGCATCTCGACCTGCGACTCGAGTTCGGACTCGCGCAGGTTGCGCGGCATCTGGATGATCTTGGTGATGGCAGCGTCGCCGCTGATGGCAACGGCGCACTCGCGGCTGCGGGCGCCGGCGCGCTTCACTGCGCGGCGCACGGCCTCGCCGACTGCCTGCGCATCGACGATCGCCTTCTCGTTGATCGAGTTCGGCGGCGACGGCTCCGCGGCGTAGGACTCGACGCGATAGCCGTCCCCGCTCCGCGACAGCTCAATGAGCTTGATCGAGGACGTCGTGATGTCGAGCCCGATGACCGGTCGTGACCTGCGCTGGAACAACACGAGTGAGTCCTTCTAGTTCAATAGGTTGCGCAGCGATCGTGGAGTGAATTCCATATCCCCGCGGCACTATATATCAGGGCCCCGGCAAATAGAATTGTGAGTGCCATAGCAGATTGCGCCTTTCGCCCCATGCGCCCCCCCGGGCAATGCATGAAATTCACGATGCCGTCGCAAGGGCAGCCTGGCCGCCGCGCGGTCCCCGGGAAACCGGGAGGCTCTGGTCGCATAACGATCCCGCACGTTGCAGCGTGACGGACTCGAACGCGGCGAACTCGTCCGGACCGGCAACCCCGCTGTCCCGGGCTCGCGCCCAGGGACCGGTGGCTTTGCGTCCTCACCTTTCGATGAGTTTGCCCTTGATTCGCGAGCTACTATGCACAAGCGCCGCAGGAGCGGCAAGGACTGGATCTCAGATTTGAGCACACGCACTCTGGTGGCGAGACTGCTCGTGACCACGCTCACAGTGGCGCTGGCCCTCGCCGGCCTGGTGGCGCTCGGCTTCGCCGGCGCGCACCAGTTCCTCGAACCCGAAATACCGGACGCCGCCGAGCTGCGCGACGTGCGCACCCAGATGCCGCTGGCCGTGTATTCGCGTGACGGCAAGCTGATCGCACAGATCGGCGAGCAACGGCGCATACCGGTGGAGTGGGACGAGATCCCGCCGGTGCTCGTCGATGCATTCCTCGCGGCCGAGGACGACCGCTTCTTCCAGCATCCGGGCGTGGACTGGCAGGGCCTGGTGCGTGCCGCGGCGAGCAACGTCTCGGCGGGCGGGGTCCGCGAGGGTGGCGGCACGATCACCATGCAGCTCGCACGCAACACGGTGCTCACCAGCGAGCGCACCCTGCGCCGCAAGCTGAAGGAGGTTTTCCTCGCGCTGCGGCTCGAACGCGAGTTCACCAAGCAGGAAATCCTCACCCTGTACCTCAATCGGATCTTCCTCGGCCAGCGCGCCTACGGCGTGGGCGCGGCCGCGCAGGTGTACTTCGAAAAGCGTCCGGCCGACCTCACGCTCGCCGAGGCCGCGCTGATCGCCGGCCTGCCCCGCTCGCCATCGCTCGACAACCCGGTGGCCAGCGTCGAGCGTGCGCGTGACCGCCGAGCGTACGTGCTGCGCCGCATGGAGGAGATCGGCAGGATCACCCCGGCGCAACGCGATGCCGCGGCCGCGGTGCCAATCGTGGCACGCGTCCACGGGCCAGTCGTCGAACTCAGCGCGCCATTCGTCGCCGAGATGGCGCGGCTCGAAATGGTACGCATGTACGGCGAACTCGCCCTCACCGAGGGCTACCACGTCACGACGACGGTGGACAGTCGCCTGCAGGCTGCGGCGGACGCCGCGGCGCGCCGCGCGCTGCTGGCCTACGACCGCCGCCACGGCTATCGCGGACCGGTCGCGCAGCTCGAGCAGGTGCCAGCCGCGGACGCGGTCGCTGCAGCATTGCGGCAGTACCCCGACCGTGGCGGACTCACGCCCGGGATTGTCGAGTCGGTGTCCGAGCGCGGCGCCCGTGTGCTGCGTCGCGCAGGCGTGGTGGTCGAACTCGGCTGGGACGATCTCGGCTGGGCACGGCCGGCGCTGCCGGACGACGTGCTGGGCCCCGCACCCCGGGTCGCGGGCGACGTGCTGGCGCCGGGGCAGGTCATTTACCTCGAGCCACTCGCGGACGGACGCCACCGGCTCGCGCAACTGCCGGCCGTTGCCGGCGCGCTGGTTGCGCTCGAGCCGCGCGACGGCGCCATCGTCGCCCTGTCGGGTGGCTTCGACTTCGGCGCCAGCAAGTACAACCGGGCGATCCAGGCGCGTCGGCAGCCGGGATCGTCATTCAAGCCGTTCGTGTACTCGGCCGCGCTCGAGCGCGGCTTCACGCCGGCGAGCCTGATCAACGACGCGCCCATCGTGCTGCCGGGCGGCGCGGGGACCGAGGAATGGCGCCCCCAGAACATCACCAAGCGCTTCTACGGCCCGACGCCGCTGCGCGAAGCACTGGTGCGCTCGCGCAACCTGGTGTCGATCCGCCTGCTGCGGGCGACCGGCATCGGGCCCGCACTGCGCCACATTGAGGCATTCGGCTTCGGTCCCGACGCGCTGCCGCCCAACCTGACGCTCGCGCTCGGCACGGGACAGGTGACGCCGCTCGAGATGGCGCGCGGTTTCGCCGTGTTCGCCAACGGCGGCTTCCTGGTGACGCCCTATCTCATCGAGGCCGTCACCGACAGCAAGGGCTCCGCCGTGTACACGGCGGAGCCAGCGGTCGCATGCGCCGACTGCCCGGACGAGCCGGCGGCGCCGCAGGCGATCTCCCCTGCCAACGCCTTCGTCATGACGGACGTGATGAGCGACGTGATCCAGCGCGGCACGGCGACGGCCGCCAGATCGCTCGGGCGCAGCGACCTGGCCGGCAAGACCGGCACGACCAACGACCGGCGCGACGCATGGTTCGTCGGCTTCAACGCCGACGTCGCGGCGGCGGCATGGGTCGGCTTCGACCAGGAGCGTTCGCTCGGCGACAATGAGGAAGGTGCGCGGACCGCACTGCCGATGTGGATCAGCTTCATGGAGGAGGCGCTGCGCGACCGCCCCGAGCATCGCCTGCCCGAGCCGCCGGGCGTAGTGCGCATGTGGGTGGACCGGAGGAGCGGACAACCGACGTCGGCCGGCGCGAGTGGCGCCCTCTTCGAGGCGTTCCTCGAGGGGCGCGTCCCGCAGGCGGAGGTGCTGGGCGAAGCCGACGCAGTGGACGCGGAGAGCGTCGAACCCGCAGCGGCGGACGACACGCTGTTCTGAGAGTGGCGACCGATGAGCCGAAGACCTAATCCCCGCGCCGACTTGCTGCGCCAGGCCGTGGCCGACGAGGCGGCCCGGATCATGCGTGAGCAAGGCGTGGACGACTACCTGCTCGCGAAACGCAAGGCTGCGAACCGGCTGGGCGTGACCGACGCCTCGATCCTGCCACGCAATACCGAGATCGAGGCGGCGCTGATGGCGCACCAACGGCTGTTCGCCGCCGACCGGCACGAGGCGGACCTCGCCGCGCTGCGCCGCTCGGCGCTCGAAGCAATGCGGCTCATGGCGGATTTCCAGCCACGGCTGGTGGGGCCAGTGCTCGCAGGCACCGCCTCGCCCCACTCGGAGATCAACCTGCACCTGTTCACCGAGAGCCCGGAGGCCGTGTCGATCCGCCTCGAGGAACGGGGTGTGCCGCACGAAGTTCTCGAGCGCCGCCTCCGCTACGAGCGCGACCGGACGGTGACCTATCCCGCGCTGCGCTTCGTCGCCGGGCGCCAGACGGTGGACGCGGTGGTGTTCCCGCTCGACGGCATCCGCCAGGCGCCCTGCAGTCCCGTGGACGGCAAGCCCATGCGGCGCGCCACCGCCGCCGAGGTCGAGGCGCTGTTGTAGCGCCACGTCGCCTGGTTCGCCGCGCCCTGGGTCCGCGGACGGGCTCCGGTTAGGAAGCACATGCCTGGGACCGCCCACTGACCCCGGAGCCGCCGCAGGGCGGCCCGGGATCACGTCAGCGGGAGACGATCAAGCAGCGCCTACGCGCGCTTCTCGATGTCGACGTAGTTGCGCTGCACGGGACCCGTGTAGAGCTGCCGCGGCCGGCCGATCTTCATCGCCGGATCCGCGATCATCTCCTGCCAGTGCGCCACCCAGCCGGCGGTGCGCGCGATCGCGAACATCACCGTGAACATGGAGCGCGGGATGCCGAGCGCGCTGTAGATCACGCCCGAGTAGAAGTCCACGTTCGGATACAGCTTGCGCGAGATGAAGTACTCGTCCTTGAGGGCGATCTCCTCCAGGCGCAGGGCAAGTTCGAACAGCGGGTTGTCGGTCTGGCCGAGGCGGCCGAGCACCTTGTGGCACATCTCGCGGATGATCTTCGCGCGCGGGTCGAAGTTCTTGTAAACACGGTGGCCGAAGCCCATCAGCCGCTTGCCACCGTCCTTGTCCTTCACGTTGGCGAGGAACTTCTGGATATTGTCGACGGTGCCGATGTCCTCGAGCATGGCGAGCACCGCCTCGTTGGCGCCGCCGTGCGCCGGGCCCCACAGCGCCGAGACGCCCGCCGAGATCGCGGCATACGGGTTGGTGCCCGTGCTGCCGGCGAGGCGCACCGTCGAGGTGCTCGCGTTCTGTTCGTGGTCGGCGTGCAGGATCAGCAGCAGGTCGAGCGCCTGCGCGGTGACGGGATCGATCTCGTAATCCGAGGCCGGCACGGCGAAGAACATGCGCAGCATGTTGGCGCAGTAATCCATGTCGTTGCGCGGGTAGACGAACGGCTGGCCGAGCATGTGCTTGTAGGCGGCCGCCGAAATGGTCGGGACCTTGGCCAGGATGCGGTGCGCGAAGATCTCGCGGTGCCGCGGGTTATGGTTGTCCATGGAGTCGTGGTAGAAGGCCGCCATGGAGGACACGACCGCGGACACCATCGCCATCGGGTGCGCGTCGTAGTGGAACCCGTTGAAGAACCGCAGCAGCGACTCGTTGATCATCGTGTGGTAGCGGATCGCGTGGTCGAACTGCTCCAGCTGCTGCGCCGTCGGCAGCTCGCCGTTGATCAGCAGGTACGCGACCTCGATGAAGCTCGACCTGGTGGCGATCTGCTCGATCGGGTAGCCGCGGTACAGCAGGATGCCGGCGTCGCCGTCGATGTAGGTGATCTTGCTCTCGCAGGAGGCCGTCGCCATGAAGCCGGGGTCGAACGTGAAGGCCCCGAAGTCCTTCGCGACGTTGCCGATGTTCAGGCAGTCGGGCCCGACCGTGCCGCTGCGCGCCTCGAGCGTCGTCTTCTTGCCGGATGCCAGGTTGACCAGTTCGTACGTGTTTCCGCTCATCGCTTGCTACCTGTTTTGACTCGCCGGCGACTACCCCCGGGAGTGGTCTGGGAGCCTTGCACGGCCGCACGGTCCAATCAAGTTAGGACTATTCCACTACCTTGAGCCACTGGCCCGCCGTCGGCTCCTTGTCCGGGTAGAGATCGTTGAGCAGCCGGAGGCGCTCGGCGGGGTACTTTTCGATGGGCGAAGCGGCGGCCAGCGCTGCGATCCGCTGCCCCGGGGTGGCCTGCACGAGCCGGATCCGGTTCGGCTCGGCGAGACGTAACTCACTGTCCCGCAAGCGCCGGAAGGTCTTGATGCTCGACATCAGCAGCGGGTCGGTCACGCTGAACGCTGACGACAGCCGGCTGGCTCCGTTGAAGGTGTAGGCCAGGCCGTTGTAGTAGACGACGGCGCTGCGGGCCGGCCCCCGGTTTCCCCACGGCAAGGCCACGTCCCGGGCGACGGCCGTGTAGCCCTGCAGCCCGTTCACTTCAATCGGCTCCCCCGCGGACAGCGGCACCCCGGACGCGCTGCGCGCCAGAAATTCGCGCGGTTGCACGCCGGGCGGAGGCGCCACGGCGGCCAGCTGCAGGACCGCGTCCTTCTGCGGGCTGGACGCGACGACCTTGGTTGGCAGGTTCTGCACCGTCCAGCCGGTCGGGAAAGCGACGGTGATCCCGAGGGTGCCGTGGTAGAAGCGGCTGCCGCGTACCACACCCTGCTCCCGGCTGGGGCCGAGCGGCAGTCCGTCAATGCGCTGCAGGTACGCGTCCCGGCCGTCGGGGCGCTGCGCCTGACCGCTATTGGCCTTCGCGGCTGCCATCACCACCTCACGCAATCGCGTGTCGTTATCGGGGTGAGTGGAGAAGACGCCGTGGTAGACACGCGGCTCGCGGCCCTCCTGCCGCGCCAGCTGTACCTCGAGCGTCTCCTGGTTCTTGAGCAGGCGGACCACGTCGATCATGGCCTCCGGCGAATAACCGAGACGGTCGAGGTACTCGGCGCCGATCTGGTCGGCCTCCAGTTCCATGTCCCGTCCGTAGCCCCTCACCAACGCGGTCCCGGCCATGTTGGCAAGGTTGGCGAGATCGCCGCTGCCGGTCAGGATGCCGATCAGCGTCGCGCCGACCCCGGTCGCGGTTGCACCGGTCTGCTGGCGCACGGCGTGACGGGCCGTGACGTGACCGACCTCGTGCCCGAGCACCGCAGCGAGCTCGGCCGCGGAATTGAGGTAGGCCATGATCCCGCGGGTGATGTAGACATAGCCGCCCGGCAGCGCGAAGGCGTTGACCTCCTCGCTGTCGAGTACGGTGAAGGTGAACTGCAGGTCGGGCCGGTGACTGATGGCCACGATGCGCTGCCCGAGGTCGCTGACGTACGCCTGCAACTCTTCGTCGGCGTAGCGGCCGTATTCCTGCAGGATCTGCGGGTGCATCCGCCGCCCGATCTCGATCTCCTGCGCCGCGGACATGGTGACGACGTCGGTCCGCCCGGTGACCGGATTCGTCGCGCAGCCGCCCGACGCGAGCGCAGCGGCGAGCGTGGCGGCAAACAGCATTGAGCGAACGAGCATCGGCACGGCCTCCGGATCAGCTCCTCGAGTCTAGAGGCCGATCGCGGGGGCCGATAGTTCCGTTGGTGGGGCCAAGGCGCTGCCGGCCAGAGCCGCCCGTGCCGATGTCGCTGCGCCCAAGCGAAACGGGGCGCCGAAGCGCCCCGTCCCGTCAGCAAACTGCGCCGCTGCGGCTCAGCCGCGCGCGTACTTCTTGCGGAAGCGATCGACGCGACCGCCGGTGTCCACGATCTTCTGCTTGCCCGTGTAGAACGGGTGGCAGTTCGAGCAGACTTCGATCTGCAG
>Ga0316621_10000060_pt1 | contig 13885 bp, 13 predicted proteins | sample OWC_Aug_OW2_C1_D_2_FD_207664 | JGI IMG/M metagenome (GOLD analysis project Ga0316621, IMG submission 207664) | Wetland soil microbial communities from Old Woman Creek delta, Ohio, United States - OWC_Aug_OW2_C1_D1_C | ecosystem: Environmental > Terrestrial > Soil > Wetlands | place: USA: Ohio... | reverse complement strand
CAAGACCCTGGTTTTCGAGGGCGAGAACGGCAAGCCGCTGCTGGTGCTGATGCATGGCGACTGCAAGGTCTCGACCAGGGAGCTGGCGCGCCAGATCGGCTGCAGGAAGGTCGAGCCGTGCGCACCGGAGGTCGCCCACCGGCACACCGGCTACCTGGTGGGCGGCACCAGTCCGTTCGGCACCCGCAAGGCGCTACCCGTCTACCTGGAGAAGACCATCCTCGACCTGCCGCTGATCTACATCAACGGCGGCCGGCGCGGCTTTCTGGTCGGCATCCACCCGCACGACATCCTGCGCACGCTGAAACCAATGACGGTCGAGGCGGCATTGAAGGGCTGACCAGTGGCTTCACGGTGATGACGTTGCTGGCGACGGTATTCTAGAGCGAACGCTCGATGACGACGCCGACCCGCTTGACGGCCGGCATCATGCCGAGCTTGGCAACCGAAACCCGCACCCAATGGACGGCGAAGGTTTCCAGCACGTAGCTGGCCACATGCTCGGCCAAGGCTTCCAGCAAATTGAAATGCACGGACGACAAGTCGGCCCGCAATCGCTCGACCACCACCGCGTAATCGACCGTATCGCGAATATCGTCGCTGGCGCCGGCAGATGCGGTCGACACGCCGATCTGCAGCGATATCTCCACCGTCTGCGCCATCGCCTTCTCGCGCGGATAGATGCCGATCCAGGTTGCGGCGCGCAGTTCTTCGATGAAAATGATGTCCATGGGGCAGTCGACCGCAGCGGGGTGTAGAATTCGGCGCGATTCTACCCTAGGGATCGCCCCCGACCATGGAAACCGCTCTCGCCGTCGTTGCCGCCTACCTGCTCGGCTCCGTGCCTTTCGCGATGATCTCGTCGAAGCTGTTCGGGCTGGCCGACCCGCGCACCTACGGCTCGGGCAACCCCGGGGCCACCAACGTGCTGCGCAGCGGCAACAAGAAGGCGGCGGTCTTCACCCTGGTCGGCGATGCGCTCAAGGGCTGGTTCGCCGTCTTCGCGGCGCAGAAGCTGGGTTTCAGCGACAACGCCGTCGGCCTCGTCGCGCTGGCCGTCTTCTTCGGCCACCTGTTCCCGGTCTTCCTCAAGTTCAGGGGCGGCAAGGGAGTCGCCACCGCCGCCGGCGTGCTGCTCGCCCTCGACCCGCTGCTTGGCCTGGCGACGCTGGCGACATGGATATTCGTTGCCTTCGCCTTCCGCTACTCGTCGCTCGCCTCCGTTCTCGCGGCTGCCCTCGCCCCGGTCTTCCAGATCATGATCCACGGCGCCAACGGCCAGACCATCGTCGTCGCCATCCTCGCCCTGGCGCTGATCGGCAAGCACTGGCAGAACCTCCAGCGGCTGCTGGGCGGCCAGGAAGCAAAGATCGGCAGCAAGAAAAAGTAATCGCGATCAGATAGCAGTCACCAATCGACCATATATTTACAATCGATTGGATCAATCGGGCACGGCAGCCTAGACTGCAAGCATCAGGTCATCAAGACCTGCTTCAGTCAGTGGAGGCCATCATGATTGCTCGCATCATTCAGCCTTTCATCCAGGCGGACCATGCTTGGGAAAGCTACGTCGACATCCTGGCCGGCATCCCCGACAACTTCTGACCCAGGAGGAATCACCATGACAAACGAAACAAAATGCCCATTCTCGGGCGCCGCCGGCAAGAACACAGTGGCTGGAGCCCCATCGAACGCGGACTGGTGGCCCAATCAACTGAAGCTGAACATCCTGCATCAGCACTCCTCGAAGTCCGACCCCATGGGCGAGGCGTTCAACTACGCCGAAGCGTTCAAGAGCCTCGATCTGGACGCCGTCGTCAAGGATCTCCATGCCGTGATGACGGATTCGCAGGACTGGTGGCCCGCCGACTTCGGCCACTACGGACCGCTGTTCGTGCGCATGGCCTGGCACAGCGCCGGCACCTACCGTATTTCCGACGGCCGCGGCGGCGGCGGGACCGGCAACCAGCGCTTCGCGCCCCTCAACAGTTGGCCGGACAACGTCAACCTCGACAAGGCGCGCCGGCTGCTATGGCCGATCAAGCAAAAGTATGGCCGCAAGATCTCCTGGGCTGACCTGATGATCCTCACTGGCAACGTCGCTCTGGAATCGATGGGATTCAAGACCTTCGGTTTTGCCGGTGGCCGTGCGGACATATGGGAACCGGAAGAAGACATTTACTGGGGCACCGAGAAAACCTGGAAGGGCAGTGACAAACGCTATTCCGGAGAGCGGGATCTCGAAAATCCTCTCGCTGCCGTGCAGATGGGTCTGATTTATGTCAATCCGGAAGGCCCGGAGGGTAACCCGGACCCGGTCGCCGCGGCGCGGGACATCCGCGAGACCTTCGCGCGCATGGCGATGAACGACGAAGAGACGGTTGCACTCATTGCCGGGGGTCACACCTTCGGCAAGACCCACGGTGCCGGCGATGCGGCACTGGTGGGACCCGAGCCGGAAGCTGCCGGCATCGAGGAGCAGGGCCTGGGCTGGAAGAGCAGCTTTGGCACCGGCAAAGGCGGCGACACGATCTCCAGTGGCTTGGAGGTCACGTGGACCACCACGCCGACGAAGTGGAGCAACAATTTCTTCTGGAACCTGTTCGGCTACGAATGGGAACTGACGAAGAGCCCGGCCGGCGCACATCAGTGGACACCGAAGCATGGCATGGGCGCCGGTACGGTGCCGGATGCCCACGATCCGGCCAAGCGTCACGCGCCTGCCATGCTGACCACCGATCTCTCCCTGCGCTTCGACCCGGCCTACGAAAAAATCTCAAGGCGCTTCATGGAGAATCCGGATCAGTTCGCCGACGCCTTCGCCCGCGCCTGGTTCAAGCTGACGCACCGCGACATGGGCCCGCGTGCCCGCTATCTGGGCCCGTTGGTGCCGAAGGAAGAACTGATCTGGCAAGACCCCGTCCCCGCCGTGGATCACCAATTGGTCGATGAGCAGGACATCGCCGCCCTGAAGGCCAGGATCCTGGCGTCCGGCCTAACCGTTTCCCAACTGGTCACCACCGCCTGGGCGTCCGCAGCGACGTTCCGTGGCAGCGACAAGCGCGGCGGCGCGAACGGCGCACGTATTCGCCTGGCGCCGCAGAAGGATTGGGAAGTCAATCAGCCGGCTGAACTGGCCAAGGTCCTTCACAAACTGGAAGCAATCCAGCAGGATTTCAATGGCGCACAGTCCGGCGGCAAGAAGGTCTCGCTGGCCGACCTGATCGTTCTGGGTGGCTGCGCAGCGGTCGAGGCAGCGGCGAAGAAGGCAGGCCATGACGTCAAGGTTCCTTTCTCGCCGGGGCGCATGGACGCATCGCAGGAGCAGACCGATGCGGTCTCGTTCGCCGTACTTGAACCGGCTGCAGACGGGTTCCGCAACTATGTCCGCAAGGGTCAGGAAGGAGTGGCAGCCGAACTGCTGGTGGATAAAGCGCAGTTGCTGACGCTGACCGCTCCCGAAATGACGGTCCTGATTGGCGGCATGCGCGTCCTGAATGCGAACTTCGATCATTCAGCACACGGCGTGTTCACGAAGCGGCCCGAGACGCTAACCAATGACTTCTTCGTGAATCTCCTCGACATGAACACGAGATGGCAGAAGTCCGCCACTGCTGAAGGTGTGCTGGAAGGGCGCGATCGGGCGACAGGCGAGATCAAGTGGACAGGCACTGTCGTCGATCTCGTCTTCGGCTCGAACTCCCAACTCCGGGCCCTCGCCGAAGTCTATGCGTGCAGCGACGCGCAGCAGGTGGTCGTGCGTGACTTCGTGGCGGCCTGGAACAAGGTGATGAACCTCGATCGCTACGACCTTGCCTGATCTCGACGGAGAAGTTCTGTAACGCTCAGCCGCGACCTGGCATCGGGTTCATCCGGGCAGGGAAGGGGCTGAGCGGATTCAAGCGGGCAGCCACAAACACGCGAGGCAATGACGGGCTGCAACGCAGAGCCGCCCAAAGCGAACGAAAACAATGGGGATCGCTGCGGTCAACCAGGAACGACGGTCGAATTCCTACTTCGGGCGGCTGACCGACATTTCCATCAACGGCCAGCGCGGCTGCACGGCAAAATCGCCGGCCGCCTTCGCCGGCGTCCCGCATTGCAGGCGCAGACACCCGGCCAGCGCGATCATCGCGCCGTTGTCGGTACAAAATTCCAGTTCCGGGTAGAAGACGTGGAAGCGCTTGCGTCTTGCCTCCGCATCGAGGGTCGACCGCAACTGGCTATTGGCGCCGACGCCGCCGGCTACGACCAGTTGCTTCAGCCCGGTCAGCTTCAATGCCTTCAGCGATTTCTTCACCAGCACCTCGACAATCGCCTCCTGGAAGGCGCGGGCCGCGTTCGCCCGGAATTCGTCGGTCAGCGTTGCGCCCTGCTCGCGCACCAGCGTCAGCACCGCCGTCTTCAGGCCGGAAAAGCTGAAGTTCAGGTCGCCGGAATGCAGCATCGGCCGCGGCAGTTCGTAGACGCCCGGCGTGCCCGACCCGGCCAGTTCCGACAACAGCGCGCCGCCCGGATACGGCAGGCCGAGCAGTTTGGCGCTCTTGTCAAAGGCTTCTCCGGCGGCATCATCGAGCGTTTCGCCGAGCAGTTCGTACTCGCCGACGCCGATCACCCGCATCAGTTGCGTATGGCCGCCGGAAACGAGCAGCGCGACGAACGGAAAGGCGGGCGGGTCGGCCGACAGCAGCGGCGACAACAGGTGCCCCTCGAGGTGATGCAACGGGATCGTCGGCCGGTCGAGCGCCAGCGCCAGCGCCTCGGCGAAGGCGCAGCCGACGAGCAGCGCACCGGCAAGGCCGGGGCCGCAGGTGTAGGCGACGGCGTCGATGTCGGTCAGCGACCGCCGGGCCCGCCCGAGCGTTTCGCGCAGCAGCGGCACGACGCGGCGGATGTGGTCGCGCGAGGCGAGTTCCGGCACGACGCCGCCGTACTCGGCATGCATCGCCACCTGCGAGTGCAGGGCGTGCGCGAGCAGGCCGGCGGCGCTGTCGTAGAGCGCGATACCGGTTTCGTCGCAGGAAGATTCGACACCGAGGACCAACATCGGCGCGCATTCTAACACTTGAACGCCGGGCAGCTTTTCGCCTATACTGATCGGCTTTCCGCCACCGGGCGGACACTGATTTGCGCGCACCGCCCCAAACTTGACCGGGCGGGCGCCTGACGGAAGGGGGTGATTTTTATGCCGAACATTCGTGTCAAGGAAAACGAGCCGTTCGAGGTGGCCCTGCGCCGCTTCAAGCGCACGGTCGAAAAGACCGGTCTCCTGACCGAGCTTCGTGCCCGCGAGTTCTACGAGAAGCCGACCGCCGAGCGCAAGCGCAAGGCTGCCGCTGCCGTCAAACGCCAGCACAAGCGCCTCCGCAGCCTGACCCTGCCGCCGAAGATGTACTGAGCCAGTACCGATCGGAACCCGGAAGCCGCCAGCTTGCAGAAAGCCTGGCGGTTTTTTTCTTTCAGGATCGAGGATCGAGTGCCATGACTCTCAAGACCCGCATCACCGACGACATGAAGACCGCCATGAAGGCCAGGGAAACTGCCCGGCTGGCGGCGATCCGCCTGCTGCTGGCAGCGGTCAGGCAGAAGGAGATCGACGAGCGCGTCGACCTCGACGATGCCGGCGTCGTCGCCGTCATCGAGAAGCTGACCAAGCAGCGCAAGGACAGCGTTACCCAGTACGAGGCCGCCGGCCGCCAGGAACTCGCCGACGCCGAGAAATTCGAGATCACGGTACTCGCCGCCTACCTGCCGGAGAAGATGGGCAGCGCCGAAGTCGCCGCCGCCGTGCAGGCCGCGCTCGCCGAAGCCGGCGCCGCCGGCCCGGCCGACATGGGCAGGCTGATGGCCATCCTCAAGCCCCGCCTCGCCGGCAAGGCCGACATGGCCGAGGTGTCGAAGCTGGTCAAGGCGGCGCTTGCCGGCTGATTCACGCCGATGATTCCTGAGTCGTTCATTCAGGATCTTCTGGCCCGGGTCGACATCGTCGATCTGGTGGACAGCTACGTCCCGCTGAAAAAGGCCGGCGCCAACTACGCGGCATGCTGCCCGTTCCACAGCGAGAAATCGCCGTCCTTCACGGTCAGCCCGACCAAGCAGTTCTACCACTGCTTCGGCTGCGGCGCGCACGGCACGGCGATCGGCTTCGTCATGGAATACCAGGGCATCGGCTTCATCGACGCGGTCAAGGAACTCGCCGGCCGCGCCGGCATGCAGGTACCGGAGAGTGAAGGGCGCGGCTTCGACGACGACAGGCCCGGCCAGGCACGCGCGCTGATCGACACGATGGCTCGTGCCGCCGCCTGGTACAAGGACCAGTTGAAGCACTCGCCGCGCGCCATCGAATACTGCAGGAAACGCGGCCTCTCCGGCGAGATTGCCGCGCGCTTCGGGATCGGCTATGCGCCCGACGGCTGGCAGAACCTGCAAGCCGTCTTCCCCGACTACGCCGCCGACGAACTGAAGCTCGCCGGGCTGGTCATCGACAACGAAGCGGGGCGCCGCTACGACCGCTTCCGCGACCGCCTGATGATCCCCATCGTCAACCCCAAGGGCGACATCATCGCCTTCGGCGGGCGCATCATCGACCAGGGCGAGCCGAAGTACCTGAACTCGCCGGAAACCCCGCTCTTCGAGAAGGGCCGCGAACTGTTCGGCCTGCCGCAGGCGCGCCAGGCGCTGCGCGAGACCGAAACCGCGATCGTCACCGAAGGCTACATGGACGTCATCGCGCTGGCCCAGAACGGCGTCGGCAACGCGGTCGCGACGCTCGGCACAGCGACCACCGCGACGCACGTAAACAAGCTGCTGCGCCAGGTCGACCGCATCGTCTTCTGTTTCGATGGCGACGCCGCCGGCCGCAAGGCCGCCTGGCGGGCGCTCGAGAACTCGCTCGAAGCGCTCGCCGACAACAAGCGGCTCGGCTTCGTCTTCCTGCCCGCCGAGGACGATCCCGACAGCTTCATCCGCACCCACGGCAAGGCTGAATTCCTGCGCCTGGTCAAGGAAGCGATGCCGCTTTCCGACTTCCTGCTGCGCGAACTCGCCCAGCGTTGCGACCTGACCAGTTCGGAAGGCAAGGCGCAGCTCATCTACGAAGCCAAGCCGCTACTGCTCAGGCTGCCGACACCGCTGCTCCGCCTGCAACTGGTCAAGCGGCTGGCCGAGGCAAGCGGCTTTGTCCAGGGCGAAGTCGAGCGCCTGTGCGAACTGAAGTCGTATGCGCCGGCCGCGCCAGCGAAAGCGAGGCGGGCGGCGCCGTCGCTGACCCGCAACCTGCTGCGCCTCGTGCTGCACCGGCCGCAACTGGCCGCCGCCCTGCCACTCGCGCTGCTGCCCGACACCCCCGAGCGCCCCGCTCTCGTCCGCCTGCACGAGCTTGTCGCAGCCGCCGGCGAGGTACCCGGCTATGCCGCGCTGCGCGAGAAGCTGCGCGGCCTGCCGGAAGAAGCGATGATCGAGAACGCCGCCTCGGAACTTCTCGCCCAGCCGTTTGACGAAGGCGAAGCGGAAGCCGAATTTGGCGCGACGCTCGACAAGCTGCAGGAAAGCGGCCAGAAGCGCGCCTTCGCCGAACTCCAGGCCAGGGTGCAACGACTCGGCGTCACCGGCCTGACGCCGGAGGAAAAGCGGGCCTATGTCGACCTGCTCGCCAACCGTGGAAATCGAGGCTAAGTTATGGTACAATTTGCGGTTTTCTCAAATTCTATGGGTCGTGGTCATGGTCAAGGCAAAAGACATCACCGCTAAGGAAGCTCCGAAGGCACGCGTCAGCAAGGCACGCGAGAAGGCTGCGGAGAAGGCGTTGCTCGAAGGCGCGCTGACCGAGGCGCCGGCCCCGCTCGACGCCGAAGCGCGCAAGACGCGCCTGAAGAACCTGATCAAGCTCGGCAAGGAGCGCGGCTACCTGACCTACGCCGAGATCAACGACCACCTGCCGGACGACGTCGTCGACGCCGAGAGCATCGAAGCGATCATCTCCACTTTCAGCGAAATGAGCATCCAGGTCTTCGACGAAGCCCCGGCCGCCGAAGACCTGCTGATGTCCGACACCGCTGCTGTCGCCGCTGACGACGAGGAGGTCGAAGCACAGGCCGAACAGGCGCTGTCCACCGTCGATTCCGAGTTCGGCCGCACCACCGATCCCGTGCGCATGTACATGCGCGAGATGGGCTCGGTCGAACTGCTCACTCGCGAGGGTGAAATCGAGATCGCCAAGCGCATCGAGGACGGCCTCAAGCACATGGTCCAGGCGATTTCTGCTTGCCCGACGACGATCGCCGACATCATCGACACGGCCGCCCGGGTCGAGGCCGACGAAATGCGCATCGACGAACTGGTCGATGGCCTGATCGACCTCAACGCTGACGTAGCCGTCCCCGCCGCTGAACTGCCGGAAGAGACCGAGGAAGCCGAGGAAGAAGAAACCGAGGACGATGGCGGCGCCGCCGCCGTTTCCGCTTCGCTGCTGCAACTCAAGATGGACGCGCTGGAGCGCTTCGCCACGATCAAGGGTCTGCATGTCAGGATGCAGCGTTCGCTCGCCAGCAAGGGCTCGCAGGACAAGGCCTACCTCAAGCTGCGCCAGCAGATTTCCGACGAACTGATGAACATTCGCTTCACCTCGCGCTCGATCGAACGGCTGTGCGACAGCGTGCGCAGCATGGTCGACCAAGTGCGCTCGTCGGAACGCAAGATCCAGCAGATCTGCGTGGACCGCGTCAAGATGCCGCGCCCGCATTTCATCCATGTCTTCCCCGGCAACGAGACCAATCTCGCCTGGGTCGACGCCGAGATCGCCGCTGCGCCCAAGACCTACGTCGCCATCCTGACGCGCAACGCGCCCGACATCAAGGAAGAGCAGAAGAAGCTGATCGCCCTGCAGGAGCGCATCGGTATCCCGCTGAAGGATCTCAAGGACATCAACAAGCAGATGTCCACCGGCGAAGCCAAGGCCCGCCGCGCCAAGCGCGAAATGACCGAGGCCAACCTGCGTCTGGTGATCTCGATCGCCAAGAAGTACACCAACCGCGGCCTGCAGTTCCTCGACCTGATCCAGGAAGGCAACATCGGCCTGATGAAGGCGGTGGACAAGTTCGAATACCGGCGCGGCTACAAATTCTCGACCTACGCCACGTGGTGGATCCGCCAGGCCATCACCCGCTCGATCGCCGACCAGGCGCGAACCATCCGCATCCCGGTGCACATGATCGAAACGATCAATAAAATGAACCGGATCAGCCGCCAGATCCTGCAGGAGACCGGCGCCGAGCCTGATCCCGCGACGCTGGCGCGCAAGATGGACATGCCCGAGGACAAGATCCGCAAGATCATGAAGATTTCCAAGGAGCCGATCTCCATGGAAACCCCGATCGGCGACGACGACGACTCCCACCTCGGCGACTTCATCGAGGACCAGTCCACCCTCGCCCCGGCCGACGCAGCCATGTATTCCAGCCTGCGCGGCGTGACGAAGGACATCCTCGACACGCTCACCACACGGGAAGCCAAGGTCCTGCGCATGCGCTTCGGCATCGAAATGAACACCGACCACACGTTGGAAGAAGTCGGCAAGCAGTTCGACGTCACCCGCGAGCGCATCCGCCAGATAGAAGCCAAGGCGCTGCGCAAGCTGCGCCACCCGAGCCGTTCCGACAAGTTGCGCAGCTTCCTCGACCAGAACGGCAATTAGTCTTGCGGGCCTGTAGCTCAGTTGGTTAGAGCAGAGGACTCATAATCCTTTGGTCCAGGGTTCGAGCCCCTGCGGGCCCACCAGAAATGACGATGGCCCACGAGAGATCGTGGGCCATCGTCATTCTCGTAACCTGAACGGCACGCCGCCCGTTGGCGTCGCCCTTGTCGGGCATACTGGATGGACGGACAATATCGGCCATGTACATGCGATTGACCGGCATGGGCCGGGAAGAGGAAAGCGAATGAAAAGCCTGGTTCTGTTGTTGAGCGTGCTGTCGCTGTTTGCCTGCTCTTCCGCCGGCGGACAGAAGGCCGGCCAGAAGGCGGCGCAGAAAGGGGGCGGCGGCAGCTACCAACTCACCAATGCGGACAAGTACGGCGAAGTCCTCAGCCTGACCTTCGCCACCGACTGGCCCGCCATCCAGTGCAGCGCCGCGATCGACGGCCTGAAAGTCGGCAGCGGCATGGGGACCGGCCTCGCCGGCGTCGCCAAGGTGAGCATCCGCGTACCGGCGAAATACGGCGACCGGCAGGCCACTGATTTCGTCATCGAGTGCTCGCGATACTGAGCCGAGCGCCGCGACGAAGGGTAAACGACGGAGCCCGGCGTTTCGGCCGGGCTCCGCTTTTCAAACTGTGGTGGTGATGGGTGGAATTGAACCACCGACCTATGGGTTATGAATCCATCGCTCTAACCGACTGAGCTACATCACCACGCCTCAAGGGCGCGGATTATAGTTGGCCGGCGGTGGCGCGGTCAACGCGTATAATGTGCAACTTTTCCGCCGGGCGTCTGCCGAAGCGGCAGCCAACGATTTCTAGCGTATCCCCCATGCCCAAGAAACTGTTCATCCGCACCTTCGGGTGCCAGATGAATGAGTACGATTCGGACAAGATGGCCGACGTGCTCCACGCCGCCGAAGGCGTTGTCAGGACAAACAAGCCGGAAGAGGCCGATATCATCCTGTTCAACACCTGCTCGGTACGCGAGAAGGCGCAGGAGAAGGTGTTCCACGACCTCGGCCGGGTCCGCCACCTGAAAAAACTCAACCCGGACCTCGTAATCGGCGTCGGCGGCTGCGTCGCCAGCCAGGAGGGCGATGCCATCGTCGCCCGCGCGCCTTACGTCGATATCGTCTTCGGCCCGCAGACACTGCACCGGTTGCCGCAACTGATCGCCGAACGCAAGGCGAGAGGCAAGGCGGCGGTCGATGTCTCCTTCCCGGAAATCGAGAAGTTCGACGCGATGCCGCCAGCCGAGGTGAAGGGCGCTTCGGCCTTCGTGTCGATCATGGAAGGTTGCTCGAAGTTCTGCACCTTCTGCATCGTGCCCTACACGCGCGGCGGCGAGGTGTCGCGCCCGTTTGACGACGTGTTGACCGAAGTCGCCGGTCTCGCCGCGCAAGGGGTCGGCGAGGTGACCCTGCTTGGCCAGAACGTCAATGCCTATCGCGGCGACATGGCGGACAGCGACGAGAAGGCCGACCTCGCGCTGCTCATCGAGTACATCGCCGAGGTGCCGGGCATCGAGCGCATCCGCTACACGACCTCACATCCGCGCGAGATGACGCAGCGCCTGTTCGACACCTACCTCAAGGTGCCCAAGCTGGTGTCGCACCTGCACCTGCCGGTGCAGGCCGGTTCCGACCGCGTACTGGCGGCGATGAAGCGGGGCTACACGGCCATCGAATACAAGTCGATCATCAGGAAGCTGCGGGCGGCGCGGCCGGACATTTCGCTCTCCAGCGATTTCATCGTCGGCTTCCCCGGCGAGACCGACGAGGATTTCGAGAAGACGATGAAGCTGATCGACGAGGTCGGCTTCGACGCTTCGTTCTCCTTCATCTACAGCCCGCGTCCTGGCACACCGGCGCTCGAACTCGACGATTCAACGCCGGCCGACGTCAAGTCCGTCCGCCTGACCCGCCTGCAGAAACGCATCGAGGAGCAAGCGCAGGTCATCAGCCAGGCGATGGTCGGCAGCATCCAGCGCGTCTTGGTCGAGGGTGCTGCAAAGAAGGACGCCGCCGAACTGGCCGGGCGCACCGACAACAACCGCGTCGTGAACTTCGTCGGCAATCGCCGGCTGGTCGACACCTTCGTCGATGTCCGCATCACCGCGGCGCTGCCGCACAGCCTGAGGGGCGAAATTGTCATCCGCGAAGGCTAGGGAAACCCACGAAAGGCCTCAGCCGGCGGCCCGCCGTCCGGCTGCGGCGAGGACCTTCGACATCGCGCTGGCGCCGGTCGACAACACCTTGCTGGCCAACCTGTGCGGGCCGCTCGACGAGAACATCCGGCAGATCGAGGCCGGCTTCGACGTCGTCATCCGCCGCCGCAACGAGCGCTTCTCCATCGCCGGCGACAATTCCCGGCTTGCCGCCGACGGCATCCGCCACTTCTACGGCATGGCAAGCGCGCCGCTGTCGGTGGACGCGATCCAGCTCGGCATCATCGAGCTGACCAACGCGCCTGTGCGGCGCATCTCGCGCGGCGCCGAAGGCACGGTCGACGGCCCGCAACTGGTCACGCGCAAGGCCGAGCTGCACGGACGCACGCCGCGCCAGGTCGCCTACCTGAAGGCGATCCAGGAGCACGACATCACCTTCGGCATCGGCCCCGCCGGCACCGGCAAGACCTACCTGGCTGTCGCCTCGGCGGTCGACGCTTTCGAGCGCGACCTGGTCGAACGCATCATCCTGACCCGCCCCGCGGTCGAGGCCGGCGAGCGGCTCGGTTTCCTGCCCGGCGACCTGGCGCAGAAGATCGACCCCTACCTGCGCCCGCTCTACGACGCGCTCTACGACTTGATGGGCCACGACCGCGTCGCCAAGCTGTACGAGAAGAATGCGATCGAGATCGCGCCGCTCGCCTTCATGCGCGGCCGCACGCTGAACCACGCCTTCATCATCCTCGACGAGGCGCAGAACACGACGCCGGAGCAGATGAAGATGTTCCTGACCCGCATCGGCATCGGCGCCAAGGCCGTGGTCACCGGCGACATCACGCAGATCGACTTGCCCAAGGGGCAGAAGAGCGGCCTGCGCGAAGCGTTCGAGATCCTGCAAGGCGTGCGCGGCCTCGCCTTCACCGAATTCCTCAAGGAGGACGTCGTGCGCCACCCGCTGGTCGCCCGCATCGTCGCCGCCTATGAAGCGCAAAGCAAGCAGGCGACTTGATCTCTCGGTGCAATATGCCGGCGGCCGGGCCGGCTTGCCCGTGCGGAAGGATTTCCGGCGCTGGGCACGCGCGGCGCTGGCCGGCAGCGGCCGGGTGACGATCCGGCTGGTCGACGCTGACGAAGGCCGCGCGCTCAACCGCGGCTACCGCGGCAAGGACTACGCGACCAACGTGCTGTCCTTCCCCTACGAGAACCGACCCGCGGTCGTTGGCGACCTCGTCATCTGCCCGGCCGTCGTCGCCCGCGAGGCGACCGAACAGGGCAAGCCGCTGCTGGCGCACTTCGCCCACCTGACGGTGCACGGCATGCTCCACCTGCAGGGCCGCGACCACGACAACGATGTCGATGCCGAGACGATGGAAGCCGAGGAAACCCGGATTCTGGCGGCGCTCGGGTATGCCGATCCCTACGCTGCCTAGATATCATGGACTCTGACAGCAACCCGGGCCTGCACGAACGCCTGAACTTCGCCGGTCGCTGTCGGGTCAAGAAGGTGCGCACCAATGACGCAGATCTGCTTGCCTGAGCGGCCGGCAGCACGCTTCGGCGTCGCCGCGCTGCTCGGCATCGCCGGGGTCGCGTGCTTCGCCCCGCTCGAACTGTTCTGGCTGGCGCCGGTGGTCTGGGGCGGTTTCTTCGCACTGCTGCTGCGCGCCGGCTCACCGCGCGAAGGGGCGCTGACCGGGCTGGCCTTCGGCCTCGGCTTTTTCCTGACCGGCGTTTCGTGGGTCTATGTCAGCCTTTCGGTCTTCGGCGGCATGCCGTGGTGGCTGGCCGGCATCGCCGCCTTCCTGTTCTGCACCGTGATGGCGCTCTTCCCGATGCTCGCTGGCTGGGCTTTCAAACGCTGGCAGTCCGTCCGCTTCTGGCAGCAGGTACTGTTCTTTGCCGTGCTGATCGCTGCGGTCGACTGGCTGCGCAGCTGGATTTTCACCGGCTTCCCGTGGCTTGCCGTCGGCTACTCGCAGGCGCCGCCCAGCCCGCTCGCCGGCTTCGCGCCGCTGCTTGGCG
>Ga0316621_10000059_pt1 | contig 14039 bp, 12 predicted proteins | sample OWC_Aug_OW2_C1_D_2_FD_207664 | JGI IMG/M metagenome (GOLD analysis project Ga0316621, IMG submission 207664) | Wetland soil microbial communities from Old Woman Creek delta, Ohio, United States - OWC_Aug_OW2_C1_D1_C | ecosystem: Environmental > Terrestrial > Soil > Wetlands | place: USA: Ohio... | reverse complement strand
CGTCCACCCGCGGATCGGAGAGGTTCCGCGCGAACTCCGCGGTGATCATGATCCACCGCTGTTTTCCAGCCGACGGGATCGTCGGGTTGCCGTCCTCGTCGATCGAACAATCGACCGTCGCGATCGGCCCGTAGTAGATCCGGCGCCCCGCTTGATCGTACGCGACGAGCGGGCCGGACGCGAGGAGCGACATGGAAACGGGGTTCGTTTCCGTGAGCTCGCCACCCGTGACCGCTCCGAACAGTCCGACGTCCTGCGCGAGCTTCCACATAGCATTTTCGCAGTCATCGAACCCGAGGTCGAGATCTGACTCCGAGACAAGTTGCTTGTAGTAATAGTCGAGCCGATCCATTTGCGGGACCTCCTATTCGTGTAGCTCTGTTTCCGTGCCGAGGAGCGACTCGCCCATTGACCAGTGGTCAATCACGGGCGGGACGTACGGCTCGACGATTTGGAAGTGAGTATGCGCCGGCTTTGCGTAGTTGACGATCGCCCGCATCTGCCGCCGCTCCTCGTCGGTCAGTGCTCGAGGCACGACGACCGCGAACGTGTACCAGTCCGCGCCCGGCGGAGGTCCGGCGATCGTGCCGACCCCGAGCTCGTCGACGCCGAGGATCCAGCATCCGGCGATATACTGCTCGATCGTTACCTCGATCCCGAGCAGGAAACGGATCGCGTTTATGATCCCGCGGTCGGTTCCCTTCTGCCGATACATTGGGATCAGCAGTCCGGCGAGCTTGCGCGCCTTCGACTCCGTGAGCTCGAGCGCGAATGGGTTTCCAAGGTCGGCGAGCATGACTTCGATAAACTCTATCGGCGCCTTGTCTATATCCCAAATCCGAGGGAAGCGATCGCAATCCCACAGCAGCAGATCGATCGTGTCCTGGTAGATCGAGCACAGTCGCTCTAGGTCGCCGGTCGTGTCGTGTTCGCGATCGTAGTCAGAGAGCATGTCCCAAAAGCGAAACCGGCGGCCGGTCGGCCAGTCCGGAGGGAACCACGAAACAAAGTCAGCCACGTTATCCGGTGGAGCGACCGCGTTATGGTTCGGCGAGTCGTCGACTACTGCTCCGACCGTCAAGCGGTACGCCCGCCCGAACGTGAGCTCGAGCGCCGTCGTTAGGTCAAACACGCGTGAGGTCACCGCGGCGACCGACGATACCGCGGAAGAAACGCCCGCCTCGCGATCGGTCGCCGGGACGAACGCCGCGGAGTAAAGGGTCGGGTTTAGTGCGTCGCCCGTGCCGCTCGAGCTGACCGCGAGCATATCCTCGGAGAAGGTCACCCGGATCACGTTCGCGAACGTAGCCCGCGCGGAAACAACCGTCGGGATCGTGACGTCCTCAACTGCGAACGTGTAGACAAAGTCGATCGCTTCGGTTGCGCCGAGGTCCTCCGCGACCACCCGGACCGCGACGAGCTCCTCCGAGGCGAACGGCTCGAGCGGATCGATCGTGACGCGTAGATCGTGCGGCGCCAGTGCGACGACCGCGGAGCCCGGGCCGTCGAATCCCGGTTTGAACTCCGGCGCCGCTCCGCCCTCGAAAGCGAGCTCGCCCTCGACGTAGATCCGTACCGTGTCGCGATCAACGCCGGTCGGAAGCGTGGAGAGGATCTCGAGCACAATCGACGAGGCGGTCGAGGCGTTCGTCGTGTCGCGTTCGGGGATCTCATTGGCGACGATAAGCCCCGCAGTCGTCGAGGTCCTGACGTCGTCGAGATAGATCGCCGGGAGCACGCCGCGAATCATGGCGCCACCGCTTCCGCCGTCAGTCGTAGTACGTGATCCCCGTACATATCACTGACGTTGATCGTCCGCGTTTCGAAGTCGATCGTTTCGCCCTCCGCTGGCTCGAGGACTAGCGCGCGCCGAACCTCGGTTCCGACGAGGAGCTCCGCCTTGAATGTGAAGGTGATCTCTTGTCCCGCGTCCGTGTCGCCGACCGTGAAGCCTAGCGCGCCGGCGGCCGATCCGCCGACTATCTCGAGCGACGAACCGGATCCGACCGTCGGCGAGGTGAGCTTCAAAATCGTGTAATCGCCGCCGGCCGTTACGCCGAGCGCGAGCGCGATCCGCGCCGCCACTTGCGCGATCGTTTGATCCGCCGCTTGAAAGGTCACCGTCAGAGGAGCTCCGCCGTCGACCGTCGCTTGCAGCGTCTCACCGCCGGCGAAGCCCGACGGATAGCTGCCCGCCGTACTCCGAAGCACCGCCGCCCGCCGGAGGACCGACTGACGAAACTGGATCGCGATCGCAATCGTGGCGATCGTGGAGAGGTCGACGAGCTGCTCGACGCCTGCGACGTCGCCGACCTCGACGTCGTCGCAGTAGGTCGGATCGTCCGCTCCGATGCACCACACATACAGGCCGTCGCGCGCCTCCGCGTGCGCCGGTTCTATGCGCCCGCACCTGAGCCCGGTCGACGGGCCGATCGTGGTTGGAGCGTTGCCCATGTTAGATCTGCCGCGCCACTTCTACCTGATCAACGAAACCGCGCCGCCCGACTTGCGATGACTTCCAAGCGAAAGCGAAATAGCCCCCGCCGTTGAGCGGGATCGATCCCGTGTTGATCCCGAGCACGTCGTCGACATACTCCGCCATTCCATCGATCGCAGTCCACACCGGGGAGGTCACGGGGTGCACGGTCAGATCGTTCTGGAACACCTGGAGCAAAACGTCCCCGTGCGGTTGCACGATTACGTCAAGCCGAACGTGTACCCATGATCCCTTGGTATGTGTCGCCGTGCTTTTCCGGAGCACGTCGGCTCCCGCCTCCGGGAGCCCGCCGGCAATAGTTCCCTTCCGAAGTATCAAGTGCCCCGGCTCCTCATCGTCCGCGAACCCGAGCAGGTACGCGTTCGCCGTGACCCCGCTTGACTCGAGCGCCGCGGCGAGCATTGCAGTACACAAGGCATCGCCGCCCGCGCGTTGCAAAGCTCCTCGGATCGATCCGCCCTTCGCGGCCGGCGCGAAGTTCGTCTGATTCGGGTACAGCCCCACCGCGCCGGCGGTTGCCTGCAACGCGTGAAAGCCGAACACGTAGGACCCGCCGCCGGACGGAGGAGTGAACCCGTGACTGACGCCACGCGACACGACCGACGCCGCTAGAGATCCGCTCAGTTCTGTCCAGTTTGCTTCAGCCATGTTTGCCCTCTACTCGTCGAGCGGACGCCAGCGAACCGCGGCCGCCGGAGCTCCGGAAGTGTACGCGTGACAGTACACGCGCACCGCCTTAAATCCCGCGTCAAAGTCAATCGCCGTCGGGACCGTGGTCACCCTGCCCCACTCAACCCAGTTTGGCGAGGTCCCGAGCTGCGCCTCGACGCCGAGGTCGCCGACGAGGTCGCCGGAGAACGCGACCCTGAGCCGGTTCGTCGTCCCGGTTGCCACCGCCGCGCCAGCGGTCGCCGGCGAAGTCGGGACAGGGACGGTGATCCCGATCTCGAATCCCTCGAATGCTTCCGGGGCCCCGTTCGTCGTGAACGCCGCCGCCTCGAGGTCCTCCGGCGCGAACGCCTCGATCGCGTCCTCGTTGTGTTTCCACTCGTGATCAAATCGCTCGACCGCCTCGACCCATTCGTCGACACCGAAGATCGCCGCGTCGATCCACGCGAACGGGTCCGACCCCGCCGGGTAGTACGAATCGAACGCGCCAAAAACGCCCGGGCCCGCGTTGCTTGCCCATTGGAAATGCAGGAGTAGGCAGAGCCCGAAGTCATTGATCAACCGATCCATCTCGGTCGGTTCCGCCGTGGGCCATCCGCCGAGCTCGCGCAACGGTCGCACCGTGTCGGGCCGGTGCCACTCCTCGACCGAGTCGAGCATGTGCGCCCACCCCTTCGGCCATGCCTCCGTTACTAGGTCAACCGCCGTTCCGATGTCGGTCGCATCCGGCGAGGTGATCGCGTTCTCCGTGTCGGGCGCCGTGTGGTATACACCGCTCGAAATGTGCGAGTTGAAAGCAGCCTTGATCGCATTCACGCGCGCGACGAACTCCGGCACGTTCCCGAGAGTGACATACGCCGATGGAAAAGTTGACACCGTGTCGGCGACCACGTGCCGATCGGGCCACTCTTGATCGAACGCCTCCGCGCGCTCCTCCGCCGATCCGAACAGCGCAAACGACGCGCCAGTCGGGAGCTCGTCAAGCCATCCCTCGTTTCCGCGCCATTCCGCTTCGAAGTTCTCATAAACGCGCAAGTGCGATCCGAACTGAGCGAACGATAGATCACCAGACGCGAACACCTCGATCGCGTCCTGGTTATCTTGCCATCCGTAATCGAACCGCTCCGAGGTCCACCATACGCCGAGCCCTCGCGCAACGTCGATCGCGGTCGACTCGACGACGACCGACCACGATTCCGGGAGCGCCTCGACGTCCCCGTCGGCGATCTCGAATGACGGATTCTCAAGAGTCGCGCCCGTGCCCGGAGCGGAGTACAAAAGGTCAAGATAGTCGATCGACGTCAGATCCGATGGGTACACCGGAGGAGGCGGGGGAGGTGGTTCCGAAAACCACCATGTCAGATCGATTTCAAAGTCGGCCATGGATCACAATAGCGGAATCGTATTACTGCCCCACGGGAGCGCCTTCCCGCCGACACAGACGAACTCGCCGGCGTTGAACGTATCACCTACGGCGCGCGCATCCGAGCACATGAGGAGCCCCGGGATTTTGCCGCGAAGGTGTTTGTAGCTGGTATCAAGACAGATCGCGAGGCACTCGATCAACTGTTCTTTGCCCGACACCGGATCGGCTCCGATGTTATCGAACAAAGCGATTCCGGACCGGCGCAATTCGGGCACGGCGTAGAAGTGATTTCCGCCGCCAGGGTGGATCCCCACCCCAAACGCCGGGTTGTAAGTGCCTTCCTGTAGGTGATTGCGATCCCATATGTTGTGATTCACGTAATGAGCGTTGAAGGCCCAATACGGGATCGGATCGCCGGTCTTTGTTGACGTGAGCTTGATAACCGCCATGCCCGACGGAACGTATGCGCCGAGCTTGGCAAACGTGTAGAACGAACACCCGTCAGAGCTGACCGCTACCTGCTGATAAAAGTCGCCGCCAATGTTGGCCAGATCTTTGTATCCCGTGTTAGACCACAGATCGATTTCCGTGGCGGGAGGAGCTCCGCGGTCAGGCCACGTCGTCGCGTCCGCGCCCGTCCCAACATAGCTCCCCTTGTAAACCGCTGCTAGTACGTAACTGCTGTTTTGTTTCAGCAAGAGCTGAACGCCATCCGTACTCTGCAAACCGATCCAACACGAGGAGAGCGTCGGAACCGATGACCATCGATCAACGTTATCCCACGCGCCCGAGCCGCCCGAGCCCTCGCCGCTTCCCTTCACCGTCCAAGGAATAACGCAGCCCTTAAGCGCGTTCTTGAGATTCCACAAGTAGCGGCGCATACGGTAATCCCACGATCCGCTACAAAGATCGTTTCTGACGCTATTGTTCCAAGACATGCGATCTCTCCATCATGCGAGCCCGGTTTCGACGACGTCCGCCGCGATATCGTCGAGCCGCTCCTCGTCGGTCGTTTCAAGCGTTGTTGTTTCAGCAGAGTAATCCGCCACCGCGTCACCTACACGAGCGGAAGTCCTGTCCGCGCGTTGATCAGCGTCACCGTGCCGAGGCGTGGAAACTCGTACGCCGCGATCGCGACGTCGTCCGCAGGCACGAACGCGTCCTCGTCGACGCGCCGAACTCCGGCCGTTTCTTTGATCACCGTGAAGAGGTCACCCCACGCGAGGAGCCCCTCGACGTTCCCGAGCTCGTCGCGATAGTTCAGCCCGAAGTCCACCGTGCTATTCGGCGCCTCGTCGGCGAGGTCGACCGCGAAGTAATCGGCGAGCGCCGAACGGATCGCCGCGTCGACCGTCGCCGGAACCGCTCCCGCCGCAAGATGCACGCGCGCGGTTATGTCGATTGACTTGAAAGTCACCGCGAGCGCGTCGAATCGAAAAGTGACCGTCGGCGGGTACTCCGTCGCGATCAAGGTTTCAACCGCGGCGAGTTGCGCCAGCGTCGGGGAGGTCGGAGCGTATCGGCCGGAGGACAGCAGAGCGCCGCGCGCGACGAGGTGGAGCTGCCCATAGTTCTCCGCGAGTCCCGCGTATTGATCCGACGTGAGCATAAGCGCGCGCGAGATGCCGGCCACAAGCCGCGCGTTTGCTTCGAAGTCATCGGTCGACACCGTCCGATCCCCCACCCGGACCGACGCCGGCGCCATGGCTTGCGCGTGCGGGAGCGTTTCCGCAGTCGTGCCGCCGCTCGAGCCGGCTGGATTCGTGACGTCAAACGGAGCAGGCACGCCGCCGCCGTCGACCACGGAAAACTCAGGCACTGTCAAGGTCCCCGCCTCGATCGAAATCTCGCCGCCGCCCGTGGTGTATTCGATCGTGATCTCGCCCGATGGTATGCGCCCGTTGATCCCGTCGCCAAATACCATCAGCGCGCGCCCGTCCTCGTCGACGCGGATCACTAGGTGACGGTCGGAGCTCCCGGAGTCGAGGAAGTTCTCGACGACCGTATAAGCCCCGGCCCCATCGGTCACCGCGACCGCCGCCAGAAAAGGCGTGTAGCTCAGTTCAAACTGTTGATCGGCAACGTCCGTTGACTCAAAAGTTTCCGAGTGCGCGAGCGAGTGTTCCGCGGCGATTGTGCCCACAAGCGATCCGACCGGGATCGTCAAGTCCGACATGAGGCGAACGCGAACCGGATCGACCGACGCGGGATTCCGGACGATCGAATTTTTGGGGAACGTACAGGCGAACGCGTGCGCCGCCCGCAGCGTCAGACGCAGGTCGACAGTTGCCGCGGTCGCGTTCGCGAACGTGTACCCGATCAGCCGCGCATGGCGGATCCCGTTCGTCCGCCTGACGCACGTTGCAAGCCTTGACTCTCGAGCGATCCGATCCTGGTAATACCCGAGCTGATCGGCGACGAACGCGAGCCCCTCGAGCAGCACCACGCCGAAATTCGCTGAGCTGTAATCCGTCCAAGCGGGAAACACCGATTGCGCCGCGGATGAAAGCCGCGCCTTTATCGCGTCGAAGTCCCGAGCCGAGCGATCGAGATCCGTCGGGAATACTCGAGTAGTCATCAGAGCGCCACCTCGTAAAACAGACCGCCCGACGCGCCGGGCGCCATTGTTCCCGGCTCGTTAGTCAGCCCGAAGTATACCCGAATTCGAAGCAAGCGGGAATCCCCGGAGTCGCGGGTCTGAGTCGTGCGCCCCGGATCCACCTCGGCGCGCGGTTCCCAGGTGCGGACCGCGTCGGTCGCGTACACCGCGGCGAGGTCGCGCGCGCTCTCCCGCAGGTTTGAATGCCGGAGCCGGTCAAGTGAGGACCCCATACCGCGCCGCCACGGGTACTCACCCGCAGCGCCCCACCCGGAGCCGCGAACCCCGAGCACGCGCCGGACACACCCCTCGACGAGTCGCCCGCCAGAGTCGCCGGCGAAGTCCGCAGCCTCCCGGCGAAAGGGAGTTGACAACCCAAACCCGATCCGATCCGGTCCATTAGCGCCCATCGGAGCACCTCCGCGCGACATAGGGCCCACGCGTCGCAGGAGCCCCACAGTTGCGCGAGCGGCCGCGCCGGGGCCCACCATGCCACCGGCCGCAGCACCGCCCGCCAGTCGGCCGCCTATTGCGCCACGCGGGAACACCACCCGCCGGCGGGTCCGGAGTCCTCGAGCCCGCCGGGAACACCCTCTTGATTCTTAAGATCTTGATCCTGACCGTAGGGAAGGATCTCTTAAGAGAAGAGAAGAAGAGAAGATCAAGATCCGGATCCGATCTGAAGAGCAAGCTCCGTGCCATGTTACCCACCCGGGATCTTGATCGCCTCGAGCACCGTCGCCACCGCGCGAAGCGCCGCGATCAGGTCGTCGATCGGAAGTCCGGAGAGCGAGTCGAGGGACGGAAGCGCCGGCAGTCCGGGCACCATCTCCGCGAGCTTGCCCATAGTGGAGAGCAGCGCCCCGGCTCCGCCGAGGGAGGCGATCGCGTGCCCGGTTAGCGCTTGCGCCTGCGCCTCGAGGCACCGCCCGACCGCCTCGAGCGCCGGGTCGCCCTCCGCCTGAGCTCGAGCGATCAACGCGGTCGCCTCCGCCGCGGCCGCCGACACCGATCCGAGCGCGTCCGCGACCGCCCGCAGGGTCACCCCGAGAACCTGCAACGTATCGGCGATCGCCACCGGGATCGATAGTTGCGGCACCATGCCGACGAGCTTTCCGACCGCCTTGACTGCGCGCTCGAGCGCCTCGATGAACCCTTGCACGTCCCCGACGATTAGCCCGGGGATCGCCTTGATCGTGTCCATTATCGCGACGACCGCCTCGATCAAGGTGAGGGCCGGAGCGAGTCCGGCGAGCGCCGGGCCGAGTGCGCCGATCATGGCTTGCGCCTGCACCATCGGCGAGACGACCAGCCCCGGCGCGATCGGCGACGCGACGAGCGAGATCCCGCCCGGCAGTCGGACCGATAGCGGCGCCGGAACAGCCGGGAGCGGAGAGCAAGTCGGAGCAGGCACGCCCATTGATTGACCTCAGATCGGTTGACCGGACGCCGCCACCGGCCGCCCGTTGATCGTCACCGTCGCCCCGTCGATCCGCACCGCGCCGGCGGAGGAGAGCGACACCCCGAGCACGCCGGAGATCAAAACTTGTCGCGTCACGAGGTCGACCTCGAGGACCACCCCCGCGCCCGTTGCGCGATCGGTCACCCGGAGCCCCGCCGTAGGCCCCCGGTCGTCGAGCTCCACCCGGACGCGTTCGCCTTGAATGATCTTCGCGTCGCCGTCGGCCGTGACCTCGTGTCCAGTCGGCGCCTCGCCCTCGCCCCATGAGCCCGCCAGGTAGCGCGGATTCTCCGGGTCACCGCCCACGAAGAACACAAGCACAAGGGCACCCATCGGCGGAGGAGCGATCGCCCCCCGCTTGTCGGCGCCTCCGAACCACGCGCCCACCGGGAGAACCCACCCCGACTCAGGTTCAACCTCGCCGGGGATCTGCACCCGCACCCGCCCGATCCCGAGCGGGTCGTCGCGCTTCACGACGATCCCCTCGTACGGCTGCCCGTACGGGAACTCAACTCCGAAGCGTGCCACGTGTTGACCTCGCGCGCGTCATTGTGTCCAGGGTCCAAAGAACCGCCTCGAGCCGCCGAGGAACTTGATATACGCGAACTCATCCCAAATCGACCAGTTCGAACCGGCCGCCTTGATCTTGAGCTTGTCGGCGAGTCCTTCCCGCGTCAGGTCGAGCTTGGTTTCGTAGCCCTGCCCGATCGTGTGGTTCGCTTCTTTAAGCCAGTGCAGACCATCGACCCCCGGCCCGATGCCCCATACAGCTACCACCGTGCGCGCCTTCAAGGTAGGATCGCCGACCACGTTCAGCTTGACATTCATTGCACCGTAACGGCATTCCCGGAACAGCGAGTCAGCTAAACGCTTCGCCTCCTCGACCGTGCGAGCTCCGAGATTCTGCACGACTTCGAAGCCCGTATTCCCCTTCGCCAGTCGGTTGCCATCGGCCGGAGACTCCGGCCCCGGAGTGTCGACGAGGTCGTCGAGGCCCGGGACCGTCGCGCGCGTAGCCTCCGCAATAAACGCCTTTTTTCGCAACGGGTCGAAGCCCTTAAACACGATCCGCCCGGGGATCCCGGCGGAGATTTTTTCCCATCCGTAATCGATTATTTCCCCGAGCCCGATCGGGTTCTTGACGAACCGCAGGAGCCGCGAGGGCTTTTCCTTCCGCCTCGGTTTCTCCCAGTGTATGCCATCCGTGTCGAGGTAGAACTCCCGCCCCTCGAGGTTCGCGAGGCGTTGCACGAACTCCCAATCGGTTTCCGACGTCTGAGTGATTGTGGCGATCGTGTCGGTTGTGTCGTCGACGTGGAGCTGATCGCCGATGAAACCGTGAGCCCCGAGAACCGATCGCACCGCATCGGATCGCTTGCACGCTTCCCACACCCGGGCCACTCGAGCGCGCGACAAGCGGGAGCGTTGCCGTTCGTGAGCGACCACGCGGAGCTCGCCCATTTTCCCGCTAAACTCTTTGATCACGAACTGGCCCGCGTCGAAAGTCAGCCCGACGTATCCGAACGTATACCCAAGCACCGCGGCCGTTCCCATGAGGTCGGGATCGTATTGCAGGATTTCGTCGGAGTTGTCCAGAGCGACCGTGATCCGGCTCGTTTCCTCCGTGCCCGAATCGAGATACTCGACCGACTCGACGCGATCGAGCAGAAAACGCGGCTCGCTTTTTTTCTTCCCTCCGAGCACCGCGATTACCGAAACGATCGACCGCGGATCGTACGCCGCCGCGCGGTTCGTGATCACGCGCGTTCCGGCGGGAGTCGCAGCCCCGGCCGCTCCTCCGGCATAACCCCGCTTTTGGAGTTTCGCCGAGTGCGATCGCCGTGCCGCTCCGCCCGCCATTACTGGTACAGCTTCCGATCCGATCGCAGGATCTCCGTGACTACCACGATCGGAGCGGGGATCACGACCGACCGACCGGGAGCGATCGGGATCGTAGGATCAACGATCGGGGTCGGCTGGTATTCCGCGATTACCCACCAAAGGCCACACGCCCGATCTGAAATGCTCGAGTAGTAGATCTCCGCGAGCGCGTCCCAGGTGTCACCATGCCCCGCAACATGGATCAAGTTGTCATCCCGTTGACGGAAGTGGTACGGCTCCCGCTCCCCGAGCTCGACCGTTCCGTCCTCGAGCGTCTCAAGCGTTGTAACCGCGTAACGAGATTCTAGCGTCTGCCGCATGGATCACCCGCGGAACATGCCGCCCTTCGCGACCTCCGCCGAGGAAAGGCGATACCGCCGGATCTCCTCGAACGAGAGGTCGGCGGAGAAAACGACCGGGTATAGAAACCGATCCCACACCGTATCCTTCAGCTTCAGCGATTTTACAACCGCCTTGATCGCGAGGTACGACGGCCACACCAGAAGCACCGCCGGCGGAGCTCGTCGGATCGGGTCGGTCGCCTTTCCGATCGGGTAGCAAAGCGCCATGAGAAAGCGTCTCATGCCCTCGAATTTTTCGACGAGCGTTGACAGGTTTTGATCCCACCCTCCGCCGGGCATGAATCGCCGCATGAAGATCCGCCGGTCAAACGTCAGCGTGAACTCGATCGACGGGTTCGTCGTGTTCTGGTATTGGAGCCGCCAGAAGTCGCCGCCCTGTGTTGCCTTCGCCGCATAGTTCACAGTCAGCGCGACCGATAGCGCTTCCGGATTTAGCAGGCAAGCGATCGCGTCGCCGGAGTCAAGATTCTGAAGGAACCCGCGAACAAGTTGATCGGAGTATTGCCGGATCATTTCTTCGCCCCGCTTGGCGCCGGCGCAGACTTGGCCACCGGACCGATCCCGCCCTTGCGCGCGTCCATTTTTCCGTCCGCCTTGCGAACGACTTTCGCGAGCGTCTCACCGTCCACTTGCAAGTTGATCGTGACTTCCTCGTAACGGTACTCCCGCGCCATCGCCGCACGTCCCGCCGGCGTGCTCATGCCCTGCTCCTCGTACTTCGCCCCGGTCCGCATCATGCCCGCATACCCGGGCCCTTCCATAGCGGCAGTCTCCGCGAACATAGCCGCGAGTCCGGCGAGTCCGACGCCTTTAGCCTTGCCGAGTTCGGGCGGGCCCTTGTGCTCCCAAATATAGCCCGCCGCCTTCGCGATCGATCCGCCGACCGTGTCGGTCAGATCGGTCGTCGCGCCCGTGAGCCATTGCAGCTTTGTTCGATCGCGCGCGCCTTCCGCCGGACCGCCCGCCGCCTTGACCGCTTCCCGGTGCGCCTGTAATGCGACAAGCGCCAGCCTCGCCTGATTCTCCGCGCCCATCGCCATAGTGCTGACGTGATCCATCGCTACCGCCGCGATCTGCCGGCGTTGCGCTCCGATCGGCCCCTTGCCCGTTACGTCAGAGATGCCCCACCCCGCAGCCTTGACCGCCGTTTGCTTCTGCCATGCCTTGATCTCTTGCATCCGTGCATCGTACGTCTGGCGGTACTCCGCAGCCTTGCGCCCGTAATCCTTTGAGCCCTCTTTTTTGAGCCCCTCGATATACTGCTGCTGACCGATCGACCAGATCGAGAGCTTCTCCTCCATCGCCTGCTGTTTTACAAACCTGCCCGCGATTATGTTTTCCGCTTGAAAGCGTTTCTCTGTTGCGTCTTTAGAGAGCCCCATCTTTTTTTCAGCGACGATCGCCTCGATATCCACGCGCGCCATTTCCTTCGCGCGTAGTTGCGACGCCGCCTTTGCCCATTCCGCATGGGCGGCCGCGATTTCCGATTCCTTCGCGCCCGACTTTGTCGACACCTCCACAAATTTCCGGTGCGCGTCGATCGTCGCGATCTTCAGCGGTCCGATGTCGCCCTGCAATTTCTCGAGCGTCGAGAGCGCCTTTCCCATATCTTGCTTTGCCGCCTTGATCTCAAGCTCGAGCGTCGCCGCGATCTCTTGCTTCACGTCGTGCATTACCTCGCGCGTTTTCTTGTAAAGCGCGATCGACTTTTCTTGATCTGCGAACTTCTCCGCCTGCCGCTTTTTCCACTCCGCGTCAGCCGCCTTCTCCGCCGCCCACACGCCGGCGAGCACGGCGCCGCCTAGCACGATGAACGGGATCGCCGCGGAAGCCGCAGCACCGATCGAGGCGAACATACCACCGCCGCCGGCTCCGAGCATGGTGATCCCCGCCGCCGCTTGCGCGGCCGCGGCCGCTTGGATCGCCAGCTTGTAAAGACCGATCGCGCCGATCGTGATCTTGATCGCGCCGGCGATCGTGAGAAACAGCGAACCGAACCCGATCGCGTAAGACATGAAACTCTTGATCGGACCGGGGATCCCCTTCACAAAATAGATCACCTCGTTCAGCGCCGTCGTCACGAGCTTGAGAGCAGGATATAGAACCGGCGAAAGCGTTTCGCCAAGCATGACTTGAAACGTCTGCCAAGATCCCTGAAGTAGGATTTTCATCCCCTTCTCAGTCGCGAGGAGCGCGTCGCGGTTTTTCCCCGCAGCGCCCGCGGAGTTCTCGAGCTCCCCGAGCAATCGACGGTGCGCGAATCCGTAGTCGCCGACCTTTGCGTCGCCATCCTTCAGCGCTTTTTCGTACTGGGCCAGAACGGCGTTGTAGGTTTTCATGCCGCGAACGCCGAGGATATCCGTCAGCATCGTGTTCTTTTTCTTCGCGTCGACTTTCTCGAGCGCCGGGATCATCTCGCCAATAATCGAGACGATGTCCCGGATCTGGTTTTTCTCCTTGTCGAGCACGTCGATCCCGAGTTTCTTTAGAGCCCGATGCGCAATCTCCTCGCCGGCGAGTCGCCGCGTAGCTTCGCGGTACGCGGTCGCGGAGCTCGAGGCGTCTAGGTTCGTGTTTCGCAACATGCCCAAAACGGCGAGCATGGAATCATACGTTTGATTCGCGCCCTTCGCCTGCGCTGCCGCGTTAGAGATCCCGATCGCAAAATCGCGCGCCTGGAAATTCGACGCTTGCGTAACCCGCGTCAGCTTGTCGACTATCTCGCCCGCCTTGTCCGCCTGCATACCGAACGCATTGATCGAACCAATCACCGCTTCGCTTGCCTGCTCGACGGTGAGCTGACCGAGCGACGCCGCGGCGAGGTCGAGCGTCGGGAGTAGAACTTTCATGGCGTCTTTCGCGCCGAGCCCCGCGGCGCCTAGCGCCTGGAGTCCTTGCACCGCGTCGACCGGTGAGAATTGCGTGTCAATGCCCGCGCGGATCGCCGCCTTGTCGAGAAGCTCGAGCTCCTCCGTCGTCGCTCGCATCACCTGACCGACGCTTGCTAGGTTGTATTGGTATTCCCCGAAGTACGTTGTACCCTTGACTAACCCGGCCATTCCCGCGACGCCAGCCCCTAGCATTTTCGCGCCCGACTTAAAGGTCGCGTTCGATCGTTCGTACTGCGCCGCGGCCGCCTCCGATGACTTCGCGAACTCTTTGATCGACGCCGACACCTTGCCAATAATCGAGGTGGCAAGATC
>Ga0316621_10000058_pt1 | contig 14061 bp, 12 predicted proteins | sample OWC_Aug_OW2_C1_D_2_FD_207664 | JGI IMG/M metagenome (GOLD analysis project Ga0316621, IMG submission 207664) | Wetland soil microbial communities from Old Woman Creek delta, Ohio, United States - OWC_Aug_OW2_C1_D1_C | ecosystem: Environmental > Terrestrial > Soil > Wetlands | place: USA: Ohio... | reverse complement strand
TGACCGAGTTGTCGGCGTCATAGATGGTCTGGATGCCGCCGCCGTTGTACTTGCCGATGTAGTCCCAGACATTCGCGCCGGTGATGTCCACGGGCGAGCGGCCCGCGATCGTCGCGCGGAAGCTGGAGGTGGGCACATGGGACCACTGGTAGACCGTGCTGGCCACCAGTTCGTCGCCGTCCTTCTCGTCCAGCACCGGGATGACCGGATTGCCGTTGCCGTCCAGCACGCACTCGTAGGTTTCCGGGTCCACGACGCAGCTGGAGCCCACGTTGAGCGGGCCCTTGTCGAGGTATACCTTGACCGGAGTGGTGACGTCCCAACGCGCTGGCAGCAGCGTGCCGCCGCTCGGGACGAGGTAGAGCGGGCCGCCGGCGAACACATTGCCGGAGAACGCGCAGGCCGCGGCGAGGAGGGCCGTGCCGAGCGTGCGCCCTGTCTGTCGATTAGTGCTTCGCATTGGCAATGCTCCCCTTCTTGACCCAGTTCCCGTCCACTGCGCGGTGCAGGAACCTGCGGAGCGTGTCCGCATCCACGGGACCCTTCTTCGTCTCGAGCATGGCCTGCTCGGCGGTGGTGAGCAGGCCGCGGTTGGCCTGCACGCCGCTGAAGAGGCCCGCATTGTCGTAGCCGTTCATCGCTACGCCGTTGGCGAGGCTGAGCTTCCCATGGCCCAGGCCGACCGTGGTCTGCAGGCCGGTCGTACGTGCCTTGGAGTAGAGGAACACGATGGCGGCTTCGTCCTTGCGCCATGTCGGCCAGCCGGTCGGGCGGGCGAGGTATGTGCGGCCGTTGGCCAGCTTGCGCGGCTTGTCGAGGCCGAACTGCCGGAACGTGTAGGTCTCCGCCTTCTGACCGCGGATGGTGTCGGCGACCTTGATGGTGACTTCCGTATACGGAAGCCCCCGGGCGTCGAAGCCGTCGGTGACCGACTGCACCTGTCCCGCGACGATAGTCTGGGAATGGGCAAGGAGGTCGACGACCGTCAATGGCATCACGCTGGTGGCGTAGCTGGGGGCGCTGATTGCTGCCAGCCCTAAGGCCGCGACCAATGCGCAAGCGAGTCCGCGCGCTGTTCTCAGGCTCATGTGGATCCCTCGGGGACGTGAAACGAACGCGCCCGGCGGGGTGCCGGGCGTGCTTGGGCGCGAAATATAAAGAGGGACGTCCTGATTGTCCCCACCCTCTGCGGGTAGGTCTGCCTACCCACCCGTCCTTGCGGGCGGTATCGGTTGTCCGCTTTCGTCCAGGAGGCCGAGTTGACGGGCCGATTGCACCGCAGCCCGGCGGTCGACCACCTGCAGCTTCGCGAAGATGTTCTTCAGGTGGTACTTGACGGTGTCCGGCGAGACGTCGAGCGCGTCGGCGAGCTGCCGATTCGTGAGCCCGCGCGCGAGCAGTTCCAGCACGTCTCGCTCCCTGCGGCTGATCGGCTCCCTCGGCACATCTGCCCAGCGGCCTGACTGCGCCGAACGGCTGGCGCGCAGCCCGTCTTCGCGTGAGAGCGCCGCAACGAGCCGCGCCATGTAGCCGGGCGTCGCGGTTCCCTGCAGTCCGGACGCGCGCCGGATGAGTTCCACGAGCACGCCGCTGTCGAGTTCGTCGAGAAATACCCTGAACATCCCGAGCCGCTCCCCGACGGCGAGCGCGTCGGCGAATTTCCGGGCCGCGCGCCCTGAATCGCCGGCAGCGTGCAGCGCCGCCGCATGCAGCGAATCGAGTGCGACCGCAGCATACGTCTTGCCGCTACGCGTGGCCTCCGCGGCAAGATCGGACAGGACCGCTGCAGATTCGCCTGCGCGGCCTTGCGCGAGTGCAATGCGCGCTTCGGCCGTGCGTGCGAGGACCGCGATTTCGCATCGGGCATCGCTCCTGAGGGCGCCGTACCGTGCCGCGATCTCGCGCAACCGCACCAGGAGTCTCGCCGCGTCCGCACCCACTCCGTATCGCAGGTGCATCCTCATCCGTTCGTCAATCGCCACTGCGCAGAGCCGGTCGAGGCCCCGCTGCGTGCCTAGCGCTTCGAGCTGGCCCGCGAGGTCATGCGCTTCCTGCAGGGCGCCACGACTTGCAGCCGCGCGGATGCTCGAACGGTATGCGCGCAGGATCAGGTCCGGCAGGCAGTGGCCGGCGATGAGTTCCAGCCGGCTCGCGATCATTTCGTCGAGCCGGTCGAAGCGCGATCGCTCATAGAGCATGCTTGCGCTCGCAGCGGCGACCATGGCCACGGCAGCCGATCCGTCCGGGAAGTCGCGCCGCACGTTGTCCAGCGCTTTGTCGCAGAGATGCTCCGACTGCCTCACGTGGCCCTGTGCCTCGAGCACGAGCGACTGGACCATGAGCCCGTACAGCTGCGTGAATGGTCCGTACGTCGCCTTGGCGTCCGTCATGGCAGGCTGCAGGCATTCGCGCGTTCGCTCGTAGTCTCCTGCATGCATGTGTGCAATGGCGGAGACGAGGCACGCGGTCGCGTACACGAGCCAGTCGCCCTGCGGGGCGGTCTCCGGCCAGTGACTTGCGATGCCCAGGGCTTCGCTCGTGCGGTCGGTCACGACGCTCTTCGCCGCCTGGGCCAACGCGTAGCCGAAGCGATCGTCGTCGCTGAGCCCGGCTGGATCGATCGTCGCGAGCAGCGCCAGCGCGTCGTCCCAGCGGTAGCAGAGCAGCAGCCCGACGGTCAGCCGGACGCAGACCAGGGGGCTCCTGGTCAGCAGGTCCCGAGGCAGCTGGTCGAGCCACATGTGCAGGATGCTCGGATCGCCCCGCTGTCGCAGCGTTACATCGACCGCATCCTCCAGATAGGCCGCGGCGGTGGCTATGTCGCCGCCGGCCAACGCATGCTGCACGGCTTCCGGCGCGTGACCGTGCACGCCGAACCACTCTGCCGCCCGGCCGTGTATCTCAATAACGCTGCTGGTCGGCCATGTCTCCAGCCGTCGCATGAGCCAGTCGTGGAATATCGGGTGGTACTCGTACCAGCCGCCGTCGATGTCGAGCGCCTGCACGAACGGCTGGCTCGCGCGGATGCGCTCGAGCGTGCCGGTCGGCAATTCCCTGCCCAGCACGGCGGAGCAAAGGTCCGCATTGAATCGCCGCAGCACGGCCATGCTTACCAGCAAGTGCAGGTCGTCCGAAGGCAGGTTTCCAATCACGGTCTCGGCCAGCAGCGCTGCACTGTCCCGGCCGAGCCCGGCTGGTCCCTTCAGGTAACGCTCGAGAGGGATGCCGCCATTGATCGCGGCTACCGCGAGCTGCAGACCGGCCGGCCACCCACCCGTTGCCCGGTGCAGGCGCGCGACCATCGCGTTCATCACGACCGACTCGGCGCGTTGCGCAACATGCTGACGGGTCTCGTCCAGCGAAAACGCAAGATCCTGCGGACCCAGGACGAACTCCTGGTTGCGCATCGCAAGTTCGCCGCGCGGGAAATCCGGCTCCGCACGCGCCGCGATCGCCACATGCAGGTTTGCCGGTGCAAAGTGCAGCAACTGGGCTACGAAATCGTGGATATCCGGCGCCCGCACTGATTCGAAGCTGTCGAGCACCAGCCAGACCTCGCGACCAGCCCGATGGAGGTCTCCCACGAGCGCGCTGACCAGAGCCTCCTGGCCTGCGATCGCGCCTTCCTGCAGCAATGTGGTGAGCGACGTCGACAGTGTCGGATCGACCCGTGCCAGGCTCGCCGCGAGGTAGCTGCAGAATCGACGCAGGTGGTCGTCCTCGGCGTCCAGGTTCAACCAGGCGACCAGGGCGCCGTCCGCCAGCAGGTCCTGGCGCCATTGGCGGAGCAGGCTCGTCTTGCCGAATCCTGCCGGTGCGGTGATCAGGACCAGCGACGCGTGCGAGGCGCGGGACAAGCGGCGCAGGAGGCCTTCGCGCTTTACTGCGAACGTGTCCGCGCGCGGCGGCAGGAGCTTGGTGACCGTCATCGCCCCGGATGTGCCGACAGGTGCCACGCCGCTCACGCAATACTCCCATCGTCGAGGGCAGAGGGCCCCGCCTGGCTCGCCGAGCCGCTAGGATAATTGAAAGGGTCGCTCACGCGACGGCAGTAAATTCGGCTACGATTCTGCCGCACGAAGAACCTGAGGGTACGGTGATGTCCAACGATACTCGTCGCGGAATGGCCATGGCAGCGGTCAGCCTGGTTGCGTTGGGCCTGGTTGCCTGCGGCCAGAAGGAGCAGGCAGCGCCGGCTGCGCCCGCTCCAGCTGGCCCGCCTCCGACCCCGACGCTCGACCAGCTCAGGGGCGCCACCGTTTCAGGTGTGCTCGACCAGGCGGTGACGCTCGCCAACGGCAGGTACGACGGACCGCCGGCCGCGCCGGGTGCAGCCTCGCATCCCACGCTCGTGCTCTGGGAGCCCGCAGTCGCCTTCGGGGACATGGACGGTACGCCCGGCAATGAAGCCGTCGCGGTGTTGAGCTCGAGCGGCGGCGGCAGTGGCGAGTTCGTCCACATCGCCGTGTTTGGCGTGCGCGACGGTCAGCTCGTAAACCTCGGCACCGCCGAAGTCGGTGACCGGGTCAAGCTGCGCTCGCTCTGGCTCGAGAAGGGCAAGGCGATCATGGACGTCGTGGAAGCGGGCCCGAAGGACCCGGCGTGCTGCCCGACGCAGCTCGCCCGCAAGACCTATGCGATGGAAGGCGGGGCGCTGAAGCAGTCGAAGAGCGAGACCATGGGCACGATCACGATCGGTACGCTGGCCGCCATCGAGTGGATGCTCGTGTCCATCGACGGCCAGCCTGTTCCGGCCGGGCTGAAGCCGCCGGTGGTGCATTTCGAAATCAACAGCGTACGTGGCTCGGCCGGCTGCAACCGGTTCACGGCGCCCGTCAAGGAAACGGCGCCGGGCGAACTCGCCATCGGCCCGGCGGCGGCGACGAAGATGGCGTGTCCCCCGGCCGAAATGGAGTTCGAGCAGAAGTTCCTTGCCCTGTTCGAGAAGGCGAGCCGCTACACGTTCGTCGCAGGGCAGCTCGCGCTGACCGGCAAGGACGGCACGGGCACGCTGCTCTTCAGCAAGTAGCCGTCAGGCGCGCCGCAGGGCAGGGCGGCGCGTCGGCTTGCGCCTTGGGCTCTTGCGCCTTGCCGTCGCCTTCTCCAGTGCGGCGAACGCGTCCTGCGTGTATTGCGCCATGCTCTCGACCTCGGGCAAAGCCGAACCGTTGGCGGTGAAGCCCATGATCACCTGGTCGTCGTAGGACATGAACGTCACGTTCAATCCCACGGCGACGATCAGCGTGGACACCGGGAAGAAGGCTTCCAGCCGCGCGCCGTTCAGGTACAGCGTCTCCGCCGGTCCGCGCACGTTCGAGATCAGCACGTTTGCCGGCAGCATTCCGAACCCGAGCTTTTCCGGCTGGGCGATCGCCAGTGTTTCCGACATCGCGAATGCCATGACCGCATACGCGTACGCTGCATTCTTTCCCAGGCTCTTCAGCTGGTCCTTTGCTATGCGCGCGTTGGCCATCACCTGTTGCAGTCTCTTGTCGATCGGCGCCGCGACGGCCCCCAGCGGCGGGAAGATCGCCGAGACCTGCGTCGTCGCCTGCTTCACGTGCGGGTCATGCAGAGACACGGGGCAGAGCGCCACGATCGGGTGCTCGGGAACGTGGCCCGCTTCCTTGAGGTAGCGGTTGATGCCGGCGTCGAGGATCGTGAGCGCGACGTCGTTCAGCGTCGCGTCCCAGGCGCGCGCGACCGCCTTCATGCGCTTGAGTTCGAACACCGTGTGCGTGATCGAGCGCGCGTTGTAGATCGGGTCGTTCATCAATGTGTGCGGGGCGGTGAACGCCCGCGTCTGCTTCACCGAGAAGCCGCGCAGTCCCTCGATGGCCTGCTCGAAGACCCTGAGCGAGCCGCGGCTGACCGAAAGCGTCTTCCCGGCGAGCCGGCGCGCCTCGCTCTCGAGCGCGGCCCGCAGGCCCTCGGGCGCCGGTCGGGGCCGGTGCTTCTGCGTCACGCCGACCGTGGCGCGGATGCGGCGGTCGCGCGGAGACGTCGCGAGGGACTTGCGCAGGATCGCCATGCCGGACTCGCCGTCCACCAGCGCGTGGTGCACCTTGTGGTAGATGGCGAAGCGGTTTCCCGCGAGGCCGTCGATCACGTACATCTTCCAGCCCGGCCGATGACGCTCGAACATCGGAGCGTGCAGATCGGCGATCAGCTCGTGCAATTGCTCGTTGGAGCCGGGCGAGGGCAGCGCCAGGTGCAGCACATGGTGGGCCGGATCGAACGACTCGACTTCCTTCCAGACGGGCAACCCGACCTTCCGGAACACCGGGATGCGGTTGAACGGGGGCTGCGGTTTCGCGCGCCGATAGGCATCCACGATCTGGCGAACCGTGCGGTCTCCGCCGCCGCGCGGCTTCTGGAAGATGAGCACGGATCCGACGTGGCGCGGGTTGTCCTGCGTCTCCGTGAGGAAAAACATCAGGTCCAACATCGGGATCGTGTCGGTCATGACGGCCCCCCTGGCGTCTCGAGCCTTCTGGTCAGGCGGCGAGCAGGTCCTCCGCGGTCAGTTCCGACGCGTTCCGCCCGCCCGCATACTGGGTCAGGCCAACCTTATCGTAATGGGCGCGGATCCGGGGCGAAAAAATACCTATGTATTCGAGGTTGGGGACCAGGCGCTTGAACATGGTCTGGCGGAACAGCCTGAGGAAGGGGGAGTCCGAGATCACCTTGTCCCAGTCCGCCCGCTTCATGTGGCCCGCGAACCACTCGTCGTAGATCTCGTGCGCGAGAAACCGGTCGCGCATCAGGCAGGCCACCTCGAAGGTCCAGTCCTCGCGTTCGCGCAACTCGCTGGCGGAGAGTTCGGCGAAGTGCCGCTTAAGCGCGAGCACGCCGTAGTGAACGTGGCGCGCCTCGTCCTGGATCACGTAGCGGAGCAGTTCTTTCAGCAGCGGCTCGCGTGTCGACTGGTACATCATGCTGAAGGCGCCGAGCGCGAGACCCTCGATCATGATCTGCATGCCCAGGAACTTCATGTCCCAGCGCGAGTCCCGCATCAGCGCGTCCATGATCGTGAACAGGTTGTCGTTCACCTGGTAGAGCTTGCCCAGCTTCGTCTCGAGGTAGCGCAGGAACACCTCGAGGTGCCGCGCCTCGTCCATCACCTGCGTGGCGCCGTAGAACTTGCCGTCCACCCAGTGCACGCTCTCGGTCACCTGTGCCGAGGCAAAAAGCGCCCCCTGTTCGCCGTGCATGAACTGGCTCAGCAGCCAGCACGAGAAGTCGTGGACGAAGCGCATCTGCTCGTCACGATCGAGGCGGATGCCGTGGGCCGCGAGTCCCTCCATCGGCACCAGTTCGATGGGGAACACCGGCTTCTCGGGATTGCGCGGGTCGACGTCGGTCGCCCAGTCGAGTTGCGCGTCGCCATCCCACTGGTTCTGCACCGCGCGGCGATAGAGGTCGTACATCTCGGGGTAGTCGCCCTGGTAGCGGAAGTCGAAGTACGCGTCGTGGCTCGCACGCATGCCGACCGGTTCCCCCTGCTTGCCTTCCTTCAGCAGGAAGCCGCGGGTCACGGACGGCGCGAGGCCGACCAGCACCTTCTTGTTCTCGACGCGGGTGGCGATCTTCATGGCGTCGAAGACGTCGCGGATCCGTCGCTGGGCCGGGCTAGGCATGGAGTCGAGGGCTCGGTCGGGAAGCATGTGCATGTCCTCTATTGTCTGGCGCACGGCCCGTGGCCAGCGCGTTCAGTGGTTCTCGATCACGAGGTCCGTGTCGGCATAACTGCAGCAGGCCAGCAGGTAACCCGCCTCGCGCTCGCGGTCGCTGAGGCAGTTCGGCTCGCTCATCACGACCTGGCCGCTGGTCCTTTTCACTTTGCACGCGCCGCAGCCGCCCATGGTGCAGCTCGAGGGGAGGTCGATCCCGGCCTCGAGGCCCGCCTGGAGAATCGTCTGGCCGGGTCTTGCCGTGACCCGACGGCCGCTGGCGGCAAACGTCACCTCGGCGGAGTGGGTGGGGATGCGGGTCGTCGCGACCGATGCGTACGCGAACCGCTCCGTACGCACGCGATCCGGAGCGACGCCAGCGCCGGCGAGCGCGCTGCATACGTCCGTCATCATCGCTTCCGGGCCGCAGACGTAGAACGCGTCGGCGTCGGTGTTGCCGAGCAGTTGCAGCGTCCGTGCTCCGTCGAGAGCGCCAGCGACGCCGCTCCAGTTCGCGGGCGGCTGGTCGAGAGCGTGTCGTACGACGAGACGCGGCGCGAACTCACGCTCGAGTGCGCCGAGACGCTCGCGGAAGATGATCTCCTCCTCGCAGCGGTTGCCGCAGAGGAGAACCGCGCGGCTCTGCGGCTCCTCGCGCAGCAGTGTCTCGGCGAGGCTGACGAGCGGTGTGATCCCGACGCCGCCCGCGACGAATACGACCGTGCGCTGCCGTGCCGGGTTCGTCGCAATCGTGAACTGGCCCGACGGGTCCGTCGCAACGAGCGTGTCGCCGGCGAAGATGCGCTCGTGGAGGTGGCGGGAGACGATACCCTCAGGCGCACGCCTGACGGTAATCGCTGGCCGAAGACCTGACGCCGGCGAAGTCGAGAACGAATAACAGCGACGGTGCGTCACGCCCGCCATGTCGACGAGCAACGTGAGGTGCTGCCCGGCACGATACTCCAGCGGGCGAGTGTCACCGGTCGGTTCCAGAACGAAGGTCCTTGTGGACGGTGTCTCGTCGATGACTTCGACCACGCGCAATCGACGCCGCGCTGCGCGCGGCGCGACCTTGCCCCAGCGGGCGCTCGGCGTACGCAGCTCGAACGTTGGTGCCGGCTCGGAGAACCAGGCCCGGACGAAGGCAAGAGCCTTGGGCATGACGTGACCCGACAGGGCTAAGTGTATATAAACACTATACAGTGAGTTGGGTGTCGTGCAAGGGCGCCCTGCGCCGGCCTCCCGTTCAGTCGACCTGGCCGGCCTCGGCGAGGAACTGACGGAGCCGTTTGCGGTGCAAGGCGCTCAGCAGTCGGCCAATGATCGGACCGGTCTGCTCGACCACCCTCGACAGCTCGTCCACGGTCGCGCCAGAGTAAGCGCGCAGCGCCAGGCGGGCCTCGCGTCTCACCAGTTGCGCCATGGCCGAGTCGTACAGTTCGAACTCCGCCGGCCCGACCCCGCGGTCCGGATTGAGCCCCGCTTCCTTGAACTGTGCCCAGCACTCGAGAATCACCGCATCGTCTTCGGACAGCGTGGCGCTATCGGCCCGCCCGTGCACCTGCACGAGCCCGCATGCGATCAGTTCCTTCAGTTCCTGTCGCGGGACGCGGCCCGGCACGAAGTCCGAAACCGCGACCGCGGGGCTCTGCTGCGCGTTTACCCAGCCGCCGAGCGTCGCGCGGACGCGGCGCACGAGGTCTTCCTGTTCCGGCGTGAAGCCCTCGTCGGCCGTGTCGTCGAGGATGGCGCGGATGGCTTTCAGCGGCAGGAACTGACTCTCCTGCAGTTCGCGGATGCGACGCAGGCGTTCGAGATGATCCTGCGTGTACAGGGCGGTGTTGCGGCCCGTCTTCAATGCCTTGGGCAGCAGGCCCTGCTGCATGTAGAAGTGGATGGTCTCGCGGGGCAGGCCGGTCTCGCGCACGAGGTCACGCATGCGCAGCGTGGCTCCGGCCTGCGGCGAGCGGGCCGGCCCGGAGACTGGCCCGGAAGCGTCTGCGCCGCGAGACTTACCCGGGTGGCGGCGGTCCGTCGGGGATTTCATGTCGAGTGACACTATACACTCGCCGGCCTGGCGCCGGCCCCGCGCCGGTCATGAACTCTGTTCCTTGCCGCGCGACATGACGGCTTCGCGCGTCGCGGCGAAGCGGGCGCGGTCCATGCGTTGCGTCGCGGCCTTGCTCAAGCGTCCTTCGAGCGCCAGTCCCTCCGCGAGGGTCGTGTCGAGGCCGCCGTTGATTGCGCTGCGGATGTCCGCGAGCGTGGCTCGGTCGCAGCTGGCGATTTCTCCGGCCAGCTTCTGGCAGAAAGGCATGAGTTCGGCGGGGGGCAGCACGTCGAGCACGAGTCCCCACGCCATGGCGGTCGCCGCATCGACGAAGTTGCCGGTGAAACTCATGTAGCGGGCGCGCACGGGGCCGATGATCCGCGGCAGCAGCTGCGACATGCCCCAGCCCGGCACGATTCCCACCCGCGCGTGCGTATCGGCGAAGCGGGCACTGGTCGAGGCGACCAGGATGTCGCAGTTGATCGCGAGTTCCATGCCGCCCGTGATCGCGAAGCCATTCACCGCGGCGATCGTGGGCTTGCCGAGCTTGCGGATGGCCCGGTGCATCGGGCCGTCCGGCCCCAGCTCCTCGGTCGTGAGCGGCGCGGTCTCGAGCTCCTTCAGGTCGACGCCGGCCGTAAAGGCCTTCTCGCCGGCCCCGGTCACGATGACGGCGCGCACGGCATCGTCGCCGGCAAGGCCGTCGAGCGCGGCGACCAGCCGGCGCCGCAGTTCCGCCGACAGCGCGTTCATCTGCCGCGGTCGGTTCAGCGTAATGGTCGCGACGCCGTCGCGGATCTCGGTGATCAGGATGTCTTCGGTCATTCTGGTGCCCTCAGGCTCGACAAGTCCGGTCGGCGGATACATCCTAGGGCAGGCGCGCCCGGATGCGTTCCGTCGACAGGGGGACAGGAAGATGTCGAGCATGAACCGTTACACGACGCCGGTCGAGCCGGTCGAATGGCACGTGCCACAGTCGTTCGATGCGACTTTCCGCTGGGAGTATGACGACGGCCGCGAGCGGCTCCTGAATCTCTACGAGAAAGGCAAGCGCCAGCAGTGGAACGCCTCGGACCGCATCGACTGGTCGCAGGACATCGATCCGGAGAATCCGTCGGGCCTGCCGGACGAGATGATCTCGATCTTCGGCTCGGACGTCTGGAACCGGATGAACGCGCAGGAGCGCACCAGGCTCAGGCACCACCTGCAGTCCTGGCAGCTGTCGCAGTTCCTGCACGGCGAGCAGGGCGCACTCGTGTGCACCGCCAAGATCGTCCAGCAGGTGCCGAACATGGACGCGAAGTTCTACGCGGCCACGCAGGTGGTGGACGAGGCGCGCCACGTAGAGGCGTACTCCCGGCTGCTGCACGAGAAGTTCGAACTCGTCTACCCGATCAACCCGTACCTGAAGAGCCTGCTCGACGACACGCTGCGCGACTCGCGCTGGGACTTCACGTACCTCGGCATGCAGGTGCTGATCGAAGGCCTGGCGCTCGCGGCGTTCGGGCTGATCCGTGACTTCGCGCGCAATCCGCTGGCCCGGTCCGTGACGGCGTACGTGATGCAGGACGAAGCGCGTCACGTCGCCTTCGGGCGCATCGCGTTGCGCGATTACTACCCGCACCTGACGGACAAGGAGCGCGACGAGCGCGAGGAGTTCGTGGTCGAGGGCTGCTACCTGATGCGCGACCGCTTCCTGGGCGACGAGGTGTGGGAGACACTCGGGCTTCCGGTCGCTGAGTGCAAGGAGTGGGTTGACCGGTCGGAGCTGATGCGTGTCTATCGGGGAAACCTCTTCAGCCGCATCGTCCCGACGATCAAGGACATCGGCCTCTGGGGCCCGAGGGTCCGCAAGGCCTACGCCGACATGGGGATCCTGGGGCTCGCCGATGGCGACCTGGACGCCATGGCGAGCGCAGATGAGAAATTCGCCGCAGGACTCGGCGCGCCGGCACTCCCTATGGCTGGCGCCGAGGCATAAACTGTCGGAGTCGCGCCGATTTCCGGCGTGTGGAGAGTCCTGCATGCGCATCGAGAAGGTTTCGCTGGTCGGCCTCGGGCTGGCCGCGCTTTTTTCAATTTCTGCCGTGGCGGTGGCCGAAGACAAGGCGGCCGCGTCCGCGTCCGAATGGTATTCGGTCGCCCTGTCCGACAATGAAGAGGCCTTCGTGAAGACGAGCTCGATCAAGCCGGTCGGCACGATGCTCCAGGCCCGGGTGAAGGAGAACTACCTGGCCCCTCGCGAGTCGACGAAGAAGGGCAAGACGTACCAGTCCGTGCGCACCGACTACCGGATCGACTGCACGGCGCGCAAGGTCGCCATGGTGGAAAGCAAGTTCTACTCCGGCACCGACCTGCAGGGCGAGGAAATCCAGAAGGCGTCGCGCAACGACAGGAACCTGATCTGGATGGATGCGCCGCGTGCCACGGTGTTCGGCGAGATCCTGGACTACACCTGCAAGCACGCGCCGGCAGGCTGAGCCCCGCGGACTCGGTCAGCGGAATGGTGTGCCGCGGCGTCTTTGCGGCAACCAAAGGGGAGACGACCAATCATGGAGTCGATACTGCAAAGAGATCCGAAAAGACTGACGCTCGATGTCGTGCTCGACGAGGAGGACGCCTGGCGTCCGAAGTACCTGTGCAAACGTAACGATGGCTGGAACGCCGACGTGATCTTCCTGGGTGGGGACGACGAGGTGACGTGGGTGCTTGACAGGGCTTTCAGCGTGAAGTTCACGAACCCGGCCACAACACCCTTCGAGGACTGGATCGGCAACGAGAAGGCGGCCACCAGGATCGGCGACGAATGGGCGGCTTCGGGCAAGGTCAGCAAGTCCAAGGACAAGAAAGGTGGCCCGGGCAAGCGCTACAAGTACGCGATCGTGATGCCGGATGGTCTGCAGTTCGACCCCGCGATCATCATGGACGAATAGACCACCCAGCCTCGGTGCAGACTGCCGCAGCCCTCAATCCTTGCCGAGCGCTGCGGCGAGCTGGTCGCGGGTCAGCCTGACGACGACCGGCGACAACGCGAGCAGCGCGACCAGGTTCGGCACGGCCATCAATGCATTGAGCGTATCCGCGATCGTCCACGCGAGGTCGAGGTGCGTCACCGCGCCGAGGAACGCGGCGATGGTCCACAGCACGCGGTAGGGCATGATGGTCCAGGGCCCGGCCAGGAACTGCCAGCAGCGTTCGCCGTAGTAACTCCATCCCAGGATCGTCGTGAGCGCGAAGATCGCGAGCGCCACCGCGACCACCTCGTCGCCGAAGACGGGCATCGCGCTCTGGAATGCGACCTGGGTGAGCTCGGCGCCGGTCTTGCCCGTGGTCCACGCGCCGGAGACGACGATGGCGAGCCCCGTCATCGAGCAGACGACGATGGTGTCGAAGAACGTGCCCATCATGCCGATCAGGCCGCTGCGTACCGGGCTCGCGGACATTCCGGCTGCCTGCGCGATACCCGCCGTGCCGAGGCCAGCTTCATTGGAGAAGATGCCGCGAGCCACTCCGTAGCGGATCCCGGCCATCACGGCGGCACCCGCGAAGCCTCCCACCGCTGCGGTCGGCGTGAAAGCGTGCGTAAAGATCGTCGCAAAGGCGGCGGGGACATCCGCCGCGTGCACCACGAGCACAATGAGCGCTGCGATGACGTAGCCGACCGCCATGAACGGCACCAGCCAGTTCGCGACGGCCGAGATGCGCTTGATGCCGCCGAGAATGACGGCGCCCGTCAGCACGGCGAGCACGATCCCCGTCACCGATGGCGCGATTCCGAACGAGGTCTTCATGGCCGCCGCGATGCTGTTCGACTGCACCATGTTGCCGATGCCGAAGCCGGCGATCCCGCCGAAGACCGCGAACGCCGTGCCAAGCCACGCCCAACCCTTGCCGAGGCCATTCCTGATTGCGTACATCGGGCCGCCCACGAAGCGACCCTGCGCGTCGCGTTCGCGGTAATGCACCGCAAGCACGACCTCCGCGTACTTGGTGGCCATGCCGACCAGCGCCGTCATCCACATCCAGAACACCGCGCCGGGACCGCCCAGCGCGATCGCCGTAGCGACGCCGGCGATGTTGCCGACGCCGATGGTCGCCGCAAGGCAGGTCATCAGCGCGGCGAACGGACTCACTTCGCCCGGGTGGTCCGGATCGACGTCGCGGCCGCGCCAGACGAGCTTGAGCCCGCTGCCGATGCGCCGGATCGGCATCCCCCGCAGCAGGACCTGCAGGTAGAAGCCCGTGCCGAGGATCAGCAGCAGCATCGCCGGGCCCCAGACGAACGAATTGAGCGAGTTCATCCAGTCCTGGAAGTTCTGCATCAGCGATCCTCGGCCC
>Ga0316621_10000056_pt1 | contig 14191 bp, 7 predicted proteins | sample OWC_Aug_OW2_C1_D_2_FD_207664 | JGI IMG/M metagenome (GOLD analysis project Ga0316621, IMG submission 207664) | Wetland soil microbial communities from Old Woman Creek delta, Ohio, United States - OWC_Aug_OW2_C1_D1_C | ecosystem: Environmental > Terrestrial > Soil > Wetlands | place: USA: Ohio... | reverse complement strand
CGCCATCCGCCAGGAAGTCATTCTCGAGCCCGACCAGACGGCCACGATCGACCTGATCACCGGTGCGGCGGTAACGCGCGACATCGCGGAGCACCTGGTCGAGCGGTACCAGGACCGTCACCTGGCAGATCGAGTCTTCGATCTCGCGTGGACGCACAACCAGGTCGTGCTGCAGCAGTTCGGCATCTCCGAGACCGAGGCGCAGGAGTACGTGCGTCTGGCCGGCTCGATGATTTTCGCCAATGCGTCCCTGCGCGCCGATGCCAGCGTCATCATGCGCAACCGCCGTGGCCAGTCCGGGCTGTGGGGCTACGCCATCTCGGGTGACATGCCCATCGTGCTGCTGCAGATCGCGGACCTGGCCAATATCGGCCTCGTCCGTCAGCTCCTGCGAGCCCGCGCGTACTGGCGATTGAAAGGCCTCGTCGTGGACCTCGTGATCTGGACCGAGGACCAGTCGGGCTATCGCCAGCAGTTGCACGACGAAATCATGGGCCTGATCGCGGCAGGCGTAGAAGCCAACGTCCTCGACCGACCCGGCGGCGTCTTCGTGCGCGCAGCGGATCACATTTCGCAGGAAGACCGGCTGCTGCTGCAGTCCGTCGCGAGACTCATCATCGTCGACAGCCGCGGCAGCTTGTCGGAACAGCTCAAGCGGCGCCGGGCGCAGGACGCGAAAATCCCGCTGTTGCTATCAGCGCCCGCGCGCGCGACGCAGGCGCCTGCGGCTCCGGCTTCGCCCCGATCCGACCTGATATTGGCGAACGGCTTCGGCGGATTCACCCGCGACGGGCGTGAATACGTCGTCACGCTCGCACCGGGCCAGGCGACGCCGGCACCGTGGGTCAACGTGCTTGCCAACGCACACTTCGGCACGGTCGTGTCCGAAAACGGCGTCGGTTACACGTGGGCTGAGAACGCGCACGAATTTCGCCTGACCCCGTGGCACAACGATCCGGTCACGGACGCGAGCGGTGAAGCATTTTACGTGCGCGACGAGGAAACCGGCCGGTTCTGGTCGCCGTCACCGCTACCCGCTCCTGGCGCGAACGCGTACGTCAGCCGGCACGGCTTCGGGTACAGCGTTTTCGAGCACGACATGGCCGGAATTCACTCCGAGATGACCGTCTTTGTCGCCCTGGACGGGCCGGTCAAATTCTCCGTGCTCAAGCTTCGCAACGACTCGGCCCAGCCAAGACGGTTGAGCGTGACAGGCTATGTCGAGTGGGTCCTGGGCGACCTCCGCGCCAAGACGGCCATGCACGTCACCACCGAGATCGATTCGAAGACCGGCGCATTGTTCGCGCGCAATGCATACAACTCCGAGTTCCCGGGGCGAACCGCATTTTTCGACGTCGATGAGGCAAGCAGGACGGTGACCGGCGACCGCGCGGAGTTCCTCGGTCGCAATGGTTCGCCGCAGAAACCGGCGGCAATGTCGCGCACGCGCCTGTCTGGAAGGGTCGGTGCCGCCCTCGATCCATGTGCGGCGATCCAGGTCGGCGTCGAGCTTGCCCCTGGGCAGGAACGCCAGGTCGTATTTCGCATGGGTGTGGGCCGGGACGGCGACACTGCCCGGGCACACGTGAACAATTTTCGTGGCGCCCCGGCGGCGCGTCGCGCGCTCGAGGCCGTCTGGGAGTACTGGAAACGTACGCTCGGTGCCGTGCAGGTCGAGACTCCGGACGAGTCGGTCAACGTGCTGGCCAACGGCTGGCTCGTATACCAGACGCTGGCCTGTCGATTGTGGGCACGCAGCGGGTACTACCAGTCGGGCGGTGCGTTCGGCTTCCGCGATCAGCTGCAGGACGTCATGGCGTTGATTCACGCCGAGCCTGGACTGGCGCGCGATCACCTGCTGTTGTGCGCAGGTCGGCAGTTCCTGGAGGGCGACGTGCAGCACTGGTGGCATCCGCCTGCGGGTCGCGGCGTGCGCACGCGTTGCTCGGACGATTTCCTCTGGCTGCCTCTCGCGACCTGCCGCTACGTGTTCGCGACGGGCGACACGGGCATCCTGGAGGAAACGGCGCCGTTCCTCGAAGGCCGCGCAGTCAACGCCGGGGACGAATCCTATTACGACCTGCCGGTCCGGTCAGGTGAGTCCGCGTCCCTGTACGAGCATTGCGTGCGCGCCATACGCAACGGTTTCAGGTTCGGCGCGCACGGCCTGCCGCTGATGGGGTCGGGGGACTGGAACGACGGCATGAACCTGGTCGGCATCCAGGGCAAGGGCGAAAGCACGTGGCTGGCGTTCTTCCTGTGCGAGGTCCTGCAGCAGTTCTCCCGTCTGGCGCGCATTCGGGCCGACGCGAGCTTCGCGGACGAATGTGATGCCGTCCGGCAGAAACTGCGCGCTAACATCGAACTGCATGCATGGGACGGCGGCTGGTACCGGCGCGCGTATTTCGACGATGGCACGCCGCTCGGCTCCGCGAGCAACCCGGAGTGCCGCATCGATTCAGTCTCCCAGAGCTGGTCGGTGCTTTCCGGCGCAGGCGACCCAGCGCGATCGCGGCAGGCCATGGATGCGGTCGATGTGCACCTCGTCAGGCGGGCAGACCAGCTCGTGCAGCTGCTCGATCCCCCTTTCGACCAGTCGAACCTCGACCCCGGTTACATACGCGGGTACGTCCCGGGCGTGCGGGAGAACGGGGGCCAGTACACCCATGCGGCCATCTGGGCATCGATGGCATTCGCCGCGCTGGGCGACAACCGTCGCGCATGGGAGCTGATGACGATCATCAATCCCGCGAACCACGCGCTGAACAGGCAGGCCGCGGAAGCCTATAAGGTGGAACCGTACGTCGTTGCCGCGGATGTCTACGCTGCGCCCGCGCACATCGGTCGCGGCGGCTGGACCTGGTATACGGGCTCGGCGGGCTGGATGTATCGACTCATCCTCGAGTCACTGCTGGGCCTGCGTCTCGAGGTAAACAGATTAAGTTTCCAGCCATGCCTGCCGGCGCATTGGCCATCGTTTACGATTCATTACCGATATCGCGACACGCCGTATCACATCGTCTTTACGCAGCGTTCCGCTGCCGAGGGAGAGCCCGGCGTCACGACCGTGAAACTCGACAATAGGGACCAGTATGACGACTGTGTGTCGCTCATCGACGATCGGCAGGAACACACCGTCGAGGTGAGCGTTGCTGCGCGGCCGGATCCTGCGGCCGTTCAGCCGGCTGGCGCTGGCGGTACTTTTGACGGCTAATTTGCATCTGGCACCGGCATCCGAGGGTCTGGGACGATCCATTAGACCGCCGCTGGGCGCCACGGTCGTCCCCGGCCACCAGTAATCGCGGCGCGCATGCCCGATTCACGGCCGCAGCAGGCGCCTCAGCTCCGCGAGAGGCCGTGTGTTGACGACGTCGTCCGGTTCCAGCCAGCCGCGTCGCGCCTGGTCGATCCCGAAGCGCATCAGGTCGAGGTCGGCCGCGCGATGCGCGTCCGTAGAAATAGCGACGCGCACGCCGGCCTCCTTCGCCATCCGGCAGCCCTGGTCGTCCAGGTCGAGTCGATCCGGGTGCGCATTCACTTCCATGATCCGGCCTCGCTCCCGAGCCGCCACCAGTACGCGTTCGAGGTCAATGTCGCAGGGCTCCCTGGCATTGATCAGCCGGCCGGTCGGATGGGCCAGGATCGTGAAGTACGGGTTGTCCATGGCGCGCAGGATCCGCTCGGTCTGCTTCTCGCGGCTGCGATTGAGCCCGTAATGGATCGCGCACACCGTGAAATCCAGCTCCTTCAGCACGGCGTCCGGCATGTCGAGTGAGCCGTTGTCGAGGATGTCCACCTCCGCCGACTTGAGCACCACGATGCCCTGCAGCTTTGCATTCAGCCTGTCGATCGCGCGGACTTGCTGCAGCAGGCGCCGCCGGTCCAGTCCATGCGCGATGCCGACTCGCTTCGTGTGATCGTTCGCCGAGATGTATTCGTAACCCCGCGCCGCCGCCGCCCTCGCCATCGCCTGCAGCGTGTCGCGGCCGTCGGTCGCTGTCGTGTGACAGTGCAGGTCGCCGCGCATGTCGTCGACCGCGACCAGGGCCGGCAGCCGCTTCTTGCGCGCCGCTTCGAACTCGCCACGGTCCTCGCGCAGTTCGGGCGGCATGAACGGGAGGCCGACCGCATCGAACACTTCCTGCTCCGTACGGCCGCCCACACGGCGATCGCCTTTGAAGAGCCCGTATTCGTTGAGCTTGAGCCCCCGGTCCATCGCGAGCTTGCGTACCGCGATGTTGTGCGCCTTGGATCCCGTGAAGTAGTGCAGCGCCGCGCCGAAGCTCTCGGGGGCAACGACGCGGACATCCACGTGCAGTCCATTGCGCAGGCGCACGGTTGCACGCGTCGGCCCCTTGGCAAGCACCTCGACCACGTCCTCGTAGCCCACGAACTCATCCATGGCGCCGGCTGCGTTACTGCCCGCGCTGATCAGCAAGTCGAGGTCGCCCACCGTGTCGCGCCGCCGCCGGTAGCTGCCCGCGACCTCGACGGCTTCGACGCCCTGTACGGCCCGGAGGTGCTCGACCAGCGGTCCGGCGATGTCCTCGGCATCGGCCAGCTTGATGCGCCGCTCCGCCGCCGCGACGCGTTCGGCACGCTGTCCGATCAGCCGTTCCGTCTTCGCGCCAAATCCCTTGATCTCGCGGATGCGACCGCTGCGGGCAGCCCGTTGCAGGTCTTCCAGGCTGCGGATCCTGAGGGCCCGGTACAGGGCCTTGGCCCGCTTCGGGCCGAGGCCTTCGATGCGGGTCATCTCGACGAGGGGCCGCGGCACCTTGGCACTGACCTGCTCGAGCAGCGGCAGCTTCCCCGTGCGCACGATGGTCGCGATCTTTCCGGCGAGGTCCTCGCCGATCCCGGGCAGCTCCGCGAGGTCGGTGCCCGACTCGACGAGTTCCGCCATGCTGCGCGGGTGGGCGCGGACTACCCTCGCCGCATTCCGATAGGCACGTATGCGGAACGGGTTCTCCTCGCGGATCTCGAGCAGGTCTGCGAGCTGCTCGAACATGTCCGCAATCTCGGTGTTGTGGACTGCCATGACCGTATGCCGCCGCTGAAAGTTGCCCCTCGAGAGGCATGGTGTCAATCTTGGCGAGTCATTTGATCTGTAAACGGAGCGCACGTCATGAGCAAGGGCATGGATCGAAAGAAAGAAACCAAGAAGAAGCCATCCAAGACCAAGGAAGAGAAGAAGGCTGCCAAGAAGACCAAGAAGTAAGTTGCCCAGCCCTGCGCCGCGGGGCAGAGCATCGACGGCATCTGCAGTGCGGCCAGGCGCATGTGCGACCCGGCCGCCTCACGGCTTGAGGCTCACCCTCGGTCCCGGGGAGCTTCTATTGGGGCGGCGGCCAGTCTGCGTGGCAGACTGACTCGGCACTACGCAGCCGCCCACGCAGGGCCTCGAGCAACGTCCCCTTCGAGTCGTCGCCGGACAGCTCCCAGAACATCACGCCACGCAGCGACCTGCAGTTGGCGTAGTCCGCTTTCCAGGCCGCGGACTCGATGTCGTCGTAGCTCCAGAACTGGCTGCCGTCGAAGGTCCAGTGCGTCCCGGTTGCCGCATCGCTGAACGAGGGCTTTGCCCTCGCGGCGAGCACCTCGTAGTCCTCCACGCCCTTCTCGTACGTCCCGCGCGGCACGCCGCTGGCATCCACACAGAGCCCGTTGCCGACGGCCGCGGTGCGCCAGCCGTGACCATAGAACGGCATGCCCAGCACGAGTTTCGCGGGGCTGACCCCTGCGCCGACATACGCCATGATCGCCCTGTCGGCCCAGTCACCGTCGGACGACTCACACTCGCTCGGGAACAACGCCGAGGCGTGGTTCGTCGGTCCGTACGGCTCCCACCCGCCGTGGAAGTCGTACGCCATCACGTTGATCCAGTCGAGGTGCGGCTCGATACCGGCAAGGTCGATCAGGTCGTACTGAGTCTTGCCAGCCGGTGCGGCGACGGTAAGCAGGTAGTGCTTGCCGCCCTGCGCGGTTCCCAGCTGGTCGAGCTTGAGGCGGAACTCCGCAAGCAGGGCCGTGAAGTTCTGTGTGTCTTCAGGCCTGAAGTTACACGTCGCGCCGCAGCTGCCGGGATACTCCCAGTCCACGTCGATGCCGTCGAAAACCCCAGCCGCGCTGATACCCGGCGCGACATTGCCCTTGATGAACATGTCGATGCAGCTCTCGACGAAGGCTGCGCGATTCGCGGGCAACGCCGCATCGGAGAAGCGATACGACTCCGTCCATCCGCCCAGTGAGATCATTATGCGCAGGTTCGGGTTCAGCTTCTTGAGCTTCAGCAGCTGGTTGAAGTTTCCCTTCAGCGGCTGCGACACAGTGTCCGCGACGCCGTCCACGCTCTCGCTGGCCTCGAAGCGCTTGCCATAATCGGCGAAGGTGTCGAGGCTCGCGCATTTCAGGTTCGCATCGGGTGCTGCGAAGGCGTAATTGATCACGTTGAGTTTGTTCACGGCCCCGCTGGTCGCAACGTGCTTCGGCAGGTAGCCGCGCCGGTAGATCGTCCACTGCGCGAAGTAGCCGACGACCATCCCTTGGTCGGGCAGAGCCTCGGTTGGCGGGGGAGGGTCCGTCCCGCCACCACCACCACCAGTGGAACCGTCCGTGAAGTTCGCGATGACCGTGTGGTTACCGCTCACGCGAAGCGTGGTTGGATTCTGCGTGCCCGCCAGGTCGCCACCCCAGCCGGCAAACTTCATGCCAGTGGCCGGCTGTGCTGCGACCGTGACGATGTTGTTCTTCTGGTAGCTGTCCTTCTGCGGATCGAGCACGACGCTGCCGCTATCCGGAGGAAGGATCTGGATGGAGATCCTGTACAACGGAGCGCCCGCCACGTCGGCAAACGGCCATACGAGGCTCACCAGGCAGGCGCAAACGGTAAGGTGAAATGACGTCCGCATGTCCGCCTCTCCCTTGTTTTACGCCGATTATGAGCTGGCCGGGAACCGCTGAATATCGGTGAAAAGTGCAGGTGGCAGCAGGTCGTAACATGGGCCGCTGCCAGTGCCGGCGGGTGCGGAGTCAGATCGCGCCGATGAAATCCTTCTTGCCGATGGCCACGCCGCAGTGGCGGAGGATCGCGTAAGCCGTCGTGCAGTGGAAGTACACGTTGGGCTGCACGTAGTCGAGCAGGTAGGGGAGGCCCTGCAAGGTGATGTCGCCGCTCGGGCGCTTCAGCACGACGGTTTTCTCCTCAGTGCCGTCGATCTGTCCGGGCTTGAATCCCTCGAGGTAGGCGATGCACTTCTCGATGCGTGCGATGAGCTCACCGAAGCTCGCTTCCTTGTCCTCGTAGGTCGGGATCTCGACGCCGGCCAGGCGCGAGACGCAGCCCTTCGCCATGTCGGTCGCGATCTGCACCTGGCGCGTCAGCGGGAACATGTCGGGCGCCAGTCGGTAATTGAGCAGTACGGACGGGTCGATCTTGCGCTCCGCCGCGTCCGCTTCGGCCTTTCTCAGGATGGCGATCAGGTTGCGCAGGTTGCGGGCGAAGACGGGAACCGAGGCGCGGTACATCGAGATCTGCATGGTGTCCTCCAGTGGGGCGCCGAGTTTAGCCTCAAGCGCGGGCCCGTGGTTCACATCGATGACAGTTCCTGCGGCGGTTCCGCCGTCACCCGTCCACCGAGCAGCTGCAGCAATTCCTGTGGCTCCACCGGCTTGACGAGGTGATGCTCGAAACCTGCTTCGGCAGTGCGAGCCCGATCGTGCTGCTGGCCCCAGCCGGTAATCGCGATGAGTCGTACGCCGGCGCCCCAGGGTCTCCCGCGCATCCAGCGCGCGACGTCCTCCCCGGCGACGTCCGGCAGGCCGAGGTCGAGCACGGCGATGTCGGGTCGGAACTCATCCGCCACCTGCTGGGCGCTCAGGCCGTCATAGGTGACGCGCACGGCAAACCCGTGCCGCTGCAGAAGGCCCGCCAGCGTGTCGGCGGCGTCGACGTTGTCGTCGCAGACCAGGACGCGCGTTCCCTGGCATGGCGGTTCACTGGCCGGTTCCGACGAGCGATCCGGTCGGCTGGGATCAGCAGAGCGCGGCAGACACACTGTGAATTCAGCTCCGGCGCCAGGGCCGGGGCTCGCAACCGCAATGCGGCCTCCGTGCAGCTGCACGAGGCGTCGGACCACGGCGAGTCCGATCCCAAGTCCGCTGCCCGGGGTCATGCCTGGCTTGCGGATCTGCGTGAAGAGGTCGAACACGTGCGGCAGGTCTTCGCTTGCGATGCCGATGCCGTTGTCACGTACTCGCAATTCCAGCTCCGCTTCGCGACTGCTGAGGCTCACCTCGATCCGGCCACCCGGTCGCGTGTACTTGGCCGCATTGCTGAGCAGGTTGCCGACGACCTGGTGCAGTCGTGTTTCATCGCCAATGACCCAGGCAGACGATGCGCATTCGACGTGAATCTCATGTGACAGCTCAGTGAGCTGGGGTCGTACCGCCTCGACTTCCTGGCGGAGAACGCGGGCCAGGTCCACGGGGTCCCGCCGGAGTTCGATGACGTCCCGCGTCACGCGGCTCATGTCCAGCAGTTCCTCCAGCAACTGCCCCATCTGTGCCGTCTGGCGTTCAATGATGCGTGCGGACTCCTCGACTACCGACGCGTCCGCGCGCTTGCGCAGCATCGCCGCGGCATAACGTATCGGCGCAAGCGGGTTGCGCAGCTCGTGCGCGAGCGTCGCGAGGAAGATGTCCTTCTGGCGATCCATGCGCTCGAGTTCACGCTGTGCCACCTTGAGTGCCGTGATGTCGGTGTGCACGCCGATCGCGCCGCGCAGCTTCCCGTCCGCATCGAAGAGCGGCGCGGCGCTCGCGAGCAGGTGCAGGACGTGTCCGTCTTCGAAAACGAGGTCGATCTCGAAATCGTGGACTTCGCGACCCGTTCGCGCGGCCACCTGCATGGGCAATTCGTCACCCGGAATCTCGACGCCGTCCCGCATGCATCGGTATGGCAGCTTCTCGCGCTGGTCACCGGTGTACGAGGCGTTCGCGACGTCGCCAATGGCGAGCATCCGTGCAAAGCGAGGGCTGACGGTGATGTTCTTGCCGGTCGTATCGTGCGCGATCGCGACACCCGCCGGAACCAGGTCGAGCATCGTGCGCAGTTCCTGGCTGCTGCGCCAGAGGCCGAGTTCTGCGTTGCGTGCGCGCTTCGACTCCTGCGCATGGCGACGCGCGTGGTGCCCGATGACGGTGATGAGCGCGCCGAGCACCAGGTAGCCGAAAAGGATGGGCGCCCTGACCGACCATGAATCCGGCAGCGCCGTGGAGCCGTCGACCATGCGCCAGACCGAGGCGGCCAGGCCGACACTGAGCACGAGCGCCGCTGGCCCGCGGCCGCTCACCACCGAGACGATCCCGATGGCGAAGAAGAAGGGCAGGTGTGATGCCGACCCCGACTCTGGATGCATCAGCGAGTGCAGGGCGAAGGCGATCAGCGTCGCCACGACGGCAACCAGCCAGCGTCGGGCGATTGCCTCGTCGTCGATCATGCGGCCTCCCTGATGCGATCGTGGCGGCCATGATACCCCTTGGTGGCACGAGAGTTTCGTGGGCAAAGCCCGCGCGAGCCGGTGATCCTCCGGGCTATTTCGGCAGCACGAACTCGACTGGCGCTCCGGGACCCACGGGCAATTCGAGGAACACCCAGGCCACGGTCATGACGAGGCCTGAGACGAGGAAGGCAAGGGAATAGGGCAGCATTGCCGCAATCAGGCTGCCGATGCCGAAGTGCGGAACCCAGCGCTGGCAGAAGGCGAGGACCAGCGGGAAATAAACGAGCAGTGGCGTGATCGGGTTGGTCACGCTGTCGCCCATGCGAAATGCCGCCGTCGTCATTTCCGGCGAAATCCCGAGCAGCATCAGCATCGGGACCAGCACCGGCGCGAGCATGCCCCACTTCGCGCTGGCCGAGCCGATGAACAGGTTGATGGTGGCGCCCAGGACGACGATGCCGCCGACCAGCGCTGGCGCCGGCAAGGCGAGCGTGCCCAGCGACGAAGCGCCCTTGATCGCCATGATGACGCCGAGATTCGACCAGTTGAACATCGCGACGAAGTGCGCGGCGAAGAACGCCATCACGATGTAGTACGACATGCTGGCCATGCCGTCGCTGACCATGCGGATCTCGTCGCGATGGGTCCTGGTCACGCCCGCGGCGCGCCCGTAAGCAACGCCGGTGACGAGGAACAGCAGGAAGAATCCCGCGACCATGCTTTGCAGGAAAGGTTGCATCGCCTGGGTGTAACGGCCTTCCGCGGCGGCGGCCTCGTCGAACAGCGGCGCTCCGCCATCGGCTCCAAACCACGCGCCGGGCCAGGTGAGCAGCGCGAACAGGATGACGACCGCCAGTCCGGCGATGCTGGCAGCGCGCAGTCCACGCCGTTCGTCGTCGGTCAAATCGGTGCCGACTTCCGCCACGGGCGCCAGGGCCGTCGGCGTCCAGTCGCCGAAACGCGGCGCCACGATTCGCTCGGTGACGTACCAGCCGAGCGGCACCATGAGAAACGTCATGCCGACGATGAAGTACCAGTTGCCCGCAATGTTCATCTTCCAGCCGGGCACCAGCAGTTGCGCGGCCGGTTCGGTGATGCCGAGCAGCAGGGCGTCGAGCTGACCCGGCAACAGGTTCGCCGAGAAGCCGCCTGCGACACCCGCGAACGATGCAGCGATGCCGACGATCGGATGGCGGCCTGCTGCCGCGAACAAAGCACCTGCCAGCGGGATCATGACCACGAAGGCTGCGTCGCCGGCCTGGTTGCCCATCACCGACACGAAGATCACGATCGGGGTCAGCCATGTCCTGGGGGCGCTCCTGACCGCGGCCCGCATTGCAGCGCCCGCGAGACCGGTGCGTTCGGCCAGGCCCGCACCCAGCATCACCAGCAGCACGTAGCCCAGCGGCGCAAACCCGGTCAGCGTGCGCGGCATCTCGATGAACAGGCGCTGGAGGTTGTCGCTGGAGAACAGGCTGGTCGCGCGTATCGACTGTTGCGTCACGGGGTTGACGACAGACCATCCTGCGGCGGCGCCAATGGCACTGAGCACCATCACCGCGACGATCAGCCCGATGAATATCATCACCGGGTCGGGCAGGCGGTTGCCGATGCGCTCGACCAGGTCGAGCGCTCGCCGCACACGCGTGGGCGCCCGTTGGACGGGGACTTCCGTCGCTGTGGAGCCGGGCATCAGCGAGCCGCGTGCGGCGCAGGGCCCGCGAGCCAGGCCTCGGCGATGCGCACCCACGCGGTGCCTCCGAGCGGGATCAGCGCATCGTTGAAGTCGTAGCTCGGGTTGTGCAGCATGCAGGGGCCGAGGCCATGCCCGCCGTCGCGGTGCTCGCCATCGCCGTTGCCGATGAGAAAATAGCAGCCCGGCTTTTCCAGCAGGAAATAGCTGAAGTCCTCGGCGCCCATCGTCGGCCGGAACTCGAGCACGTTGCGCGCGCCGGCCAGGTCGCTGAGCGTGCGGCGGATGAACTCTGTCTCGGCGACGTGATTGACGGTGGCCGGGTACTGGCGCCGGAACTCGAACTCGCATTGCGCCTCGAATGCGGCGCAGGTGGCTGCGGCGATCGTCTGCATGCGCCGCTCGATCAGTTCCAGCACGTCGTGCGTGAACGTACGGACCGTGCCTTCGACCACGCAGTCGTCCGGCACGACGTTGACTGCCTCGCCGGCGTGAATCTTCGTCACCGAGATGACGCCGGTGTCGAGCGGGTGCGTGTTGCGCGTAAGGATGGTCTGGAAGGCCTGCACCATCTGGCAGGCCGCCGGGACCGGATCGATCCCGTTGTGCGGCATGGCTGCATGCGCGCCCTTGCCGCGGATCGTGATCCTGAACGTATTGCTCGACGCGAAAGCCGGCCCGGCGCAGAGCGCGAACTGCCCGGCGTCAAGCCCCGGCCAGTTGTGTGCGCCGAACATGGCCTCCATCGGGAACCGCTCAAACAAACCGTCCTTGATCATCTCGCGCGCGCCGCCGCCGCCTTCCTCGGCCGGCTGGAAGACGAGATAGACGGCGCCGTCGAAGTCACGGTGGGTGGCCAGGTACTTGGCAGCCGCGAGCAACATGGCCGTGTGGCCGTCGTGTCCGCACGCGTGCATCCTGCCGGCGTGCCGGCTGGCGTGGTCGAAGCGGTTGTGCTCGGTCATGGGCAGCGCGTCGATGTCGGCGCGCAGGCCGACGGCCCGGGGCGAGCTGCCGTTGCGGACGATGCCGACCACCCCTGTCGTGCCAAGGCCGCGGTGCGTCGGGATGCCCCAGCCTTCGAGCGTCCGGGCGATCAGGTCCGAGGTGCGGTGCTCCTCGAAGCACAGTTCCGGGTGGGCATGGATGTCGCGTCGCACCGCTGCGATCGATGCAGCGTCGGACAGTATCGATTCTATGAAGCGCATGAGGTCTCGTCCGGGGCCGTGGGTATCCTGGCTTCTTGCTGGCCGGCCAGTTGTTGCCCGAAGCGAAATACTTGGTTTGCCTGTCAGGCGCAATCTTGCGCTGCAGCAATGCACGGTGATCGAACCCGACCTGCCGCGGCTGACCAGCCACGGAGAGGGCGTTGCCGAGCAGCATTTGCAGGGCGCCTCGGGCAGAATCGAGGGGCTACAACTGACAACCGGCCAACGCAGGGGGACAGGCAATGACCGGAACAGGCCTTGGCTGCAATGCCAGGTATTCGACAGTCGCGGCTCGAATCGTCATTCATCGCGTCAAGCTGCTGACCGCCATGGCCTGCATCGCCGTGGCGGTTGCGGGTTGCGGTCGCAAGGCTGAGTCCCCGGTGGCTGACTCTGCGACCGCGGCGGTCGCGGCCGGGCAGGCAGCAGATACGATCTACGTGGGCGGCGATGTCGTCACCGTGAACGACAAGCAGCCCGCTGCCGAGGCCGTTGCCGTCAAGGACGGCGAGATCCTTGCGGTCGGCAGCCGCGCCGAACTCGAGGCAGCGCACAAGGGCGCGTCCACGACGATGGTCGACCTCGCGGGCAAGGCCTTGTTGCCAGCTTTCATCGACGCGCATGGTCACTACATAAACGCGCTGTCGGTGGCCAGCCAGGCGAAGGTGTATGCGCCGCCGGCCGGTCCAGGCAAGGACGTACCCAGCATCCTCGCGGCCATCGAGAGGTTCCGCGCGGAGCACGAGGTTCCGCAGGGCGAGTTGATCCAGGCGTATGGTTACGACGACACCGTCATGCCGGACGGCCGGCTGCTGAACCGCGACGATCTCGACCAGGCATTCCCCGACAATCCCGTCATCGTTGGCCACGTCTCGATGCACGGCGCGGTGCTCAACTCCGCCGCGCTGAAGAAGTACGGCATCTCGGCGCAGACCGAGACACCCCCGGGCGGCATCATCGTCCGCAAGCCGGGCACGAACGAGCCGTACGGACTGATCATGGAAATGGCGTACCTGCCTGTGTACGGCAACCTGCCCAAGCCCACGCGCGAGCAGGAAGCGGCCGCGACCAGGGCCGGACAGATGCTCTACGCGGAGGCCGGCATAACGCTCGCCCACGAGGGGGCGACGCATGCTGACGACCTCGAGGTAATGCAGCGTGCGGCCGCGGCCGGCGCCAACATCATCGATGTCGTCGCCTACCCGTTCATGACGGATCTCGACAGGATCGTCGCGGCCAACCCTGTCAGCAGCTGGGGCAAGTACGACCGTCGCCTCAAGATCGGTGGCGTGAAGATCACCGCCGACGGCTCGCCACAGGGCAAGACGGCGTACTTCACGACGCCCTACCTGACCGGCGGCCCAAGCGGCGAGAAGAACTGGCGCGGCGAGCCGACGATGCCGCAGGACGCGCTGAACCAGCTCGTCAAGCGCGTCTATGGCATGAACGTGCCGATGCTCCTGCACATCAATGGCGACGCCACCATCGACATGTTCCTCAAGGCGTATGAGTTCGCGCGCGCGGGCGATTACAGCAGGCCGTGGAACGTCACGACGATCCACACGCAGTTCCTGCGCAAGGACCAGATCCCGAAGTTCGTGCAGTACAGGATCCGTCCGTCGTTCTACACGCTGCACACGTTCTATTTCGCGACGGCACACAGGAATAACCGCGGCCCGGAGCAGGCGGCCTATATCAGCCCGATGCGTGATGCGATCGACGCCGGGCTGCGCCCGACCAATCACACGGACTTCTACGTCGCGCCGCTCGACCAGATGTTCATGCTG
>Ga0316621_10000055_pt1 | contig 14300 bp, 10 predicted proteins | sample OWC_Aug_OW2_C1_D_2_FD_207664 | JGI IMG/M metagenome (GOLD analysis project Ga0316621, IMG submission 207664) | Wetland soil microbial communities from Old Woman Creek delta, Ohio, United States - OWC_Aug_OW2_C1_D1_C | ecosystem: Environmental > Terrestrial > Soil > Wetlands | place: USA: Ohio... | reverse complement strand
GCTGCGCGCGCTGCCGATCGTCGCGCCCACCGGCGCCAACGTCACCCTCGCCGACGTGGCGCGGGTGGAGGTGGCCGACGGGCCCGCGATGATCCGCAGCGAGAACGCGCGTCCCTCGGGCTGGGTGTTCGTGGACCTGCAGGGCCGCGACCTCGGCGGCTACGTCGCGGAGGCGAAGCGGCGAGTCGCTGCGGAGCTCGAGCTGCCGCCGGGGTACAGCCTCGGCTGGTCGGGACAGTACGAGTACCTCGAGCGCGCGGCGGAACGGCTCAAGGTGGTGGTGCCGCTCACGCTCGCGATCATCGTGCTGCTGCTGTACTTGAACTTCAGGCGCACCAGCGACGTGCTGCTGATCCTAGGCGCGTTGCCGTTCGCGCTGGTCGGCGGCGTGTGGCTGCTGTACCTGCTCGGCTACGACCTGTCCATCGCCGCCGCGGTCGGCTTCATCGCGCTGGCAGGCGTGGCGGCCGAGACCGGTGTCGTGATGATCATGTACCTCGAGCACGCCTGGGCCGAACGACGGCAGCGCGCCGCTGCGGAGAACCGTGAGCCCACGCGGCAGGAACTGCACGACGCGATCGTGGAGGGGGCGCTGCTGCGACTGCGCCCGAAGTTGATGACGGTGATCACGGTGATCGTGGGACTGCTGCCCATCATGTGGGGCTCCGGCACGGGCTCCGAGGTCATGCGGCGCATCGCCGCCCCCATGGTGGGCGGCATGGTGACGGCGACGGTCCTGACCCTCGTGATCCTGCCGTCGCTGTACCTGATCGTGAATGGCTGGAAGCTGCGGCGAGCGTAGAATTGCCCCATGGACGAGCACGGCAAACCAGGCCACGACTGCTGTCATGCGGCGCCGCCGGCCGCCCCGGCGCCGCCGCACGATTGCTGTCATGCGCCGGCGGCACCTGCGCGCGCCGCGCCGGCTCACGACTGCTGCCACGCCCACGCGGCCGGGGCGCCCGAGGCCAATGCCGCCGCGGCTCGCGGCCACGGCGCGGCCTACTACTGTCCGATGTGCCCGGGTGTCGAGAGCGAGCGGCCCGGCACCTGCCCGAAGTGCGGCATGGCGCTCGAGTCCGCGCTGCCGGTGGCCGGCGCGGGCGAGGATACCGAACTCGTGGACATGCGCCGGCGCTTCTGGGTCGCGCTCGCGCTCACCGTGCCGCTGGTCGCGGTCGAGATGGCCGGCATGTTCGGCCTGCTGCACGGCTCGGTGGGCGGCGCCGGCGCCTCCTGGCTGCAGTTGCTGCTCGCTGCACCGGTGGTGCTGTGGTGCGGATGGCCGCTGCTCGAGCGCTGCTGGCGCTCGCTCGCCAGCAGCAGCCCGAACATGTTCACGTTGATCGGGCTGGGCGTCGTGGTCGCCTTCGGTTTCAGCGCAGTCGCCACGCTGGTCCCGGGCGCGGTCCCGGCGATCTTCCGGCAGGGCGGGCACACGACGCTGTATTTCGAGTCCGCCGCAATGATCGTCACGCTGGTCCTGCTCGGCCAGGTGCTGGAACTACGTGCCCGGCACCGCACGGGGGCTGCGCTGCGTGCGCTCCTCGACCTCGCTCCCAAGGAGGCGCTGCGGCTGCAGGACGATGGCACGGAAGCCTCGGTACCGCTGGCGCAGGTCGCCGTCGGCGACCGGCTGCGCGTACGCCCGGGCGAGAAGGTGCCAGTGGACGGCGTGCTGCTCGAGGGCCGCGCCTCGGTGGACGAGTCGATGGTGACCGGTGAGTCGCTGCCCGTCACCAAGGCCGAGGGCGATGCCGTGATCGGCGGGACCCTGAACGGCACCGCGTCGTTCGTGATGCGCGCCGAGCGGGTCGGCAGCGAGACGCTGCTCGCGCGCATCGTGCAGACGGTGGCGGAAGCCCAGCGCAGTCGCGCGCCGGTGCAGGGCCTCGCGGACCGCGTGTCGGCCTGGTTCGTGCCGGCGGTCATCGGCGTTGCGCTGATCGCCGCCATCGGCTGGTGGATACTCGGGCCGGAGCCGCGGCTCGCGCACGCCCTGGTGGTCGCGGTCAGCACGCTGGTCATCGCCTGCCCGTGCGCGCTCGGACTCGCCACGCCGATGTCCATGACGGTGGCGATGGGGCGCGGCGCCCAGGCGGGCGTGCTGTTCCGCAGCGCGGGTGCGCTCGAGCAGATGCGCGACGTGGACACGCTCGTGCTCGACAAGACGGGCACGCTCACGTCGGGGCGACCCGAGGTCGTGAGCGTCATCCCGGTGGACGGCATCGCGGACACCGAATTGCTGCGGTTCTCGGCCAGTCTCGAGCAGGCGAGCGAGCATCCCCTGGCGGCCGCGGTGGTGGCGGCGGCAACGTCGCGCGGCCTGCGGCTCGGCCGCAGCTACGGTTTCCGTGCGGTGCCCGGCAAGGGTGCCATGGGCGTGGTGCAGCTGCGCAACGTCGCAGTCGGCAATGCCGCGCTGATGGAGGAGGCCGGCGTGGACGTGCGGGCCCTGGAGCGCGACGCGCGCCAGCTGCGTGCGCTCGGCCAGACGGTGGTGTACGTCGGCGTGGATGGCCTGGCGCTCGGCCTGCTCGGGGTCGCCGACCCGCTCAAGCCCGAGGCCTGGGACGTGGTGCAGCAGCTGAAGCGCGAGGGCATGCGCATGGTGGTGCTCTCCGGCGACCACGAGGAGTCGGTGCGCGCCGTCGCTGCCCAGCTCGGCATCGATGAGGTCGCCGCGGGCGTACTGCCCGACGCGAAGGCAGCGCGCATCGGCGAATTGCGCGCGACGGGCAGCGTGGTCGCCATGGTCGGCGACGGCATCAACGATGCGCCGGCGCTGGCCTCGGCAGACGTCGGCATTGCGATGGGGGGCGGCACCGACATCGCCAAGCAGACCGCGGGCATCACCCTGGTGAGCGGCGACCTGCACGGCCTGGTGCGCGCCCTGCGCCTGAGCGAGGCGACCATGCGCAACGTCGGCCAGAACCTGCTGTTCGCGTTCGGCTACAACGCCCTGGGCGTGCCGCTCGCGGCCGGCGCGCTGTATCCGGTGGCGGGCCTGCTGCTCACCCCGGCGTTCGCTGCGGCGGCCATGTCCTTGAGCTCGGTCAGCGTCATCTCGAACGCCCTCAGGCTGCGCTCGATCCGCATCTGATTCGCGGTACCATCGTGGCCTTTCCCGGGCACGATGACGGCGATTGCGATGACCCGAACCCTGACGAGCGATCCGCGCCGCGATGGCTACCGCATGCCCGGCGAGTTCGAGCCGCATTCGGGCTGCTGGATGCTGTGGCCCGAGCGCACCGACAACTGGCGCCTCGGCGCCAAGCCGGCCCAGCAGGCCTTCGTTGCCGTCGCGACCGCCATCGCCGGCAGCGAGCCCGTGTCGGTCGGCGTCTCCGCCGGCCAGTATGCAAATGCGCGCAGGCTGCTGCCGGAAGCGGTGCGAGTCGTCGAGATCTCCAGCAACGACGCGTGGATGCGCGACGTCGGGCCGACCTTCGTGGTGAACGACCGTGGTGGCGTGCGGGGCGTGGACTGGACGTTCAACGCCTGGGGCGGCCTCGACGGCGGCCTGTACTTCCCGTGGGACAGGGACGATGCCGTCGCGCAGAAGGTGCTCGAGATCGAGGGCCGTGACCGCTATCGCGCCCCCTTCGTCCTCGAGGGCGGCGCGATCCACGTGGACGGGCAGGGCACTCTCATCACCACCGAGGAGTGCCTGCTGAACCGGAACCGCAATCCCGGCCTCGCGCGCGAGCAGATCGAGCAATTGCTGCGCCGGTACCTCGGCGTCGAGGCCATCGTGTGGCTCGGCAAGGGCGTGCACCTCGACGAGACCGACGGCCACGTCGACAACCTCTGCGCCTACGTGAAGCCGGGCGAGGTGGTGCTGACGTGGACCGACGACCGCAGCGACCCGCAGTACGAGATCTCGCGCGATGCGCTGGAGCGGCTGTCGGCCGCGCGCGATGCGCGCGGTCGGCGCTTCAAGGTCCACAAGCTCGTGCAGCCGGGCCCGCTGTACACGACGGCGGCGGAGGCAGCGGGCGTGGATGCCGCGGAGGGCACCAAGCCGCGCGAGGCCGGCGTCCGCATGGCGGCCTCCTACGTCAATTTCTACGTGGGCACGCGCCGGATCGTCGTGCCGCTGCTCGACCCGAAGCGCGACGGGGCGGCGCTGCGCAAGCTCAAGGGGCTGTTCCCGGGGCGGGAGATCGTGGGCGTGCCCGGGCGCGAAATCCTGCTCGGCGGCGGCAACGTCCACTGCATCACCCAGCAGATGCCAGCCGGGCGCAAGCGGGCATAGGTGCAGGAGGACCGTCGGCCGTGTTGCACGAAGCGCTGAGCGGGCGGAGGCTCACCAAGCTCGAGTACGAGCACGAGCTGCCGAAACTGCAGGACCGGTTGCTCGACGCGCAGTTCGAGCTGCGCAAGGCGCGCCCCCGGGCGGTCGTGGTCATCGTCACCGGTATCCCGGGCGCGGGCCGCAGCGAGGTGGTCAACGAGCTGCTCGGCTGGCTCGATCCCAAGTTCGTCACGGTGTACGGCTTCCGCGAGCCCAACGAAGTCGAGCAGCAGCGCCCCCCGTTGTGGCGCTACTGGCGGGTGATGCCGCCGAAAGGCCGCATCGGCATCCTGCACGCGGGCTGGTACGGCGATTTCCTGTCGGCCTCGGTGCGCAAGGCGGGTCGCGACCTGCGGGCAGCGCGCCGTGAAATCGAGCGCATCACCCGCCTCGAGCGCATGCTGGTGGCCGAAGGCGTCGCGGTGGTGAAGGTGCACCTGCACGTCGGGCCGGAGCTGCAGGGACGGCGCATCAAGCGGCTGATGCAGGACAAGACGACGCGCTGGCGCGTGACGGACGAGGATCACTGGTACGTCCGGCACTATGGACGGGTGGAACGCGCGCTCGAGCACTGCCTGGCGGCGACGCACCAGCCCTGTGCGCCGTGGAACGTCATCGACGGCACCGATCGGCAGCATCGCGCGCTCGAGGTCGGACGCGTGCTGCTGGCCGGCATCGAGGGGCGCCTCGGCCGCCCGGCGCGACCGCCGCCGGCTGCCGTGGCCCGGGCCCCGGCCGAGGTGCGACGGCGCGCAAGCCGCATGAAGCTGCCGACGGTCGTGCCGGGCTCGCAGATCGCGGAAGAGGATTACGACCGCCAGCTCGAGAAACTGCAGGGCCGGCTCGCGCTGCTGTCGCGCCGCCACCGCTTCGCGCGGCACTCGGTGGTCGCCGTGTTCGAGGGCATGGACGCGTCCGGCAAGGGCGGCGCGATCCGGCGCATCACGGCGGCGCTCGATGCGCGCCAGTACCGCGTCGTGCCGATCTCGGCACCCACCCCCGAGGAACTCGCACGCCCGTACCTGTGGCGCTTCTGGTTTCCGCTGCCGCCCCGCGGCAACTACACGATCTTCGACCGCTCGTGGTACGGGCGCGTGCTCGTCGAGCGCGTGCACGGCCTGGCCGCGAAGCCGGACTGGCAGCGCGCGTACGGCGAGATCAGCGAATTCGAGCTCGAGCTGGCCGAGCACCGCGTGGTGGTCGCCAAGTTCTGGATGTCGGTGAGCCCGCAGGAGCAGCTCGCGCGCTTCCAGGAGCGCGACCGCAACCCGCTCAAGCGCTTCAAGGTGGACCCCGAGGACTGGCGCAACCGCAAGGAGTGGGACCAGTACCAGCGGGCTGCACGGGAGATGATCGCGCTCACCGACACGCGCCACGCGCCGTGGACGGTCGTGCCGGCGGACGACAAGCGGCACGCGCGGCTGACGGTGCTGCGGGCGCTGTGCGAACGGATCGAGCGGGCGCTCGGCTGATCGGCGCCTAGAACCAGCCCGAGAAGAACAGCCGGTAGACGGCGGCGTCGAACTGGTAGAGCGGCTCCGCACCCGGGGCGCCGCCCTTGAGCACGTCGCGGAAGTCCGCGTAGTCGTAGTTCGTGTAGTCGAAGAACAGGTTGATCGTCGAGCGCTGCAGGAATTTCCAGCCGAACGAGGGCAGCTCGTAGCTCGCCCCCACGCTGTACATGTGGCTCTGGAACGTGCTCAGTTCCTTGTCGCGCCCCATGAAATTCTGCGCGTTCGCGCTCGGGAACAGGTCCGAGTAGAAATCCGCGCGCGACTGGTCGTACCAGCGGTACCCGGCCTCGAGCGTCCACTGGGCGCCCACCGGCTGGACGTAGCCCACGCGCACGGTGTTCGCGTCCACGCCCCAGGTGTCGGTGAAATAGCGGTACTCGCCGTGCAGGGCGGCCCGGTACCAGAGGAAGTAGCGTGCATTGAGCGAGGCGGCGTTGCTGGTGCGGGTGCTGGGGTACACCTCCGGTGCCCAGGCGTAGCCGGCCGGAACGTCGTCGTCCCGGTAGCGCATCGAACGGTAAGGATTCTGCAGGTACCCCTCGTCGGTGATGGTCTCGAGCGCGAAGCCCATGATCAGCGACGGCGTCACGACCTGCGACACGCCGAGTCGGTAGCTGCGGCGGTCCACCGGCTCGCTGAATGAGGGGTCACCTCGCTTGCGCACGTCGTCCCAGCCCTGGCTGTAGCCGAACGAGACCGTGGTCAGGTCGCCGAACAGGTCCTGGCTCACGTCGAAGCTCGCCGTAGTCGAGGAGTAGTCGTTCTCCTCGCTGCCGAGCACGCTCAGGCTGTACTGCGTCTTGCCGTTCAGCATGTCGAGGCCGAGGCTGCCCTGCTGGCGCGTTTCCTTGTACGGGCTCGCCTGGCTCAACACGTCGATGGAGGCGCTCGACACGAGGTCCACGTAATAGTTGGCGGCCACCGAGTATTTTTCGGCGAGGTTCTTGCGCACCAGCAGCGACGGGCCGTCCACGGTGACGCCACCGCCCTCGTAGCGGTGGTAGAGCACGTCGGCGCGGTCGTCGGGCAGCACGGCGGCCCGGGAGGGGAGCGCCGTGACGCACAGTGCGAATGCAGCGAGCCGGATGGTCGGGCGCATGTCCGCCTCAGTTGCAGCCGCAGCCGCCGCCGTGACCGCCAAGTGCGCCGCGCGCACCCTCGCGCACCTCGAACACGTGGTTGAGATAGCTGCTCGCGACCGGGTTCGAGTCCGCGGCCATGATCGGGTCGGCGAGGTTCTGCCGCTCGTAGGGCTTCACCCACGGTTCCACGTTGCTGCAGCCGGCCGCACCGAGCAGGGCGCACAGGCAGGGGACGATGAGGGCACGCATGCGGGTCACTCCTTGACGAGGCTGCGGATCAGGTCCGCGTACTGGGCCTCGTCGCCGGACTTGTAGCCGCGGTGCACGTAGCGCACGCGGCCCTCGCGGTCCACGAACACGGAACTCGGCATGCCCTGCACGCCGAAGCTCTCGGCCACCGCATTGCGGGTGTCGAAGAGGATCGGGAACGTGACCGGCACGCCCTTGAGCCAGGCGGACGCCGCCGCCGGGTCGGGCTCGACGTTGACGCCGAGCAAGGTGAAGCCGAGCGGCTCGTACCTGGCCTGCAACTGCTCGAGCAGCGGCATTTCCTGCCGGCACGGGCCGCACCAGGTCGCCCAGAAATTGATCATCACGACCTGTCCCTTGAGGTCGCTCAGGCGCACTTCGCTGCCATCGCGTGAGGGCAGCGCGAAATCCGGCGCGGGCGCCGGAGCGGGGGGTGCCGCGCCAGCGGTGAGGCTCAGCGTCAGCAGTGCGGCAGCGAGAATCGAACGGGGGCGCATCTTGCGGTCTCCGCGCTCAGAAGAAGGCCGTGAGGCTGAAGGTGAACTGCAGGTTGTGGGTCAGCTTGTCCTTGCCGAGGAGGTCGCTGTCGAAGGCGAGGTCGCGCGCACCCATGTGCACTGCCAGCCAGTCGGTCGCGAGCACGCGCAGGCCGGTGCCGAGCGCGACCGTGAAGTGACTGTCGCCGCCGAAGTCGGTGCTGCCGGCGCCGAGCGTGAAGTACACGGCACTCGGCATGGCGCGGCGGCCGCCTAGGAACACTTCGCCGGGCAGGGCGTTCCAGCCGAGCGAGAGATCGTAATAGGTGAACTGCCGCTCATCGTTGGTGAGCAGCTGCGCGGAGCCGCTCAAGTCCTCGTAGCTGGTCTGGCCGGCCTTCGCGGTGCCGACCGTCGCCTCCGCGAACACGTCCTCGGTGAAGTGGTAGGCAAGGCGGCCGCCCCAGACAAAGCTCGAGCCGAAGTCCTCGATGCTGATCGTGCCGACGAAGGCGCCGGCCTCGAAGTTCTCGGTGTCGAGCGCCGGCGGATTGACCTCGCGCCGCTTCACCTGCGGCTCGACCACCTGCGGCGCGGCCGCGGGCGTGGACGGCTCCTGTGCTCGCGCCTGCAGCGGCACAGCAAGGGCGACCAGCGCCGCGCCGCTCAGAAGAAGTACGCGAAGCTCACGGTCCATGAATCGATCTCCTCGTTGTCGTCGCGGCTGGTGAACACCACGTATTGCCGCCACTCCGCCTGCAGCATGAATCGGTCGGTCAGGTAGCCGCGCACGCCGAGGCCGGCGTACGCCGCGGTGTCGCTGCGGTCTTCCGGCTGCACCAGCGTCGCCTTGGGCTCGACGTACAGTGCGCCGGCGCCGATGCCGATGAACGGCGTCACGCGCCACTGCGGCATGAACAGGTGGGCGATGCCCACGCTGCCGAGCCAGCCGTTCGATGCGTTGCCGAACAGCTGCGCGACGTCGGCGCGCACCAGCAGGGACGGGGTCACCAGGTAGGCGCCGCTCACCGCGATCGTGCTTGCACCATCGGTGTCGCCGGTGGCGAGCCCCACTTCCCATCGGTGCTCGACGCGCGACTCGGGCGACGGACCGGGCAGCGTCACCGACTCGCCGGACGGCGTGAGCGTCCGTTCGAGCTGTGCGCGCTTGACCCAGCCCTCGATGCCGCCCGCCGTCCGCACCTTGATCCAGTCCGTGCGGCGCCTGAGCAGCGTGACCTCCGCGCCGCGGTCCACGACCTGTGCGACCGGGAACCCGCGGCCGGGCCCCGTGCGCAGCTCGAGGTACGGATCCTGCACCACGACCTCGAACGCGGCCGCTGCCACCGCCGGCGTAGAGGCGAGCAGGCCGAGCAGCAGGCATGTCAGGAGCCGGAACGGGCGCATCGAGTCGGGGCGTCTCAGTCGAGCGGTGCGGTGAACGGGTCGTTGAAGTATTGCGCCCCGATGTCGACCCATTCTGAGACGAGCCTCAATTCTGCGGGCGTCAGGCGGCCCGCGTGGCTGCCGCCCGGCGCGAACAGTGAGAAGAAGCGCACAGATGCGCGGGCGTTGCCCGCGGCGAGCGAGGCGGGCACCGGCAGCGGCGCGAACTGCGGTTCGCCCGTGACCGGGTCGGTGCCGACCTGCACCATCCGGTCACGCAGCGTGCCGTCCACGAGTTCCTGCTCGTTGTCGCCGGCCAGCAGCTCTCGGTAAGCGTGCTTCTGCAGCGGCTGGTCGGCCGAGGCAGCGTCCGTGAGCTCGAGCTGCCCCGCCGGGACGCGTGGCATGCCCTGCGCATCACGGTCGGAGTGGCAGCTCGTGCACGTATCGTCGGTCAGCACGGTCAGGCCATCGGCGGCCCGCGTGATGCGCGGCTTGCTCCAGAGCGGGTGGATGTGCTGCTCGTAGTGGATCCTGATGCGGCACAGCGATTGCCACGACGAGAGGCACGGCGCAGTCGTGGGCGCCGCCGTGTCGAGGTCCGCATAACGAAAGGCGAACGGTGCATCCGGCGCGCGCCCTGCAGCGGCCGGGTCCGTCCACACGTCCTCGTACTCGACGTCGGGCTGCAGGCTGAGCGCGGCGCAGTCGGTCTGGCAGCTGATGCGGGCATGGGTCTGCGCCATCGTCTCGCCGAAATCGGCGAACAGCGCGGGGTCCGTGTTCGGGAAAGGCAGGCCGGTGGTGGCGGCACCCGGGTTCACGGACCGGAACAGGTTGCTGCGACCGTGCGACAGGCCGCTGCCGCGATCGTGGCAGCCGTTGCAGCGCAGTTCCTCGCCGGCGCGCACCTGCAGCCAGCTGTCGTGGCGCTGGCTGATGCGGCGCCCGTCCGCGTCCAGCACGGTGACTGCGAACGGCACTCCGGCCGGCACCTTCACGCGCACCGAGCCGTCGGGCTCCACCGCGGCATACCCCAGGATCTCGCGCATGCCGAACGCGGCCGTGACGCCGAAAGCGCTGTTGTCGAAGTCGCGCACGTCGTCGTCCGGCAGGCCGACGGCTTTCTCGATGCGCAGGAAGCGCGCCGGACGCCCCGCGGCCGTCGTGAGGCGGGGGTCCGCGAGCGCGGCGATGCCGCCGGGTGCGGTGTCGTCGCCGTCGATGTCGTAGACGCTGCGGATGTCGAGGATGCCGACACCCTCGTTGGCGAGGTCCTCGTCGAAATCCACGCCCGGCACCGCATCGAGCAGCACCGCCGGCAGCGATTGGGGCTGCAGCGCGACCACCTCGTCGTAGACCGTGCCCTCGGTCGGCGCAACGACCGGCAGCTGGGTCCGCTCGCGCGGGTCGTACATCCACACGCCATAGAGCGGCGGCGCCGGTACGGCCGTCCCGGCGGCGAGGCGGTCTGCGGTGCACGGCACGATGCGATCGCCTTCGAGCAGTCGGCATTGTGCCCAGGTGACGAGCAGGCGGTGCGTGCCGTCGCGCAAGGGGAATGCCGAGTTGTAGCGACCGCCTGGCGAGGGCCCCTCGAGGGTCGAGACCACGTTGACGGTGGCGGGCTGCTGGGCCGGGCCCGACAGCACGCCTGCGTTCGCCAGCGTCGGCTGGGTGTTCTCCACGTAGTTGCCGACGTCGATCTCGAGCAGCGCGCCGCCGCCGTCGGCGGGACGGAATGGCTGCGCAAGGGCGAGGACGACGCCGTCACCGGCCGATCGCGGCGCGAGGAAGTGCACGGCCGTGCCGTCTGTGCCGGTGGCGTGGCTCTGCGCGCCATAGAGCAACTCCAGGCCGGAGCCGTCCGGACGCACGGTGTAGAGGTTGATCTCGTTGTTCGGGCCGGCGTTCTCCCAGCGGCTGAACACGATGCGGCCGTCGTCGAGCACCGCGGGGTCGAGGTCGTGGCTCTGGTTGAAGGAGATCTGCCGGATGCCGGTGCCGTCGGGGTTCATCACGTGCAGCACGAATGCGGGCTCGCGGCGGTCCTCGTCGAGCGCCGCGAACTGCGGCTTGCCCTCGTCGAGCAGCACGGCGCGCGACTGGCGCTGGCGCGTGGAGCTGAACACGATCCGGCCGTCCGGCAGGTAGTGCGGCGCGACGTCGTGGCCCTCTTCCGCGACGATGTCCGACTGGATCACGCGGCGCAGCACGCGCGTGGCGACGTCGTACTCCCAGATGTTCCAGGTCGGCTGCTCCGCTTCGGGCGCGCCCTCGATCAGCGGCTCGCGCATCGCGAACACCAGCCGGGTCCCGTCATAGGAGGGCTCGACGTCGCGGACGTCACCGGCGCCCTGCGTGATCTCGGCGGTGACGTTGCGCTCCACGGCGGTCGGGGACGCGCGGTCGCGCACGTACAGGTCGGCACCCGGCCTGAAATCGAGCAGCTGCCGGGCGTCGGCCGCTGCCGTGCCGGCGTCGGGCACCGGCCGCTTCACGTAGGCGATCGGGAAGTCGACCACGACCGGGTCGGGGCCCTGGCCGCTGCCGGGCGTGACGCTGCCGCCGTCGCCGCTGCTGCAGCCGGCCACGGCCAGCACGACCGCGAGGCCCGCGAACATGCCTCGAGCCGATCGCCGCCGCGCGCCGTCCCGCGCTTCTCCAGTCATTCTGATGTTCCTCGATGCCGGGTGGTGCGGCGCTCCCGTGCGCCGGTGCGCGCACTTTTTCTCACATGGCGCGCCGCACACCACGAATCACGCTGCGATGTGTGAGGCGACTCTCAGATCACCGTCATCTGTGAGCCGCATCGCAGAACGCGTCACGGCGCTTGGCGCGTGCCCCTCGGCAATCCACATTGCGCCGGCGCGGGCAACGTCACGGGAGGTCGGCACATGCCTTTGGACAGGATCGTCGTCGACGCCCGGCTGCGCGCCGGCGCGGAGCGGGGCGCAGGAGCCGCGCTGCCGCGGGGCGTGGCGTCCGCGTGCCTGCTGGCCGGCGCGCTGCTGCTGGCCGGGGCTGCGCACGCGGATGCGCGCAGCCAGGCGAAACGTCTCCACGATCGCATCGCCGGAGTACCGCCTTCGGCAGCCGTCCTCGACGACATGGCGGCCGACATCGCTGCGGGGCGTGCGGTCGACGCCGCCTACACGGCGATGGAGAACGGCTCGTTCTACGACGTGACGCTGAAGAACTTCGCCATGCCGTGGACCAACCGCGACCAGACGGCATTCGCACCACTCAACGATTACGTCGCCACCGTCATCGGCATGGTGCGCGACGACGTGCCGTTCGACGGCGTGCTGTCGGACGACATCCTCTACGTCGGCAGCGGCGTCGGCGGTCTTCCCGCCTACTCCGCGTCGAGCAATGCGCACTACGAGGCCCTCGAGTCTAGCGGGACCAGCCTGAAGACCGCGCTGGTGCGCACCACGCAGTCCGCGGCGAACGGCCTGCCGCCCGAGGCGACGGCCGGCGTGATGACGACTCGCGCCGCGGCGCAGGCGTTCTTCGTGGCCGGCACCAACCGCGCCATGTTCCGTTACACGCTGCTCAACCACCTCTGCGCGGATCTCGAGCAGGTGCAGGACCCGACGCGGCCGCCGGATCGCGTCCGCCAGGACGTGAGCCGCAGCCCGGGCGGCGACAGTCGCGTGTTCATGAACAGCTGCGTTGCGTGCCACGCGGGCATGGACCCGCTGGCGCAGGCCTTCGCGTACTACGACTACGACCCGGGCGCCGGCCGGCTGCTCTACACGCCGGGCCAGGTGCGCCCGAAGTACTTCAACAACGACCAGACGTTCCGGCCCGGCTATGCCACGCCGGACGACCACTGGGACAACTACTGGCGGCAGGGCCGCAACGCGCTGCTGGGGTGGGACCCGGCCCTGCCCGGTCGCGGCCAGGGCGCCAAGTCGCTCGGCCGGGAACTCGCCGGTACCGAGCGCTTCGCGCGTTGCCAGGTCGAGAAGGTGTTCCGCAATGTCTGCTTCCGCGCGCCCAGCGATGCGCAGGACCGCGCGCGCATCGACGCGATCACGGCGTCGTTCCGCGCCAACGGTTACCGCCTGAAGCGGGTGTTCGCCGAGGCGGCCACCTACTGCATCGGGGACTAGGAGGACGCCATGCTGGATGACGTTTCCCGATCGCAGCCCTGGCGGATCCTCGCCACGCTCGGCCTGCTCGCGTTGCTCGGCGGCTGCGGCGGCGGTGCCAAGACCGTGGAGAACCCTGTGACGGCCGGCGGCGAGCCGCCCGCCTACAGCGGGCCGGCGCCGGCCACGGCCGACGTGCAGTCCTTCAAGATCAACGTGTGGGACAACCTCAAGGCGAGCAACCGGTGCGGCCAGTGCCACGGCGCGGGCGGGCAGGCGCCGCAGTTCGTGCGCCAGGACGACATCAACCTCGCGTATGCCGCGGCGAACAGCGTGGTCACGCTCGCCTCGCCGCGCGACTCGCGCATGGTCACCAAGGTGGCCGGTGGCCACAATTGCTGGCTGGCGAGCGCGCAGGCCTGCGCCGACATCCTCACCACGTGGATCTCGAACTGGGCGGGCGGAGCCGCCGGCGGCTCCGCTGGCGTGGAACTCAAGCCGCCACCGTTGCGCGACGCGGGCGCGAGCCGCAGCTTCCCGGTTGACTCCGGCCTGTTCGCGACCACCGTCTACCCGGTGCTCGAGGAGTACTGCTCGCGCTGCCATGCGCCCTCGGCCGCGAGCCCGCAGTCGCCGCTGATCGCGTCGGGCGACGTCAACGAGGCGTACGCCGCAGCACGCGTGAAGATCAACCTCGACCAGCCGGAACTGTCGCGGCTGGTCGTGCGGTTGCGCAGCGAGTTCCACAACTGCTGGAGCGACTGCGCGGCCAATGCCGACCAGATGGAGGCGGCGATCCGCGCGTTCGCCGGCGCCGTGCCGCTGCGCGAAGTGGATCCGGCGCTGGTGCTGTCGAAGGCGCTGCGCCTCCACGACGGCATCGTCGCGAGCGGCGGCAATCGCTACAACTCGAGCGTCATCGGCCTGTGGGAGTTCAAGACCGGCAGCGGTGGCGTGGCCTACGACACGAGCGGCGTCGAGCCTGCCCTGAACCTGAACCTCTCCGGTGACGTGAGCTGGGTGGGCGGCTGGGGCATCAACCTGCGCAGCGGCAAGGCGCAGGGCTCGACGAGCGCGAGCCGCAAGCTGTACGAGCTGATCCGCGGCACCGGCGAGTACTCGATCGAGGCGTGGGTGGCGCCGGGCAACGTCGCGCAGGAGGACGTGCGCATCATCTCCTACTCGGGCGGCACCGC